>Ga0157371_10000690_pt1 | contig 39867 bp, 30 predicted proteins | sample C45metaG_FD_113462 | JGI IMG/M metagenome (GOLD analysis project Ga0157371, IMG submission 113462) | Corn rhizosphere microbial communities from Kellogg Biological Station, Michigan, USA - C4-5 metaG | ecosystem: Host-associated > Plants > Roots > Rhizosphere > Soil | place: USA: Michigan... | reverse complement strand
CTGCTGGTCGCAGAACCGTCGCGTCGAGATCGTGTACACGGCTCAGTAATAGATGCGCTTTCGATTTCTATCGATGATCGTTGCGGCAGCCCTCGTGGCTGCCGCACCGGCCAATGCGCAGCGGCAGAGTCTGGCCGACCGCGTCGGCGCGCTTGAGCAGCAGGCCAACAACAACCAGTCCAACATGGACATGCTCAACCAGCTGAATCAGCTGCGTACCCAGTTGCAGGCCCTGCAGTCGCAGGTGGAGCAGCTGCAGCACGACAATGAGCAGCTCAAGCAGTCCGCCAAGGACCAGTATCTGGATCTGGACAGCCGCCTGAACCGCCTGGAAGGTGGAGCCCCCGTGCTTCCCGCCGCCCCGGCCGCCGCCGCGCCTGCCCCCGCAGCACCCCCGAAACCGGCAACGGCCGCTTCCGAGCGGCCGCCTACCGTGCACGGCGATGCCGGCAGCCTGGCTGCCAGTGGCGACGAACGCACCGCCTACAACGTCGCCTTCGATTCGCTCAAGGCCGGCAAGTACGACGACTCGGCGCAGCTGTTCCTGAGCTTCCTCGAGTTGTACCCCAACGGCGTCTATACCCCCAACGCGCTGTACTGGTTGGGCGAGAGCTATTACGCCACCCGCAATTTCCCGCTGGCTGAGGCGCAGTTCCGCGACCTCATCTCGCGCTACCCGACCCACGACAAGGCGTCCGGTGGCCTGCTCAAGATCGGCCTTTCCCAGTATGGCGAAGGCAAGGTCGACCAGGCCCAGGCGACCCTCGAACAGGTCGTGTCCACCTATCCCGGCTCCGACGCCGCGCGCACCGCGCAGGACCGTCTGCAGTCGATCCGGCTGGGTCAGCAGATCCGCTGAACCCGCCCCCGGCCGCTGTCGCGGCCGGGCCCGGTATACTGATGGATTGCCAACCGGGCGCAGCCCGGTCCTCCGTGCCGGGCCATGCCCGGCTGTTGTCGTTTCCGAAGCCGTCCCCCAAGAATCACCGCCATGACCACGACCCTGTCCGCTGCCGCCGCACTCCCCAGTGAGATCGTGCAGTCCCCGCTGCCGCGACTGAAGATCACCGAGATCTTCCTGTCCCTGCAGGGCGAAGCCGATACCGCCGGCTGGCCGACCGTGTTCGTACGCCTGACCGGCTGCCCGCTGCGCTGCACCTATTGCGATACCGCCTACGCGTTCCACGGCGGCACCTGGTGGGACATCGACGCGATTGTGGACGAGGTGCTTGCCCAGGGCGTCCACCACGTCTGCGTGACCGGTGGCGAGCCGCTGGCGCAGAAACGCTGCCTGGTGCTGTTGGAGAAGCTCTGCGACGCGGGCCTGGACGTCTCGCTGGAAACCTCCGGCGCGCTGGATGTCAGCGCGGTCGATCCGCGTGTGTCGCGCGTGGTCGACCTGAAAACGCCCGGCTCCGGCGAAATGGCCCGCAACCGCCTGGAGAACCTGCCGCTGCTGACCAAGCGCGACCAGATCAAGTTCGTCCTGTGCAGCCGCGAGGATTACGAATGGGCCCGTGGCATGGTCCGCGAGCACCGGCTCAACGAGCGCAGCATGGTGCTGTTCTCGCCGAGCAAGAGCGAGGTCAGCCCGCGTGAGCTGGCCGACTGGATCGTGGCCGATCGGCTGCCGGTGCGCTTCCAGATGCAGCTGCACAAGCTGTTGTGGAATGACGAACCCGGGCGGTAACGCCGGCTGCAGTGCTACGGCGCTGCGCTTGCCATCGACCTCGCCTCACCATCAGTAAAGACGTCCGGCGCGGGACAGCGTGCTGGTTCCCCGTAAACCACCGGAAACACCCCCATGAAAAAAGCAGTCGTCCTCCTGTCCGGCGGCATGGACTCCGCCGCCGTCGTTGCCATCGCCCGCGAGCAGGGGTTTGCCGTCCACGCCCTGAGCGTGCGCTACGGCCAGCGCCACACCTCCGAACTCGATGCCGCTGCCGCCGTCGCCAGCGCGCTGGGTGCGGTCGCCCACAAGACCGTCAATGTCGACCTGCGCAGTATCGGCGGCTCGGCCCTGACCGATGACATCGACGTCCCGGAAGCGGGCGGCGAGGGCATCCCGATCACGTACGTGCCGGCACGCAACACGATCATGCTGTCCGTCGCGCTGGGCTGGGCCGAAGTGCTGGGCGCCAACGACATCTTCTGCGGCGTCAACGCGGTGGACTACTCCGGCTACCCGGATTGCCGCCCCGAGTTCATCCAGGCCTTCCAGGCGCTGGCCAACCTGGCCACCAAGGCTGGCGTGGAAGGGGCGGGGATCCAGGTCCATGCACCGCTGCAGTTCCTGAGCAAAGCCGACATCGTGCGTGAAGGCGTCCGCCTGGGCGTGGACTTCGGTCTGACCGTGTCCTGCTACAACGCCGATGACCAGGGCCGCGCCTGCGGCCACTGCGATGCCTGCCGCCTGCGTGCGCAGGGCTTCACCGATGCCGGCGTGCCGGACCCGACCCATTACGTGTAATGCCGGACGGGTACGCATGAGCGCCAAGATGCGTTAGAATGCGCACCCCCGGCGTCATGTCGGGGATGCAATGGGCCGTTAGCTCAGTTGGTAGAGCAGAAGACTTTTAATCTTTTGGTCGATGGTTCGAATCCATCACGGCCCACCATTTGCATCATGATCGAGGCGACCGCGAGGTCGCCTTTTTCATGTCTCCGGCGCTGCCCGGATCGCATGATTGATCTTCGTCGCTGATAAATGAACGAGGGTGCCCATGGGCACCCTCGTTCATTACCGCGATATGTCATGCCTACGGAGTGGTGTCACTGGTAGTCCAGACCCCACGCTTAACCTCTAGGCTAAGCTCACCACGCGTACTTCACGCCCAGCAAACCGCCATAGCTGCGGTAGTCATGCGCACCACGTCCGGTGCTGATCTCGCCCCAAGCAGTCAGCTTGCGGCTCAGCTGAAGCTGTACACCGGCCTTGGCCTCATACACATCGCGCGGTGCCACCCCTTCCAGGCGAATGTCATCCAGCCAGACGGCGTTGGCGCCGCCGTGGCTGCGCAGCCAGTTTACCGCTGCGAACGGCTGCACGCGGTTGATGCCTTCCATGGTGGTATGGCCGAACAGGCGCACGCCCACGCGGGTACGGACGCCCCCGGCGTTGGCCTCGCGCACGTCGGTGCCGTTTGTCTCCACGTGGTGGCCGCGGTCCATGCTGTAGTCGCTCCAGATCACCTGTGCCTGCGGTTCCAGGTACATCGCGCTGGCGCTGCCGCGATACACGTTGAAGGCGTAGCCGGCTTCGACCGAAGCGCTGGTGCTGCGGCTGTCGTAACGCTCGGCCTGCAGCGCATCGCCCTGGGTGGTGTTACGGAAGCGCGCGATCTGCGCCCAGCTGTCCACGTAGAGGCCGCCGTCGTTTGCGGCATCGCGCAGCCAGCTGCCGTAGACACCGGCGGCGCGGCCCTTGACCCGACCTTCGGCGGTATAGCCGGTGACCTCGGAGAGCACGCGCTCGGTGGCTTCGCCGGTCCCCACCATCACGCCAGCGACACCGCGGTCTTCGCGGCCCCAACGAGTGAGGTCGGCGCCCACCTGCAGCAGGTGCTGGCGGCCCTGATGTGTGAGCTGGTCATCGATGCGGCCACGGGTATGGTCCGAGGTCACGCGGGCCCAGACGCCGCCCATCGTATCCGCGTTCTTCTGGCGCTCTGCCAGGTTCGGCTCACCCACGCGCTCGTGCATCGTGAGGTCGAACATGCCGACGGCAGCGGCCTGGTTGGCGAGGTAGACGCCGCCTTCCGGGCGCTCGACCGGCGTGGGCACTTCGGGGTCCAGGCAGGCCGGGCTCTGCGGGTTGGCCAGGCACTCGTCGATGGGGGCCACCGGCAGTTGCGAGCGAAGGTACCAGTCGCCATCGGTCGGGTCGGTGCGGCCACCCTGATGCAGGAAGTACTCATAGGCACCGCCCACGGCACGGCCCTGCAACTGGTATTCACCGGCAGAAACGCCGTCCACCTGGACCAGCTGGATGCCGTCATGGGTGAGGGCTCCCGGCCCACCGATATTGTTCACGGCGATACGCGCGGTACCCGAGGTGTCGCCGCGCACGTGCAGCCGGTCGGTGGGCGAGGTGTCATCACCCAGTGCGGTGTTCATCGCCAGCAGGCCGTTGTCGGCATGGAAGTTGCCGTCCACGGTGACGGTCTTGTACTGGCCGTCCGTATGGTCGAAGGCAAGGGTGGCGTTGGCGATCGCGAGGGTGCCGATCTGCGAATCGCCGGTCACGTCCCAGCGGCTGCCGTTGGCCAGCGAGAGATCACCCACGGCATCGGTGGCACCTTTCCAGTAGCTGTCGTGGTCGAGCGAGAGGGAGGAGGTGCGGTCGAGGAAACCATTGCCGTCGCGGTCGATGGCGGCATCGGAGAAACGGATGTCCCCGAGGGCGACCACGTTGCGGTCGAAGGAAACGGTATTGGCACTGTCCGAGGCGAACTCGGCCAGCCGACCGTTTCCGCCTTCGATACGGGTGCCATCGCTCGCACGGAGTGAGGCAGCGTCGAGGCCGAGGCCGGCCGAGGCGGCGGCGTGAAGGGTGCCGCCGTGGAGCTCGATCCGAGCACCATTGGTGGCCTGTGCGGCGTAAGCACCGGCGCCTTGGGTGGTCACCTGCGTGCCGGTGGCCTGCACCAGGGCGCCGTCGATGGCGTCAAGCCCGTGCGATGCAATGCCAAGGGTCGTGACCGAGGAGTCCAGCACCTGAATGCTGCTGCCTGCGCCCCTTACAGCGAGGCCCTGCGCAGTATTGCCGTCGGTCTGCACGCGCACCTGCTGCAGGGAGAGCTGGTTGTTGCCGCCGTAGACCGCTGCACCCTTGGACTGATCCCCATGGGTGTGTACGGTGCCGCCGATCATCTGCATGGCGGAGCCGTCACCCTCCACGTCCAGGCCGTCGGCCCAGTAGCCAGTGGTGGACACCTCGGTGTTCAGCAGGGTCGCCTTCGACCCGGACGATGCGACGACGCCGCTGGCGCCAAACATGCTTCCCGCAGCGTCGAGCGTGCGGTCGCCAGCGGTGGCGATGCGCGCGTTGGCGACGTTGACGGTGCTGGCGCCGTACGCCCAGATGCCGCGGCTGCGGTCGCCCGTCGAGGCGATGGAGCCGCCGTCGATGTTGACGCTTGCGCTGTCGCTCAGCAGCACGCCATGGGAATCTGCCGCGCTGGTGCGCAGGGTGGATCCGTTGACGTTGACGCGCGTGCCAGCATTGCGCGCGGTGACGCCGTTGCCGTTTGCACCCATGGCGGTGAGGCTGGAGTCGATGATGTTCAACTGCGCACCGCCCAATGCGGCAGCGCCATGGCCACGGTCGCCGGATGTGACGGTGCTGTTGCTCAGGCTCAACACGGCATCGCTGCCACGCGCGAACACGCCGATGGAGCCCAGACCGGTGGTGGTGATGTCCAGGTCGCTGGCGTTGATGGTGCCGGCGGTGGAATAGAGCCCGTAGGCTTCCTGGCCCGTTGTGCTGACCTGGCCGCCGGCGACGGTGATGCGGCTGTCGGCGCTGTCGACCATGGCACCGTGGGAGTTCAAGCCGGTGGTGCTGATGTTGGTCGAAGCGGCATCGATGCTGCCGGCAGTGGTGGCATACAACCCGTAGGACCTCGCGCCGATGGTGCTGATGGAGGTGTCGCGGACATCCACGTGAGCACCGTTATCGGCGGACACACCATGGCTGTTGATCCGATCGGCGCGACCCGCACGAATGGTGGTGCTTTCGACGACCGCCTGGCCGCGCAAGGTGGCAACCACGCCAGAGGACAAAGAATTGATGGTGCTCTCGCTGATGTTCAGGCGGGCACCGGCACCGCCGGCGAAGGCAGCGGGCCCGTTGCTGTTCACGGTGGCACCAACCGCGTTGATCGTGCCGCTGGCACCGGCCGTGCTGCTGCCGGAGAGCAGACCGACCGAGCCGCCCATGTTGGTGATGACGGTGCCCTGGCCAGCGCTGTCGCGGCCCAGGTTGACCACGCCATGGTCGGTTGCACGTACGCCATCGGCGTAGATCGCCGCCGTGCTGATGCGGCCGCCGTTGAAGTTGACTTCACTGCCGGTGCCGGTGGCCTGCACGCCGCGCCCGTTGTTGCCGGTGGAGTTGAAGATGACGCCTTCGGCCACAATCTGGCCGCCAGACACGGCGTTCAGGCCAGGCGACACGTAGCCAGACGTGGAGATGGTGCTGTTGTTCAGTTCGATGCGACTGCCGACGCCATCGGCGATAGCGCCGGAGGCCTCTTCGCCGCTGGTGGACAGGGTCATGTCCGATGCAGTGATCGTGCCACCGTTGACGGCGCTCATCGCGTGACCCACATAGCCGGGATTGCCTGCAACGGTTTGACCGCTGGCATCGACATGGGTGCCGTCGGCAACAATCGGCAGCGCGTTGGCGGCATCGGCACCTGCCATTGCGATCACAGAAGCGATCGCCAAGGAAAGGGCCCGCTGTACTGAGACATCAGACTTCATGGTGTGCAACCTCGTAGTGTCGGCATTGGCATGCCCGGTAAGTTCGAGGTCGCACAGTAGGAGGGCTGTCAATCAGAGGACATGCAATTAATTGTATTTGCGTAGCCGGTCACGGATTTATTCAACTCTAGTTAATCATTGCGATTAAATCTCCGTGTTCGATTCCCCCTGTCTATGCACCTCTTCTGTTCGATCAATCATCCGCACATGTTCCGCATGCGGAAGAAATCATCCGCATGCGGAACCGCAGTTGCCGCGGGAACCAGCTTTGTGCCCTAATCCCTATCGTGGGCGGTGCTACAGGTGCTGCACAGAATGAAGGCCGCAGGCTGGACGGACTCGGGAGGTCCACCAGCATGCGGCCTTCGTTTTTCCAGCACGCGAGCGCGCCCCTGATTACGCGACCTTGTCGTATGCGTCCAGGTGATGCCCGCTCTCCTGAGCCTCCCAGCCCAGCATCGCTAGGCCGACCGTCTTCGGAATGGGCCGCTCGCCACTGCGGTAGTACGCGAGCATGCGGCGGCTGATTCCAAGCGCGTCGGCGGCGGTGTCCAGTGACAGGCCGTGGTGGTGCATCCATGCAACGACCTGCTGATGCGAGTACTCGCCTTTCTGCTCGATTGCCATGGCCCGCAGGTTGTCGCTGGCCAAGGTCAGATCGTCGTCATCCGCGAAGATCACGCAGGGTGTGCGTCTTTAGCGGTGCGCGCCTATCGGCGAAGCACCACGTATCGCGCGCAGCAGCCACACTGCCGAGACAAGGCAGGCGAGAATGATGACGATCGACAACGGCAGGTGGAAGGCGCGATGCCCGAACGCGGCGAAGCCGAGGTGAATGGCGAACGTGGCCAGGCCCAGCGCCGCGCAGAACATCGCGAAACCGCGTGCTTTGTTGGTCCGCAGCACTACATGGCGATAGCCGGCCAACATGATGCCTACGGCGATCAGATTGAAGACCAGGAAACCCTGCACGCCGCCCGGTAGCAGGAACATCTCCCACTCGCGCCAGAAGGCGGCATCGATCTGATGGAGAATCAGGGCGAGCAGAGTGGCGAAGTAGCTTCTTTCCATGCGCAGCGCAGCCATCAACGCTGCGGATCCTGCAGCGGCCGCAGTGTAGCGGCTGCGCACGACCTGTTGGATGACACTGCGTTGCACGGATCAGTGCCGCGTGATGTCCTCGGCAACGGTCTCCATCAGTCGCTGCGCACGTGCGCGTGTTCCTTCGCCGGCGCGTGGTGTGAGCGGCAGATCCGGGGTGATGCCGGCGACTTCATCGGTACCGTCGGCACGCAACCGGACGCAGTCCGGAATGCGCATGCGCAGGTGTGAATGGGGCAGCTGGCGCAGTGGCCCGGCACTCATGAAGCCGCAGCCGTAGCCACCACTCGGGGTGCCGATGATGCGCGCGATGTGGTTGTCCTGCATGCGCGCGGCAAACATCTCGGCCGAGGACGCGGTGTTGCTGTTGGTGAGGACATACACCGGGCCGCGCCAGGCGCCCCAGTGGTGACGAAGATCCTGTGCCCAGTCGAGACGGTGGGCGATCAGGAAATCGTCCAGCGTGTCCACGGCCGGGCTTGGCAGTGGGCCACCCGAGGTGCCCGCCGGGACCAGACGCCGGCACTGGCCGCCGTTCCATGCCTGCTGTGTCTGCCATACCCAGGACAGGTCGCAGGCCGGAAGGCTCAGGGCACGGCGCGATGCCTCAAACCTGGCGCGCTCCGCGGCAAGCAGGCGGTGGGCAGTGGCGGCAGGATGATGGTGGCGCAAGGCATCGTCGAGTCGCTCGAACTGTTCGTCGAGATAGGGCCTGCCTGCGGCGGACTGACTGACCAGCAGCGCGGCCGAGGTGACCGGCCGCAGGGTGAACAGTCGCGAAAGCGTGTCGCCGCTGTCATCCCCACCGGGGTTGTCGCCAACATCCACCAGCACGGCATCGACCCCATCCTGCTGGAACCGGCGCAGGCTGCCGGCGATCACGGCCACCCAACCGTTCACCAGCAGGGCGCGCATCTCACCGATGGAATCGGCATGGCGGAGCTGGGGCCACAGCGCGTGACACAGGCCGGGGTAGCGCAGCGCGTCGAACTCGTGCAGCCGAAGCACGCCCACCTTGCGCCCCTCCGGCAATGCGAGGATGCCGGCGCGCAGTGCAGGGTCTGCTTCGCTGTTCAATGGCGTATAGCCGGGCAGGGTTTCCAGCGGAAGGCTGAAGTCATGCCGGCCTTCATCCGCGACACCGAGCGCGCTGCACCCGGCGCCCGGCCCCAGCGCGCGCGGATCAGCAGCCGGCGGCGGCGGGGCAGTGCCGCCTGCATCCAGCCGGTCGAGCAGGGCAAGGTGGCCATCATGGAAGCCCGCCAGAAAGCTGCGCAGCGCCTGGGTGGCCTGGGCATCATTGCGTGCCTCGGCAAGGTCGCGCTGCGCCCGAGCATCAAGGGCTGGCAGATCCACGCCACTCCCGTGCGAGGCCATCCAGGCCAGGTGCGCGTAGTCGTCCTGCAAGGCTGCTTTGAGCACGGCGTAGTCTGCCTGCCAGGCGTCCCGGTCCACCGCCGCCGCCGCGCTTGTGCTACCGGCCCAGAGCATGCCCGTCGCCATCAGCAGGCCCGCCATCCATCGCATCGTTGCCACCACGTCCTCCCTGAGTCGGGCCGGAACATCCGGCTTCCGCGTGACTGTTCATTCCGATCGTAGTCAATGAGACGCGTCGGAGATAGTGGCCGCGGCCGTCGATGTATCAGGATTGGCAGAGTGTCCCGCAATGGTCGCTGCTGAACCCGGCAATGGCCTGCTGCAGGAGCGGAACGTCGCTTGGGTCCACCTCTTCCAGCGCTTCCTTCAACGCGTCGCGCACCGGCTGCCGTTGCGCGGGCTGCAGCATCTGCGCGTAAGGCGCTGCCGTCTCCGCCAGCGCACGGACCAGGGTCCGCTTCAGCGTGCTGCCCGCCGGCTGGGCACGCATCACCTCCAGCATCTCCAGATACTGGCGTTGCGCATTGCTGCGAAGGGTGTCGGTGCCGCCCGGTCCCAGACCGGCGAGCTCTGCGGGCGTTGCAACGGTCAGCCACGCATCCACCAGTGGCTGCATCCGTGCACCGCACTGCAGCAGGTACGGCAGCAGCAGGCCCAGCTGTGCCTGGAAGCGCTCGGCGTTTTGGTGGCCTTGGCGGGCCTGCTCGCCGGAATGGAGGAGCACGGCGGCTGGCATCGCACCCATGCCGAACTGCATCAACCGGGTGGACAGCGTTACGCCGTACTGGCACGCGTTGGTCAGCAGACCCAGGTCCGCCGTCGCGTAGTCCGGGGCCAGGACGTCGGTCCTGTTGGTCACCGCCGCCAGCAGTTGCATGGCGCGTGGGCTGTCGAGCTGCTCCGGTGCCTTGTCGGCGTCGGCTTGCTGCAGCAGTTGCAGGTAGTCGCGGGTGGCTTCGTACTGCGCCATGAACTGCGGCGGTATGTCATCGGCACGTGCGGGTGAGGCGACCAGCCACATCACGAGGAGGGCCGCGCCCAGCGGTGTGTGGGCAGGCGCACGCGCCGGCCATGCCAGTCGTCGCGTGAGAGAAGAAAACGGGCTGCCACTCATCCGGGGCATGGTCCTTGGATCGAATCGGGCATGGAGCGTAGGTGACCCGGGGCAGGGCGGCAACCCGGTGCGCAGCATGCATCGCCGGGCATCCTGCGGGTGCCCGGCGATCGGTTTTCCTCGAATCACGGTGAGCGGAGATGCAGGCGTGGCCCAACAGCGATCTGCCTGTGCACACCTCAGAACCGCTTGCGGGGGCACAATAGCCAGTCATTCGTTGATCGATGTTGGAGGTGCCATGAACCGTTTCGTCCTGCTGGGTGTGGGGGCGCTTGCGCTCGCGGCCTGTTCCAAACCGGCGCCGTCCGATACCGCGACGCCGGCGGAGCCTGCCGCGCCGGCCACGTCGGCCCCCGCTGCCAGCGCGCCCGCCGCCTCCGCCAGCCCGACCCTGCAGCCGCCCTCGTTCGATTGCGCCAAGGCGCAGTCCCAGGCGGAGACGCTGGTGTGTGGCGACGCGCGCCTGGCCGCGCTGGACCGCCAGCTTGCCGCGCTCTACAAGCGGGTGCAGACCAGCCCGGATGAGCTGGACATCGCGGCCGAGCAGCGCGGCTGGATCAAGGGCCGCGATGCCTGTTCGCGCGCCGTGGATCCGCATCGCTGCCTGGTGGAGTCCTACCAGACGCGGCTGGTCGAGCTGACCATCAATGGCGGCGGCATCCCGGTGCCGGCGACCGTCGAGTACCGCTGCGACGACAACAGCAAGCCGGTGACGGCCGTGTTCTACAACGACATCGACCCGACCGCCGCCGTAGTCAGCTGGGGCAGGGATCAGGCCATCGTGTTCCCGGTGCCGGTCACCAAGGACGACAACAACGGCGGCCGCTGGGGGCGCGAAGGCGTCGACCTTCGGACCCACAACGACCAGACCACGCTGGAGTTCTACGGCACCACCCTGCAGTGCCAAGTTGCCAGGTAAGGGCAGCCACCGCCGCGTCGCTCAGCGCACGCGGCGGTAGCGCACCTCGTTCTGCCGGTCGCCTACCTCAGTGGTGACGAAGCCGTCGCGGCTCTGGCTGATGTCGAACACGCTGCTGCCGACGTTGAGCTGCCCGCCGTTGACCCAGCCGTTCAACGTCTGCCCGCGGGCCTGCGCGCTCATGCGACCGTCGCTGTCGATCCGCATGCGGATGTCGGCGTTGAAGTTGGGGTTGTAGCCCTCGAACTCGCCGATCATCCAGCCGGGCACATAGGAAGTGTGCCGGGCTCCCTGGTAGTTGTCATCGTCGTAGCGCGCATCATCCTTGTTGGCGTTGTGCGCCAATGCGCCGAGGAGGGCAGCCCCGATCAGTACGCCGGCGGCGACCTTGGCGTCATGATTGTCATTGTCATGGCGGTCATCGCGATCGCTGCCGCCATGCACGCGGAACGAGGCGCGGCAGCCATCATCGACCCAGACCTCACGACGGTCGTAGTCCCAATTGCGCCCTTGGCGGCAGTCCGCCCCGGACAGCTTGCGGTCCAGCGTGACGTAGCCAGCGCGGGGCAGTGAACAGGATTGGTAGCGGTTGTCCCGGCTTTCGCAGGTGACGAAGTCATCGGCACGCGCGTCATCGAACGGGAGCAGCAACAGCAACGGCGTGGACAGCAGCATACGGAAGAGCATGGCGTCGATTCCGGCAAGGAAAGGAGAGCGTTGCATCGTCGTCCGGGCAGCGGAAAACTCCCGTTCCCTGGCGCCGACGATGGGCACGCTGACATGAAATCCGGATGAAGATCGCTGAGCTGCGTCTACTGTCAGGTGCGACGGCGTGGTGTCGTGCTACGCAGGCGATGAGACAGCCGCCGCTCGCCGCAGGTGCTTCGCCTCAGGCGCAGGCGGCCAGCGGTTGCTGGAAGCAGGCGCGGATGGCGTCGAGCAGCTCGCTCATGGTGTAGGGCTTGGGCAGGAAATGCATGCCCGGCCCGAGCTGCGGCACCACCACGGAGGGCTCCAGGCCCGAGGTGACCAGCACCGGCAGCCCCGGCTGTTCCTGCTTGACCCGGTGCGCCGCTTCGATGCCACTCACAGCACCAAGGCAGACATCGGTGAACACCAGATCGAATCGCTCGCCGGCCTGCAGCAGGCCCAGCGCGGCTTCGGCGGAACTGACCGCGACGACTTCGCACGCCTGGCTTTCCAGCGCCATGCGACTCAGTTCACGGGTGTCCTCGGTGTCTTCGATCAACAGCACGCGGGGTTCGGGATGGTGCTTGGACAACAACATGGAGCGTGGTTCCTGCTTACCCCCGGACAGGGGCGCGCAAGTATCGCGAGGCGCTGGTGAGGACATCGTCGACGCCGCCGAAATCCCGGGTGAAGCCGCCGTGGCGCCTGCGTTCGCGCAGCTCAGGCAAAGGCCAGGGACCGCCTGCGGCGGCGGCGCCAGACCCACAGCAGGGTGACCGCCAGGCCTGCCGCAGACAGCCGTAGGATCGTCGCCGGCCAACCGACGGCAGTCGCCTCGCTGATGACGAAGACGTTCCAGGCCAGGTTGAGCGAGACGTGCAGGGCCAACCCGCTCCACAGGGTGTAATCGTCCAGCGTGTTGAGCCCGGCGAACACCAGGCCACCGATGCCGGTGAAGGCGAAGACCTGCAGCGCCATGCCGCCGCCGCCGCCGAACGACCACCAGTGGACCGCGCCAAAGATCACCGCCTGTACGAGCGCAGCGGCCAGCCAGGGCCAGCGCTGCTGGCGGTGCGCGAAGATGAAGCCGAAGCCGCGGAAGGTGATTTCCTCGGCCAACGGAAACAGCACGCCGAGCATCAGCAGTGCCAGCAGATCCTGGCTGGGGTTGAACCCGCCCAGCCACCACAGGCCGAGCCAGCAGGGCAGTGTGGCCAACAGCGCCAGCGCGGGCCCCTGCCAGCCGTTCCAACGTAGTCCGAGCAGCGCGGGCAGGCGCTGCCCGGGGCGCAGCAGCAGTGCGGCCACGGCCAGCACCAGCATCACGCCCAGGCCGTTATCGAGGATGGCGCCGCCATAGGGGATCGGCAGCTTCGGAATCGGGCTGCCCAGCCACGCGGCGATGTCGCGCAGATTGATCGACGCGGCCAAGGTCAGCACGACCACGCAGGCGGCCAGCCAGCCGGGCAGGCGAAGGGACGGCATGGAGCGCTCCACATCCAGGGACTGTGCGCAGTGTCGGGCGGGACCGTGGCGCCGGCATGGGGCATTGGTCGGGGGGCCATCGGTCATGGCTGTGTTGCACCACGGTCAGGTGGGACCGGCTAGAGTGCGGCTTTGCCCCTTGGAAGACCGCCCATGCAATGCCCCGTATGCAAGACCCAAGCGCTGCAGATGTCCGAGCGCCAGGGCATCGAGATCGACTATTGCCCGCAGTGCCGTGGCGTGTGGCTGGACCGTGGTGAACTGGACAAGATCATCGAACGCTCGGCCGGTGCAGCAGCGCCTGCGCCCGCGCCGGTACGCGCCGCCGCACCGCCGCCGGCTGCCGTGCAGCACCGTGATACCCGTCATCTGGGCCAGCAGCAGTACAGCGACCAGCACGGCTACCGCAAGAAGAAGAAAGAGAGTTTCCTGTCGGACCTGTTCGACTTCTGATGCATGTCTGCGCTGCGCTCAGGCGCGGCGCAGGATGAATTCCCGGTCGACGCTGTCGCCGACCGGGAAATCGTATTCGCCCACCTTGCTGCAGCCATACCGTGCGTAGAAGCGTTGCGCGCCGAGGTTCTCCGACCACACGCCGACCCACAGCGTGCGCCGCTGCGGTTGATCGAGCCACGCCAGGAATGCATCCATCAGGCGCGCCCCGTGTCCGCCACGCTGGTGGCTGGCGAGCAGGTACAGCCGCTTGAGTTCGATATCGCCCTCGCTGGCCTCGGCATGGGGCAGGCTGTTCGGGCCTGCGGCGAGATAGCCCACCACACGTTCGCCGTCGTCCAGCAGCCACGCCGCGTTGCGGGGATCGGCGAGCTCGCGCTGTTGCGGCTCGAACGAGTAATGGCTGTCCAGAAAATCGCGCAGGTCCTGCGGCGGGTAGGAATCTCCGAAGGTTTCGGTATAGGTGGCGATGGCGATCGCCGACAGCACAGCGGCATCGGCAACGGTGGCACGGCGGACGGTAGGCATCAGGGGGCAAGGCAGCCAGGTGAGGCCCGCAGCTTACGCCATCGCCCAGGCCAGCCGGGTTCCGGGTACGTCGGTACCCGGAACCTGTCATCGCCGCGGGATCAGAACCAGACGCGCACGCCCGCCACCCATCGGGTATCGCGTGCGTGTTCGCCGGCCGCTTCGTGGTAGTCGGCGGTATCGCCGAACAGTCGCTCGTGACTGATGCCGATATACGGTGCGAAGCGGCGGCTGAACTCGTAGCGCAGGCGCAGCCCGGCCTCGAATTTGTTGAGGCCGGCGCCGTTGCCATATTCGGGCTCATCCTTGGCCGAGAAGGTGGCTTCCACCAGCGGCTGCAGGATCAAGCGGTTGGTCAGCAGCAGCTCGTACTCCACTTCCACCGTGGCCGCGAGCTGGCCGCCTTCGCCGACATAGGCCGTGGCCGAGGTCTCGAACTTGTACGGCGCCAACCCCTGGATGCCGAACGCCGCCCAGGTACGTGAATCGGCCGGCCGGAAATCCTGTTTCACGCCGACCAGTACATCCCACCACGGCGACACGCTGCGCCCATACATGACTTCCAGATCGGCCGAGCCGGTGCGGCCGTCATTGCGCTCGCCTTCGCTGCGCAGCCACAGCCGGTTGATGTTGCCGCCCACCCAGCCGCTGGCCTCCCAGGCCTGGCCCGTACCGTGCTGGCCGTCCCAGTGCTCAAGGCGGTTGACCAGCAGCAGGCTGTGAATCTCCGGCGCATGCTCCATCGCGCCGTGGTCGATCGGCGGAAACGCGGCGAGCCGGTCGGCGGCGGTCACGGCCGGAATCGGCTCGAGCGGCTCGGTGGGCGCAGGCGGCTTCGGTGGGGCATGGCCCATCGCGGCGTGGTCCATCGTTGAATGGTCCATCGTCGAGTGGTCCATCTTGGTGTGATCCATGCTGCCGTGATCCATGCTGCCGTGCTCCATCGGGCGGTCATCCGCCGGTGGTGCATCGGTCGTGGTCGTGGTCGTGGCCGGCGCCGGCGCCGGCGCCGTGACATGGCCGGCATGCGACTGCGCCCAGGCGGGCGCGGCCAGCGCCAGCAGTAGGCCAGCACTCAGTGCGGACAGCATGGTGAAAGGCGAGCGGCTCATTCTTCGATCCTCACTTCGCGCATCATCCCTGCTTCCATGTGGTACAGCAGGTGGCAGTGGTACGCCCATCGGCCAAGGGCGTCGGCACGGACGCGGTAGGTGCGGCGGGTGCCGGGCGGCATGTCGACGGTGTGCTTGCGCAGGTGGAACTCGCCGTCCGCGTTTTCCAGGTCGCTCCACACGCCGTGCAGATGGATCGGGTGCTGCATCATCGTGTCGTTGACCAGCACGATGCGCATGCGCTCACCGTAGGTCAGGCGCAGCGGTTCGGCGCTGGCAAAGGGGATGCCGTCGAAGGACCAGCTGAATTTTTCCATGTGTCCGGTCAGGTGCAGCTCCACCTCGCGGCCCGGATCACGCCCATCCGGATCGTCGAACAGGCTGCGCATCGCACCGTAGGTGAGCACGTGGCGGCCGTTGTCGCGCAGGCCGATACCGGGGTCATCCAGCTTGGGCTCGGTCGCCATGCTCTGCATGTCCACCAGGGGATTGCCCTTCTCGCTGGCGGGGTGGCGCGGCGCCTTGGGATCGGCACCGTGCGCCCCATGGCCCATGCTGGCGCCGCAGCCGCCCTCCATGCCCTTCATGTCATGGCCTGCCATCCCGTTGGCGGCATGGCCCATGTCGTGGCCCATGTCACTCATGGTCAGCAGCGGGCGTGGGTCGCGGTCGGGAATCGGTGCCTGCAGGCCGTGGCGGACCGCCAGCGTGCCGGCGGCATGGCCGGTACGGCCCATGTCCTGGCAGAAGATCGTGTAGGCGTCCTGGCCGCTGGGTTCGACGATCACATCGAAGGTCTCGGCCGGCGCGATGCGGAATTCATCGATGCTGACCGGGTGGATGTACTGGCCATCGGCGGCGACCACGGTCATCTTCAGGCCGGGGATGCGCACGTCGAAGTAGGTCATCGAGCCGCCGTTGATGAAGCGCAGCAGCACTTTCTCGCCGCTGCGGAACAGCCCGGTCCAGTTGCCGGCCGGGGCGGTGCCGTTGAGCAGGTAGGTATAGGTGTGGGCGTTGATGTCGGAGATGTCGGTTGGCGTCATCCGCATCCGGCCCCACATGCCGCGGTCGGCGGTGGCCGCGGCCCAGCCGTCCTTGCGCACATCGCGCAGGAAGTCGGGCAGGGTGCGCTTGTAGTAGTTGTCGTGCTCGGCCAGCTTCTTCATGCGCCGGAACAGCGCGCCGGGGTCCAGGTCGGTCCAGTCCGAGAGCAGGATCACGTGCTCGCGATCGGCGTGATACGGCGCCGGTTCCAGCGGGTCGATGATCAGCGCGCCGTACAGGCCGGCCTGTTCCTGGAACATGGAATGGCTGTGGTACCAGTACGTGCCGGACTGCTTGAGGGTGAAGCGGTACTGGTAGGCCTCGCCTGGGGCGATGCCGTTGAAGCTCAGGCCGGGCACGCCGTCCATGTTGGCCGGCAGCAGCAGTCCGTGCCAGTGGATGGAGGTGGGGTGGGCCTGCAGCGTATTGGCTACGCGGATGTTGACCGTCTGACCTTCGCGCCAGCGCAGGATCGGCGCGGGCAGGCTGCCGTTGACGGTGATGGCCGGGCGGGTGCGGCCGGTGAAATTGGCCAGCGATTCGCCGATGCTCAGCTGCACGTCCTGGCTGCTCAGGACCTGCGGGGCACCGGCAAGGCCGGGGCCGGCGGCGGCGAACGCACGCGGACTGAGGCCGGTGGCGGCCAGGCTGGCGACCACGCCGCCGGCAGCCACGCCCTGCACGAACAGGCGGCGTGACGGCATGGGCGGGGCGCCCGTGCCGGGTGTTTTAAGGAAAGACATTGCAACTCCGAATCCGATTCGAATGGCACACGGGGTGCCGTCATCGCACACGCGCCGGGGCGCATGCGCAGAGCCTCAGGCCGGCGCTCGCAGCGCGCGGCGGATCAGGCGATCGGAGGACGGGTGATGCGGTCCAGCGGGGGCATCGGCTGGGAGGGATGCGCGGTCAGGACCGGTGCCAGCGACAACGGCGGCGGCGTGGCGATCCACGCGATCTGGACGGTCAGGCTGGGCTGCTGGGCGCAGTTGCGCAGGCAGTCCTTGAGCTTGCAATGGTCGCCATCGTGCGGAGCCTGGACGACGGTGTCGGCGGACCCGGCAGCGGCCATGGCATGGTGATCGTGTGCGGCAGGCATCGGTGCATCGCCATGGCAGGGCGGCGCAGGGGTGCTGGTGCGGCTCGACTCGGCCATGGCCAACGCCATGGGACCGGCCATGGCGACATTCAGCCCGTTGAGCAACAGGCTGAGCATCAATACCACTCGCAGGAGCAGGCCACTGGCGGACATGGGGCTCACCTTACTGCCAAATCCGGGCGGTCGCACCTGCGGCTGAACACGTGGTTCAACTCTGGAGGCCGGTCCGTGCGGGCTTGGCCGGGCATCAGCCTTCTTCGCGCACGATCTCGACCAGACGGTCGCCATAGCGGGCCAGCTTGGTGCCGCCGATGCCGCCGACCCGGCCGAGCGCATCGACGCTGGTAGGGCGCTGTTCGGCGATGTTGCGCAGCGTGCTGTCGTGGAAGATCACGAAGGCCGGCACGTTCTGCTCGCGCGCGAGTTCGGCACGCAGGCCGCGCAGGGCATTGAACAGGGCCAGGTCCTGCGGCAGCACCGACAGGCCGGTGCGCTGGCCGCTGCGGTCGCGCTCGCGGGCGGCCTTGGGGGTCTCGCGGCGCATCATGACCTTGCGCTGGCCCTTGAGCACCTCGCGGCTGCCATCGGTCAGGCGCAGGCCGCCGTAGGCACTGCTGTCCACCTCGAGCAGGCTGGAGGCGACCAGTTGGCGGAACACGCTGCGCCAGGTGCGGGCGTCCAGATCCTTGCCGATGCCGTAGGTGCTCAGTTCGGTATGCCCGAACTGGCGGACTTTCTCGTTGTCGCCGCCGCGCAGGATGTCGATCAGGTGGCCCACGCCGAAGCGCTGGCCACTGCGGTAGACGCAGCTCAGCGCCTTCTGGGCGGCAACGCTGGCATCCCAGGCATCCGGTGGCAGCAGGCAGTTGTCGCAGTTGCCACAGGGCTGGGGGTAGGTTTCCCCGAACCCGGCCAGCAGGACCTGGCGACGGCACTGCATGGATTCGCAGTAGCCGAGCAGGTGATCGAGTTTGGACCGTTCGAGCGTTTTGCGGTCTTCGCCGGCTTCGGACTGCTCGATCATCTGCTTGAGCAGCACCACGTCGCCGAGCCCATAGCAGAGCCAGGCTTCGGCGGGCTCGCCATCACGGCCGGCGCGGCCGGTTTCCTGGTAATACCCTTCCATCGATTTGGGCAGGTCGGTGTGCGCGACGAAGCGCACGTCCGGCTTGTCGATGCCCATGCCGAAGGCGATGGTGGCGCACATCACGATGCCGTCCTCGCGCAGGAAGCGGCGCTGGTTGGCGGCGCGCACCTCCGCCGGCAGGCCAGCGTGGTAGGGCAGGGCGTTCATGCCCTCCTTGCACAGGAACTCGGCGGTTTCCTCCACCTTGCGCCGCGACATGCAGTACACGATGCCGGCTTCCTGGCGGTGGACCTTGAGGAAGTCCAGCAGCTGGCGCTTGGCGTTGTCTTTCTGGACGACGGTGTAGCGGATGTTGGGCCGGTCGAACGAACTGACGAAGTGCTGGGCGTTGGTGAGGTCCAGGCGTTCGGCGATTTCGCGCTGGGTCGGCGGATCGGCGGTGGCGGTCAGCGCGATGCGCGGGACGTCGGGCCAGCGTTCGTGCAGGACGGTGAGCTGGCGATATTCCGGGCGGAAGTCGTGGCCCCATTGCGAGACGCAGTGCGCCTCGTCGATCGCGAACAGGGCGATCCGGCTGCGCGAGAGCAGCGAGAGGAACCGGCCGGTCAGCAGTCGCTCGGGGGCGACGTAGAGCATGTCCAGTTCGCCGGCGAGCAGTTCGCGCTCAACCCGGGCGGCGGTGTCGCCATCCAGGGTGGAGTTGAGGTATTCGGCGCGGACGCCGAGCTGGCGCAGGGCTTCGACCTGGTCCTGCATCAAGGCGATCAGCGGCGAGATGACGATGCCGGTGCCGTCGCGGAGCAGGGAGGGGACCTGGTAGCAGAGCGATTTGCCGCCGCCGGTGGGCATGAGGACGAGCGCGTCATTGCCGGCGGCGACATGCTCGACGATCGCCTGCTGCGGACCGCGGAATTCGTCGTAACCAAAAATGCGGCTGAGCAGGTCGTGCGCGGGGCGGGAAGACATCGCGCTAGTTTACCTTGCCCAGGCTACGGGCCGTGTCCTCTGATGCCGGATATCCCTGTAAGAAAGCCGAGGCCGGAGCCAGAGCCAGAGCTGAAGGCGCAAAGCGCCGGGCGTGGCCTCCTACGGGGTTGGCGCGGTGTGGGTGGGTCTGCTGGACCCGACGTGAACCCGTCCATGGGGGCTCGATGTGCGCCATCCATGGCGCACAACGGTCCTGCAGACCCACCCACACCGCGCCGTCGACACTTGGCTGGTGTTCAAAGGAGAGCCAGTCCAGAGCCAGTCACGCGCCAGTCAAACGCAGACAGGCGCCAATAGGCGCCTGTCTGCTTGCTTGCCTTTGAGCTTTGAGCTTTGAGCTTTGACCTGTGGCCCGAGCCCCGAGGCCTGTTACCGCTTGCCGAAGAGGCCGCTCTGGCTTTCCCAACCGTCCATCCAGATCTGTCTGGCGAGTGGGGGCCAGGCCCTGACGGGACCGTCGTGCGCCATGGATGGCGCACGTCGAGCCCCCAAGGATGGGTTTACGGCGCGTCCCGGCAGGGCCTGGCCCCCGCTCGCCAACACGGAGACCCCCTCAGCCAAAGCCCTTGTCTCTGCCTTTGCCTTCAGTCAGCCAAGCCCGCCGGCACGCGAACCCTTACTGCAGCAGCGACCGCAGCATCCAGGCGTACTTTTCGTGGGTCTGCAGACGCTGGGTCATCAGATCCTCGGTCGGTGCGTCGTCCGCATCATCGGCCACGTCCAGCACCTTGCGGGCCGTGCGGCACACTGCCTCGTTGGCGGTGACCAACTGGCGTACCATCTCACGCCAGTCCGCGCTGTCGGTCAGGCCCGGCTCCTCGGCGATCGAGGTCAGGGCCGCGAACTCGCGGTAGGAGCCCGGGGCATTGAAGCCCAGTGCACGGATGCGTTCAGCCACGTCATCCAGGGCCGCCCACTGTTCGGTGTACTGGGTTTCGAACATCGTGTGCAGCGAGTTGAACATCGACCCGGTCACGTTCCAATGGAAATTGTGGGTCTTCAGGTAGAGCGTGAACGCATCAGCCTGGAAGGCCGACAGCCCATCGGCGATCTTCTTGCGATCGCCCTCCTTGATCCCGATATCAATGTTCGGGGCCGACGGGGCCGCCGCGCCGAGCTTCTGCTTGGCCGTCTTGGGCTTTGCCGGGGTCTTGGTCGTCTTCGCCATGGGAGAACTCCTTATGGATGGGATGAATCGGATGGCCTTCACAATAGATCAGACTACCCTTTCAGTAGTAAACAAAAGTTCTAAACGAATCGATTGATGAGCGCTATCGAAAAACCACATGCAGCACGCCTGGCCCAGCAGCAGGCCGCCATCAACGGGGCCATGAGCCGCGACCGCGGTCGTTTGCTGGGGATGCTCTCGCGTTGGCGGGCCAAACCGGCGGATGCGGGGCTGGCGGCGGCGTTCGAGCAGGCCTTGCAGGCATCCGTGCAGCGCCGTGAAGCGCGTGTGCTGAACCAGCCGGCCATCACGCTGGACGAGCAGTTGCCGATTGCGCGTGAAGCCGAGGCCATCACCGCCCTGATCCGCGACCATCAGGTCGTGGTGATCGCCGGTGAAACCGGCTCGGGCAAAACCACCCAGCTGCCCAAACTGTGCCTGGCTGCCGGCCGTGGCACCGCCGGCATGATCGGCTGCACCCAGCCGCGACGGATCGCTGCCCGCGCGGTGGCGACCCGGGTCGCGCAGGAACTTCGCTCCGAGCTGGGCACCACCGTCGGCTACCAGGTGCGCTTCACCGATCGTGTTGGTGACGATACCCGCATCAAGTTCATGACCGACGGCATTCTGCTGGCCGAGATCAGCAGCGACCCCTGGCTGTCCAACTACGACACCATCATCGTCGATGAGGCGCACGAACGCAGCCTCAACATCGATTTCCTGCTGGGCTATCTGAAGCAGCTGCTGAAGAAGCGCCCGGACCTCAAGTTGATCGTCACCTCGGCAACCATCGATACCTCACGCTTTGCCCAGCACTTCGATGATGCCCCGGTGATCAGCGTGGAAGGCCGCACCTTCCCGGTGGAAGTGCGTTACCGCCCGTTGGAAGGCGAGGGCGGTGGCGAGGCCGACGGTGGGCGCGATGGCGAGCGCACCGTGAATGATGCGGTGGTCGCGGCGGTGGATGAAATCACCCGGATCGACCCGCGCGGGGACATCCTGCTGTTCTTCCCTGGCGAGCGCGAAATCCGCGATGCGCATCAGTCGCTGGAACGGCGCAAGTACCGGGGGACTGACGTGCTGCCGCTGTACGCGCGGCTGTCGGTCAAGGACCAGGACCTGGTCTTCAACCCGGGCGCCAACCGGCGCATCGTGCTGGCCACCAACGTCGCCGAAACGTCGCTGACGGTGCCGCGCATCCGCTATGTGATCGACCCGGGTTTCGCCCGCATCAAGCGTTACAGCCCGCGCCAGAAACTGGACCGTCTGCACATCGAAGCGGTCTCGCAGGCCAGCGCCAACCAGCGCAAGGGCCGTTGCGGTCGCGTGTCCGAAGGCATCTGCTATCGGCTGTATTCCGAAGCGGATTTCCAGTCGCGCCCGGAGTTCACTGATCCGGAAATCCGCCGCTCCAGCCTGTCCGGGGTGATCCTGCGGATGCTGCAACTGGGCCTGGGCAAGATCGAGGATTTCCCGTTCCTGGAGGCGCCGGATGAGCGTGCCATTGCCGACGGGTGGCAGCAGCTGGGTGAGCTGGGCGCAGTCGATGCCGAGCGTCGCCTGACCCCGATCGGCCGCCAGATGGCGCGCCTGCCGGTGGACGTCAAGCTGGCCCGCATGCTGGTCGCCGCACAGGCGCAGAGTTGCCTGCGGCCGATGCTGGTGATCGCCTCGTTCCTGGGCATCCAGGACCCGCGCGAACGCCCGCCGGAAGCGCGTGCCGCGGCCGACAACGCGCATGCGCTGTTCGCCGATGGGCGTTCGGAATTCGTCGGTGTGCTGCGGCTGTGGGACGGCTACCGCCAAGCCCATGAAGACCTGACCCAGTCCAAGCTGCGCGACTGGTGTGGGCGGCATTTCCTCGGCTTCCTGCGCATGCGCGAATGGCGTGAGCTGCATCGCCAACTACGCGTGCTGTGCGAGGAGCTGGGCTGGAGCGAGGAGCCCGCCGAGACCTCGCTGGCACCCTTGCTGGCCGGTTTTTCCGCACCGGCACCGGCACGCGATGACGAGGCGAAGATCAAGGCGACGCGCGGCCAGCAGCACCGGGCCGCGCGCCTGGCCCGCGAAGGAAAATCCGAGCCGACGCCTGTCGAGAGCAAGGTGGCGCCGGTCAAGGGTGTCGACGCGGAGGCGCGCAACGCCTTCAGCGACAAAGTGCGCGCCGCTGCCTACCAGACCCTGCACCGCGCGCTGATCGCCGGCCTGCCCACGCAGATCGGCCACCGCAGCGACAAGGGCGACTTCCTGGCACCGCGCCAGCGCCGCTTCCTGCCGTTCCCGGGTTCGACCCTGGCCAAGCGGCCGCCGCCGTGGCTGCTGACCGCCACGCTGCTGGATACCCAGAAAATCTGGGGCCTGACCAACGCGGCGATCGAGCCGGACTGGGTCATCAACGAGCTGCCCCACCTGCTGCTGCGCAAGCACTTCGACCCGCACTGGTCGCGCGCGCAGGGCCAGGTACTGGCCTCGGAGCAGATCAGTCTGTTCGGGCTGGTGCTGGCACCGAAGAAGCCGGTGCACTACGGCCGCATCGCCCCGGGTGAGGCGCACGACATCTTCGTGCGCCAGGCCCTGGTGACCGGCGAAATCAACACCCGTGCCGGCTTCGTCGCCGACAACCTCAAGGTGCTGGAGCAGGCGCGCGAAGAAGAGGCCAAGCTGCGCCGTGCGGGCATCGTGGCCGATGAAGGCTGGCAGGCGCGCTGGTACTTGGACCGCATTCCGGCCGAGGTCCATTCGGCGATGGGCCTGGATACCTGGTGGAAGGCGCTGGCACCGGAGAAACGCCGCGCGCTGTCGTGGACACTGGCCGATCTGCTGCCGGGCGAGGGCAGCGATGCCGAACGGTACCCGGCGTATCTGCCCCTGGGCGATGCACGGCTGCCGCTGCATTACACCTTCGAGCCGGGTGCCGACGAAGACGGTGTGACGCTGGAGGTGCCGCTGCACCTGCTCAACGCACTCGATCCGGCGCGGTTGTCGTGGCTGGCGCCGGGCTTCGTAGCCGACAAGGCCGCGGCCCTGATCCGCAGCCTGCCCAAGGCGATGCGCCGCAACTATGTGCCGGCCCCGGACTTTGGCCGCGCCTTCGCCGAAGCGTTTGCCGAGCCGACCGCCGATGACATCCGTGGCGAGCTGGCCCGGTTCCTGTCGCGTGCGACCGGTGCCAAGGTGGCCGCGACCGATTTTGATGACGCCGCGCTGGACGCCCATCTGCGCATGAACCTGCGGCTGCGCGATGCCGATGGCAAGGTGCTGGCCACCTCGCGTGATCTGGATGCACTGCGCGCCCGCTTCGGTGACAAGGCCGGTGATGCCTTTGCCGCACGCGCCGGCCGGGCGCTGGCGGCCGATGGCCTTCGCGATTTCCCGGCCAGCGCGATCCCGTTGCAGGTGCCTGGCGAAGCCGGCGTGCCGGCCTACCCGGCGCTGGTCGACCAGGGCGAGACCGCCGCGTTGAAGATCTTTGCCGATCGCAGCGAGGCGCTGGAGCAGCATCCGCTCGGCGTGCGTCGATTGCTGGAGATCGCGCTGGCCGACAAGGCCAAGCAGGCGCGCAAACAGCTGCCGGTTCCGCCCAAGACCGGGTTGTTGTACGCCGCGATCGAATCGCAGGAGCGCCTGCGTGGCGATCTGGTCGATGCGGCGATGAATGCCGTGCTCGCCGATGGCCTGGGGGATATCCGCGACCCGGCTGCGTTCGCCAAGCGCAGTGCCGAGGCGGGCAAGGCGTTGTTCGGCGAGGCGATGACGCGGCTGAAGCTGGCCGAAAACATCCTGGCGCACGTAGCCGAGCTCAAGCCGCAGCTGGAAGCGCCGCTGATGGGCTGGGCACGTGGCAACCTCGATGACATGGAGCAGCAGTTGGCGGCTCTGGTCCATCCCGGCTTCCTGCGCGAGACCCCGGCCGATGCCCTGGCACAGTTGCCGCGCTACCTGCGGGCGATGATTCTGCGCACCGAGCGTGCCAAGCGCGATCCGCCGCGCGATCAGGCGCGGATGCTGGAACTGCGGCCGTTCGTCGACGCCTTGGCCCAGGCCGAGGCGCGCGGCCTGCGGGCGCGACCGCAATGGCAGGACCTGCGCTGGGATCTGGAAGAGTTGCGGGTGTCGTTGTTTGCCCAGGAGCTGGGGGCGAAGACCGGGATATCGGCCAAGAAACTGGCCCAGCGTGTGGCCGCGCTGCAGGGCGCCTGATCCGGCGAGCGCCCCGTGCCGTTGCGGCACGGGGCGCAGCGATTACTTGACGCGGCGGACCTTGGCGCGGGTGTTGACGCCTTCCACGCGCAGATACCACGCACCGGAGATGCCGGGGATGACCGAGACCTTTGCATCGGTCCTGCGCATACGGGCCACGCTGGTCGTATCGGTCTGCTCCCACACCTGGCCGTTGGCGAGCGTATAGGTACGTCCCTTGCCAAAACCGGTGAATTCCCCCGGCAGCGTGCTGTCGATGGGATCGTTGCTGCCGAAATCGAAGAAGCCGCGGTTCTTGACGATGACTTCCTGGCGGCCTTCTTCCCGGGCCTGTTCGCGGACCTGCTCGCGTGCGTCGGCCGCCACCGCAGCCACCTTGCCCTGCAGCCAGCTGTTGAGCGAGGCCATTTCCTGTGGGCTGAGCTTGTCCAGGCCGGCCGCCTTGAATTCGGCAGGCGACATCTGCTGCTGGAGATCGCCACCCACCACTCGCTGGGCCAGGGCCGGCAGCGAAAGACTCATCAGAACGGCCGTGCAGGCCAACAACCGCAGACGGGAATAGCGCATGGCAGGGTCTCTCCTAGGAATGGCCGCAGTGTAGTGCCAGCGCCCCGGCATGTGCACATGCAGGCGACGGCGATTGTAGGGGGGGCGCAGCGGCGCTAGTGTAGGTGGCCTCCGTCTTGTCTGTACGATGCTGTGAACCGCGCTTCTGCCCCCGGCCTGGATGCCTTGTTGAACCGTCCCTCGGTGGCCTCGCTGCCGCCCGAACTGCGCGAGGCGTTGCTGCAGCGCTGGCAGTTGCCCGAGGCTGACCAGGAAATGCGTGTCGGTTGGCCGGTCCTGGCCGACACACTCGATGCCCTTTCGCTGCTGTCGGCCGACGATTCAGCGTTGTTGGCCACGCTGTTGTTCGATCTGCCGTGGCTGCGTGCGGGCATGGATGCGTTGCCGCTGGGAGCGCTCAAGCCGGTGATCGTCGGTCTGCTCGACGGCCAGGATGCGGCCGATCAGGTCTGGGCACTGCATGCCGGGCGTGAGGCCGGGCGCAACAGTGAGGGCCTGCGTCGCCTGCTGCTGTCGATCATCCGCGATCTGCGCGTGGTGCCGATCCTGCTCGCCCGCCAGCTGGCCCGCATGCGCGGTGCCGATCGGCTGCCCGAAGAAGAGCGCCGCGCTCTGGCCCAGCTCACCCGCGACATCCACGCGCCGTTGGCCAACCGGCTGGGCATCTGGCAGTTGAAGTGGGAGCTGGAAGATCTGGCGTTCCGCCATCTGGAGCCGGAAACCTACCGTCGCATCGCGCGTGAGGTCGATGAAACCCGTCTGGCCCGCGAGCGCTATGTCGAGGGCGTCAAGAAGGCGCTCTCGCGTGAGTTGTCGGCGCAGGGCATCCGCGCCGAGGTCAGCGGCCGCCCGAAGCATATCTACAGCATCTGGCGGAAGATGCAGAAGAAGCGACTGGCGTTCGAACAGTTGTACGACATCCGCGCCGTGCGCGTGATGGTGGACGATGTGGCCGCCTGCTACGCCGCACTGGGCGTGGTGCATGCACTGTGGGCGCCGGTGCCGAGCGAATTTGACGACTACATCGCGCGCCCGAAGGCCAATGATTACCGCTCGCTGCATACCGCCGTGGTCGGCCCGGAAGGGCGCACCATCGAAGTGCAGATCCGTACCCATGACATGCATGCCCAGGCCGAGCTGGGTGTCGCTGCGCATTGGCGCTACAAGGAAGGCAGCAAGGGCGCGGAGAAGGCGTTCGATCGCAAGATCACCTGGATGCGCCAGTTGCTGGAGCAGTCCCAGGAGGGCCATGCCGGTGAACTGGCCGGCGCGCTGGATGCCGAACTGACCGAAGACCGGGTCTACGCGCTCAGCCCCAAGGACGAGGTGATGGACCTGCCGCAGGGCGCCACCCCGCTGGATTTTGCCTACCACGTGCATACGATGGTCGGGCATCGCTGCCGCGGGGCGAAGGTCAATGGCCGCATCGTGCCGCTGACCTACCGCCTGCGCAGCGGCGACCGCGTCGAGATCCTGACCGGCAAAGAAGCCGATCCACGCCGCGACTGGCTGCTCGCCTCTGGCGGTTTCCTGGCCAGCAACCGCTCGCGGGACAAAGTGCGCGGCTGGTTCCACAAGCTGGACCGCGCGCGAAACGTGCAGGCCGGCCGCGAACTGCTTGAACGCGAGCTCAAGCGCCTGGGCCTGCAGCACGCCGATCTGACCATCGCGGTGAAGAAGTTTCATGCCGACAGCGTTGATGATCTCTACATCCAGGTCGCCTTGGGCGACACCGGGCCGAACCAGGTCAGCCGCACGCTGCTGGAAGCCGAGCGGGCCGCCAGCCAGCCGGCGGTGCCCGCCCTGCCGCGCCCGACCGCGCGGCGTGACAGCGTGCGCAGCGCCAACTTCACCGTCCAGGGCGTCGGCAATCTGCTGGTACAGCTGGCGCGCTGCTGCCAGCCCGTGGCCGGTGAGCCGATCGTGGGCTACCTGACCCGCGCCCGTGGCGTCACCGTGCATCGCACCGATTGCGCCGCGCTGGCGAGGCTGGCGGCGGCCAGTCCACAGCGCATCCTGCCGGTGGAGTGGGGCCAGGCCGGCGGTGGCTACGAAGTGGACGTCGTGGTTGATGCGGTCGACCGGCGCTGGCTGCTCAAGGACATCACCAACCTGATCGCGCAGGAGGATGCCTACGTGCTGGACATCCACAGCGACAACGTCCGCAACAGCGGGCGGGCGCATCTGCGCCTGCGCCTGAAGGTCAGTGACTACGGGCAGCTGTCCACCCTGCTGGGCAAGCTGGATGCGCTGCCCGGCGTCAGCGAAGCGCGGCGTCTAGGCTGACCTCACGTGCCCCACGCTAGGCTCGCGGCATGAGCCGGGACGATGACAGGCATGACGCCGCGCACGGGGCGCTGCGGCGGGTACGCCGCGAGGGACGCTGGTGGTGGCTGCAGGCGCGCCATGCCCGGCGCATCTGGCGTTGGGCGGCGCTGGTGGCGGTACTCGTGTTCGTCAGCCTGGCGTTGCTGCGGCGGCCGTTGGCCAACTGGTTCTGGAACGAGCCGCAGATCGAACAACTGCTGGACCAGGGCGATCGTGCGTTGGCCGCTGGCCGGTTGAGTACGGCCGACGGCAGTGGCGCGCGTGAGTCCTATCAAGCGGCATTGGCGCTGGACAATGACCGGCTGCAGGCCCGTACCGGGCTCGCCCGGACCGGCCAGGCCGCGCTGCAGCAGGCACGCGATGCGCTGGAGCGGGGCGATCATGCCGCAGCGACCGCCGCCTTGGCGCTGGCCCGCGACCTGCAGGTACCGCAACACGATGCCGATGCGCTGGCCCAGCAGCTTCGCACGCGCGACCAGGCCCGCGCCGGGATCGGTGCGTTGCTCGGCCGTGCTGAAGCGGCCTTGCAGGCGCAACGACTCGATGGCAGCCCGGACAGCGCCTTGCCGCTGTTCCAGCAGGTGCTGGCGCTGATGCCCAACCAGCTGCGCGCGCTGGAAGGACGTGAGGATGCACTGTCTGATCTCCTGCAGCAGGCACGTACTGCGGCGGACCGCGGCGATGTCGCACGCGCGGCGGCGCTGGTGCGCAGCGCGCGAGGTTTCGATGCGGGGCATGTGGACCTGCCGGCGACGCAGGAGGCGGTGAACAACGCGCTGGAACGCCGGCAGCGTGAGGGCGAGGCCGCGCTGCGTCGGCAGAAGCTGGATGCCGCGGCGGAGGCCTTCGCTGCGGTGCTCTCGGCACTGCCCGATGACCCTGCCGCGCATCGTGGTCAGTTGCAGGTGGCCGACGCGCAGTTGATGCGGGCGACCCGCCAGGCCGGCAACTTCCGTTTCGACGAGGCCACCGGGTCGCTGCAGGCTGCCGAAGCGTTGGGGGCGTCCACGCGTGCGCTCGAGACGGTGCGGCATACGATCGAACAGGCCCGCCGTTCCCAGGCAGCCTTGACGACCCCGGCGGTGCCACGTGCCCAGCGCGAACGCACCCTTCAGCGTCTGCTCGCGCGCCTGGACGATGCGGAGGGCGCCGGGCAGTTCCTTGAGCCCCCCGGGCGCAGTGCCTACGACGCCCTGCGCGAAGCCCAAGGGGTTGCACCACAGGATCCGCGCGTGCGGGCGGCCGCACAGCGCCTGCTGCCGGCGAGCCGGCAGTGCTTCGAGGATCGGCTGCGCGAGAACCGTGTGCTGGCCGCCGGTGCATGCTTGGATGCCTGGCAGACCTTGTCCAGCAACGATGCGGGGCAGGCCGCTGCGCGGCGTCGGCTGGCGCAGCGCTGGCTGGCCATCGGCAGCGAGCGCCTGGGATCGGGCGACATCGCCTTCGCGCAGCAGGCATTGATGCAGGCGCGGCGCTGGCAACCGGACCTGCCCGAACTGCCGGCGTTCGCCGAGCGCCTGCGCAGCGCCGGCGGTGGGGCGGCCAGCTAGGCCAGGAACACCCGCTGCACCGTGGCGCGGGCGGCATCGAGCGAGAAGTGGTCCACGATGTTCTGCAGCCCGGCGCTGGAGAGCCGGCGCCATAACGCCTCGTCCTGGTACAGCCGCACCACCGCCTGCGCGAACGCCTCGGCATCATCGGCCACCAGCACATCCTCGCCGTCGCGCAGGTGCATGCCTTCGACACCACAGGTGGTGGCGACGACCGGCTGGCCATGCGCCATGCTCAGATTGACCTTGCCCTTGACCCCGGCACCAAAGCGCAGCGGCGCGACCGCGATGCGTACGCCATCCATGTAGGGCACCACATCCGGCACGAAGCCATGGATCTCCACGCCTGGCTGCGTGGCCGCAAGGTCACGCAGGGCATCGGGCACGGCAGCGCCGATGCAGTGGAAACGGATGTCGGGCAACTGTGCGCGGATCCGCGCGAAGACCTCGCCGATGAACCACTGCATGGCATCCAGGTTCGGCGGATGGCGGAAGCCGCCAACGAAGACCAGATCGCGACGCTCGGCCCAGTCCTGGCCGGCGCCGGCCACTTCGTGCAGATTGGAGATCAGTTCCACCGTCGCGCCCGGGGCATCCACGCGCAGCTGTTCGCGCTCGGCTGCGCTGACCAGCACGGTCACTGCCACCTGCGCCATCACCTCAAGCTCGCGCGCGCGCGTGCGGCCGGCATTGCGCAGCAGCCCGGCATCCCCCGCGATCTCCGCGCCGCGACGCTCGCGCAGGTAATGCAGGTCGACGGTATCGAAGACGGTGCGTGCCTTCGGGGCAAAGCTGCGCAGCAGCGGCAGGCATTCGTGCGCGACGTGATAGCGCACCATCATCACCACATCGAAGCGGGCGCCATTGGCGCGCAGCCACGGGGCAACGCCGACCAGGTACGGCGCGTACCAGACCTCGACCCCGAGCGCCTGCAGCGCCGCTGTCGCCGCGCCGCCATGCTCGCGACGGGTCGGCACGAACACGACATGCACGCCCTCCTCGAGCAGCATGCGGATCAGGTTGTACTGGCGCAGCGAGGCCGAGTCGCGGTCCGGCTGCGGCACCTCTTCATCCAGGATCAGGACCTGACGCTGATGACGATGCAGCAGGGCAGGGGAAGGCACGCTGCCTACGGCGGGCTGCGCTGTCAGCGCGTTGGCCCACTTGGCTGCGAAGATGCTGCGGTTGCGGACCTGGTAGGCCTTGATCCCGCTGCCGGTATCAGTGCCGTTGCTGGTGCCCTCGTCATGCACCACGCGGCTGGCCGGTTGCACCAGCACCCGATGGCCGCTGGCGCGCACCGCGAACGCCAGATCGGTATCTTCGTAATACGCCGGCTTGTAGCGCAGATCGAATCCGCCCAGCGCATCCCACAACGCGCGCGGGATCATCACCGCCGCGCCGGAGCAGTAGTCGGCGTCGCGCAGCGCGCTGTAGCGGGGGTCTTCGGGCGATTCGAAACGGCCGTAGCTCCAGCCGCTGCCGTCCTGGAAGATCACGCCGCCCGATTCCTGCAGGCGGCCATCGGGGTAGAGCAGCTGTGAACCGACCAGGCCGGCGCGCGGCACGCGCGCGAAGGTGGCCAGCAGGGCATCCAGCCAGCCCGGCTGCGGTACGGTGTCATTGTTGAGCAGCACCACGTACTGGCCGTGCGAGCGCGCTACGCCATCGTTGCAGGCCTCGATGAAACCGCCGTTGCAGGCCCGTACTTCATAGCGCAGGCCGTTGATCTGCGGCATCCAGACCGTCGTTTCATCGCTGCTGCCGTCGTCCACCACCACGATTTCGCACGCGACCTGCGGCGGATGCGCGGCCAGCGCGCGCAGGCAGGCAAGGGTATGCGCAGCGTGGTTGTAGACCGGAATGATGATGCTGACCACCGGGGCGTCGCTGGCCGGGACGCTGAACGGTGCGAACGGCGCGGCCCCAGGCAGATACAGCGCGGCCCCGCGTGGTGCGGGAACAGCCTGGGTGTGAACCCGGATGCGCTGCCAGGTGGCGCGCCAGCCCCGGGTGCGCAGACTGGCCAGACTGCGACGGAACAGGCCGGTCATGCGGTTCAGGAAATAGCGAGCATCGGCCAAGGACATCGACATCCCGTTGCAACTCCAGCTTAAGCGGGGGAACCCGGGAGAACGCGCTGCGCGCGGTGGCTGCGTTAGACTCGCCGGAATCCATATTCTCGCATCCCCGTGCCCCGACGCTACGATTCCGACGACATCGACGAGTTCGACGACGACACCGAAAGCCGCGGCCCGCTGTGGCGGCGCCGGTTGATCACCTGGGGCATGGCGGCCGTCGCGCTGGGGCTGGGCTTCCTGATCCCCTATACGGTGTACCTGAACCAACAGGTCACCCAGCGCTTCGGTGAGCTGCGCTGGCAGATACCTACGCGCGTCTATGCCCGGCCGCTGGCGCTTGCGCCGGGCGTGGCGATGGATGCGGCCACGCTCAAGACCGAGCTGGCGGCGTCCGCGTACCGCGATGACGGGATCGGTAAATCGCCGGCGACGTATTCGCAGGACGGTGGCCGGTTCGTCATTGCCAGCCGCGGTTACAACGACGTTGATGGGCGGGTTGCACCGCGCCGCGTGGAGCTGAGCCTGTCCGGCGGATCGATCGCGTCGCTGCGTGATCCCGACACCCGAAAGGCCCTGAAGGCCGCACGCCTGGATCCGGCCCGTATCGCCACGCTGTACGGCCAGAAACAGGAAGAGCGCCGGCTGGTGCGGATCGAAGAGACGCCCGAACTGCTGGTGACCGGCCTGCAGGCCGTGGAAGACAAGGACTTCAACCGCCATCACGGCATCGACCTGAGCGGCATCGCCCGCGCGATCTGGGTGACGGTGCGTTCCGGTGGCCAGAGCCGCCAGGGCGCCTCGACGTTGACCCAGCAGCTGGCCCGCAGCGGCCTGCTGGGGATCGGCAAAGAACAGACCGTCACCCGCAAGTTCAACGAGGTGCTGTACGCGCTGATCATGGAGGCGCGTTACGACAAGCGCACCATCCTGGAGGCGTATCTCAACCAGGTGTACCTGGGCCAGCGCGGCAGCCAGGCGATCCACGGCATGTCCTCCGGTGCGGAGTTCTGGTTTGGTCGCGACCTGGCCTCGCTCAATACCGAACACGTCGCGCTGCTGATCGGCCTGGTCAAGGGACCGTCCTATTACGATCCGCGCCGCAATCCCGAGCGCGCGCTGGACCGCCGCAACTTCGTGCTGGGCAAGCTGCGCGAAGCCAATCTGATCGACGATGCCGAGTACAAGCGCGCCGTCGATGCACCGCTGGGCGTGCCCAAGACCCCAGGCCTGATCGCGGCCAACCGCTTCCCGGCCTATGTGGATCTGGTCCGTCGCCAGCTCGGCCACGATTACCCCGAGTCAGTACTGCAGGGCGCAGGCCTGAGCGTGATGACGGGCATGGCACCGTCGGCGCAGGCCTATGCCGAAGGTGCCGTCACCAAGACGATCAAATCGCTGGAGAGCAAGCGCCGCCCCGAGCTGCAGGCCGGCCTGGTGCTGACCGACGTGCACAACGGTGATGTGCTGGCGGTGGTCGGCAGCCGTGAAGTCTCCGAGCCGGGCTTCAACCGGGCCATTGAGGCGCAGCGCCCGGTCGGCTCGCTGCTCAAGCCGTTCGTGTATCTGCTGGCCCTGGCGCAGCCGGACCGCTATTCGCTGTCCAGCTGGGTCGACGATTCACCGGTGACGGTGCAGCTCAGCCGCGGCAAGCAGTGGTCCCCCGGCAACGCGGACAACCGCAGCCACGGCACGGTCCGGTTGATCGATGCACTGGCCCATTCCTACAACCAGGCCACGGTGCGGGTGGGCATGCAGGTCGGTCCGGAGCGGGTCACGCAGTTGATCCACGTGCTGGCCGGGATCAAGGCCGACCCCAACCCGGCGGTGATCCTGGGCTCCACGGATCAAAGCCCGTACGCGATGGCACAGCTGTATCAGTTCCTGGCGTCCGGGGGCGAAATCCAGCCGCTGCATGCGGTGCGCGGCGTGCTCGATCCGCAGGGCAAGTTGATGAAGCGCTACGACAAGACCCCGGCGCCTGCGCAGGAAGGTGACTCGATCGCCGCCAACCTGATCAGCATCGGTCTGCAGCAGGTTGTGGCCAGCGGCACCGCGCAGCGCCTCAACGCCGATGGGCTGGGACGCCTGCAACCGGCGGGCAAGACCGGCACCACCAACGATGGCCGCGACAGCTGGTACGCGGGCTACACCGGTGACCACCTGGCCGTGATCTGGATGGGTAACGACCAGAACGAACAGGCCGGGCTGTATGGTGCGACCGGGTCGATGCGGGTCTGGTCGGGCATCTTCCAGCGTCTGCCGAGCGCGCCGCTGAAGGTCAGCAACAAGGGCCTGGACTGGCAATACGTGGAGGCCAGCGGTACGGCCACGACCGATGAAGCCTGCCCCGGCGCGCGTCGCTTCCCGTTCGTGGTGGGGTACACCCCGGCCTACGTCCCGTGCGCGGCGCCGAGCGCGCTGCCCGAAGGCGAGGGTAGCGAGCAGAGTGGAGGCGGTGGCTGGCGCAGCTGGTTCGGCCTGGAGAAAAAGCCCGAGCCTGCCCCCGAACCGGCGCAGAATGCACCGGCCGCTACCCCCGCGCGTCAACCCTGATCGAGGCCTGCCCACATGACCACCCGTTTACTGATCCGTTCCGCCTCGCTCGCCACGCTGTGTCTGGCGTTGGCCGCCTGCGTCACGCCGCCGCCCGCAGTGAAGGCGCCGGTCGACGCCACTACGCCGGCCCAGCGCCTGGCGGCCGTCGATGCTGCTGCGGGCAATGACGACAAAGAGCTGGCCGTGCAGCCGTTGCGCGACAGCGAAGTGGAAGATCTGCGTCAGGCCGCGCATGCCCGTCGCCAGGCCAACGACTTGACCGGCGCGGCCGCCGCGCTCGATCAGGCACTGGCGATCATGGCGTCGGATCCGTCGGTGCTGCAGGACCGCGCCGAAATCGCGCTGCTGCAGGGCGACTGGGCTGCGGCGGAAACCTTCGCCCGCAAGTCGGTTGAACTGGGCTCCAGGACCGGCCCGCTGTGCCGCCGTCATTGGGCGACGATCGAACAGTCGCGCCTGGCCCGCGGTGAAAAAGAAAACGCAGCCTCTGCCCATGCCCAGCTGGACGGCTGCACGGTGCCGGGGATCATGCGCTACTGAGGCAGGGATACAGGCGGATGCGTGACGGCGTAGCGCCGGGCATCGGCCGGCACCCTTTATCATTGCGTCATGTCCCAACTTGCCCACGCCAGCCGCGATGCCCTCAGTGAGGGCGGGGCGCTCGCCAGCCAGCTCGATGCCTTCGTACCGCGCCCGGCCCAGCTGCGCCTGACCGCGGCGATCGCCGAAGCGTTCGACCAGCGCGACGTGCTGCTGGCCGAAGCCGGTACCGGCACCGGCAAGACCTACGCGTATCTGGTGCCCGCGCTGCTGTCGGGGCTGAAGACCATCATTTCCACAGGCACCCGCGCGCTGCAGGATCAGCTGTATCACCGCGATCTGCCGCGCGTGCGGGCCGCGCTCGGCGTGGGGCACAGCAGTGCCCTGCTGAAGGGGCGCGCGAATTACCTGTGCCGCTATCGGCTGCAGCAGGCCCGGGGCGAACCCCGTTTCAGTTCTCCGGAGCAGGTGGCGCAGTTCCAGCGCATCCTGGCGTGGTCCGGACGTACCAAGTACGGTGACATGGCCGAGCTGGAGGCCTTGCCGGAGGACTCGCCGCTGTACCCGATGGTGACCTCCACCGTCGATAACTGCCTGGGCACCGAATGCCCGTTCTGGGATGACTGCTTTGTCGTGCAGGCACGGCAGCGGGCGCAGGCGGCCGACGTGGTGGTGGTCAACCACCACCTGCTGCTGGCCGATCTGGCGCTCAAGCAGGAAGGTTTCGGCGAGATCCTGCCGGGCGCGCAGGCGTTCGTGATCGACGAGGCGCATCAGCTGCCGGAGCTGGCGGCCAACTTCTTCGGCGAGGGCTTCGGCATGCGCCCGTGGCAGGAGCTGGCACGCGACTGCCTGGCCGAGAGCCGCAGCGTGGCCGGTGCGCAGGCCGCCCTGCAGGAGCCTGCGGCCGCGCTGGAGCAGACCCTGCGCGACCTGCGCGTGGCGATGGAGGGCCTTCCACCGCGCGGCACCCAGTGGCGTGCGCTGACCGTGCCACAGGTCCGCGACGGCTTCGATACGGCGATGAGCACGCTGGTGCAGCTGCGCGATGCACTGGCCGGGGTGCGGGAGGCGTCCCCCGGTCTGGATGCCTGCCATGCGCGCGCCATGGAGGCGGTCTCGCGGCTGTCGCGTTGGCTGGGCGACGACGCGCCGATGCTGGATTTCGACACCGATCCGGACGAGGCGCCGCCGCCAGCGGAGGTGCTCTGGTACGAACTGACCCCGCGTGGCTTCCGGTGCCAGCGCACGCCGATGGATGTGTCCGGTCCCTTGCGCGAGCACCGCCAGCGCTCGATGGCGGCCTGGGTGTTCACCTCGGCCACGCTGACCGTGGATGGCGGTTTTGAGCATATTTCCCAGCGGCTGGGCCTGGAGGATCCGGTCAGCCTGCTGCAGCCCAGCCCGTTCGACTGGGCTCACCAGGCGCTGTGCTATCTGCCGACGGATCTGCCCGATCCGGCCGCACGTGGCTTCGGTACCGCGTTGATCCGTGCGTTGACCCCGGTGCTGGAGGCCTCGCACGGCCGCGCGTTCCTGCTGTTCGCTTCCCACCGCGCGCTGCGCGAAGCGGCCGAGGCGCTGCGCGATGCGCCGTGGCCGCTGTTCGTGCAGGGCGAGGCACCGCGCGCGACCCTGCTGCAGCGGTTCCGCGAATCGGGCAACGGCGTTCTGTTGGGCTCGGCGAGCTTCCGCGAGGGCGTGGATGTGGTCGGCGATGCGCTGAGCGTGGTGGTGATCGACAAGCTGCCCTTCGCGGCGCCGGACGATCCGGTCTTCGAAGCGCGGCTGGATGCGATCCGCCGCGACGGCGGCAATCCGTTCCGCGATGAGCAGCTGCCGCAGGCGGTGATCGCGCTCAAGCAGGGCGTGGGCCGCCTGATCCGCAGCGAGACCGATCGCGGTGTTCTGGTGCTGTGCGACCCGCGCCTGCTCAGCCGCGGCTACGGCCGGATCTTCCTGGACTCGCTGCCACCGTTCCGGCGTACCCGCTCGCTGACCGATGTGCAGAGCTTCTTTGCGCCACAATGGCCTGTCGCGGGTTCCACCCCTGCAGCCGGGCCCGTCTCTGCGGAGCCCGTGCAGGCTGTGCCGTCCATCGATGACTTTCCCACTTCCCTGTTCTGACCGCCATGAAACTGCTCGCCTTTGAAACCGCCACCGAAGCCTGCTCCGCTGCCCTGTATGTGGATGGGCAGGTCAGTGAGCGCTTCGAGATCGCCCCGCGCCGCCACGCCGAACTGAGCCTGCCCTGGGCCGAGGCGCTGCTGGCCGAGGCCGGGGTGGCCCGTTCGCAGCTGGACGCGATCGCGTTGGGCCGTGGCCCGGGCGCGTTCACCGGCGTGCGGTTGGCCATTGCCATCGCCCAGGGCATCGCATTGGCGCTGGACCGCCCGCTGATCCCGGTCTCCACCCTGCAGGCGCTGGCGCTGCGTGCCCCGGCGGACGCCGATCATGTGCTGGCCAGCATCGACGCGCGCATGGGCGAGGTCTACGCCGCCCGTCACATCCGCGTGGACGGGCAGTGGCAGCTGCAGGGCGAGGAGAGCGTGTGTGCGCCGGAGCAGGTCGTGTTGCCTGAGGGCACGCGCTGGTTCGGCGTCGGCACCGGTTTCGGCGCGGCCGACGGCGTGCTGGCCACGCGATTGGCCGATCAACTGACCGGCGTGGACGCGCTGGCATTGCCGCGTGCGTCGGACGTGTTGGCGTTGGCGGTGCCCGCGTTCCAGCGCGGCGAGGGCGTGGCACCGGAGCTGGTGGAGCCGGCGTATCTGCGCAACAACGTGGCACTGACCCTGGTGGAACAGCAGGCCGCACGGGCGGCGAAGCAGGCGGCTTCGTAACGCAGGCGGCCTCGCAGCGCCCAGCTGCGCATCGCAGCGTAAGCCCCAGCCACGCATGGCTGGACCCGCGCGATCAGCGGTCGTCGCGCAGCTCGCCGCCAGGCAGGAACACCCAGGTGCGGGTTACCTGCAGGATGTCGATCGCATCCTCGGTCTTGGGCAGCGGCGGGAACGGCTGTGCCAGGGTGATCACGCGCAGCGCGGTTTCATCCAGCAACGGCGTGCCGCTGGACTGCAGGATGCGGGCACTTTCCACTGTGCCATCGCGGCGCACACCGACGGTGATCACCACCTGGCCGCCGAGCCGGCGGGCGCGTGCCTCATCGGGGTAGTTCAGATTGCCGACGCGCTCGGCGCGGTCGACCCACGCGCGCAGATAATTGGCATAGGCGTATTCGCGGGTACTGGCCGAGACGAACTTGCGGTTCGGGCGTTTGGCGTACTGGGCCGAGCGCAGGTGCACTTCGGCGGCCAGCCGTGCCATCTCCACATCGCGCTGCTCTCGGGCCGTCATCGGTGCATCCGGGCGGGGTTGCTCGGGCAGCGGCTGGGGCTGCGCCTCGGCGATGGTGTCGGTGCCATTGCGGCTGTTGACCACGCGGGTCTGCGGCGGCGGCACGCTGGCCGCCTCCTGGCGCTGCTGCGGGACCGGTGACAGCCCTGCCTGCGCCTGCGGCACGATCCCGGCCTGGTTGTCGCGCGGGCGCTGGGCCTTGTCGTGGTCGCCGCCGCCCTGCTGATTGGCCTGGGCCAGGAAATCGGCCTGCTTGGGCGTCAGCGGGGTTTGGGTCTGGCTGAAGATCACATCCAGGGTCGGCACCAGTGGCGCGTTGTCGCTCACCGCGAACCCGACCCCCAGGATCAACAGCGCATGCACGAGCACCGACAGCGTCAGGGTCGCGCCCAGGCGCTGGGATTCGCGCGCCTGCCACGTCGGGGCCGGGACGACGCTGGCACTCATCGCGGCAGGCCGGCCTCGATCGCGTCGAACAGGGTGCCGGCGATGTTCAGCCCGAACTGGGCGTCGAGCTCGCGCACGCAGGTGGGGCTGGTGACGTTCACTTCGGTCAGGTAGTCACCGATCACGTCCAGGCCGACGAAGCGCATGCCGCGGCGCTTCATCTCCGGCCCGACCTGGGCGGCGATCCAGCGGTCGCGTTCGCTCAGCGGGCGGCCTTCGCCGCGGCCGCCGGCCGCCAGGTTGCCGCGGAACTCATCGCCCTGTGGAATGCGCGCCAGGCAGTAATCGACCGGCTCGCCATCGACCAGCAGGATGCGCTTGTCGCCGGCGGTGATGTCCGGGATGAACTTCTGCGCCAGAGCCAGCGTGCGCTCGCCGTTGGTCAGGGTTTCCAGGATCACGTTGAGGTTGGGGTCGCCGGTGCCGCTGCGGAAGATCGAGCGCCCGCCCATGCCATCGAGGGGCTTGAGCACCGCCTGGCCGTGTTCGAGCACGAAGGCCTTCAGGTCGGCGTTGCGGCGGCTGACCAGGGTCGGCGGGCAGCACTGCGGGAACAGCAGGGCGGCCAGCTTTTCGTTGTAGTCCCGCAGGCCCTGCGGGTCATTGACCACCATTGCACCGGCCTGCTGGGCGACGCTGAGCACGTGGGTGTCGTAGATGAATTCAGCATCCACCGGTGGGTCCTTACGCATCAGCACGACCTGGCCGGGGCCGAACACCGTCTGGCTGAACTCGCCCAGGGTGAACCAGTCGTTCTTGTCCTCGCGCACCTGCAGCGGTGCCGTGCGGGCGATGGCCTGGCCGTCGCGCAGGGCCAGCCCGCCGGGGCTGACGTAGTGCAGGGCATGGCCGCGGCGCTGGGCTTCGAGCAGCATCGCGAAGGTGGTGTCCTTGGCAATCTTGATATGGGCGATGGGGTCCATCACCACGATGACATTCAACGGCATGGTCGCAACCTGGCGGGCAGGCCGATGATGGTAGCGACAATGGCCGCCCAATGCCTGCCCCGGGCAGCGCAACGCAGTGTCCGGCCGGGCGGCGGGCTGCCCCGGGGTTTGCGCAGAATGCCCGGCGCCGGGCCGGCGGGAGGCGCTCGCGGCGGGGCCGGGATGGGGATGCTTGAAGCGCGCGCCGATATTGGGATATAGATACGCTTTCGCAGCGACGCCGGATCAGTGCACGCGTCGCGCGCTTGGGGAAAGGTAATGACTGAATACATGGCTGCGGGTGGGGAACTCGCAGGGTTACGCGTGATGGTCATCGATGATTCGAAGACCATACGCAGGACGGCGGAAACACTGCTCAAGCGCGAAGGCTGCGAGGTGGTGACCGCGACCGATGGTTTCGAGGCGTTGGCCAAGATCGCCGACCAACAGCCGCAGATCATCTTCGTGGACATCATGATGCCGCGGCTGGACGGCTATCAGACCTGTGCGCTGATCAAGGGCAACCAGCTGTTCAAGTCGACCCCGGTGATCATGCTGTCCTCCAAGGACGGCCTGTTCGACAAGGCGCGCGGGCGCATCGTCGGCTCGGAGCAGTACCTGACCAAGCCATTCACGCGTGAAGAACTGCTGGGTGCCATCCG
>Ga0157371_10000689_pt1 | contig 39887 bp, 35 predicted proteins | sample C45metaG_FD_113462 | JGI IMG/M metagenome (GOLD analysis project Ga0157371, IMG submission 113462) | Corn rhizosphere microbial communities from Kellogg Biological Station, Michigan, USA - C4-5 metaG | ecosystem: Host-associated > Plants > Roots > Rhizosphere > Soil | place: USA: Michigan... | reverse complement strand
TTGTTTTCATTAATATTTAATTTGTTTTTTCCGGGTTATAAACTATCCTGCTGCTCATTTCTGAGCTCTAAATTTCAACAAATATAAAATTTCAAATTTAGTATCCTAAAGAACTGTTTTTTTTCGGATGTTTTTGACCTGTTTTATGTCAAATAGTTATCCACATTTGCCGTTAATTGGCCATAAATGGTTAAATTTGAGTCTAATTGTTTTATTAAAAAATATGAGCGAAGAAAAGGATCCTAATTCAAATTATTCGGCAGATAATATACAGGTTTTAGAAGGTTTAGAAGCGGTGCGGAAGCGCCCTTCGATGTATATAGGCGATACAGGAGTAAAAGGTTTACACCACTTGGTGTATGAGGTTGTTGATAACTCGATTGATGAGGCATTGGCAGGACATGCTGATACCATTTATGTAAATATTCTTAAAGACAACTCGATAAGAGTTGAAGATAACGGACGTGGTATTCCGACAGGAATTAACACAAAAGAGCAAAAATCGGCACTTGAAATTGTTATGACTGTGCTACATGCTGGTGGTAAATTCGATAAAGATACCTATAAAGTATCGGGCGGTTTACACGGTGTGGGGGTAAGTTGCGTAAACGCATTGTCAACCCATTTAAGGGCAGAAGTGCATAGAGAAGGAAAAATATGGGTTCAGGAATACAATATTGGTAAACCGTTGTATGATGTAAAATCTATTGGCGATACCGATAAACGTGGTACAATAGTTACGTTTACTCCTGATGCAACCATTTTTACCCAAACAACTGAGTATCGTTATGATACGCTGGCTTCAAGATTAAGAGAATTATCTTTCCTGAATAAAGGTATCAGTTTAACACTAACAGATGAACGCGAGTTAAATAACGATGGAACTTTCCGTACAGAGCTGTTCCATTCTGAAGGTGGATTAAAAGAGTTTGTTCAATTCCTTGATGGAAACAGGCCTTCATTGATTGCTGAGCCAATTTATGTTGAGGGAATTAAAAATGGCATTCCGGTTGAACTTGCTTTGCAATACAACGATAGTTATGCAGAAAATGTTCACTCTTATGTAAACAACATTAATACTCATGAGGGTGGTACACACATTGCTGGTTTCAGAAGAGGCTTAACCAGAACATTAAAAGCATATGCCGACAAGTCAGGATTGCTTAAAGGTGTTAAATTTGAAATCACAGGTGATGACTTTAGAGAAGGTTTAACCGCAGTAATTTCGGTAAAAGTTCAGGAACCTCAGTTTGAAGGCCAAACCAAAACTAAACTGGGTAACTCTGAGGTTATGGGTGCTGTTGATATTGCTGTAGGTGAGGCATTAGGTATTTACCTTGAGGAATATCCTAGAGAAGCAAAATCAATTGTAAATAAAGTAATTCTTGCTGCTACTGCCCGCGCGGCAGCCCGTAAGGCACGCGAAATGGTACAACGCAAGAGTGTTATGGGAGGTTCAGGTCTGCCAGGTAAACTTGCCGATTGTTCAGATAGCGATCCGGAAAAATGCGAATTATACCTGGTGGAGGGAGACTCCGCAGGTGGAACTGCTAAACAAGGCAGAGATCGTAACTTTCAGGCAATTCTTCCACTAAAGGGTAAGATCCTTAATGTTGAAAAAGCGATGGAACATAAGATCTATGAGAATGATGAGATCAAAAATATGTTTACTGCGCTTGGTGTAAGTATTGGTACTCCTGAAGATGACAAAGCATTAAACCTTACAAAACTTCGTTACCATAAAATTGTAATCATGACGGATGCTGATATCGACGGATCTCACATCACCACTTTGATTCTTACTTTCTTCTTCAGATACATGAAAGCGCTGATAGAGGCCGGTTATGTATATATTGCAGCGCCACCTTTGTATCAGGTTAAAAAAGGGAAAGAATTTGAATATTGCTGGAACGATCAGCAACGTGATGCTGCCGTACAGCGATTAAAAGGTGCAGGTAAGGAAGAAAGTGTACATATTCAACGTTACAAAGGTTTGGGTGAGATGAACGCCGAACAATTATGGGATACTACATTAAACCCTGCAACACGTACTTTAATGCAGGCCACTATAGAAAATGCAGCAGAGTGCGATCATACTTTCTCTATGCTTATGGGTGATGATGTTGCTCCAAGAAGAGAGTTTATTGAAAGAAATGCAAAATATGCTAAAATAGATGCTTAAATTTTAAGCATTCATAAATATAAAAAAGAGCTCCTGTTTAAGGAGCTCTTTTTTTATGTAATCAATAATTAGTGCTGATTTGTGGTAAGCTCAGAAGATCTGAAAATAAACTTATATATAAAATCTATAAAAGATTTTAATACGGATCTTAAAAAGAGTTGATAAGGAATTATCTCTTTGTTATCCCTGTTAAGTCCCTATCAACTCCCTATTTGATCCCTATATAAAAGAATAAAAAATTATTTATATAAATAAAGTTTCATTTTCTTATAGTTTATTACTGCCTGATATTTCAATAGCAAATCACTGCCTAAAATACCAATAATAGGAGGATGGCCCAGGTTTTCGTAGGCCTGATTTACAGTTTCCAGGTCAAGTGCTACGGTTTCATAGTCTTTTAATATCAGACTGCCAATTTTTACTGATGGAATAACTGCCTGTAATGTGCTTGAGGTTGAGAATAATGTTGTGGCTTGTGTTTCTTCGCTATGTTCCAGCTCTTTAAGATGTTCTTTAACAAAAGTTTTGTCAAAAACAGACCTTGAAGCACCAGTATCAACAACGGCAAATAATTTTTGTCCAAAAACAACAATTTCCACCAGTAGGTGGAAACCGTCGTCTTGTAAGCTTATTAATATTAAGGGTATTGAGATTGGTCTCATTTAATCAAATCTGTATGCCCTTTTTAAACGAGTTTCATTTCATGAAGTACATCATTCATACTACGAACAGCATCAGCACTTTTATTAAAAGTGGCTTGTTCCGTATCATTTAATTTAATGTCAAGTATTTTTTCTGCACCATTTTTACCAAGAATAACCGGAACCACCAATGAAATGTCTTTCTGTCCGTATTCGCCATCTAAAAATACCCCAGACGAGATTAGTTTTTTCTGGTCACGAACAATGCTTTCAACCATTGAGGCTGTGCCGGCTCCAGGTGCGTACCAGGCCGATGTGCCAATCAGTTTAGTTAAAGTAGCTCCACCAACCATTGTGCTGGCAACAACTTTGTCTTGTTGTTCTTTACTTAAAAATTGAGTAACAGGGATGCTATTCCAGGTAGCATGGTTAATTAACGGGATCATAGTGGTATCACCATGTCCACCAATAACCATAGCATTAAGATCGGCCGGAGAACAGCCTAATTCCTGGCTAAGATAATATTTAAACCTTGATGAATCTAAAGCACCACCCATTCCTATTACGCGGTTTTTAGGTAAACCCGAAGTTTTTAGCGCCAGGTAATTCATGGTGTCCATTGGGTTCGAAACTACAATGATAATGGTGTTGGGTGAATGCTTTAAGATATTTTCGGCAACACCTTTTACAATGCCAGCGTTAATGCCAATCAGCTCCTCGCGGGTCATTCCGGGTTTACGGGGTAAGCCCGAAGTTATCACCACAACTTCAGAACCTGCCGTGCTGGCATAGTCGTTTGTAACACCGGTAATTTTTGTGTCAAAGCCTAATAAAGCGGCCGTTTGCATCATATCAATTGCCTTGCCTTCTGCAAAACCTTCTTTAATGTCCAGTAAAATCAGCTCTTCAGCTAATTCTTTTCTGGCAATATTATCTGCACAGGTAGCGCCAACGGCACCTGCACCTACAACCGTTATCTTCATAAATATAGTTTTTTACATTAGTTACCTTCCCTTCGAAGTTAGAAAAATACATGAGTTTAAAAAATGGTTTTTAAAACTTTATTCTTTATTACTGGTTTTATGATAAAGAATTTACATTTGCTTATCGATGGAAAAATAGGGGGGCTTATGGAAAATATACCGGTACAAAAAGTTGATATAATGTCGTATGCAGGCAAGTGGTATTCACTATGTTCTATACCTACTATTATGGATAAAGACTGGTATCAAACTACTGAAACTTATGTGATACATCCTGATGGTTATTATGCTGTGTTTACCACCTATAAAATTGTAGGAACTGATGAACAAAGGTATACCAGATCAAAACTTTTTGTAACCAGAGGAAGCAATAACGCTATTTTAAAAGCCCAGTATGTGTGGCCTTTTAAAGTTTATTACTGGGTTGTTGAACTGGCCGACGATTATTCGTATGCGGTAATAGGGCATCCTAAGCACAGGCATCTTTCCATTTTGTCGCGTAAGCCGGGTATGGCTGATAAACTGCTTGCAGAAATTATTGAAAGATGCAAACAACGTGGTTACGATACGTCAAAGCTTGTGTCTCAGGAACATCACATTCTTCCTTCTGCAGAGACAGCCCTGGCCTGATCTTTAAATTTATAAACCACTTACATCACAGTCAAAAAATACGTATTTTTGGACTTCCATTCTTGATTTCCGAAACGAGTAATTTAATTGCACTATGTATTTGATTTTTGACACCGAAACTACAGGTTTACCGCGCAATTGGAATGCCCCGATTACTGATACAGATAACTGGCCAAGGTGTATCCAAATTGCATGGCAACTTCATGATGAGTTTGGCAATCTTATGGAAAACCAGGATTATCTTGTAAATCCAAATGGATTTAACATCCCATATGATGCTGAGCGGATACACGGTATATCAACTGAGCTTGCTCAGGAGCAAGGGATTGAGCTACAGGAAGTTTTAGAGAAGTTTAATATAGCACTTTCAAAAGCTAAATTTATTGTTGGTCAGAACATCGGTTTCGACGTTAATATTATGGGCTGCGAGTTTCATAGGATGGGAGTTGAAAGCCCAATGGCGCAAATGCCTGTTCTTGATACCTGTACAGAAACAACAGCCGAGCTTTTGCGCTTACCTGGTGGTAGGGGGGGCAGGTTTAAGTTGCCAAATTTAACAGAATTACACGAATACCTTTTTGGTGAGCCATTTTCGGAAGCGCATAATGCTACCGCCGATGTTGAGGCAACTACACGCTGTTTTTTTCAGCTATTGAAGGTAGATGCTTTTAAACCGGAACAGTTGCAGGCCGATCAAAATTATTTACGTCTTTTTAAGGAAAAGAACCCGGGAGTAATTAACCGGATTGGTTTAACGCACATAAACCTTAAATCAGCTTCTGATGATATCAGAAAAAGATTGCAAAAAACTAGCGGAGGGCCATCTAAACAAGAGCTTGCCGGTAATAAGGAAGAACTTAAAAATGCCTCATTTGCGCATTTACATAACCATACGCAGTTTTCTGTTCTACAATCCACCATTAATATCCCTGCGCTTATAAAGGCTGCTGCGGCCGAGAAAATGCCTGCTGTGGCAATGACAGATCATGCCAATATGATGGGGGCCTTTCATTTTGTAAGCCAGGTGCTTAATCATAATAAGGCAGCGGAAGCTAAAAACGCGGCTGCTCTGGAAAAGGGAGAAGAGGCATCTGAAGTTATTTTGAAACCGATTGTTGGCTGTGAGTTTTTTGTATGCGAAAACCATGAAGACAAAAAGCGTAAAGATGATGGTTACCAGATCGTATTGCTTGCCAAAAATAAAAACGGCTACCATAACCTGGCAAAAATGTCGTCTATTGCTTATACCAAAGGGTTTTATTATGTCCCAAGGATAGACAGGGCTGTTATTGAACAGTATAAGGAAGATATTATTGTGTTGTCTGGTAATTTGTATGGAGAGATTTCGAGCAAATTGCTGAATATTGGAGAGCGCCAGGCAGAAGAGGCTTTGCTATGGTGGAAAGAGCAATTTGGCGATGATTTTTATATTGAGCTGATGCGCCACAATCAGGATGATGAGAACATTGTAAATGTTTCTCTTGTCTCGCTTGCACGTAAACACAACGTGAAAATGGTTGCTACCAATAACACTTATTACATAGGTAAAAAGGATGCCAATGCGCATGATATTTTACTTTGTGTAAAGGATGGTGAGAAACAAGCAACCCAAATAGGCCGTGGCCGGGGTTTCCGTTATGGTTTGCCTAATCAGGAATATTATTTTAAATCTTCGGAAGAGATGAAGGCACTTTTTGCTGATCTTCCGGAGGCAATTTTAAATATACAATCTATTGTAGATAAAATTGAGATCTACAAACTTGCCCGAGAGGTGCTTTTACCTAAGTTTGATATCCCGGAAGAGTTTTTAGTGGCAGAGGATGAAGAGGACGGTGGAAAACGCGGGGAAAATAAATTCCTGCGCCATCTTACTTATGAAGGGGCTAAAAAACGCTACGGAGAGCTTACGCCGGAAATTACTGAGCGACTTGATTTTGAGTTGCAGACTATTGAAAAAACGGGTTATCCTGGGTATTTTCTTATTGTACAGGATTTTATTGCCGAAGCAAGAAACCTTGATGTTTCAGTAGGGCCGGGCCGTGGCTCAGCTGCTGGGTCGGTTGTTGCATATTGTTTATGGATTACCAATATAGATCCAATTAAATACGACCTGCTTTTTGAGCGTTTCCTGAATCCGGATCGTGTATCCATGCCAGATATTGATATCGACTTTGATGATGAGGGACGCGGCAGGGTAATGGACTATGTAATTAAAAAATATGGTTCAAACCAGGTGGCACAGATCATCACTTATGGTACAATGGCGGCAAAGTCGTCCATAAGAGATACTGCCAGGGTATTGGATTTACCACTTTTTGAAGCTGATAAAATAGCCAAGCTCATTCCTAACATGAAGCTGGCCAAGATATTTAATCTTGATGAAAAAACCTTAAAAGGGGCGTTAAGAGCCGATGAGTATGAGAAGGTTTTAGAATTAAAAGTACTAGCGGAGGCAAAGAACTTAAGTGCCGACACCATATTACAGGCACAGATTCTGGAAGGTTCATTAAGGAACACGGGTATCCATGCCTGTGGGGTAATTATTACGCCTGATGATATTACGAATTTTGTTCCGGTATCTACTGCCAAGGATTCTGATTTATATGTTACCCAGTTCGATAACTCTGTTGTAGAAAGTGCCGGCTTGTTAAAAATGGACTTTTTGGGGTTAAAAACGTTAACCCTTATTAAGGATACGGTAAAGCTGGTAAAACTTGGTCATGGGATAGATCTGGATCCGGATAATTTTCCAATTGATGATGAAAAGACTTATGAGCTTTTCCAGAGAGGTGAAACTATCGGTATTTTCCAGTACGAGAGTAACGGGATGCAGAAATACATGAAGGAGCTAAAGCCAACAGTTTTTGGTGACTTAATTGCCATGAACGCGCTTTATCGCCCTGGGCCGCTAGAGTATATTCCGAGCTTTGTACGTAGAAAAAACGGGGAAGAGGAGATTCAGTATGATTTGGATGCCTGTGAGGAGTATTTAAAGGAAACCTACGGGATTACGGTATATCAGGAGCAGGTGATGCTTTTATCGCAAAAGCTTGCAGGTTTTACCAAAGGTGAGGCCGACGTATTGCGTAAGGCTATGGGTAAAAAGCAAAAGGATGTATTGGATAAGATGAAGCCTAAATTTGTAGCTCAGGCTGCAGAGAAAGGACATGATGCCACTATTCTTGAAAAAATCTGGAAAGACTGGGAGGCATTTGCATCTTATGCCTTCAATAAATCGCACTCTACCTGTTATGCCTGGATTGCTTACCAGACTGCTTACTTAAAGGCACATTATCCGGCCGAATATATGGCTGCTGTACTATCAAACAACATGAGTGACATAAAACAGGTTGCCTTTTTTATGGAGGAGTGTAAACAGATGGGGGTTCAGGTACTTGGCCCGGATGTTAATGAATCAGACATCAAGTTTTCTGTAAATCCTCATGGTGAAATTCGTTTTGGTTTATCGGGTATTAAGGGCGTTGGAGAAAAGGCTGTTGAAAGTATCATTGAAGAACGTAATGCCAACGGAATGTATGCTGATGTTCAGGATTTTGCTAAAAGATCTAATACGCGAACTGTAAATAAAAAGGCATATGAAAGTTTTGTTTATAGTGGGGCTTTTGATGGTTTTAGCTACCATAGGGCACAATACTTTTTTGTTGGTTTAAACGAGAAGATGAATGGAATTGAGAAGCTTATTAAATTTGCCAATGATTTTCAGAATAACGAATCCTCATCTCAATAATCATTATTTGGAGGTTCAGTTGCCGATATGATTTCGGAACCATCACTTCCGGTTGCTCCGGAATGGGGGCTGATTGATCGTTTAAAATTTGAAAAGGACGCCATTGGTATCTTTCTGAGTGGTCACCCTCTTGATAATTATAAGCTGGAATTAAAAGAGTTTTGCCAACAAAAGGTTAAACACCTTGCGATAGTTAATAAAATAAGAACGGGCGATACTAATGAAGAGGTACTTGCTGAGTTTGAAGGAATAAAAAACAGAGAATTGGTTGTTGGTGGATTGGTTGTGGTTGCATCGCAAAGGATGACGAAAACAGGAAAACCTTTCGGAACCATGGTTTTTGAAGATTATGATGACAGTTGTGAGCTCGCTCTGTTTGGAGATGATTTTATTAAATTTAAGCAGTTTCTTACTGATGGTTATTTTCTGCAAATTCGTGGGAGAGTGGGAGAAAGGTTCAGAAAAGAAGGTGATTGGGAGTTTAAGATCACTTCAATTAACCTGCTTTCGGAATTAAGGGATAAGCTGGCCAAGTCTGTGACCATTCAGGTGCCACTTGAGCGTATAGACGATAACTTTATGACTCAGATTAATGCAATATTAGAGGACAATAAGGCAAACACTGACCAGCAAAATTGCCAGTTACTTTTTGAAATTTACGACAGGGAGCAGAATGTAAACATAAAAATGCCTTCTAAAACAGTTAAAATCAATCCTAGTAATCATTTTTTAGAACAATTATATAGTTTGGATGTTCACCCTAAGTTGAACTAATGTCATTTTGGCATTACTAAAGTAGATGGCACTACAATTGATTATATATTTGCAACAACAAAAGCCTAATAAGGTTATATTCACAGAGTTTATAACAGAGGCTTTAAACAGTTGATTTTAATAAAAATTAAATAAAAAAAATAAGAATTATGGCTTTGGAAATTACAGATGCAAACTTCGAGGAAGTTGTGTTAAAATCAGATAAACCCGTTTTGGTTGATTTTTGGGCAGAATGGTGTGGTCCATGTCGTATGGTGGGGCCATCTGTAGATGAGATCTCAAAAGAGTACGAAGGAAAAGCAATAGTGGGTAAAGTGAATGTTGACAACAACCCTCAAATTTCAACTCAATTCGGAATCCGCAACATTCCTGCGTTGTTGTATTTTAAAGACGGACAGGTTGTTGATAAGCAAGTTGGTGCAGTTCCAAAATCTGTATTAGCGCAGAAATTAGATAAACAATTGTAGTAATTTAATATACACAAGTTTAAAAAGCGTTCATATCTTATGAACGCTTTTTTTATATTTACGCTATGCAGTCGCCATTTGATGAACAAGCCTTACACTTTAACAGTAATTTAGAACTTCTGGCGAGGCAAGTGGTTGAAGGCTTTATTACCGGTCTTCATAAGAGTCCTTTTCATGGCTTTTCTGTTGAATTTGCAGAGCATCGGCTTTACAATGTAGGCGATAGTGTTAAAAATATCGACTGGAAACTGTTTGCAAGAACAGATAAACTGTTTAGTAAAAGATACGAAGAGGAAACTAATCTTCGCTGCCAGTTTATCATAGATGTTTCATCATCTATGTATTTTCCTGTAAATGAATACAATAAGCTAAATTTTTCTATACAGGCAACGGCAGCATTGATTTACTTATTAAAGCGGCAGCGTGATGCTTTTGGTCTTAGCCTTTTTACCGATCATTTGTTGTTAAATACGCCAGCAAAATCAACCACAACGCATCAAAAATACTTATTTACTCATCTGGAAAGGATATTGAAATCTCAAAAGATGGATGTAAAAACAAATGTAGAGCAGGCATTACATCAAATAGCTGAACTGATTCATAAACGTTCATTGGTGGTTGTGTTTAGTGATATGCTAAATACTATGCAAGATGAAAATGAAACAGATGCTTTATTCTCTGCATTGCAGCATTTAAAATTTAACAAGCACGAAGTAATTATTTTTAATGTTACAGATAAATCAAAAGAGGTTGATTTCAGCTTTGAAAACCGTCCGTATGAGTTTGTAGATATGGAAACCGGAGCAACATTAAAGGCACATACATCTAAAGTAAAAGAAGCATACCTGTCAAAAATGAATACTTACCGAGAGGCTATTCAATTAAAATGCACTCAATATAAGATCGATATGATTGACGCAGATATTTCTGCGGGATTTTATCCTATTTTACAAGCTTATTTAATTAAGCGGCAGAAAATGAATTAAGCTTTTGCCATCAGCGCTACATTTTTCAAAATCACCTTACAGGCCCATTCGATTTCTTCTGCAGTTATAATAAGGGGCGGAGCTATGCGCATAGAATTACTGCAATGTAAAAACCAGTCGCTTATTATGCCATCTGCAATGCAAGCATCAATTATTTTTTTATTTGTTTCAAAGTTTTCAAACTCAATGGCAATCATTAACCCTTTACCGCGTACTTCCTTTATTGCAGGGTGTACCAGTAATTTTTTGAAGAGTTCACCTTTTTCTGTTACACTGTCAACAATGTTTTCCTGAACAATTGTTTTTAATGTTGCAAGGCCAGCAGCACAACTAACCGGATGGCCACCAAAAGTTGTGATATGACCCAGTATAGGATTGGTTGCCAATGATACCATAATTTCTTTTGAGCTTACAAAAGCACCGATAGGCATACCACCACCAATACCTTTGGCTAGTAAAAGAATATCAGGTACAATGTTGAAATGCTCAAATCCAAATAGTTTCCCTGTACGTCCAAAACCACATTGTATTTCATCAAGCACCAATAAGGTGCCCGTGCTGGTACATTTATCTCTGAGGGCTTTAAAATAACCTTTATCGGCAATTCTAATTCCGGCTTCACCTTGTATGGTTTCAATAAATACCGCTGCGGTTTTTGTAGTGATAAGATTAAGATCAGGCAGCGAGTTGTATTCAATAAATTGAATATGTGGTAATAATGGGCGATAAGCTTGCTTAAATTCCTCATTACCCATTAAACTTAAAGCTCCCTGGGTACTGCCATGATAGGAGTTGTTGCAGGATATGATTTCGGTTCGATGGGTATAACGTTTTGCAAGCTTCATTGCACCTTCAACTGCTTCAGCCCCGGAGTTTACAAAATAAGTGCAGTTTAAATTTGGAGGAAGAACATCAGCAAGGGCTTTGGCAAAATTGACTTGTGGGTTTTGAACAAACTCACCATAGACCATAATGTGCATATAATTTTCTGCCTGTGTTTTTACAGCTTCAACAACGGCAGGATGACAGTGGCCAACATTACTTACACCAATTCCTGCAATTAAGTCGAGGTATTTTTTGCCATCAGTATCATAGAGATACATTCCGCTGGCTTTATTAAATTCTAAAAGAAGAGGTTCAAGTGTTGTTTGGGCGTTGTGTTGCAGAAATAACTGACGTTGTGTAAGCATGCACAAAGGTAACAATTATTTCGCTGTACATCCATTTAAGGCCTTTTATTACGGTATCTTGATAGTAGTTCCCTTTTAAAGGTTTCCTGAGCTCTGTAATATTTTCCAATCACCTTGATAGGTAAATTAGACTTTAATTTTGCGTAATATTTTTTTTCAAGGTTTAGCTCTCTTTGTTTAAAGCTAAAATCATTAACGATGAGGGTTTGCACTTCACTGTCTGAAAGTTCATCAATTTCCGGCATTTTTCTAAAACTGATCATCTTTTGTGCTCTTTCCTTACGTAGTTCTGATTGTTCTTTTTGATAATCATTGTAGATTGGCCAAAAGATTTTGGCTTCTTCGGCCGATAATTCCAATTTTTGCGTTAAGTAAGCAATTTTATAAGACTCAATTTCCTCACGTTTCTTGTCATCCGGCCTTTGTGCTAAGACTAGAACTGGGAATGCCATAAGGAGCGCTACGATTAAATTTTTCATTTGTATAAATTATAAACTTGTTGCAAGCTCGTTCTGCGAATAATTAGTTAGGATATAATTTTCTAAGTCGGTATCAGTTACTGCAGGCTTAGGTTGTGTAATATCAGTACTACTAATATGATCTATAATCACTTGCTCATCAATGTCATATAACATTTGCTCTGTTGCTAAATCTGCAGAAGTAGTTTTTTGGGTTGGGCTTTGCTGATTGTTGAAATACAAGCCTAAACCGGTTACTAATAAAAAGCAAGCTGCAGAGGCATACTTAACTATACCGGACTTCCATAAGCGCACAACCTTAGGTTTTGTTTCCGGTTGTATTTGTGCAGTGGTTTTAGCTAAAATGTTGGCTTGTAGTTTTTCAAAGTAATTATCAGGTACAGTGTATCCGTCATTTTGAACAACAGCTTTGAATTTTTCTACAGTAATTTTGGCGTTGATACTTTCGGTTAATTCATCAAAATAATGCGTAGGGGTTGTGAATCCGGTTTCCCGAGCTCTTTTCATCCATTCATCATTTTCAAAATCTTGTTTCATTACAAATGTATTGATACTTTAATTGCCAAAAGGTTTAAAAGGTAATGTCATCATTTAGCATAAAAACTTCAATTTTTTTCACAGCTATGTGAAAAGAGGCTTTTAAAGCGCCTACACTGGTTCCAGTGATCTCTGCAATTTCCTCATATTTAAGTTCGTCAAAATATTTCATATTAAATATAAGTCTTTGTTTCTCAGGTAAAGTTAGCAATGCCTGTTGTAGTTTTAGCTGTACTTTATCTCCATTAAAATAAGAAGAAGCTACCAATGTCTCTGTTAGTTCATCAGATACCTCATCCAAAGGTGTATTATTTCTTTGTTTCTTTTTATTTAGAAAGGTGATTGACTCATTAGTGGCAATCCTGTAGATCCAGGTATAAAGCTGCGAGTCGCTGCGAAAGGAATCTAGATTTTTCCAAACCTTAATAAAAACATCCTGTACCAGATCATCAGCATCGTCATGATCGATTACCAGACGTCGGATGTGCCAGTATATTTTTTGTTGATATTTATTTAGAAGCAGGTTAAAGGCTTCATTACGAGTTTTTACATCTGAGAATTTCTCTAAAATCTCTGAATCTTCAACCTGCTTCATTTATTTTGTGGTTGGATGTTGATATTATTTTTTCGCTCTTTTAATTACTTTTTGAGCTGCCTCAACAATATTTACAGCATCTAATCCGTACTTTGTCATTAATTGATCAGGGGTACCACTTTCTCCGAAGCTGTCGTTTACTGCAACAAATTCCTGAGGAGTTGGAAGTTCAGTTGATAGTAATCTGGCAATGCTTTCTCCTAATCCACCAAATTTATTATGCTCTTCGCATGTAACCACACATCCTGTTTTCTTTACAGATTTTAGAACAGCTTCTTCATCTAAAGGTTTAATTGTGTGGATATTAATAATTTCGGCATCAATTCCAAGTTCTGCTAATTTCTCTCCAGCTTCTATTGCTTTCCAAACCATGTGGCCTGTTGCAATAATGGTAACGTCTGTTCCTTCATTTACCATCCATGCTTTACCTATTTCGAATTTCTGATCAGGATCAGTAAAAACAGGGATTACCGGACGGCCAAAGCGAAGATAAACCGGACCATGATGCTCAGCTATTGCAATAGTAGCAGCTTTAGTTTGGTTATAATCGCAAGGATTAATTACGGTCATGCCCGGAAGCATTTTCATTAAACCTATATCTTCAAGGATTTGGTGAGTTGCACCGTCTTCTCCAAGCGTTAAGCCAGCATGTGAGGCGCAGATTTTTACGTTTTTATCAGAATAAGCCACAGACTGGCGGATCTGATCATAAACTCTACCTGTTGAAAAGTTAGCAAAAGTTCCTGTAAAAGGAATTTTGCCACCAATAGTTAAACCAGCTGCAATACCAATCATGTTTGCTTCAGCAATACCGATCTGGAAAAAGCGTTCAGGGAACTCTTTAATAAAGGCATCCATTTTTAAAGAACCCACTAAATCTGCACATAGTGCAACTACTTCAGGATTTTTTTTACCTGCTTCAAGTAATCCTGCTCCAAAACCAGAGCGGGTATCTTTTTTTTCAGTGTATGTATATTTTTTCACGAGTTTTCTATTTTTATTTAACTGTGTTCAAGCTTGCTGTGCAGGTTTTCACGAGTTTTCTATTTTTTAATTGACTGTGTTCAAGCTTGCTACGCAGGTTTTTATTCTTAATAATCTTTTAGGGTACTTGGTAATTGAGCAAGAGCAGTAGCAAGTTGCTCATCATTTGGCGCAACTCCGTGCCATTTATGCGATCCCATCATGAAATCAACACCAGCACCCATTTGTGTACTCATTAAGTTCAAAATTGGTTTACCTTTTCCTAGAAGTGATTTAGCGTAATGCAAAGCTTTAACAATTGAATCCATATCGTTACCATCTGAGTTGATTACATGCCATCCAAAAGCCTCAAATTTGGCTTGTAGATTTTCTAGTGATAATACTTTTTCAGTTGGGCCGTCAATTTGTTGTCCGTTATAATCAACTGAAGCAATCAGGTTATCTACTTTGTTAAAAGGAGCATACATGATAGCTTCCCAATTTTGACCTTCCTGCAGTTCACCATCACCATGTAATGAATATACCACAGAGTGGTCTTTATTTAATTTCTTAGCAAGGGCAGCGCCAATGGCAACAGACATTCCCTGACCTAAAGATCCAGAGGCAATTCTAACGCCTGGAAGTCCTTCATGTGTTGTTGGGTGACCTTGTAACCTTGAATTTAATTTTCTGAAAGTAGCCAGTTCTTTAACGTCAAAGTACCCTGCTCTAGCCAGAACACTATAAAAAACCGGTGAGATGTGACCGTTGGAAAGGAAAAATAAGTCTTCACCTTTTCCATCCATTGTAAAATCAGTAGAGTAGTTCATTACCTCAAAATACAGTGCAGTAAAGAAATCTGCACAGCCTAATGATCCACCTGGGTGACCAGACTGGCAGGCATGTACCATTCTAACAATATCCCTTCTTACTTGAGAAGCAATATCTTCTAATTCATTTATTGTATGTTTCATTAATTGGGGTTGTTGATTAATATGACAAACTTAGCTAAAACTGCGCATGCATTTATGCGCGTATTTAAAATAAATATCCCAATAATACCGCTTATATTTTAAAAAGTGGTCACTTTATAATAAAAAGGAGTATTAAAAGACATAGTATAATGGCAGTATGAATTTGACTGGCCTAAACTGAAAGGTGAGAATATTCAACTATGACGACAATTGAAAAATAATTATTTAACATTTAGAAGATATTTGTTTATATTTATGGTGGTTCCTTACCAAACAAAGAAATAGATGCAAACCAACCAATTAAAATATTGGAGTGAATCAGATCTTTTCGTAAAACTCGGAGAGGGAGATGAGCGGGCTTTTGGGCAGGTATTTAAGCAGTATTTTTCTTCATTATGCTATTTCGCTAACAAATATGTGTTTGATGCACAGGAAGCTGAAGATATTGTTGAAGAGGTTTTTGAAAAGCTTTGGAATTGTAATCATCAAATTAGTTGTTCAGAACATTTAAGGTCGTATTTGTATATGGTAACCAAGCGTACCTGCATGGACCACTTAAGTAAAAATATTCATGCAAAAGAAAGGCAATTGAACTTTGCAATGAAGGTTGGAGATCAGGAACCCGACTTTATTTATGAAATGATCAGGGCCGAAGTTCTTAGAGAAATTTATCTTGAAATTAAAAGCCTTCCTGAGCAATGTAGCAGGATAGTTTCGATGAGTTATATTGACGGGCTTCGTAATGAAGAGATAGCAGAAAAACTTGGCCTCTCTGTTCAGACAGTTAAAAATCAGAAAACCAGAGGTGTTTCCATACTTAGGGGTAGGTTAGCTTAATGCTTTTACCAGGCAAATAGCTCCAGGCAAAGTAAGGTGGCTTCGGGGCTCAATGCTTCTATTTCAATTGAATTTATATCCCATAAGGCCAACCCATCTCTAGGATGCATTAATCGGCCATTAATTTCGAAGGCTCCGGCTATAATGAATGTGAAGAAAGCGTTCTTTTTATCCTTTAGGTTGTAGATTGTTTCTGATCGGCCACCAAACTGACCGATACTTAATGCAAATGGCAGTGTTTTTTGTGAAGCTGCTATAGTTGGCAATACAGGGATAAGATGATTAAAATTTTCATTCATATTAAACGCAGCAGGGTTTAATGATTGATTTTCGATTATAGATTCATCCTTGATCCAGATTTGGAGAAAATTAATGAAATCCCATCCGTAAGGGTTATGGATGTTAAATTTACTTCCGGCAACAAAGCTATTTATTTTGACTTCGCCAATGTTTACTTCTCTGGTGTCTTTATTTTCTCCCTGATAGAAAAGATCACCAGTAATGGGTATTAACAGTAAATGTGAAGCCTCCTTAACGGAGACTTCAAGTTTGCCCCAAGGCACTAATAATTGATCATTCAGGGCGGTTAGATTTCTAAATGGCTCTTTGTGCTCATCAAAATATTCGTTGCTATTAAATGTCATTGAGGTTTTAGATATTTCTGATTCCTCAATTCCACGCTGTTCGCTTAAAAAGATTTTTCCTGGTTCCATAACTAAGCCGGTACGTTAATTTTCATAGTAAGGTTAAATCCATCGGCTATGCTACCTGTTACTGTTGCAAGCTCTGAATTGGTTGTGTCGTCACTAAAGACATTATCTTTTGCATTATAAGTATAGCCAGACATTCCCTTTTTGTATCCGTTAACTATGGCCACTGCGGTACCTGCACCCTCCGGAAAAGCAATTTGTGTTACTTTTAATGAATTGCCGGCAGCGTTGTAAACGTGGACATGTATGTGCGTTGCACGGCCATTGTACCAGCCTGGAAAAATGCTGGTAAAGGTAACCAGGCCATTTGCATCTGTGATTTGTCGACCTCTTAAGAAATGGACAGACTGATAATTGGTAGACTGCATTCCTGAACCACCATATTCAGAATAATTACCCTCTGCATCGCAATGCCAGATATCAACCATAGCGCCTTCAATTGGGACGCAATCTTTATTTGAATTTGCGATGGTGATTTTGGCCGTTAATTTATATCCGCTGCGGCCATCTGTAATGTCGCTTCTAACATATCCGGATGGAGTTTTTGTAGGAAAGGGCCCTTCAGTTTCTGTTGGGGCAGCAGTGCAGGTACTACTACTGGTTCCGGAACCTGAATCTGTTACTGCCTCGCTGCTTGCAGCTTCAAGACTATCTTTTTTACAAGCCTCCCACAGAATCGGTGTAGAGATAATTCCTACCATCAGGCTCCTTAAAAATTGTTTTCTTTCCATAGCATTTATGTTTATTAATTAATTTTAGTTAAGACAAATCTGCATAGGATATTTTAGTCAATTAATGAAGTGACGATAAATAGGGGGTTTCTGTCGATGAATCAGAAGATTTATTATGTCCATCGATAAAATTGAAAGGTTTGCCGATACAATGATATTATTAAAGATAAAAGATGTTGATTTGTATATGATTCGTTTTCAGATATCAACCATCATTATACATGTGGTAGCCTGGTTGCTGTTCATTAGCTTTCCCTTGTTGTTTTTTAGCCAGGGGGGTAATTTTCATGGTAATTGGATGGGAGAGTTATCGTGGCCATACCTGCAATATCCTTTGGTGTATATGTTTATTTTTTACATCAATGCTTATTATTTGTTTCCCAGGTTTTATGTAAAAAGGAAATATACAATCTATTCGTTTCTTGTAATTCTATTACTTGTTGTGGTGATGTTTATTAAGCCCTTTGACAGGATGATGCAAGAGGGTAAGCAAAACGACAGGCCAAGGCCACCACGACCAATGACTGAGTTTCCAAGAGGAGAGTTTAAGATGGATGAGCGGGCCCGCCCGCCCATAGATAAGCCTTTTAAGTTTGATATACTTAGTTTTTTTATTTTTGCTATGGTAATGGGGATGGGAACAGCTTTAAGCTCTATTAAAGAGCTGCAGCTTACTGAGAAAAGAGCCATCCTTGCTGAAGCTGACCGGGCTAATGCAGAGCTTTCTTTTTTAAAAGCCCAGATCAATCCTCATTTTTTGTATAATACACTTAATAACATTTATACCCTGTGTGTAACGGGAAGTGAAAATGCTGCCGATAGTATCATGAAGTTATCAAATATTATGCGATATGTTACGGATGAGGCTCAGGCTAACTATGTTCCCCTACAGGGTGAGCTGGATTGTATTCGTGATTTTATTGATCTTCAAAGGTTACGGTTAGGAAAAAAAGTGAGCTTGAATTATAATGTTACCGGCAATTCTTCTGGACATCTTATTTCTCCACTTGTTTTAATGACTTTCATTGAAAATGTTTTTAAGTATGGGTTAAGTAACCATGTTGAGGCTCCAGTTTCTATTAATATAGATATATTTGAGGATAAGATTGTATTCAGATCAGAAAATAGAATTTTTGATAGTAAACAGAATAATGGTAGGTCGGGAGTTGGAATTAAGAATACCAGACAGCGTTTGGATCATTTATACGCGGGCAGGTACCAACTAAATATTGATGATAAGAGTGAAGTTTTTAGTGTGAATCTGGTTCTTTTTTCTTAATCGATATCTATATATTTAGTGCTAAATATTAAGTATGTCTTTAACATGTGTAGCGATTGACGATGAGCCTTTGGCTTTAGAACTGGTGCGTTCTTATGTTACACGTATGCCCGAAGTGAAATTAATTGGAACTTTTGAAGATGCAATTTCTGGCATTGAATTCCTTAGCCGCAAGCATCCGGATTTGATTTTTCTGGATATTAATATGCCTGATATTTCGGGTTTGGATTTGGCTAAAGCATTGAAAGAAAAGCCGATGATAATATTTACTACAGCGCATAAACAATTTGCCTATGATGGTTTTGAACTGGAAGCGGTTGATTATTTATTAAAGCCAATTGATTTTGATCGGTTCTCGAAGGCAGTTTGTAAGGCTATCGACCTTAAGAGGTATAGAGAGAATGTTTATTCAACTCAGGAAGAACCTGTTATTTATGTACATTCTGAATACAGAATGATTAAGATTGTACTTAAAGAAGTTGAATACATTGAGAGCATGGAGGATTACATAAAAATTCATTTAACGAATGATAAGCCTGTTTTAACATTAATGTCGTTAAAAAAGATACTCGAGGTACTTCCAGAACAGCAGTTTAAAAGAATTCACAGAAGTTACATTATTCCAGTATTTAAGGTGAGATCAGTTCAGAATAAAAAAATACAGTTGAGTGCTGCTGTACTACCAATTGGAGAAAGCTATACAGACCAGGTTAAGCAATGGCTTGGAATTAAAACATTATAAGAGACTGTTGGTTTGGAGCATAAAAAAGCAACTGCAGATTTAAGTATAAAATCTTTAACATTTAAAGAACGAATTGCAGCGTTCAGGAATTTGCCCGAGTTTTTTAAACTTGTATGGCAAACTAGTAAATGGATGACTATTGGGAATTTTGCATTGAGGATTGCCAGGTCAGTTATGCCGCTTGCTATTTTATGGGTAGGCAAACATATTATTGATGAAGTAGTGCTTTTAAGCAATAATGGAACGAACCATTCTCAGGAATACCTTTGGAAACTGGTGGCTCTTGAATTTGGATTAGCTATACTAACAGATATTTTAAGTAGGGCTATTAATTTAATGGATGGCTTGCTGGGCGACTTGTTTTCTAACTATACTTCGGTAAGGATTATGAAACATGCGGCAACTTTAGATTTGGATCAGTTTGAAGATTCTGTATTTTATGATAAGCTAGAACGAGCCAGGCAGCAAACGGTTGGGCGGACTGTATTATTATCGCAAGTAATGAGCCAGATCCAGGACTTAATTACGATGGGGTTTCTTGCAGTTGGCCTGCTTGCTTTTAACCCATGGCTCATTGTAGTGCTACTGGTAACTATTCTTCCGGCATTTTTGGGTGAATCTTATTTTAATGATCAGAGTTATGCACTTTCCAGAAGGAGAACTCCGGAACGGAGAGAGCTTGACTATGTTCGTTATCTGGGCGCAAGTGATGAAACAGCAAAAGAAGTTAAGGTATTTAATCTTTCAGCTTTTATCATTAGTCGTTTTAAAGAACTTTCAAAAAGATTTTATACCGAGAATAAGCAGTTGTCATTGCAACGTTCCGTTTGGGGTACTTTCTTCGCCTTTTTAGGTAGCGTGGGTTATTACTTAGCTTATGTGTATATTATTTACAGAACAATTAGGGGGAGTATTACTATTGGTGAACTTACGTTTCTGGCGGGCTCATTCCGGCAGATGCGGGGCTTAATAGAGGGGGTGCTTTTGCGTTTTACTGCCGTTTCGCAAGGTGCAATTTATCTTAGTGATTTCTTTGAGTTTTTTGAAATTGAGCCTAAAATCCGAAAAATGTCAAATGCAAAGCCTTTTCCAAATCCCATTAAACAAGGGTTTGCTTTTGAGGGTGTAGGGTTCCAGTATACACATTCAGAGCGTTGGGCTAATCGATATCTGAGTTTTACACTCCACCCTGGCGAGAAGCTGGCTTTGGTAGGAGAAAACGGCTCAGGGAAGACAACTTTGGTTAAGCTGCTGGCAAGACTTTACGACCCTACGGAGGGTAGAATATTGCTTGATGGGATAGATTTGAAAGAATATGATCTTGATGAATTGCGATTGAATGTTGGTATTATTTTTCAAGATTACCTACGCTATCAAATGACCTTTGCACAAAATATTGCAGTTGGAAATATTCAGGAGCAGGATAACCGCGCATTGATAGAAAGTTCAGCAAGACAAAGCTTAGCGGATATGCTTGCAGAAAAACTGCCTTTTCATTATGATCAGATGCTTGGTAAACGTTTTTCTCAGGGAGTAGAGTTATCGGGTGGAGAATGGCAAAAAGTTGCTTTGGCGAGAGCTTATATGAAGGATGCACAGCTATTGATTCTTGATGAGCCAACAGCCGCTCTTGATGCAAGAGCTGAGTATGAAGTTTTCCAGCGTTTTGCTGAATTAACAAAAGGAAAATCGGCTGTGCTGATTTCTCATCGTTTTTCGACTGTGCGTATGGCGGATAGAATACTTGTGCTGGAAAAGGGCCAATTGGTAGAGATTGGTAGTCATGAAGAACTGATTCTGAAAAAGGGAAGATACGCTGAATTGTTCGACCTCCAAGCTATGGGGTACAGATAAAAATCTATCAGGTTAGTACGATTTAGGATTGGCATCGTAATAATAGTACTAATCGAAAAGGATGCGCTCAGAAGTACAGACCAAAATAATAATAGCCCTAATTGGAAAACAGATTAGAGGAGAGCTTGGTGCAATTGATGAATTGACGCTGAGGATGTGGGTTTCTGAAAGTGACTCAAACAAGATTTTATTTGATCGGCTGACAGATTCAACTTATAGACAGGCTGAATTAGCTGAGATGAGAAGTTTTACAAGTGCGCCGGCGGCATTTGCAAATTTTATGGAGAAGTACGGTGAACGTATACTTGCTGAAGATGATGTATATGTGCCTCCAAAAATTGAAGCGGAGAAGAGATGGGATTACGAATTCTTAAAATACGGGACCACTGCTGTTATTTTTCTGGCGTTATCCATTGGTTTTTTTATTTATCTTAATAATAAAGATTTATTAGAAAATACTGATTCTCCTACCAGCGCTTTAGCTAAGTCTGAAATGTTGACAAATCACAATTATTTATTGGGTTTAAATACTGGTAATGAAAAGATTACCGATAATTACGGTGTACATTTAAAAGAAGATATAACCTGGAAGCAAGGCTTATTTACTTTTAATAAGGAAACCCTCGAATCGCTTATGCAAAGGATTGCACATTGGTATGATGTAGATGTAATATATTCTGATGTCAATATTGGCAAGACCTTATATACGGGAACGGCTTTGAGGTTTAACAGCATTACTTCCTTGCTGAATAAGTTAGAGAAAACCGGGCCTGCTAAGTTTAAAGTGGAAGGCAGGAGGGTGCTTGTTCAGCTTCATAATTGATTTGGTTGCCAAATCAGCTTCAAATTTTCTTAATAATATAGTAATTGATAGTATACACAAACGTTTGCGCAAAAAAAATGCGTAAATATTAAGTGTAAATAGCATACTTTGGATTAAAAAATAGCCCCCGCCTATTAACTTGCGGTATATTTTTATATTTTTAGAAAGTAAAATCAATTGTTTTAATAAAAAAGCAAAAGCAATAATAAAACCTAAACGTAATTATGACCAACCAAACAAAATCGACTGTAATTTCGCCCATTGTAACTATTGGAGCTCTGTTTTTCATTTTTGGCTCTGTAACCTGGGCCAACAGTACACTAATACCTTTTCTGAAGCTGGCTTGTGGTTTAAAGACTGATTTTGAGGCTTTTTTGGTTACATTTGCTTCTTATATTGCTTATTTCTTTTTAGCCTTACCATCATCATGGATCCTTAAAAAGCTGGGTTTTAGAAATGGTATTATTATTGGCTTGCTTATTTTGGCTTTTGGTTCTTTAATTTTTATTCCGGCTGCAAGTTCAAGAAGTTTTGGTTTGTTCCTTACTGGTATATTTATCCAGGGGGCTGCATTATCATTGCTTCAAACTGCTTCAAATCCGTATATAAGTATAATTGGACCAATAGAAAGTGCTGCGAAGCGCATTAGTATAATGGGCTTATGTAATAAATTTGCGGGTATTATTGTGCCTATCATTATGGGTACTTTGTTTCTTAAGAATGCTTCTGGTATTGAGGCTAAAATTAATGATGCAGCTACCACAGTTGCAGAGAAAGAGGCACTTTTAGCAGAAGTTTTAGGTCGTGTTTATACACCTTATATTGTTTTAGCAATTGTATTTACTGCTTTTGCGTTATTTATTAAATATTCGCATTTACCTGAAGTTGATGTTGACAAGGAAGAGGTGATTGAAGGAGGTGATATTAAGTCGACAAAGACTTCTATTTTCCAGTTCCCTCATTTATTTCTAGGAGCCTTCTGTATTTTTGTTTATGTAGCCGCCGAGGTTATGGCAGGAGATATTATAGGTGTATATGGTAAGGCTTTAGGTATCAGTGCAGACATTAGTAAATATTTTACAACACTTACTTTAACAAGTATGCTGGTAGGTTATGTGATAGGAATTATTACTATTCCAAAGTATATCAGCCAACAGGCAGCATTAAAAATTTGTGCCATTTTGGGGGTCATATTTATTTGTGCAGCTTATGCAACTACGGGTTATGTTTCAGTAGTTTTTGTTGGCCTTTTGGGCCTGGCAAACTCATTAATGTGGCCGGCTATTTTTCCTTTAGGTATTAAAGATTTAGGTAAGTTTACTAAAACCGGTTCTGCAATTATGATTATGGGTATAGCCGGGGGTGCAATTTGGCCTCTTATTTATGGCTATCTTAAAGATTACGCACATATGCATTTTCAACTTGCTTTCTTTGTAAGCGTGTTGCCGTGTTACTTGTACATATGGTTCTTTGCAGCGTATGGGCATAAGATAAGATCTTAATGCTAGTATTATAATAATAAATGAAAAGGGGCTGTTGAACGATAGCCCCTTTTTTGTTTGCTAAGATATTTTAGATGAGTAGATTTTTGAACAAAATGAACAGGTAAAATAGGGTTTCCGTTCACGCTAAAAGGTTTAGTTTTAGAAAAAATGTAAAAGAAATAGGGTTTTACATTTGATAAAAATTCTAGTTATGCTTATTTCTTCGTTACGAAAGAAGCTCAATGATATATCTATATCCAGAAAGTTATATTTTACAATTGGTATAATAACTTTTTTGGTCATGGTAGAGTTGTGCACTTTATGGTTCTCAATTACTACACTGTCGGCAGTTAGGTCTTACGTGGGTGGAGAAGGATTATGGTCCAAATCGCAGAAGAATGCAATTTTGAACTTAAGAGAGTATGGTTATACTTACGATGAAAAGAATTATGAGGCGTTTAAGGAGTTTTTGAAAGTTCCTTTTGGGGATAAAATCGCCAGAATTGAAATGTCGAAGGCAAATCCTGATTTGGTAAAGGTAAGGGAAGGCTTTTTGCAGGGCAGGAATCATCCGGATGACATCGATAATATGATTGGACTAACCAGAAGGTTTAGTAAGGTTTACTATCTAAACAAAGCGTTTGTTGCATGGCAAAAAGCTGAACCCGTTTTAGATGAACTACTGGAGATTGGAAAACGACTTCATGTGCTGATTGAATCTCCAAATATAGATAAGGAAAAGATAACGGTTTTGTTATACGAAATTGAAAGACTTAATACTGAATTAACTACCCTGGAAGATGATTTTTCTTATACCCTGGGGGAGGGGGCCAGATGGCTGGAAGGGATGGTGTTGAGGCTGGTATTGGCATTATCCATAACAATTGGGACAACCAGTATTTTAATTGCTGTATCTATAAACAGAAGTATAAAGAAAGGTCTGGATGTTATAGTTGATGGAGCAGAATTGGTTAAGAAAGGAGAATTGGAGACAAGAGTTGAAGTCTTTGCTAATGACGAAATTGGAAGGGTAGCTACTGCTTTTAATGAAATGATAGCAACGCTTGAGCATAAAGTAGCCGAGTCAAAAGTTACTGAAGCAAAGCTCGTAACTGAGCGTCAGCGTGCCCAGTCTTCTGAAAGGGCCAAACATGTTTTTCTGATAAACATGAGCCATGAAATACGGACTCCAATGAATGGTATTCAAGGTTTTGCGAATTATATTAGAGGATCTTTAACAGACAAGGAACATCTAGAGGCAATTGAGATGATTATAAAATCTGCTGATCATTTAATGAGAATACTAAATGATATCCTTGATTTTTCAGGCCTTGGAAACGGAGAAGTTGATTTTATTAAACAGCCTCTTAAAGTTAGAGATGTGATTAAAGACGCGTGCCTTTATGTGGAATCTAATGCCAAATTAAAAAAAATTGCTTTAAGTTATTCTATTGGCGCAAGGGTGCCAGATATCTTCATAGGGGATTCTATCAGGCTGTCTCAAATTTTTGTAAACCTGGTGTCGAATGCAATAAAATTCACTGAAAATGGAACGGTTGTTATTTCAGCAGATATTATAGATGAGAGCAAGGAAAATGTGGTAATCGAATTCAGGGTAAAGGATACGGGCATTGGAATTCCAGCGGAAAAGCAACAGAAAATATTTGAACTATTTGAACAGGGTGCAAGTAGCGCTTCCCGTAAGTTCGGAGGTGTAGGTTTAGGGTTGAGTATGGTGAAAAGACTGGTTGAACTGCAGAATGGAAAAATATTCCTGGAAAGTACACCTGATAAAGGATCTGAGTTTTATTTCAGAATGCCTTTTCTGAAAATAAGCGATGCCGAAAACCGGAATGGAATTAGTGAAGAATCTGATCCTGAAAATAAATCAGGAAAGGGGATAAAAGTACTCATTGTTGAAGATAACCCAATTAATCAGCTATTGGTTATTAAAGTGTTGCAAAAAAGAGGGTATGAAACAACAATTGCTCAGAATGGGAAAATAGCTATAGAAAAATATAAGAATGAAAATTTCGATATTGTATTAATGGACCTTCAAATGCCTGAAATGGATGGCTATGAAGCTGCTAAGTATATACGTCGTATGGATCCGGAAAAGGCAAACATTCCAATTGTGGCCATGACCGCCCACACTATACAAGGGGAGCTGGAAAAGTGCCTGGCAATTGGAATGAATGATTATGTTTCTAAACCCTTTAGTCCGGATGAGCTTAATGCTAAAATTCAGCTGCTGGTTGGGAATAAGCAGGTTAAATGTTAAAGTAATTCCAAAACCTGTGCTGTTGAGTTTTTAGTGTCTACCTTTTTTATGATGTGCAAAATGGAGCCGGTTTCATCAATAAGAAAAGTTGTTCTATTAGTTCCCATGTATTTCTTACCGTACATATTTTTCTCTCCCCAAACCCCATAAGCTTCAACAATCTTTTTGTCTGTATCAGCAAGAAGAGTAAATGGAAGACTGTGCTTGGTGACGAATTTTTGATGTGACTTTTCATCATCAACACTTACTCCCAATACAACAATTCCTTTAGATGTTAATCCCTGATAGTTGTCTCTGAAATCACATGCTTCTGCTGTACAACCAGGAGTGTCGTCTTTCGGGTAGAAATATAATACTACTTTTTTCCCAAGAAATTGCGATAAGGATACTGTATTGCCATCCTGGTCTTTGGCAGTAAAATCAGGGGCCTTTTGGCCTTCTTTTAATTCACTCATAATGCTATTTATAAAAAGAAATTGAATAATTCTTGATGTTGTCTTTCATATCTGAAACAATTACCTCTAATGTATGTTTGCCTTGACTTGTACTATCATCAAATGTATGCCAAAGTGAGGCAGTTTTGGTGTCGAATTCCATTAGTACCCATTTGCCATCAATATACCCATTAAAACTCTTAATTCCGGATAGGTTATCCCGGATTTTAAATGAAATTTTACTTATTCCAGCCATACTTTTCCCCTCGGATACATTTATGGGAATTATACTTGGCGCAATAGTATCTATGGCTATAAAATAGCTTCCAAAGGTTCTTGGTTTGGCTTTTACAAAGCCGTTTTCGTAGTATCCCCCATGAGACGAACGTGCGGTATTGACAATAAGGGCTTTTTCTTTGTATTTATTAATAGAACTGTCTGCCTTAATCCATATTTCAAAACCGATATGTAACGGGGTTAGTGGATTATGGATCTGATGTATATTAGAAAATGCATTTGTTGATGGTTTTGGTAAGGTCTTGTACGTGAAGTTAAGGTCATTATATAGCGTGCCTTTTGGAATGATTACTTTTACCTCTTGATTGTTGAATTCATTAAGCGTATCATAAGAGTAATAATTGCCTGCAATAGGTTCTGGTGTATTTATTACAGCTTTATCATCGGCTTGTACATTGAACGACAAAATACTTTTATTTCCAGTTGCGTCTGATATGATGTATTTTAACTGATGCAATTTGCCGTCATTAAATTCTATGCGGCCACTGTTTACCAGATTGCTATAAATGTTTAAAGGGTTACCAGGATCAACAAAGCTTTTTTGAATGTTTCTTTTGGTGTTAAGAAAAGTGGGGTAATCAATATGAGAATTGATGCCTCTGCTATTTTCGAATTGAAATTTTTCGAGAGCCGATGTATAAACCGGCTTTCCGTCTAATTCAAGCTGAATAGAATAAACACCGTTTGTTCCCGAAGCACCATTGTGTTTGTCGGTGGTCACAATACCAAAACCGACTTCACCACTTAAATTAATTGTATTTACCTTATTAAGGTGATAATTGCCTGGTCCACCAGTAATCTGAAAATACTGTTTAGGCGTAAATTCGTTAAATGGTTTTTTGTTTAGGCGATAAACATACATGGAGTAAAGTACAGGAGGTATATTATCTGGTATTTCGAGACCGAATAGCTGCGGGTTAATTGTTGCCTCTGTTTTTGAATCCCTGATTTCGAAGTGAAGGTGAGGCCCACCTGAACTTCCGGTATTACCGGAATAAGCAATAACGTCGCCTTTGCGTACAGGTATAAGCATGGAATTGGGGAACGAGTCTATTTCATAACTTTTCTTTTGGTATTGAATAGTCTTTACTTGCTGTGCTATTTTTGGGCTGAAGCGCTGCAAGTGACCATAAACGGAGGTATAGCCATTTGGATGATTGATGTAAAGGGCAAGGCCAAAGCCGGAGTTCTGTACCCTTAGTCTTGAAACGTAGCCATCAGCAATAGCGTACACAGGGTACCCCTCACGCTGATTGGTTCGATAATCCATTCCAGAATGAAAGTGGTTAGCCCTTAGTTCTCCAAATGATCCTGCGAGGGCAGGGGGCGTAATGTCAAGAGGTGCTCTGAAATCCACAAGAGGATACTTATTGCCACTAAATACCTGTTGGCCTTTTGAGTATATTACAGAGAGTGCAACAAGTAGTAGTGTTAAATTCAGTCTAATCATTAAAGCTATTTTATGTCGAAATTAAGTAGTTGCTGACCCGCTAACCAGGCCTCTAATTTATCTCCGGGTAGTACTTTGCCAACACCTTCGGGGGTGCCGGTAAAAATAAGATCGCCCTTTTTTAGCGTAATATATTTAGAAACAAAGGCGATTATTCTTTCAAAGGGAAAGAGCATGTTTTTAGTGTTTCCGGCTTGTCTGTTTTGATTGTTGATCTTTAATTCAAAATCGAGGTTATGTACATCACTAAATTGGGTTTTAGAGACAAAAGTACTAATGGCAGCAGAATTGTCAAAAGCCTTCGCTAATTCCCAGGGTAAGCCTTTTTCTTTATGTAGAGTTTGTAAGTCTCTGGCTGTAAAATCGATTCCCAGGCCTATTTCCTCATAATAATTGGCGGCAAACTTTTCGGAAATATGTTTACCTTCTTTACAGATTTTTAAAACTACTTCCAGTTCATAATGAATATCTGAAGAGAAATCGGGGATATAGAAAGGCTTGTTGTCTTTTAGTACGGCAGTGTCTGGTTTTAGGAATATTACCGGATTTTCTGGTGTTGGATTGTTAAGTTCTTTAATGTGTGCGGCGTAGTTTCGGCCAATAGCAATTATCTTCATTTGTAGTATGTTTTATGAATAACACTAACCTGCTGCTAAATTATACATTCTGCAAAGAGGAAACAATTAGGAAGACAGATAAATGCGGACTATAAAACAGAAATACGTTTTACAACTGTTTCAGAGCTTGCTACTATTTTGAGAAAGTAGATGCCAGGGTTTAGTCGGTTTGGGATAGTATAGCTCTTGGTTTGTTCGCCAGAAGAAATACGCTCATTAGAAAGTGTTACAACTTCATTACCTAATAAGTCCATGATTTTAACGGAAAGATTTGATTCACGATCAAGTTTCAGCATTAAATTTACCTGATCATCAACCGGATTAGGATAAACTTTTAAAACTGTTAAGATTTTATCTTGTTTAGATTGTGTGGTTGGAACAACTTTTGTATTAGAGATCACATCATTGTATTGTATAAAACCTAAGTTGTATTTAGGCTTGTACGTTGGTATGTTGACCTTAATTTGAGGTGTTTTGTTAATTCTTTTCGCCCTGATGCCGTTTGTTGTGCTATCAGATTTTTGAGCAAAAACATTAACGCTGGCAAAAACACTCATGCAAATTATGCAGGAGATATTAAAGAGAAGCGCTATTCTGTGTTTCGTGCTCATGTTTGGTACTGCCAAAAATATAAATAATAAAACAAAAAAATCAATCATTTTGTTCAATAAAAAAATATTTAACAATATTTAACAAGATTTAACGTTTGGAGCAGCTTATGTGTGGAATTAAGACCACACATTGGGATTATAAAAAGCTTGATGACTATGTATAATAACTGTAATTTTATCCACCAAATCAAAATTAGATAAGTGTCGAGTCAAAAAAATTTAAGCGCGCTCACCGCCGGAGGTTTACTTGTAAGTTTAGGGATCGTATACGGTGATATTGGAACTTCTCCTCTTTATACTTTAAAAGCCATTTTTAATTCGGTTGTTAATGGAGGGCAATCTGTTGATGTAAATCTTGTTCTTGGAGCCTTGTCTTGCATAATCTGGACATTAACTCTGCAGACTACGGTTAAATATGTTGTGGTTACTTTAAAAGCAGATAATAAAGGTGAGGGGGGTATCTTTTCTCTTTACTCCCTTGTCCGTAAAAATGCAAAGTGGCTTGTTCTTCCGGCAATAATTGGAGGTTGTGCTTTGCTTGCCGATGGTATCATTACACCAAGTATAACCGTTACCTCTGCTGTTGAGGGTTTACAACTGAAATTTCCTACAGTATCAGTAATTCCGATTGTTCTTGCAATTATTACTGCTTTATTTATTATCCAGCAATTTGGAACTGATTTGGTAGGGAAGCTATTTGGGCCGGTTATGTTCTTATGGTTTAGTACTCTTGGATTATTAGGCTTGTTGTTTGTAGTACAGGATCTAAGTATTTTAAGGGCTTTGAATCCATATTATGCTTATGAGTTATTGGTAGAAAATCCCATGGCATTATTAATACTAGGAGGCGTATTTTTATGTACTACAGGTGCTGAAGCTTTATACTCTGATATGGGGCACTGTGGAAGAAAAAATATCAGGGTTAGCTGGGTTTTCGTGAAAACGATGTTGATTCTTAATTATCTCGGTCAGGGTGTTTGGGTGTTACAACATGGTAATTATAACACCACATTGAATCCTTTCTTTGAAATAGTACCCTCAGAATATTTGTTGTTTATGGTTGCGTTGGCAACTTGTGCTGCTGTAATTGCCAGTCAGGCAATGATTACCGGTTCTTTTACTTTAATATCTGAAGCGGTAAGATTAAACCTGTGGCCAAAAGTAAGAATCAACTATCCAAGTAATCAAAAAGGACAGATATATGTGCCATCTATAAATTGGATTCTTTGGGCCGGATGTATTGGAATTGTATTGATATTCAGGAGTTCAGGGGCGATGGAGGGTGCGTATGGTTTGGCTATTAACCTAACTTTTTTAGCGACTACAATATTGATTGCCGCCTATATGAAACGTAAAAAGGTCCCTGTATACGTAATTGGGATTTTCTTAGTAATCTATATTTTGCTTGAGCTTACTTTCCTTGTAGGAAACATGGCTAAGTTTTTTCATGGTGGTTGGGTAACGGTAATGATTGGGTCTGCTTTATTTACTGTAATGTGGAGTTGGTATGTTGCTCGAAAAATTAAAAACAGATTTGTTAAATATGTTGAGATTGAAGATTATTTTGAGATAATTAGTGAGCTGAGTGGTGATGTTTCTGTGCCAAAATATTCATCGCAATTGGTATACCTTACGAGTGCTAATTTTAAGACTGAAATTGAATCAAAGATCATATATTCAATTATCCAAAAGGAACCCAAGCGTGCTGATGTGTATTGGCTGGTGCATGTTGATGTTGTTGATGAACCGTTTACACGTGACTATAAAGTAGAGTTTCTGATTCCCGGAAAGCTGATCCGTATTGATTTTAAACTTGGTTTTAGGGTTGAACAACGGGTTAATCTTTTATATAGGAAAGTAATTGAAGAGCTTGTTAAAAATGGTGAAGTTGATATTACCAGTCAGTACACTTCTTTGAATAAACATAAGATTGCGGGCGATTTTAGGTTTGTACTATTAGAAAAACATTTGTCGAAATTTTCTAAGCTGAGTTTCTATGAGCGCTCAATAATGGATTATTATTTTATTCTGAAGCGTTTGAGCCTATCCGAAGAGCGAAGTTTTGGTTTAGATTCCAGCTATGTAGACGTTGAGAAAGTTCCATTGATTTTTGTAACTCCAGACGACATAGAGCTTAACAGGCTACCGGTTTAATTGTGCATAAAAAAGGCTCCGGGGAGGAGCCTCTATTGTCGGCCTTCCAACCAGACAATTATAGGGATAATTAGGAGGGCAATTTAAATCGTGCTCAAGTCCTTGAGTACCATTTGTTTTTTACTATTATAAATGTAGAGATATATTCTCAAATTGTGGAATTATTTTTAATAAATATTTTTTTATTTTGAAAATATTGTATAGTTGGGCAATATTTTCTACAGATAAGACGAGAATGGAATAAAAAAAGCTCTAATCAAGAGCTTTTTTTATTTAAATGTTGTTTTCTTTAAGTTTTAGCTTGCTATGTTTAAAGCCATACAAGAAATATACAAACAAGCCAACTATTAACCATATACCAAATCCTATCCAATTAGATATGCCTAGCTCGCACATCATATAAAGGCAACTAATTAAACCTAAAACAGGAATAAGAGAAAGGTTTTTAGTAACACAGTAATAAATAATTACCAGGCAGATAAAGAAGAAAATCCACATTGGAATTTTATGTTTAAATAGTTTCCAGCCACTTTCATATTTCTTTTCCTGTGCCAATTCTGAGTTGTTTATAAACTGTTCATACTGCTCAGTAGACAATTGGTTTAAATATGCTTCTGAATCTGTATTCTTCTCAATAAGATTAGCTTTGGTTTGGGCAGTTTCTATTTCCTTTTTAATTATGCTTAATTCAGTGTCATTTAAAGCAGTAATAAAACTTACAGGCTCATATATTTTTGGGGTATTGAAAATGAAAGCGGTAGTCTCTTTTTTGTAAAAGCTAAAGCCAAAAAAAATTGTCCCAATAAATAAAAGAGGAATAATAAATTTAGAGTTTACATAGGGGATTCTAAATTTTCCTCTTTGAATATCTGGCTTGTTTTGCAAAACAAGAACTCCTGCACAAACCAACACAAAGGCGAATAATGTACCTATAGAGCAAAGATCTGTTACAATGGTAAGATTCATGAATAGAGAAGGAATAGCTACCACAAATCCAACCACAATAGTCGCAAAAGAAGGTGTCTGGTATTTAGGGTGGATTTTGGAAAAGGATTTTGGAAGTAACCCGTCCCGGCTCATGCTCATCCATATTCTTGGTTGACCCATTTGAAATACTAAAAGTACACTTGCCATTGCAAATACTGCACTAACAGCTATTATCCCACTCATAAGTTTCAAGTCGATTTGATCAAATACAAATGCCAACGGATCTCCTACTGCCAGTAATTTGAAATTGACTATGCCTGTAAGCACAAGAGCAATCGCAACATATAAAATGGTACAAATAATAATTGCCCACATCATCCCTCTTGGTAAATCCCTTTGAGGATTTCTACATTCTTCGGCAGTAGTAGAAATGGCATCAAACCCTATGTATGCAAAGAAAACAGCCGATACACCCTTTAATACTCCAGATACACCATTGGGTGCAAATGGATTCCAGTTCGCCGTGTCAACATAAAAAACACCTACTGCAAGCACTAGTAAAATAACAGCAAGTTTAACAATAACCATTGCATTACTCGCATTTCTGGATTCTTTCATTCCTCTGTATACTAGCCAGGTAATGAAAATTATAATGCCAAGGGCAGGTAGATCTGCTACAATGTGAAAGCCTCCAATTTGTGGGGCAGTTATCCATGCATTGTTTGCTATTCTTGTCGCATCATCCAGATTTGCATAACTTTTTCCTGCGTTAATAAGTGTTTCAGCATGCTTATGTCCATTATAAGCGGTAAGATAATCCATAGTCATCCAGTCAGGCAAATGGATGCCATCTATGCCAAGTGAAGGTATTCGTATGGAGGAGAGGAGTCCTGTAAAATAATCTGACCAGGATATAGCGACAGTTATATTGCCAATGGCATATTCCATAATAAGGGACCAGCCAATAATCCATGCAACCAACTCACCAAAAGCAACATAGGAATAGGTATATGCACTTCCGGATACAGGAACCATTGAGGCAAATTCAGCATAAGCAAAAGCCGCAAAACTACACGCAACGGCAGTAAATATAAAAAGGAAAATTACTGCCGGACCGCCATCAGCACTGGCTTTACCTATTGTACTAAAAATGCCGGCACCTATAATAGCAGCGATACCAAAAGCTGTTAAGTCTCTTATACCTAGTGTTTTATGAAGTGATGTTCCGTGGTCGCCATAACCTTTTTCTGCATCCTCCAATATTTTGGCTATTGACTTTTTCCTGAAAAGTTTTTCAAACATACATTAGTAGTTAGGTCCGGTTTTGAGATTCAAACTTAAAGATAATGTTGTAAACTTAACCTAATTTGTGCAATTCATCTTTTACAAATGAGGCAAGCTCTTCAATATATTTTAAGCTAAAATCAAATTTAATCCCTGCAGTTTCATAAATTTCATTAATAGGTTTAGTATATCCTAATGACAGTGCTGCAAGATATTGCTCCAATGCTTTTACAGGATTTTCTTTATAATTTTTCCAGATGGCAATTGCTCCTAATTGTGCAATTGCATACTCAATATAATAGAAAGGTACTTCGAAAAGATGTAACTGTTTTTGCCAAATATTACCAAATTCTTGCTCTAGTCCACCCCAGTTAGCGAATCCGCTACCAAATCGGGTATATATTTGTTTAAAGGCTTCTTCTCTGTCAGCTGCATTGTGATCTGGGTTAGTATAAATCCAATGTTGGAACTGATCTATCACAGCAACCCAAGGCAGGGTTTTTAGCACATCAGCAAGCTGTTCTTTTTTTGCCCTTATAAGATCCTCTTCATTATCAAAATAGATGTTCCAGTTGTCCATAGAGATCAGTTCCATACTCATAGAAGCAAGTTCTGCTACCTCTGAAGGACAATGTTTAAAATCATTTAACTCCAGGCCTGCTGTGAGGAAGGTATGTACAGCATGTCCACCTTCATGAACCATTGTAGTTAAGTCTCTTAGCGAATTGGCAGAGTTCATGAAAATAAAAGGCGCTCCGGTTTCTGCAAGAGGATAATTGTAGCCGCCTGGTGCTTTTCCTTTTCTACTTTCTACATCGAAAAGATTATTTGCTTTCATAATAGAAAGCATCTGGCCTAATTGAGGATTAATCGCATTAAAACAGTCAATACTTTTGTCAATTAGCTCTTTTCCATTTTTAAAAGGTTTTAAAGCCGGTTTTCCTGTGGTACTTACTTCCATATCCCATGGCTTTAATTCATCTAATCCAAGTAATTCAGCTCTTTTTTCTGACTGTTCTTTTAAAATAGGGACAATTTGTTTCTCTATAGCTTCATGAAAATGATAGCAATCTTGCGGCGTGTAGTCAAAGCGGCCAAGTGCCTGAAACATATAGTCGCGATAGTTTTCGAAGCCGGCATTTAGCGCCACCTGATGACGCATAACTATCAACTCATCAAATAAAATATTTAGCTCGTCTTTATTTACAAGTCTGCGCTGTTGTATGGTTTCCCAGGCCTGCTGCCTTACATTTCTGTCTGTATCTTTTATAAAGTTGGCAGCCTGCTCTAAAGTATATTCCTGATCATTGATCATTACACTCATTGCACCGGTAATAGCCTGATACTTTTGTTGGGTTACCTGAAGTTTAGTTAAAAGTTCAACGTTTTCCTCGCGGTAAATTTCCAGTGCTTTTCTGATTGCTCTGATGTAAACAAAATATTTATCCTGATTCAACTCATCAATAAATGGACTATCATTGAATTTTTGATTAAGCTGATTAGCTATTGGTGAAATTTTAGGTTCAATTTCTGTAGCGAAATACTGAAAATCTTTTACCAGTGTTTCATTTGCAGTGTCGCAGCTCATTTTAATATATCGCCATGCGAAGTCTTCTTCCAGGGCCGCTTCCAGTTCACTTTTATCCTTTAACCATTGCTCTAAATCGCTAACATTCTCTATAGTACGAGCTAGTAACTCATTAAGTATGGGCTCCAGATTATCCCATTTCATTTCGAGATTTTGAGGGATATAGATTCTTTTCTTTTTAGGTATGGTAAGGTTAATCATAGTTATAAATTAAAGTGTGTTCTTAAGAAAGCATCAATTAAAAAACAGATAGCAAATATTACTGATGCAAAGCCATTTGTTGTGGCGAATGCTTTATTTACCTTGCTAATGTCATTGGGTTTTACAAGTAAGTGCTGGTAGGTTAACATAAAGCAAAAGAATGCCACACCAATATAATAGACCCAGCTGAATGTAGTGAACATTACTGGAAGGATTACACAAAGTGCCGAAAAAATGTGCAAAACGACAGAAAGATTTAAGGCATTTTTAATTCCCATTGCTGCGGGAATAGAGTGGAGTTTTTCATTTCGGTCAAAATCTTCATCCTGTAATGCATATATGATATCAAATCCACTAACCCAAAACAGCACTGCAAAGGAATAAAGTACAGGCACAATATTGAAAGCACCTGTTACGGCAATGTATGCGCCAATAGGAGCAAGAGAAAGACCCAAGCCCAGTACCATATGACACAATGCTGTAAATCTTTTTGTATAGCTGTAAAATAATACTACGAAGAGAGCTATAGGCGAAAGATAGAAGCAAAGACTGTTGATAAATGCAGTAGTAGTAATGAAAAGAATACAGTTAATAATAACAAATATTAATGCTTCATTAGCAGATATTTTACCAGCTGGGATATCACGCATTTTAGTGCGCGGATTTTTCGCATCTATGTTTCTATCCAGATATCTGTTAAAAGCCATGGCAGCATTACGTGCAAAAACCATACACAATAACACAAGGGCCAGAAGTAACCAGTTAAATGGATTTGAGGTAGTGGTTACCCCAAGAAAAAAGCCTATCAATGCGAAGGGGAGAGCGAAAATAGAGTGGGCAAATAATACCAGCGAAAAGTACTTTTTCATTAATTTTTATTAAAAATCTTCCTTTGGGGTTAAAATAGGCATTACAAAATCAAGATTTACCTGTTCTATAAAATCCAAAACCTGGTCTCTGCCGATGCTTTTCTCTGATGAGGTTACAAAGTATGGAGGAATTTCTTCGAACCAACCCTTAAGAGCTTTTTTAAATGCTGAAACATTTTGATCTGTCTTTACTGCACTCTGTTTGTCGGCTTTGGTAAACACAAGTGCGAAAGGAATTTGAATTTCTCCCAACCAGCAGCAAAACTCAAGGTCTATTTTCTGTGGTTCGAGCCTGCTGTCTATTAATACAAAAATACATTGCAAGCTTTCGCGTTTTGTGATGTAGTTTCGGATAAATTTCTCCCATTTTTCGCGACTGCTTTTGGATACTTTAGCGTAACCATAACCAGGTAAATCTACGATATACCATTTCTCATTTATCAAAAAATGATTAATTAATTGGGTTTTACCCGGCCTTTGAGATGTCTTTGCTAATCCATGCTGATTTACGAGCATATTAATTAATGAAGACTTTCCTACGTTTGAACGACCAATAAATGCATACTCCGGCATATTGGCGACAGGGAGTGCTGAAACCTTTGTATTACTACAAATAAATGTTGCTGATTTTATAATCATTTGACAAAGGTAGAAAATTAGTTTTCAACAATACTTATCTTTGCTGCGTACCATGAACGAAAACATAACACCATACCAATCTGAAACGGCAACAAAGAAGGAGCAAGTTGCCAGCATGTTTAATAATATTTCAGGAACTTATGATTTTTTAAATCATTTTATGTCCTTGGGTATCGACATTATATGGCGTAAGAAGGCAATAAGAGAGCTTAAATCAATCAAGCCACGTATTATGCTTGATGTAGCAACGGGTACAGGGGACTTTGCTTTTGAAGCCATAAAAATTTTGGCGCCTGAGAAAATTATTGGTGTAGATATTTCGGAAGGTATGCTGGATGTTGCCCGAAAAAAGATTCAGGATAGAAATTTACAGCATGTTTTTTCTGTTCAGACCGGAGATTCAGAGGGATTGCATTTTAGTAATGATCACTTCGATGCGATTACGGTAGCTTTTGGTGTAAGAAACTACGAGAATCTGGAAAAAGGATTGGCAGATATGTACAGAGTTTTAAAACCCGGGGGTAAAATTGTAATTCTGGAGTTCTCTAAGCCGAGAAAATTTCCAATTAAACAAGGCTATAATTTTTACTTTAAACACATTACACCAATGCTTGGTAAAATGTTTTCAAAAGATAATAGGGCGTATTGTTATTTGCCTGAATCTGTTGCCGCATTTCCGGATGGAGAAGAGTTTACCAAATTAATGAATAAGGTTGGTTTTAAAAACACCAAAGACAGACGCCTTACATTTGGAATAAGTGCAATTTATACAGGGACCAAATGAAAATAAAATCAGGCTTACTTCTTTTATGCTTACTTGCATGTATGTCGGCCAGAGCTCAAAATTGGGGTGGAGGAGTAGATGATTCCAATCTCCATTTCGGATTTACTTTTCAATACCTCTCATCAGAGTATAAGATTTTAAAAAAGGGAAGTTGGAGAGACATCGGACCTTTAGCAGACGACCCAAACCCGCCCGCGTTAACAGGAATATCATCTGATTCTTCTCCTGGTTTCGGGATTGGCTTTGTTGTTAATAAAAGACTTATAGAAAATGCCGATTTAAGGTTTACTCCAACATTGGTATTCAATGATAGGGTATTAACCTTTCATCATGACGAAGCTAAGGATAATGTTGAACGGAAAATATCATCCACACTGGTTGAATTCCCTTTAGGACTAAAGCTCAAATCTGATAGAAGGAATAATTTTAGAGCTTATGTATTAGGTGGGGCTAAGTATTCAATGGATATCTCATCAAAGAAGAAGACCAATAACGCGAATATTACCGACCCGGGAGAAAAAATGGTGAATAATGTGCGCAATTACCTTTCGTATGAAGCCGGATTAGGTTTTGATCTTTACTTTGAATATTTCAAAATGTCTCCGGAGATTAAGTTGTCCTATTCTTTTAATAGTGTTTTAAAAGGTGAACCTAATCGTTATTCCTATCCAATAGATAAATTAATGTTGCGTCATGTGACATTCAGTTTATTTTTCGAGTGATGCTACTGCTAAAAAAATTATAGCTTTGCTTAATAATCAATAAATCAGGAATGTCAAAAATTGCATTAATTACAGGAGCAACTTCAGGTATTGGGGCAGCTTGTGCACATTTATTTGCTGCCCAGGGTTATAACCTAATTTTGCTTGGCAGAAGAGAGCAACTCTTAACTGATGTATCGAAACATTTGGAAGATAAGTATGCTATTGAAGTTAAAAAATTAGTAGCGGATGTAAGAGATAATGAGGATTTGTCATATCGTTTAGATACTTTACCTCAGCAATGGAAGAAGGTAGATGTTTTAATTAATAATGCAGGCCTGAGTCAGGGGCTTGATCCTATTGACAAAGGCAGTATTGATGATTGGGACACGATGATTGATACTAATGTTAAGGGGTTATTGTATACTACCAGAATTGTTTCTAACTGGATGATTGCTCAGAAATCAGGTCATATTATAAATATAGGGTCTATTGCAGGCAAAGAAGTTTATCCTAACGGAAATGTGTATTGTGCTACTAAGCATGCGGTAGATGCGCTAAACAAAGGTATGAGAATTGACTTATTGCCCCATGGGATAAAAGTTACCGCAATAAATCCGGGGATGGTTGAAACAGAGTTCTCCAAAGTTAGGTTTAAAGGAGATGAAGGAAGAGCAAAAAAGGTTTATGATGGATTGGAACCCCTTGTTGCAAATGATATTGCCGAAGCAATATGGTTTGCTGTAAGCAGACCTGCTCATGTAAATATAAATGATATGCTAATAATGCCAACTGCACAGGCAACAGGCACTATAATTAATAGAAAATAGATTACTAATAGAAAATATATGATAGCTAATACAATAGATCAGGAAATAAAACAAGCAATGCTTGCAAAAGATCAGGCAAGGCTTAGAGGTTTAAGAGCAATAAAGGCAGCTTTGTTATTGGCGAAAACTGAAAAAGGGTCATCTGAAGAAATTACAGAAGAAACTGAGCTGAAGATTTTGCAGAAGCTAATTAAGCAGCGTAAGGAATCGGCAGATATTTATAAACAGCAAGGCAGAGAAGATCTGAGTGTTGTTGAAGAAGAGGAAATTGATGTAATTAGCAATTTCATGCCTAAACAATTAGATAGGGCTGAAATTGAAGCTGTGATATCACAAATCATTAAAGATTCAGGAGCCAATTCTGTAAAAGAAATGGGCAAGGTAATGGGCTTGGCAAACAAGGAGTTAGCAGGTAAAGCTGATGGTAAATTAATTGCTGAAATTGTGAAAACACAATTGGCATAAATTGTGTTGCTTAAACAGATTAGGCCTTTTTCTTAAAATAATGTTTTAAAATTACATTAATTTAATTTTAGTCTACTAACTTAGTAGCATACCTTACAAAATATTCAATATGAGATACGAAGTAATAGAAGAAGATGGGTTTAAAT
>Ga0157371_10000688_pt1 | contig 39888 bp, 36 predicted proteins | sample C45metaG_FD_113462 | JGI IMG/M metagenome (GOLD analysis project Ga0157371, IMG submission 113462) | Corn rhizosphere microbial communities from Kellogg Biological Station, Michigan, USA - C4-5 metaG | ecosystem: Host-associated > Plants > Roots > Rhizosphere > Soil | place: USA: Michigan... | reverse complement strand
GGCATAAAAACCTTGACGAATTTTAATGTGCCGCTACCGTTTTAGGTAATCTGATTTATAATTTAAGCAAAGTAAGTACTTGGTATCTTTAAATAAAATATCAAAACAAATCTAAAGGACGAATACCTTAATTAATGCTCTCTTGCCATTAACTGATCAGTAAGCGTTAAGAGATTTGATTTTCTTTCTTCACTCACACTAATCTGCGCAAATAAAGCCAAAGCTTTATCTCTGTAATGGTTCATGTGTTCTTTTGCAATATCCTGAATATCTAAAGTATCGTATACCTGACGAACGGTATCTACTTTTTCTTGTGCGTTAAATTCTTTATATGAGGTCCAGGTATCTAATGAAGCACGGGTTTCGCCTTCTGCCAATTCAAAAGCTTTTAACAATAAAAAGGTTTTCTTATTGGCAATAATATCACCACCAACCTGCTTACCAAATTTTTCCGGATCAGCATAAACATCTAAAATATCATCCTGTAACTGAAATGCAATTCCAATATTTTCACCAAACTGATAAATCAGGTCAGCATCTTTTTCTGAAGCGCCAGCAATAATAGCCCCCAATTTTAATGCACCCCCTAATAATACAGCCGTTTTTAGCCTGATCATGTTGATGTATTCGTCGATGCTTACGTCACCACGTCCTTCAAATTCCATATCTAGCTGCTGGCCCTCGCAAACACCCTGTGCAGTAGCATTAAAAGTGTCCAATGCATCTTTAAGGAAGATCGGATTTACTTTGGCCAGGTTTTTATTGGCTTCTACCATCATTACATCGCCACTTAAAATAGCCACGTTAGTGCTCCATTTTTCGTGTACGGTAGCCTGGCCTCTGCGCAATGGCGCATTATCCATAATATCATCATGCACCAAGGTAAAATTATGGAAAATCTCAATGGCCATGGCTGCATGAACTGATTGGTTTGCATCCCCGCCAAACAATTCGGTAGCCATAAGTACCAAAAGCGGTCTTACCCGTTTTCCACCCAGGTTAATAATATAAGTAATCGGATCGTAAAGCTGTTTAGGGTGATCCGGAAGTCTTAAATTTTGTATTGCAGTATATAAAATTTGCTGTAATTGTTCTGTAGTATGCATTGACTAATTTATTGTTGAGGCCTCCTCTAAAATTTTTATGGCCTCCTCTTCTTTTGCAGTTCTTTTAATAGTAGGATTCGATCTCCAAAAATCGGCATTATAAACCATATTTTGTGTCGTTTTTACATCATTGGTTTTATTTTGGATTTGTTTTAAATCTTTATTATAAGTATTGCTATAATCCATCACATATAAAGTACTATATAGTTCGAGGTTTTTTGTACCTAAGCCGAGTACCGCCATTCTACTTTTTAATGTCAGCACTGAAAAATCCAAAATGCTTTTATTCTCGCTGTTAAGGGAGTATTGTGAAATTAAATTTGCCTCTTTTAGTTTTGCCCCTAATACACCTTTACTGGTTAAACCGAAATTTTTTATGGTACCATCGATTTTTAAAACGTTATAGGTTTCAGTATTTAAATAATAATCCCCTTCAAAATATGCCTTTTCATATTTAACTTTTAATTTACAACTGATTATTGCAATTTCATCATCGCCAGATTTAAATGTGCTTTTAATTTTGAAAGTATATAGCGAATCTAACTTGGAGGATAATGGTTTCGCATAATAACTATTGGATAGATAACCAGATAGGGCAAATACCGAAAAACTCAAGTTTGAATAAGAAACATGGCTGTCATTTTTTAGATACCTGCTTTCGGTAGGTAACCACTTTATAAGTGAGTAGTTTTTCCAATCTGCATTAAAAAATATTTCGTTTAAATAGACTGGCCGGTCAGCTTCATAAGCAATCTGGCGAAAAAAAGCTTTGGCGTAGTAAGATTCATCAACAATTTTTATGGCTTTTGTATAAGCACTTTTCATTAACGAAAGTGCATGATTACCTACAACAACTTCTTCGAGGTTTTGTACAATAGCTTTTAATTTTAGATTTAAAATGATATCGTTTGCTTTAATTTTTATGGGTTGATAACTGATATGTGAAATCGTTAAATCACAAGGCAGCGAGCTTACGGCAAGTTCAAATTCCCCGTTTTCATTACTGATGGTTTTATGTTTTGCGTCGGCTTGAACGGTTACATAGGCTACTCCGTCGTTAGATAATTCATCAGTAATTTTTCCCTTTATCGTTTGAGCCAATAATAAATTGGGCAACAACCAAAAAAGTATAATGTTAAAACAAAACTTGATCTTCATTAAAATTTAGTCAGGAATCAGGGTGAAATCGATTTGACGTTTAGAGAGATCAACTTTTTTTACCCTGATCATCACTTCATCTCCAAGTTGGTATTTTTTCTTTTTGCGTTGGCCTACAATGCAGTAGTTTTTCTCATCAAGTACATAAAAATCATCTGATATATCCCTTAAACGAATCATACCTTCACATTTATTCTCTTCAATTTCTACATACATGCCCCATTCGGTAACGCCTGAAATAATCCCTTTGTACTCCGTACCGATATTGTTTTCTAAGTATTCGGCTTGTTTATATTTAATAGAGGCTCGTTCCGCATCGGCGGCTCTCTTCTCCATAGCCGAAGAATGTACGCAGGCTACTTCGTAAAACTCCATGTCGGCCGATTTTCCACCGTCTAAATAAGTTTGTAAAAGCCTATGTGCCATTACGTCCGGATAACGGCGGATAGGGGAAGTAAAGTGGGTGTAATATTCGAAAGCCAGGCCGTAATGACTGGTTTTTTTAGTTGAATAAATTGCTTTTGCCATTGACCTGATGGCGAGTGATGTGAGTATATTTTGTTCTTTTTTGCCCTCAACATCGGCCATTAAATTGTTTAATGATTTGGCAATTTCCTTATCCGATTTGGTGTTGATTTTATAACCGAAGCGCGAAGCAAATGTGGCGAAAGTATTCAAGGTTTCCATATTTGGCGAATCGTGCACTCGATAAACAAAGGTCAGTTTATCTTTTCCTTTAGTTTTCTTCGCGATAAATTCGGCAACTTTACGGTTGGCCAGAAGCATGTAATCTTCAATCAGTTTATGGGCATCTTTACGCTCTTTTACATAAACACCAATTGGTTTGCCCGAATCATCAAGCTTAAATTTAACTTCGGTGCTTTCAAAGCTAATGGCACCATTTTTAAATTTACGGTCGCGAAGGATATAGGCCAGCTCATTCAGTTTTTGTATTTCAGTTGCATAATCGCCGCTTTTACTTTCAATTACTTCCTGGGCTTCTTCATAACTGAATCTCCGATCCGAGTGGATTACTGTACGACCATACCATTCATTTTGGATATTGGCTTGCTCATCCAGTTCAAAAACAGCAGCAAAACACAACTTATCTTCATTTGGACGCAATGAACAAACGCCATTACTTAAACGTTCAGGCAACATCGGGATTACGCGATCGACCAGATAAACTGAAGTAGCACGACTGTAAGCTTCTTTGTCTAATTCTGTTCCCTGGATTACATAATGCGAAACATCGGCAATGTGTACACCGATTTCATAATTTCCATTGGGTAATTTCTGGTATGAAATGGCATCATCAAAATCTTTGGCATCTGCCGGATCGATGGTAAAAGTTAACACCTTTCTAAAATCTTTACGTTTGGCAATTTCGGCAGCCGAAATTTCTTCAGGGATCGCATTTGCTTCGCGTTCTACCTGAGGAGGAAACTCCAAAGGAAAGCCATATTGCGCTAAAATGGCATTCATTTCGGTATTGTTCTCGCCCTGGTTACCCAGGACATGCTTAACAATACCAATCGGATTTTTGGCACTTTCAGGCCAATCGGATAGGGTTACCAATACGCGCTGACCATTTTTGGCTTCGTGTGTATCGGCCAATGGCACAAAAATATCGTGCATCATTTTTTTATCGTCGGCAATTACGAATGCAAAGCGATCTGATATTTTGATTACTCCTGTGAAATCTGATTTTGCCCTCTTAATGATTTCGATAACTTCGCCATCGTTTTTACGACCGCTTTTCTTCGCGAAAACATAAGCCTTCACGGTATCGCCGTGTAAAGCATTTTTAAGTTTTCGGGGAGCTACAAAAATATCCTTCTCGAATTCATCTTCCGGAACGATGTATGCTGATCCATCGGCAGTCATATCAACCGTACCGATAATAAAGTTCTGCAGTTCTTTTAGTTTAAATTTACCTTTTTCTGGTTCTAAGAAAATTCCTGCACTTTTCCCTTCTTTTAAGATCTCAAGAATGGTTTCTCTTGATTCCTGATCGTTCAAATTTAATTTGGCCGAAACCTGCTTGTAATTAAGCAGCTGATTATTGTTTTTTTCAAAAACATCACTAACCAATTGATTCAGAACCAATTTTATATTTGCCGATTTTTTCTTTGCCATACGCTAAACTGAATTTACCGAAGATACAGAAAAGATGCTCAGGATGGAAAATGTAGGGAATAATATGTAAAATGGATGATGGTTTATCGTTCAATAGTTCATTTCCCATTGGTCCATTAGTAAAGCAAATTGCCAACCAGCTTACGGTTCATAGTAATGGTTAAGGGACTGGGTGGGTTAGGGTGAATAGCTATTTGACTATCGACTATGAGCCATGGACCAAATAAATAATATTTTGTAGGTTGAACCTTCTTTCAATCCACCTTTCCATTCTACGGACTACGGACTAGCCTGATCTCCGCATAAGTGATTTTCTTCCTTTCGGAGGTATAACTCAAATGGATGTTACCCGTTCTATCCTGAATAATAGCAGGGTAACTGTATTCACCTTTATCGTGGTTTTCTAAGGTATAGATGTCTTGCCAGTTTTTACCATCTGTGGAGATGGCCAATTTTAAGATAGAACGTCCTTCCCACCAGTTTTTGCCTGCTGTTAACGGATTGTAAATAAGTAATTGCCGGCCATCTTCTAGGGTTACGGCATCGCTACCCGAATTTGGATTAGGCAATTGAGTAGCGTTAAGTTTTGACCAGGTTTCTCCATTATCTTCTGACCAGCTTTCTACAATAACATTCTGCCTGCTTCTGCATAATAACTGTAACCTCCCGTTTGGATAAGTTAGAATAGAAGGTTGGATTACACCAAAAGTATCGCAGTTAATATTAATTTTTTTCCAGTTTTTACCATCAGCATTTGATTTTTCAATATGAATGGTCCATGTTTTTTCATCTAAACTTTCTGTACTTGAGGGATAAAGAATTGTTCCATTGGGTAATTGGATAGGTTTGTTTTTTATTGGCCCCAAAAAATCTTTAGGCAATTTCCGCGCTTTCGACCATGTTTTACCGTTGTTATCAGATGTTTTATATTCTGCCCACCACGTTCTGGGATTAGCACCGACCTTATAATGTAAAAATAAGGTGCCATTTTTTGTTTTAAAAAGAACAGGATTCCAGCAGGCAAATCGGGTGGTATCGTTTATTATCCCATTTGCGATTTCGATCGGGTGACTCCATTGTTTTCCGGTTTTTATTGACGACCAGATTGCAACGTCTTTACTTCCTTCGTGTTTACCGCCAAACCAGGCTGCCATTATTTTTCCTTTGTCCAAATCAACCAGGGTTGAGGCATGACAGGCCTCGAATGGAGCCTTTTCAAAAATAGTTGTCAACTGAATGATTTCTACCTTTTGCGCTGAAACGTTTAACGAAAGAAAAATAAGTGTAAAAACAATTGAAAGATTTTTAAGCATTTTCTGTTATTAGTGTCCTGGTATAGCCTCGATCAGTTTTTGGGTATAAGCTGCTTTTGGCGCATAAAATATCTGTTCTGGAAAACCTTCTTCTTCAATTTTTCCCTTGTTCATAACCAAAATACGGTCTGAAATGTGTTTTACTACAGCCAGGTCGTGTGAAATGAAAATATAGGTGAGTCCGAATTCGCCTTGAAGATCTTTGATCAGGTTTAAAACCTGTGCCTGCACCGAAACATCTAAAGCAGATACTGATTCATCGCAGATGATGAATTTAGGTTGCAGTGCCAAAGCCCTGGCAATTACCACCCGCTGCCGCTGACCACCGCTAAATTCGTGTGGATAACGGCTGTAATGCTCGGCTTTTAAGCCTACTTTATCAAGCAACTCTAGTACTTTTTGTTTGCGCTCTCCATCGTTACGGTATAATTTATGCACCTGTAAAGGCTCTAAAATCGATTGACCGATACTTAATTTTGGATTTAAAGAGGCATAAGGGTCTTGAAAAATGATCTGTATGTCTTTTCTTAACTTCCGTAAGGCTGTTTTGCCGATGTGGGTGATGTTTTCTCCATAGAAAATAATCTGACCAGAAGTGGGTTGGATTAATCTTAAAATGGTGCGCCCCAAGGTGGTTTTACCACAGCCCGATTCGCCAACCAGTCCAAGAGTTTCTCCTGGATAAACTTCAAAATTCAATTGATCAACGGCTTTAACATAATCGGTGGTTTTACCAAATAGGCCATTATGGATCGGGTACCAGGTGCAGAGATCTTTAATTTGAAGTAAAGGCTTTTGGGCGTAAAGTTTCTCCCTGCGCGAGGTTATTTCGGCTGTTGTTAGCTGGTTTGAAGCCTGCAAATGTGCGGAGGCATCGTCAATTTTTCCGGTAAGGAAATCGGCCACCACAGGTAATTTCTTTAACTGTAGGTAAGGGGAAGGGCGACAGGCGAGCAAACCTTTGGTATATGGATGTTTCGGGTTTTCGAAAATAGATTTTGCCGGACCCTGCTCTACGATTTCGCCCTTATACATCACAGCAACTTCATCGGCAATTTCGTTTACCACACCTAAATCGTGGGAAATGAAAATCATCGCCATATTTCGTTCCTGTTTGAGTTTTAACAGGAGCTGCAAAATTATTTTCTGAACAGTTACATCTAGTGCCGTGGTAGGTTCATCTGCTATCAATAATTTGGGATCACAGCTTAAGGCCATGGCAATCATTACCCGCTGCTTTTGTCCGCCGGAAATCTGATGCGGATAGCTAGCGAATATTTTCTCTGGACGGGGGAGTTGTACCTCGTTGAACAGCGCAATGGTATGTTTTTTTGCTTCGGCTTTATCCACTTTTCTGTGCAGCATAATGGCTTCTGCCACCTGATCACCACAGGTAAATACCGGATTGAGGGAAGTCATCGGTTCCTGGAAAATCATCGAGATCTGGTTTCCCCTGATCTGGCGGATTTCGTTTGAGCTGAGATTGAGCAGACTAATATTTTCAAAATCTATATCGCCGGTAATTTTTGTGGCACGTTCATCATGCAAGCGCATAATAGAAAAAGAAGTAACTGATTTTCCGGAGCCTGATTCCCCCACAATACCTAAAACGGTTCCTTTTTTTACATTAAAACTGATCTGTTTTACAGCTTTAAACCAGGTTTTTTCTTCCTGGTTATAGAAGTCGATATTTAGGTTTTCTACGTTTAGCATCAGGTTACAATGGTAATGTTTTCTGTCGGAATTATATCCATACCTTTAAATTTTAACAATACCTGGGCAGTAGTAATTACATCTTTCTGGCAATAGGTAACAATTCTATCGAGATTTCTTTCTTCATAATAAACCTGTCGCACTTGTGCACCATTAATATCATCTTTTGGTGTAGGAATATCTAAAACAGCAGCCAATAGGTTTAAAGATGTAAAATGTTTGTAATCGCCGAATTTCCAAAGTTCCATCGTATCGATGTGGTTTATTTCCCATGGTTTTTTACCCGAAAGCTGCAATTGAACAGGGATTTCTATGCCATTAACCAGTAACCGTCGGCATAAATAAGGAAAATCGAATTCTTTTCCATTGTGCGCACAGAACATTAAGGTGGGCGTTTGTTTACTCAATAAGGCGGAGAATTGTAACAGCATTTCTTTTTCATCATGGCCAAAAATAGATTTGATGCGCAATGAGGCGGATTTACCCTGGATACTGAAAATGCCCAGGCTCATGCAGATAATTTTACCGAATTCGGCCATTATGCCTGCTTTTTCATAAAATTCTTCCGGACTTTGGTCAGAACTTCGCTGGTAATGTGTTTTTTGTTCCCAAAGTTCCTGTAAATGTGGGGGTACATCCTGAAAAGATGGAAATTGAGGCACAGTTTCGATATCGATAACCATTACCTGATTAAGATCTAAAGCCTTTAGCATACATAGATAGTTTTCAGTTAACAATTTACAATTTTCTGTTCATAATTATAGCCATGCTTATCGGTATTTTTAATCTTTACGTTGGATTATAGATCCACAGCTCATTCAGACAAGGCTGCAAATCTCGGCTAGTAGTATTTTAAACCTCGCAGGTTTTAAAAACCTGTGTGGTTTTGATTCGGCTAAAATAAAGAAGGTGAGGCCTGATTGGCCATTACCGGGATTTTTAAATCGGTTCCAACTGCTTTATTTAGTTTCTCTGTAAAATAAGCAGAAAATAAAGGTGATGATAGCTCTACATTCTGGTGTACAAAGAAATATAAGTTCTGTAAGCCTTGCGCTTTCCAGTCCACAATTCTTTCAATCCAGTCATCTAAACGTTTTTTATCGATTTCATCATCATTGGCGCCTACAAAACGTACAAAAGCAGTTGGCGTAGTTAAACGCATGTGTAACATGTCTCTTCTGCCCGAAGTATCGACAATAATGTTCGTTATACCATTATTTTCGAAAAGTTTGGCGAATTCATTCGCGATAGCAGGGTTCGTAAACCATTCCGTATTCCTTACTTCAACACCCAATGGAATTACCTTTGGAAATTCGTTGATCACGATTTTTAACCTTTCAAAATCCTTAGGTTTAAAGTTATCATGTAATTGGAGAAAAGCCATTCCTAGTTTATCTTCGAAATTACTGATGGCATCACAATATTGCTCTACAGGTTCCTTAACATTGATTAACCTTTTAAAGTGACTGATGGTATTGGTTAGTTTCGGGAAAAATTTAAAATCTGCAGGTGTTTTTTGCGTCCACGTAATTACCTGCTCGCGGGTTGGCATGCCGTAAAAAGTGGCATTCAATTCGATCGAATTAAACTGGGTAGAATAATAGGTCAATTCATCCTTCGTCCCTTTTGGATAAAAACCTTTTAAATCGGCTTTATTCCATTTCGCACAACCCACGTAAGCTTTGAAGGATTGTTTAGATTTATTTGCTGATAAAATTGAGGCTGTTTCAGGAGCATCAGCCGGAAGGGTATAATCTATAATCGAGGGGTCGTCTACTTTACCAAATTGCATTTTAAAAATATGTTATGTGATACTAATTATATTAACTTCCTCTTTTTTATTTAAAAGAACTTCTAATGCTGAGTTAATCTTTGGTTCCAATTTTTGCCAAAATAGTTTATTTGAACAATTCCCGAATTTAATAAGAATAAGTTTTGGAGGAGCACCAAACCAATCGATTAATTCTTTGAAATCTGAATCCTTAGAAACAATTATGACATTCTTTTTAATTTGAGCCATTCTGAAAATGGTCAAGTCATCTACTGAATGCAAATTTAGACTGAAAGAAGATTTTGTTTCAAAATTTGTGTATTCTGAAATCCATTTAGCAATTATAGGGGATATATTGGTGTCGGTCCAAATTTACCAATTATTCATACATTAAGTCTTCATTTACTTTTTGTGCGCTATATAAGAGAACTGCCCTGATATCTTCCTTTTCGAGGATGGGATGTTCCTCCAGGATTTGTTCCTCACTCATGCCGCTTGCTAATAATTCTAGTACATCAGAAACCGGAAATCTTAACCCACGTATTGTAGGTATTCCTCCCATCAAACCATCTGTAGCAATGATCCGATCGAATAACTTAATTTGTTCATGTGCCATACTCAAATATAAAAAAAATACCTCAGTAAAAAAACTGAGGTATCTGTGTATTGTAATGAAATTTTGTTTTTGAACTCTCCAAATTGCCAACTGCAAACTGACCTAGTAACCCAGAATCTTCAATACCTGCTTGCTATTCTGTTCCTCTCCAAAGACCTCAAAATTGAAACTTTCATCACGGTTCCTGCGGATCAGCACATGCTTCGGACTTGGTAATAAGCAGTGATGAATACCGCCATAACCACTCAACACTTCCTGGTAAGCACCAGTGTGGAAGAAACCTAAGTATTGCACTTTACGTGTTTTAGGCATAAATACACTGTTCATGTGCGCTTCCTGGTTGTAATAATCCTGTCCGTCGCAGGTAATACCACCTAAGTTAACCCGTTCATATTCAGCGTCCCAGTTGTTAATTGGCAATAAAATGTATTTTTGATTTAATGCCCAAACATCAGGTAAATTGGTGATGAAAGAACCATCCAGCATCAACCAACGCTCACGGTCGTTCTGCTGTTTACGACCCAATACTTTATAAAGGATACCCGATGCTTCAGCAACCGTATATTTACCAAATTCAGTAATAATATCCGGTTCCATTACTTCGTGGATGGCGCATATTTCTTTAATCCTTTTCACAATTTCGTTTACCATGTATTCGTAATCAAAATCGAAAACCAATGAATCTTTAAATGGCATGCCACCACCAATATCAAGGGTGTCTAAATCAGGATTGATTTTTTTGAACTTGCAATAGAGGGTTACATATTTCTCTAACTCGTTCCAGTAATATGGCGAATCAGTAATACCAGAGTTAATAAAGAAATGCAATAATTTAACCCTGAAATTGGGATTGTGCACGATTTTATTATTGTAAAAATCGATGATATCTTCCATACGTACACCCAAACGCGAAGTATAGAACTGCGAATCGGGTTGTTCTTCTGCAGCGATACGGATGCCTAAATTACATGGCGTATCAATATCCACCTCATCATCAAAAAGGTTAAATTCCTCTTTGTTGTCTAAAACCGGGATAATGTTGGTATAACCATCATGCAACATATCAATAATATACTGCTTATACTGATAGGTTTTAAAGCCGTTGCATATAATGGTGGTATCTTTCGTTAATACACCTTTTTTCTCCAAAGCATCAACCATTGGCATATCAAAAGCCGAAGAAGTTTCCAGGTGAATGTTGTTTTTTAAAGCTTCTTCTACAATATGCTTAAAATGCGAGCTTTTTGTACAGTAGCAATATTTATAATCGCCACGATAATTGTTCTTTAAAATAGCGGTTTGGAAAAGAATCTTCGCCTGCTGAATCTTCTTACTTACCATGGGTAAATACGTGAAACGTAAGGGGGTACCGTAAGTTTCGATCATTTCCATCAGGTTTAAATCCTGAAAATATAATTCATCATCTATAACATCAAAGCCTTCTTGTGGAAAGCCAACGCTTAGATCGAGAAATTCTGAGTAACTCTGCATTTACTTTTAAATAATTTTTGCAAAAATGTAATTTTAAATCGAGAATTAAACGGTATTGAAAATATTTTTACTGTAAGGAAACGCTTGGCCTAACTACAAAAAATGCTGGTAAATTGTTTTGAATAGAAACTGGACGTCTTTGCTTTGTTAATAGACTGAAAGACAAGGAGTAATCGTCTGGTTTAAATTTTAAGATTTGTAAAGCAGGTTCCTGTTTTTATAGGTTGGGGTTGGCCCTGCTCTCCACTTTACTCGTTGCATTCGTGTTCGTTCCGATCAGGTTTAATTAAATTAGGCTGGTGCTGCTATTTAAGATTTAATAGTGATGCATCTGTCAGATGGGTTTCCGTACGCTCCGAACTTCCGTGGCAAAAATACATTGGTACGTAGAGACACGAACCACGGCGAGAGAAAACAAGGGGTAATCATCTGGTTTAAATTTTAAGATTTGGAAAGCAGGTTCCTGTTTTTACAGGTTGGGGTTGGCCCTGCTCTCCACTTTACTCGTTGCACTCGTGTTCGTTCCGATCAGGTTTAATTAAATTAGGCTGGTACTGCTATTTAAGATTTAATAGCGATGCATCTGTCAGATGGATTTTCCGCTTGCTCCGAACTTCCGTGGCAAAAATACAGTGGTACGTGGAGACACGAACCACGGCGAGGGATTGAATTACAAATATGACTCGGGCCCTGGAACCAATTAGAATCTTATCCTTTGCGGAGATATTTCGTTAAAATTACAATAGTTTGTCCTTCGACTTTACCCTCAATTTGTTCAGTGTTATCGTGGACTAACCGGATATTTTTAACTACCGTACCCAATTTAGCGCTCAAAGTTGAGCCTTTAACGTCCAGCGTTTTAATCAAAACTACAGTATCGCCTTCAAATAAACGTGTGCCGTTACTGTCCTGGTGGAATTCTACTGTTCCATCCAGCTCATGGTCGCCTGTTTTTTTAGCCCATTCTAAAGTTTCATCCTCAAGGTATAAAATATCCAGGCTATCTGCAGCCCAGCCTTCGTTTCTTAATCTGCTCAACATTCTCCAGGCAACAACCTGTACCGGGGGAAATTCCGACCACATGGTTTCAGTTAATATTTTCCAATGGTTTGGGACAAGCTGTTCCGTTTTTTCAAGCTGATCTAAGCAGGTTTTACAAACTAAAATACTGTTATCGCTATTTGCATTGCTGGTTGGAGGGACTTCGTATACCGATAAATTGGTTTCGGCGGTGCATAATTCGCATTTATTGCCCGAACGGGTCTGTAATTCTTGTACTAAAGACATATTGATACTGAATTTTTGGCGAATGTAATAAAACTAATTGGAATGAAGCGGGTCGTCCTTGCCAATGCAGAGGAGAACCGGAAGGTGCTGTGAAGCAAAATCTTTTAACAGGTTTGTTTAATAGAAAAGTTATGAATGTTAGCCGGTTATTTGGAAAGCAGGTTCCTGCTTTCATTGGTTTGGGTTAGTCCTGCTCTCCACTTTACTCGTTGCACTCGTGTTCGTTACGATCAGGTTTATGTATTTGGGCTTGTGCTGCTATTTAAGTTTGAATAGCGAATGTGCATTTGTCAGATGAGTTTTCCATGTCCTCTGTGTTTCCGTGGCAAAAATACAATGGTTCTTGGAGACACGAACCACAGCTAGGATGGATAACCCCATAGTTAGTGGCTTACCAAAAACTGTTTGTAGAGACGTTAGCCATGGCAAGTGCTTAAGATAAATCGTCATTTTTGATTGCATTAGAGAAATCTTTAAACTATCTAATAAATATAGTTCAAAGATTTCTACGTTTCGCTGCGCTTCAGTCGAAATGACAATTGATCCAAATACTACGCACTAAGCTCATCAAAATTGGTAGCGGTTGCCAGATATTTCCAATTGGCCATATCTCTTTGTACATCCGCAATTTTCGCATCCGCAACCTGATAAGCATCAGGCCCAAGGAATAAATGTAGCGGCGGATTTTCGCTTTTTGCGGCTTCAATAATTACCTCAACCGCCTTTGCCGGATCACCAGGTTGTTGGTTGTTGATGTCGTTCTGATGTGCAGCCTGCGATTCGCGTACCTCTTTGTAGGCATCGATTGGCGAACCTGGCACTGCTAATGATCCTTCTGTTAGAAACGCAGTTCTGAAATAACCTGGTTCAACAACTGTTGCTTTGATTCCCATTGATTTTACTTCTGCGGCTAACGATTCGGTAAAGCCAACTACTGCAAATTTTGTAGCACAATAGATTCCGAAGCCTGGGAAATTCCCTGAAAATCCACCTATTGATGAAATATTGAAAATATGCCCCGATTGTTGTTTTCTTAATTGAGGAAGCACTTTTCTGATCACATTTAAGGAACCGAAAACGTTTACATCAAAATTCTCACGCGATTCTTTGTCGCTTAATTCTTCCAATGCACCAACCATGCCATAACCAGCGTTATTTACTACTACATCAACCTGGCCAAATTTGCTAATGGTTTGGCTCACTGCAGTCTCTACACTTTCTTCATTGATTAAATCAACACTTAAAGGTAAAAAGTTTTCGTGTTCACCAACTGCTTTGATTAAATCGTTTAAATTTCTTGAAGTTGCGGCAACATTAATGCCGTTGTTTAATAATGTTTTTACTAGGGTTAGTCCCAGACCTTTGGACGCGCCTGTTACAAACCAAACTTTTTGATTTTCCATGATATTGTTTTTTAGAATGAAATGAATTGATTGGGTTGTATCCTAAAACTATTCTCGCTAAAACTTTGTCACGTTGAGCCTGTCGAAACACCTTAGACAGCTTTATTTCAGGTCCTTCGACAAGCTTAATGATGACAAATCTATATTTATGATACAGCCTCTTTTTGAAATGCTAATTTGCCATTAGCTTATAATTTAATTGTCGAAATCTGTCGAAATCGTGATGGCTTTCCAGTCTTTAAACTCTTTTGTTAAAGCCTCAATCTTACTGTTTGCCCTTTGAAAAGCATCATTTCCCAATAGTAAATTTACCGGTGGATTAGGCATACTGGCCAGCGAAATCATGGCAGCAGCAGCTTTTTCCGGATCGCCAACCTGTTGGCCATCCATTTTTAAATACTTGCTGTGTACTGCCCGTACTTCTTCATATTCGGCAATTGGATTGGCGGCCAAAATCAAAGAATCGGTAGTTAAGAAACTTGTTCTGAAAGCTCCGGGCGCAACCACAGTCACTTTTACACCAAATTCTTTAAGGTCTTCGGCTGATACTTCCGATAATGCAATTACAGCTGATTTAGCTGCAGCATAAACTGCCCAGCCTGTTGCACCGGCAATGCCTGCAATTGACGCAATATTGATGATATGTCCTGAACGTTGTGCCCTTAAATAAGGTGAAGCTTTTCTGATTACATTTAATGTTCCGAAAACATTAACATCAAAACTATTGCGTGTTTCGGCATCAGTCAATTCTTCAATGCTGCCTCCAATGCCATAGCCAGCATTGTTGATCACTACATCAATCCTTTCAAATTTTGCAATGGTAGCTTTTATTGCATCCTCCACACTTTGTTCGTCGGCCAGGTTAACAGCCAGTGGAAGGAATTTTCCCGTATCTGTATTTACAGCTTTTTTAAGTTCATCAATATTTCTTGAAGTAGCCGCAACAGATTGGCCAGCTTTAAGCAATTGATTTACCAAACTTAATCCTAAGCCCTTTGAAGCTCCGGTAATAAACCAAACTTTTTTCATGCCCATAATTTTCTTCTTTTTCTTAACACAAAATTACAGTGCAAATGGCTTCAGTTTATTACGTCAATCAAACTTATGATTACAAAATTCAAACAATTCGATAAGAAGTAGGCGTATGGTTGGTCAGTTTTTTGAAAAAGTTGTTAAAATGTGTCGGTTCTTCAAAGCCCAGGCAATAACCTATTTCCGATATGTTCCAGTCCGTATGTTTTAATAATGCCTTTGCTTCACTTAATAAACGCTCTGTAATATAGTTTGTGGTGGTTTTACCGGTGGTTTCTTTAATGGCCCTGTTTAAATGGTTTACATGTACCGAAAGTTGCGCAGCATAATCTTTTGCCGAACGCATGGTAAGCCTTTGCGTAGTAGTTTCAATGGGGAACTGGCGTTCCAGTAACTCTGTAAACACAGATGTAATTCTGGTATTGGCATCGGTATGTTTGAATAAACTTTCTGATGGTTGTGTTTTTAAAGCAAAGTGAGTAATTTCGGTAATGTAATTCCGAAGGAGGTCATACTTATAGATATAATCTGTATTTATTTCCTCAAACATCTTTCCAAAAATTGCCTCTATCTGCTTGTCCTGCTGTTCATTTAAAATATATGCAGGTTTTCCCCCAGGCGTAAACATGGGCAGATCGCCAATGTTTCCACGAATCTTTTCCTTAAAAAAAGCTTCTGTAAAAATACAGAAATAACCCGTTACTTCACTTTTATTGCCAGTGGCGAGTTCCCAGGTATAAGGCACCAACGGATTAAAAAAGATGAGTGCCGTGCCATTAATTTCGATACTCTTATCTGCGTAATGGTAAACGTTATGGCCGCGGGTGAGACAGATCTTATAATAATCCCTTCGGTTATAACTCATGGGTTTTGAGTCGTCCCTTAAACAATCTTCCAGTTTAAAAACGTTAAAGTGTCCTACGCCATTTTGTAAATTATCAGGCAGAAAACTAAATTTATTCTGATAAAAGTCTTCAATGCTTTCTGGTTTATTCATAAATCAAAGTTACAAAATTCAAACGTAAAACAAATAATGGACTTTTTATGTGGTGCATCATTAATTGATAATAGCTTCAGTGTTAAAAGGAGATTCTGATGATAAAACAATTTTGATTTAATATACCGATTGGTATATATTTGCATCGTCAATTCATAACAGCATGACCAAAGCAGAAAAAACGAGAAATTTCATTGTAGAGAAAACAGCGCCGATTTTTAATATGAAAGGTTATGCGGGAACTTCTTTAAATGATATTACAGCTGCTACAGGTTTGACCAAGGGTAGTATTTATGGCAATTTTGCCAATAAGGATGAAGTAGCGCTGGCAGCTTTTGATTACAACCTGAAAAATGTATCAGGCAGGATAGAGGCTGAAATGAATCGGCAGGCGAGTGTAAAAGATAAGCTTTTAGTATATATCAATATTTATCAAAAATTTATTGATGGCTCGGTGTCGGAGGGAGGCTGCCCGGTTTTAAATACCGCGATTGATGCTGATGACACCCACCCCGAATTACGGGCAAGAGTGTTAAAAGCTGTTTTAGATTGGAAAAATAAAATTGCCGAACTGGTTGAAGTCGGGATAGCCAGGAAAGAAATCGATGCAAATCATAATCCCGAACAGATTGCCTTAACCATTATTGCTTTGGTAGAAGGGGGGATCATGATTTCAAAACTAACTTCAAAAACAGAATATTGGAAGCTCATTATGGGTTCCTTAAAAAAATATGTAGATAGCCTCGGCTAAAAATTTTTAACTAAAAATATACCGATTGGTATTTTTATAATGAAAAGAAGTAGAACAATTACCTGGGAAGACCCCATGAAAGGTGCAAAAGAAGCTATGCAATTGGATGGAATTGCTTATTTAAAGGCCATGAGCGATCATAAATTTCCTTTGCCACCTCTTTTACATACATTAAACTTTAGCGTTAGCTTAATTGAAGCCGGAAACGTAGTTTTTGAATTTACACCTCAGGAATTTCATTACAATCCAATTGGTACCGTGCATGGTGGCGTAATTACAGCCATTTTAGATTCGGCAATGGGTTGTTCTGTACATTCTCTTTTACCTGCCGGAAAAGGTTATACCACTTTAGAATTGAAAGTAAATTTCCTGAAAGCCATCACCATTAAAACCGGAAAATTAAAAACCATTGCTAAAGTGATCAACCTGGGCGGCCGTACCGTTTTGGTAGAAGCACAATTGCTTGATGATAATGATACTATTTACGCTCACGCGATGAGCACTTGTTTAATCTTAAAATTTTAAAAAAAATATAAAAATGAAAACTTCACAAAATACTGTTTTATTAATCGGCGGAACTGCCGGTATCGGTTTAGAAATCGCAAAACAATTAACTGCTTTAGATAACCATGTAATTATTACCGGCAGAAACCAGGAAAGACTGGACGCAGCTGCTACATCGTTACAAAATGTAACCACTATTCTTTCTGATGTAAGCAAAGCTGAAGATGTAGACCAATTGATAAGTCGGATCAAAGCCGAATTTCCTCAGTTAAATATCGTGATCAACAATGCAGGCAGGGCAATTCTTTACAATTTAGCCGATCCAAACCAGGACGCTTTTGCTCACGCAGAGGATGAAATGCTGACCAATTATTTATCTATCATCAGGATTAATCAAAAGTTATTACCTGTGTTAAAACAACAGCAAGCTTCAGCCATCGTAAATGTTTCATCTATCGTAGCGTATGTACCTGGAATTACTCTGCCAACTTATGCGGCCAGTAAAGCAGCATTGCATTCGTACAGTACTTCTTTGAGGTTAAGTTTGGAAGAAACATCGGTAAAGGTTTTCGAATTGATGCCTCCATTGGTGGATACTGAATTTTCGAAAGAAATTGGCGGGCATAATGGTATCAAGCCAGCTGTAGTGGCTGAGGATTTATTGACTGCCCTGGCCAATGATGAATATGAGATCAGGGTGGGAGACACTGCAAAAATTTACGAACTGTTCAGGCAGTCGCCAGTGGATGCTTTAAATGTAATGAATGCAAATAGAAAAGCCTGGATCGATTCTGTTGAGCAATAAATGATATAGCAGGGAAGCAAAAGAAATTGTTGTTTCCATTTAGATGACGGTTTTCAATATAGGAATTGTTACTTTCGCGCCATTAAGTGTAAATCCTGGGTTTACTCAACCTTAATGAAACGATAGGGGCTTATAGCTATTCCTGCTATATTAAAATACCTTTCGGATAATTAACGGTTGATTTTTATCCGGGGGAGGTGACTAAAAAACAATAAAATGAAAAGAGTAGTAGTAACAGGTTTAGGTGCGATAACCCCTCTTGGCAATACTGTTGAGCAATTTTGGCAACAGATATTAGCTGGAAAAAGTGGCATTGGCCCAATTACAAAATTTGATTCGAGTAAATTTAAGACGCAATTTGCAGGTGAAGTAAAGGATTTTAATCCTGAAACATACCTGGAGAAAAAAGAGATTAAAAAATACGACCTTTTTACGCAATATGCCATTGGCTCGAGCGATCAGGCGATAAAAGATGCTGGTTTGGATTTTAGTGCCATGAATGATGGTCAATTGGCAGAAGTTGGTGTAATCTGGGCAACCGGAAACGGTGGTATCGGTACTTTTGAATCACAGTTGGAAGAGTTTCATTCCGGAGATGGAACACCTAGGTTTAATCCTTATTTTATCCCGAAAATGATCGTTGATATTGCTGCCGGAGCCATTTCTATCCGTCATAAATTACGTGGACCAAATTATTGCACAGTTTCGGCCTGTGCATCGTCTAACACCGCAATTATTAATGCTTTTGATACGATCCGCTTAGGTAAAGCGAATGTGATGATTGCAGGTGGTTCTGAAGCAGCCTTAACCAAATCATCAGTAGGCGGATTTAACGCTGCCCAGGCTTTATCTAAAAATAATGAAGACCCTCAGGGTGCGTCTAAACCTTTTGATAAGGATAGGGATGGTTTTGTGATGAGTGAGGGCGCAGGTGCTTTGGTTTTAGAAGAACTGGAACATGCTTTACAGCGTGGTGCACATATTTATGCTGAAATTGTTGGTGGTGGAATGGCTGCTGATGCGTATCACTTAACCGGAACACCTCCGGATGGGATTGGTGCAGCTTTGGGCATGACAAAAGCATTGAAAGACGCCGGAATTACTGCCGATAAAATCGATTATATTAATGCACACGCTACTTCAACCGGATTGGGCGATTTAAGTGAATTGCAGGGGATTAATACTGTTTTTAATGGTTTACCTGTGATTATTGGGGCTACTAAATCGATGACTGGCCATTTATTGGGGGCGGCTGGTGCTGTAGAGAGTTTGATCAGTATTTTGTCGATAAGGGATAATGTGATTCCTCCAACCATTAACACTAAAAACCTGGACGAAAACATTCCGAAAGGATTGAATATTGTATTGGGTGAGCTAATTAAAAAGGAAATCAATTATGTGTTAAACAATACTTTTGGTTTCGGTGGACATACGGCGAGTACGATTTTTAAAAAATACGAGGCTTAAATAGGTTTTATAAACCATATTAGATGGTGCCTGGTTAATCGCCAGGCACTTTTTTATAGCTGTAGTTTTAATCCTGCCATCATCTACACAAAGTTCACTTCTCTGTCATTCTGAACGCAGTGAAGAATCTTTTAGTGATAGAAGGTTTTCGGGCAGTGCTTCTCCGAAGTTGCTACAAGTAAGTGCAGAGATTCTTCGTTATACTCAGAATTTACAAAATCCTAAAAAGTGTCATCATCTGGACTCTAGCGCGCTGATTTTTTCATCGGCAGCGAAATGGAGAGATCTGCTTAGTAAAATATTCTACTTAATTTTTTTGCCACGGATACACAGAAAACACGGAGAATTGGATATAAATTTCTCGGTTTCGTTGCACTCCGCTCGAAATGACGATTCTATCTTAATTACATCGATGGGTGGGAAACCAATAACTAATAAACCAATTAACCTACTTGTTCATCAATAAATTAACCAGTTCTTTCAGCTCTTCTACTTCCAGTTCCAGTTTTTCGATGCGGTTTTCCAGTGCAGTAGTATCAGATTGAGGTTCTGCATGGGTTCCAGTTTCAGTTTCGGCAGTGGTTTCAGCTTGTTCCCCTAAAAGATGAATGAAGCGGGTTTCTTTCTGTCCTGGTTTCTTAGCCAATTGTTTTACAAAAGCAGGCTCGTCATCTGACAATTTTTGAAGTTGTTCTAAAACCTCTTCTATGCGCTCAAATTCATATAATCTACCTGAATTACTATTGATTTCGCCTGGTGTTAATGGACCACGTAAAAGTAAGAGACAAATAATAGTCAGCTCCGAGGGTAATAAAGGATAAACGATGGCTAAATTATGTTTGTATTTAGTTGCCCGACTAGATCCTCCTGTAGCTGTGGAAATTAGACCTTTTATTTTAAGTTGATTTAGCGTTAAAGTTATAGTTTCCTCATCGTAATTTACCACAGGATTTCTCGAACTTTTTTGGTTGCATGCAGCCGTTAAACTATTTAAAGTCATTGGGTAATAATCCGGTGTGGTGCGGCTTTTTTCTATTAACGAGCCTAAAACGCGTTGCTCTTCTGCTGATAAGTCTGGTAGTGGTTTTACATTGTCCATGTTATAAAAGTATAAATTGGCTGAGCATTTTGAAAATTATTTTGTTAATGACTTGTTTATAGGGAGTTACCCAAATTATTGCTTTATAGAAAAAATCTAATTGCAGCAATACTAAGCCAGAAATGACTTTTTAACCGGATACTGATCTGAAATTAAGGTAATTAAAAGGAAAAAAGTTTGAATTGCTTTAATAGATTTCGGCACCATGAATTTATTTCAGGCTTGTTATAACACGGAGGAGAATTTCTGAAACAAGCTCAAAATGATGATTATAGCAAGAAAAACTAAACCTTTGTAATCACAAACGACGTTCTGCGGTTATTTTTTCTCCCTATTTCAGTTTTATTATCCGACATCGGTTTACGAGATCCAAAACCCTTAAAAGTAAGCCTTTTTGCATCTATGCTGTTTTTAATCAGGTATTCGTAAACGGCATTTGCCCGATTAAAAGATAACTTTTCATTTAATTTATCATCACCCACATTATCGGTATGCCCCTGAATTTCAATCTGTACTTTTTCATTCTGATGCAAAAAATCAATAAGCAGATCCAATTCATGGATAGAGGCGGGTAAAAGATTAAACTTATTAGTATCGAAGAAAATGTTTCTCAAGGTTACATTTCCGCCTTGCTTTATTTTTTCAATATAAACTTCAATCTGATAAGGTTTATTAATATCCCCAGGCTTAAGCTCGAAGTTTTCAGAATAAAACATATAACCTTCGGCATTTACATTAAACAAATAATTACTTCCAACAGGCATTACAGCTAAAAATTGTCCGGTTTCTGGATCGGTATAATCATCAAAGACAGTTTTATTGGTTTTCAAATCTACTACCTGTACATTACTTTCTATTGTTTTTTTAGTATCCCGGTCTCTTACAATTCCTTTCACATAAGATACTTTTAGCGGTTTGGCTACCTCAGGGATGCCGAAACTGTAAATGTCCTGCAAGCCATAACCACCTTTTAAATTTGATGAAAACAATCCTGAATTGCCATCGGCACTTACCACTAAACCACTTTCATCTTCAAAAGAATTAATCGGATAACCTATATTGACGGGCTTGTGCCATTTGCCATCATTTTCCTGTCTGCTATAATAAATATCTTTGTTCCCGAAACCTGGCCAGCCATCTGAAGAAAAATACAAGGTTTTGCCGTCTACATGCAGAAAAGGTGTATTCTCATCAAAAGCAGTATTGATATCTGGTCCAAGATTAATGGCTGGTCCCCATTTGGCATCATCAGTAATGGTACTTTTCCATATATCGTAACCACCATACCCGCCAGGCCGGTTACTAATAAAATATAATGTCCGTCCGTCAGGACTAATAGCAGGCTGCGACTCCCAGAATTCAGAATTAACGGGCTGGCCAACATTATAAGGTTCGCCCCAATCTTTCCCTTCGCGGTGAGAAACGTAAATATCACACCTGCCTAAACCATCTGGTCGGTTGCATCCTGTAAAAAAGAGGTATTTCCCATCAGGCGAAATGGTTTGTGCACCTTCATTGTATTTAGCCGTATTAATCTTACTTGACAAGGGAGTAGCAGTATTCCATGAATTATTTTTGAGTTGAGAAGTCCAGAAATCTTCATTTCCATTAACTTGGCGGGTAAAAACCAGGGTTTCACCATCGGCAGTTATTGCAGGAAAGTACTCTGCATCTGTTGTATTTACACCTTCACCTAAATTTGTTGGGCTATATTTTACGGGTTTCTTTATTGCAATGGTAGCAAAATCACAGTCTAAAAGGTATTTTTTTGCTCTTCTTACTCTATCAGATGAGGAATCTAGCATCAAAAATTCGTTAAAATGCTGTTTTGCTTTTAAATAATCCTGCGTAGCAAATTCTGTTTCTGCCAGGCCATAAATTACTTCCGGAGCTATTGCTTTATTAATTAATATTGCTTTTTCGTAAGCCGTTCTGGCGTTCTGATACTTCTTTTGTGTTTTGTAAACACCTGCAAGCATTACATAGGCATTTTGAAATAAAGGATCGGCCTCAACAGCATTGTTTAAGGCCTGCTCCGCTGAGGCATAATCTTGCTTTTGAATGAATTGGTTTGCTTTTTCGAAAAAGCTTTGCGCTTTTTTATTGCCCGAAACCTGAGCAAACGCATTAAAACTGAATAGGCTCAAGAATAAGAATAGACAAAACCTCATACATTAACATTGGTTATCAAAGCTAATGTAAACTAATTTAAGGAATATTTAAAAATTTGTGTGTTTGCAAAGAAATCTCCCATTTAGGATTAGCCATTACATACTCAATAATTAATGGAGTAATTTCTTTTGACTTAGACCATTCTGGTTGAAGATATAGTTTACAGGTAGGAGATACCATTGCGGCATATTCTTCGGCCCATTTAAAATCACTTTTATTAAAAACGATAACCTTTAATTCGTGCGCAAATGGTGTAATATCTGGCCTTGGAGCCTTAAATTTCTTTGGCGACAAACAGATCCAATCCCAATTTCCGGAAAGTGGATAGGCTCCGGAGGTTTCGATAAAGGTGAGGATGCCTCTTTCTTTTAATTTATTGGTTAAATAATCCAGATTATAAATTAAGGGTTCACCACCGGTAATTACAACAGCTTTCCCAGGAAATTTATCTGCATTTTCGACAATTACATCAGCTGGGGTAAGGGGATGCATTTCTGCGTCCCAGCTTTCCTTAACATCGCACCAGTGACAACCTACATCGCAGCCTCCTAAACGGATGAAATAAGCTGCTTTACCGGTATTAAATCCTTCTCCCTGTATGGTATAAAATTCTTCCATTAAAGGAAGTAATGTGCCGTCTTCTGGTATTTCTTGTTTCATTTTTGAGGATGCAAATATCCTAAAAAAATATGGTGATGCTGTTCCTCTTTTGAAATTTAATAGAAAGATGAAACAAGAGTGATATTTTTTTGCAGTATTTTAGCAGAATGAAGTGGTTTAAGGCGCTAAATAATAACCAAATTCCTCGACCTGATACAATTAAAACAATTGAGGTTGCAGGAAAACAGATTTGTCTGATCAATATTGATAATAAAATTATTGCAACCCAATCTCATTGTCCACATGCTGGCGGCCATTTTAGTGGTGGCTGGTGTAAAAACGGAAAACTGGTTTGCCCTATCCACAGATATGAGTATAGTTTAACCACAGGAAAGGGAGCGGAGGGACAAGGAGATTATATCAACATCTATCCAACCGAATTACACGAAGATGGATTATATATCGGTTTTGAAGAAAGCTGGTGGAGTAAGCTTTGGGGATGAAATATTCCCTTCATGCTGAATTTATTTCAGAGTGACGGGTCTATTATAAAATCAATTTAACAAATGCCTCTTGAAAAACTCCTGACAGTTTAGAACTTCAATCTCAGAAAAATAAAAATCTTCAATATCTTCTGTGATAATACATTTACAATTAGCAGATTTGGCAGCGTAATATTCTAAACCATCTTCAAAATCGTGAATTGATTTGTTAGAAAGGGTATCCAAAACACTTTTTGATGAATTTCCTGCAATCTTAATATACTGGCAGAGCAAATCGATTTTCTGTTTGGCCAAATGTGATTTATGTTTTTTTTCTGCGAAATAAAATGCTATAGCTAAACAAAGGGGAGAAGTATAAATTTCAAAATTTGGATGCGATGCTAAACTTAAAATTCTTGACGAATAGGTATAAAGAGGATATTCCTTATTCAATACAGAAACAAGGACATTCGCGTCTAAAAATATCTCCATCAGCTACTTTTTAGAAGAAAAGAATTCATTTTTTGAATCTTTACGGTTTGGCTTTGGCGTTTTTTTATATTCTACTTCTCCCTCAGCAACCATGCTCACCCAATCTGAAATTGGAAAGTCTTCTAAAGATTTGTACTCTTTAGCAGTTACCTGGGTTAAGAGGTGCTCTATTAATCGCGATAAGCTAATGTTGTTTTCAGCGGCATATTTTTTTGCCCTTGCTACAACATCTTGATTAAAACTTAAAGTTAACTTAGTATCCATCTAATTAAATTTTAACCAAATATAACAATTACACGTAAGGATTAAAAATATTACACGTAAAAAAAACGGCTCAAATATTTGAGCCGTTTTTTAATATCTATGACTTAGGTTTTCGCTTTAGTCTTTAGCTTTTCATTACGAATAAATTTCTTTCCTAGCTGATGCCAATGTATTTTTTAATAAGCCAACAATCGTCATTAGACCAACACCCCCGGGAACAGGCGTGATGTAAGAAGCCTTAGGCGCCACGTTTTCGAAATCTACATCTCCAAATAACTTAAAGCCAGATTTGTTTTCTGTAGAAGTTTCTCTGTTAATACCTACGTCAATAATAATTGCGCCAGGTTTTACCATATCGGCAGTAACAAAATTCTTCTTACCAATTGCGGCAATCACAATATCTGCCTGGAGAACCTGTTCTTTTAGATCTTTAGTACGGGAATGTGTAAGGGTTACGGTACAGTTGCCTGGGTTTGCGTTACGGGCCATTAAAATACTCATTGGGCTACCCACAATATTACTGCGTCCCACAACAACACAATGCATTCCTGTGGTATCTATACCATACTCTTGTAGCATCAATAAAATACCATAAGGTGTTGCCGGAATAAAGCAAGGTAAATTACGCATCATCCTTCCTAAATTTACAGGGTGAAAACCATCAACATCTTTACGGTAATCGATTTTTTCGGTTACTTTTTCAGGATCTATATGTTTTGGAAGCGGTAGTTGAACAATTAATCCGTCTACATCATCATCCTGGTTAATTTCTTCGATTTTAGCCAGTAATTCTGCTTCAGTAACCGAGTTATCATATCTGTGTAAAGATGAATTAAAACCAACTTTTTCACAGTTTTTCATTTTGCTGGCCACATAGGTTTCGCTTCCACCATCGTTGCCCACTAAGACGGCAACTAGGTGTGGCTTGCGACCTGTTTTATTTAAAAATTCGGCAGCTTCTTCTGCAATTTGAACTTTAACTTTTTCTGATACGTATTTACCGTCTAATAATTTCATTTTTACGAGATGTGAGATACTAGATATCAGATTTGAGATTAGAGGGTTTCTCATATCTCAAATCTAACATCTCAAATCTTAATTTTAGTTTTTTTGAGATGATAGATCTGAGATTGAACAATTGTCTCATATCTATCATCTCATATCTAATTTTTAATCCAATTTCAAAACTGCCATAAATGCTGTCTGCGGAATTTCTACGTTACCCACCTGACGCATGCGTTTTTTACCTTTTTTCTGTTTTTCCAATAACTTACGTTTACGGGAAATATCACCACCATAACATTTAGCCGTTACATCTTTACGTAGGGCACTTAGTGTTTCGCGGGCAATAACTTTGGCACCGATTGATGCCTGTATTTTAATCTCGAACTGTTGACGAGGGATTAATTCTCTTAATTTCTCACAGATTTTCTTTCCGAAATCGTAAGCGTTGCTCCTATGGATTAATGAAGATAAAGCATCAACAGGCTCATCGTTTAACAACAAATCTAATCGCACTAAATCAGATTTACGGTAACCAATTTGGTGGTAATCAAACGAAGCGTATCCTTTAGAAAGTGTTTTTAACCTGTCATAGAAGTCGAATACGATTTCGGCCATTGGCATTTCGAAAACCAACTCAACCCTGTCTGATGTTAGATAGGATTGATTAATAATTGCTCCTCGTTTTTGGATACAAAGCGACATTATCGGACCAACAAAATCAGACTTGGTAATAATATTTGCTTTGATATAAGGTTCTTCAACCGAATCCAATTTACTTGGATCTGGCAAATCAGATGGATTATTTACGATAAACTCATCACCTTTAGTAGTGTGTGCTATGTAAGACACGTTGGGAACCGTTGTGATTACGGTCATATCGAATTCGCGTTCTAAACGCTCCTGGATAATCTCCATGTGCAACATTCCTAAGAAACCGCAACGGAAACCAAAACCAAGAGCCGCAGAACTTTCTGGCTCGAAAACAATAGAAGCATCGTTCAGCTGCAACTTATGCATCGCCTCACGCAGTTCTTCAAACTCGTCAGTATCTACAGGGTAAATACCAGCAAAAACCATAGGTTTAACCTCTTCGAAACCTTGGATGGCATCTAACGATGGTCTGGCAACAGTTGTAATCGTATCACCAACTTTTACCTCTCTGGCTTCTTTAATACCAGAAATAATGTAACCCACATCGCCGGTTTTAACCACATTACGTGGCGACATATCCAACTTCAAAATACCAACCTCATCAGCGAGATATTCTTTGCCAGTATTAATAAATTTTACTTTATCACCCTTTTTAATTTCTCCGTTCACCACTTTATAATAGGCAATAATCCCTCTGAATGAGTTGAAAACGGAGTCAAAAATTAATGCTTGTAAAGGCGCTTCAGGGTCGCCAACCGGAGCTGGAACGCGGTCTACAATCGCCTGGATAATATCAGGAATTCCCATTCCGGTTTTACCCGATGCAGGAATAATATCTTCGCGTTTACAGCCAATTAAATCAATAATCTGGTCTTTAACTTCCTCAGGCATGGCCCCGGGTAAATCCATTTTATTTAAAATCGGGATAATTTCAAGATCGTGCTCTAAAGCTAAATATAAATTTGAAATGGTCTGGGCCTGAATCCCTTGCGAAGCATCTACAATCAATAATGCCCCTTCACAGGCTGCAATAGAACGAGAAACCTCGTAAGAGAAATCTACGTGTCCCGGTGTATCAATCAGGTTAAAATTGTATTCAATATCCCCAACCTTATAGTTCATTTGTATGGCATGACTTTTAATCGTTATGCCTCTCTCACGCTCTAAATCCATGTTGTCGAGCAATTGCGCCTGCGCTTCACGCTGCGAAATCGTCGCTGTATATTCTAATAACCTATCGGCCAGGGTGCTCTTACCATGGTCAATATGTGCAATAATGCAAAAATTACGTATATGCTTCATCTTTGCGCAAAGATATGGTTTTTAAGGTAATTTTTAATCTAGAAAATATCCATCTCAAGCACTTTGATTTGAAAAGCAAATACAGTGGCTTTTCGGTTACAGTAGTCCTGCTTTCCACTTTACTCCAATGCATTGCGTGTTCGTTTCAATCAGGTTTATTAAACTTAAGCTAATGTTCCTTTTTACATTTTTCGGGCAAGATGCTTTAGTAAGTAACAAATTGAACATCATGAAATCTAAAATAGAACTAAAATCAAAACATTTTGCTCAGTTTAACCAATATCAATAAAAAATACGGTAGCCACGAAGTATTAAACTTTGGCGAATGGAAAATCGATAACGGAATTCATTGGTTAAAAGGAGGGAATGGCACTGGTAAATCAACCTTATTTCGGATTATTTCCGGACAAACACCTTTTAAAGGCGAAGTAGAGTTTAATGGAATCAATCTTAAAAAAGACCCTGTAAAATTCAAATCCATCATTAGTTTTGCCGAAGCTGAACCCCAATATCCTCTATTTATAACCGGGCAGGAGTTGATCGATTTTTATATTGAAACCCGGGGTGCTGAAAGAAAACAGGCAGAAGATCTTGCACTATATTTTGCAATGACGCTGTTTCTTGACAATAAAATAGGTAGTTATTCCAGTGGAATGTTAAAAAAACTTTCGCTGATCTGCGCATTTATGGGTAACTCCGATTTATACATTTTAGATGAACCATTAATTACTATTGATATAAACTCGGCTGATCAACTGTATCGGTTAATTACAGAAAAAGCGGCGCAGGGAAAGGGGGTTCTTTTATCATCACACCAGGAGGTAAATAACGATAAGCTTCAACTTAATACTGTACTTCAAATCGTTGATAAACAAATTATTAAACTCTAAATGCTGAAGTTATTGATTAATACGCTGTCGAAAGAATTTTACCAGCAACATGCTGGCTTTTTTCTTGTAGGCATTTATATGTTATTTGGCATAGTAGAGCCCTCTCAATTACTCAGTTACCAAACAGCCTTATTATTAGCTGGTGTTTCTTCTCCAATCGGAATGGCAGTTGTATTTGTATCCTGGCTTTTATACGCTACAAAAGTTCATTTCTTTATCAAACAAAAATTAGCATCAGCCAGGTATAATTTTATTAAAGAATCAGCCGCTCTGGAAAAAAACTTACAGTTAAAATTATGGGTAAAGCTATATTTCACTATTCTTTTACCAATAATTATTTATGTTTTTCTACTCATTGCCTTAAGTATCTATCACCACTTTTTTATTAGTATCGCATTTATCTTAATTGTTTTTTCGCTTATAATTTTTGGTTTATCCTGGTTTACCTATCAATCCGTGGCATTGGGCTTTCTGAAAAAAGAGAGACAAATAGTATCAGTAGGGCTGAAAGTAAAAAAAGCATTTATTAGCTGGCCGCTGTTTCATTTATTGAAAGAACAACCGTTAATGTTGCTGATGTGCAAGGTCTTGTCATTAATTTTCTTTAAAGGAATGTTATGGATGTTTGCTGATGTGGGTAATGATATCCGTGTAATATTGGTTGCTTTATTGGCATCTGTTTTATGTCATGCAGTTTTAGTTTTTACCCTAATAAAATTTGAAACCGAATTTTTAAATTTCAATAAAAGCCTGCAGATCTCTGTAATCAAAAGAATGTTAAACTGGTTATTGGTTTTTGCCATTATTTTAATTCCTGAATGGATATTTTTGATTATGGCTGCTCACCTTAACCTATGTGCTATAGCGAATGGGATTTTATTCGGCATTGCAGGATTATCTTTTCTTTTAACATTATTATATATAGTTAGGTTAAATATGGATAACTACCTGAAATGGCTGCTATTTTTCTTTTTTATTGCCATGTGGTCGATACTTGGGCATTATTATCTTTTTTTCAGTTTAGTGCTGTTAGGCAGTTGTATTTTATACTACTTCATTATGTTTAATAGAATCGATTTAAAAGGGATAGAAGAATAGCAATAAGAATTTTAACCACAGATGTTGATGAACAATACAGATAAATTCATCCGTAACCATCCATTTGATCTGTGGTTAAATCCTGTTAAACCATCGTTTTCTTCCACTTACCTTTTTTAAATAAGAAGTAAGCAGCTACAGCAATTCCAGCCTCTGCCGTTGGTATAGCAATAAAAACTCCCGTTGGGCCCATTTCTAAATATTTCGCCAGGAAATAAGCCAAAGGAATCTGGAACAGCCAAAATGCAAAAACATTAATTTTGGTAGGCGTCCAGGTATCGCCAGCACCATTAAATGCGCTGCTAAATACCATTGCCGCTCCATAAATCACAAAACCGAGACTCATAATTTTAAGGGCCTTACCCGCAATAGCAATCACCTTTTCATCTGAAGTGAAAAATGCAGCGAACAAATGCCCACAAGTGAGAAAGAGTACACTTACTACCGCCATAAAAATCAAAATGTATTTTAAGGTTTGGAAAACGGACTTTTCAGCACGATCTATGTGGCCTGCACCCAAATTCTGACCAACCAACGTAGCGGCTGCATTGCTTAAGCCCCAGGCTGGTAACATAAAAAACATCATCAGCCGTAGTGCAGTCTGGTAACCTGCCGATCCCGTATCACCACCAGTAGTGGCAACCAGTTCTGCTAAAAATACCCAGCTGCAGCTTGCAATTACAAACTGAAAGATAGCTGGAGCGGCAATTTTAACAATCGCTTTAATCTGCGTAAAATCTGGAATAAAATGACCGATGCGTATCTTAAGCGCGTTTTTACCGCTAAATAGATTATATACCTGATAGCAAACACCCAAACCACGACCAATTGTCGTTGCAATTGCAGCGCCTGTTAAACCAAATGAAGGTACTGGTCCAAAACCGTTAATAAAAACAGGGCAGAGAATGATGTTGGCAATATTGGCAATCCATAAACTCCGCATTGCGATTGCCGCGTTACCAGCACCTCTAAAAATCCCATTAATCAAGAATAGCAGTACAATAATGATACTTCCGCCCATCATAATGCGGACGAATGTGACACCTTGCTCAGCAGTTTCAGCTGAAGCGCCCATGAGCAATAGAATATCTCTGGCGTAAATCAACCCCAGGATACTGATTATTATGTTTACGAAAACAGCTATCACAATGGTCTGCATTCCGGCTTTTGATGCTGCTTCTGGATTTTTCTCGCCAATTCTGCGTGCAACCACTGCAGTTGCTGCCATACTCAAGCCAATGGCTAATGAATAAATTATGGTTAATACAGATTCCGTTAAACCAACGGTTTGTATGGCATGGCTGCTGTTTTCAAGGTGGCCAACAAAATATAAATCAACCAAAGCAAAAACCGACTCCATAGCCATTTCCAGCATCATAGGAATGGCCAATAAAATAATGGCGCGTTTTATACTAATGGAAGTGAGGTCAACTTCGTGACCTTTTAAAGACTGGATCAGAATATCGAAAAATGACGATAATTTGCCCTGTGCCTTTGTAGACTGTGACATATAATAAAAATAAATTGTGATGTATAAACAATGATATGCAGTTAAACGTACATATCTAAAATTGAAATGGAGGGAATCCTCAGTTACTTAAAACCTCAAACGGATTGCAGATACTATCATGGTTCTGGTCTTTTTGATGGTGCAAATATAAATAAAATTTTGAGCCGTCAAATTTTGATGACTGCTTTTAAGGGATTGATTTATTTTTTGTAATTTATTTTAGCCAAGGAGGCATGTACTTATAATTCTTTTTCCTGTATCAATCAATGGCTCTACTTTATGTTATAAATATTTTGCCACTAATCCATGGTCTTTGGCTCACAATCAACTAATTGAGTTTTATACCCTGAAACGCTAATTCCCCAATCTTTGTAGTCCCTAAATCGGAGTATCATGTTCTATATACTATAAGCCTTAATCATTTCTTCGTTAACTTTTGTTCCTCTACCAGTATTTAAATCAATCAGTACGTAATCAAAAATGCCATCTGAAGCCACTTTACCCGTTTTCTGATTAATAATTTCGAACTGAACGGAGCAGCCTTTATCATTCATATTCAGGATTCCGGTTCTGATCATCATTAAGTCATTCATCAATAATGGGCGTTTAAAATTGATATCTACATGGCTCACTACCCAGCCTAAGCCTTGTTTGGTAAAATGCTCCCATGGCATACCGTAGAATTTTTCCATTTGCTCGTAACGGGCTGCCAGTACATAATCTAAGTATTTGCTGTTATGTACATGATTAAACATATCTATATCATCCGGACGGACGCGTAATTCGCTTTCGAAAATGCTGTATTGATTCTTTTCCAAGGGTTGATGTTTTCAGCAAAAGTATAAATAAAGCTTGATTGTAAAGTATTGCTTGCTTTTTTGTATTTTTGATATGAAATGGGAAAACTCAAATTATATGATTTCAATATCCACGCGAAACAATTGTTGAGGAGCGTGATGCTATTATTTGAGTCGTAACCCCGGGCAGCGCTTTTTTGGCATTCTGCAACTTAATCAAATTTCGGTTACCATGAACGGCGGCAAGCCATTAAAATCTCCGCAAGGCAAGGGGCTTGTAATCTGTAAGCCAGCCATATCATATCTTTTGATAAAGAAGTACAGTTTAATCTTTAATATCTGATAATTTAATTTTTAATCTTTCCTGATGTGATCATTATATAGTGAGATTAGTTTTTTAGTCAAAAGCATTAAAATATTAGCGATAATTAAATCTCAAGTCGTTATTTCGAGCGGAGTGCAATGTAGTTGAGAACAACGAAGCTAAATCTGTCAAGATAGATATCTCGATTTCGCTACGCTTCAGTGGAGATGACGATTTTTCTACAGACTTATCTGATTCATGTTAATAAAAAAAACCTCTTGTTTTTAATCAAATATAACCTTATCTTTGCGCCACAATTAATTAATTTTTATTGCTTTAATATTATTCAAGAAATGTATTTAAGTCCAGAAAAGAAAGCCGAAATCTTTAAACAACACGGCGAAGTAGAAACCAACACGGGTTCTGCAGAAGGTCAGGTAGCGTTATTTACATACCGTATTGCGCACTTAACAGAACACTTAAAGAAAAATCGTAAAGATTTCTCTACTCAGTTGTCACTTCAAAAATTGGTAGGTAAACGCCGCGGTATTTTGGCTTACCTATACAAAAAAGATATTGAGCGCTATCGTGCTATCATCAAAGCTTTAGAGCTTCGTGATATCATCAAACAAAAATAAGCGAATTTTATCATTAAAAGCCATTCTTTAGGGAATGGCTTTTTAATTCCCTGTTAATTTTTTTTAACGGGTTTTATTATAGATAGGCATTTTTAATCCTATCTTCGTTTGCAAAAACAAAAACTATATAAACAACGGTGTGTAGAAAGAGGAAAACACACCATAATTCTAATTAAATGAATGTAATAAAAAAATCGTTCGATTTGGGCGATGGCAGAATTGTAGAAATTGAAACTGGTAAACTGGCTAAACAAGCTGATGGTTCGGTTGTGGTAAAAATGGGCGATACGATGTTGTTAGCAACTGTTGTATCTACTGTTGGTGCTAAACCAGGTACTGATTTTTTACCTTTATCGGTTGATTATCAGGAGAAATATGCGGCTACTGGCCGTATCCCGGGAGGCTTTTTACGTCGTGAGGCAAGATTATCTGATTACGAAGTATTAATTTCACGTTTAGTAGACAGAGCTTTACGCCCAATGTTTCCAAGTGATTATCACTCTGATACACAGGTGATGATTTCTCTAATCTCTGCTGATAAAGATATTATGCCGGATTGTTTGGCAGGTCTGGCAGCATCTGCTGCATTATCAGTTTCTGATATTCCTTTCAACGGTCCGATTTCTGAAGTACGTGTGGCTAAAATTGATGGTAAATTAATTATCAATCCGAAAGCCAGCGAATTAGAACGTGCAACTTTAGAGTTTATGGTTGCTGGTTCAGCTAACGATATCGGCATGGTTGAAGGTGAGTGTGATGAAATTCAGGAAGACGAAATGGTTGAGGCTTTAAAATTTGCACACGATGCAATTAAAGTTCAATGTGCTGTTCAGGTTGAATTAACAGAAGCTACAGGCAAAACGGTTAAACGTGAATATAATCACGAAGACCATGATGCTGATTTAAAAGCTAAAGTTTATGCTGATACCTACGATAAAGTTTATGCTGTAGCGAAAGCCGGTGGCAATAAAGATGTTCGCAAAGAAGGTTTCACAGCAATCATTAACGAGTTCTTCGAAGCAATGCCAGAAGATACTGCAGATTTAACCAAAGCAATGGCTAAACATTATTACCATGATGTTCAGTACGATGCCATTAGAAATTTATTGCTGGATGAAGGTATCCGTTTAGATGGTCGTAAGACTACAGAAATCCGTCCTATCTGGAGCGAAGTTGGTTATTTACCTGCTGCACACGGTTCGGCAGTATTTACACGTGGCGAAACCCAATCACTAACTTCGGTTACTTTAGGTAGCAAAGATGATGAGCAAATGATTGATGGTGCTTTCTTTAATGGTTATAACAAATTCTTATTGCACTATAATTTCCCTGGTTTCTCAACTGGTGAAGTTAGACCAAACAGAGGCGCAGGCCGTCGTGAAATTGGTCACGGTGCTTTAGCACAACGTTCGTTGAAAAAAGTATTGCCTCAAGGTGAAGCAAATCCTTATACCATCCGTATCGTTTCTGATATTTTAGAATCTAACGGTTCTTCATCAATGGCAACTGTTTGTGCTGGTACATTAGCATTAATGGATGCTGGTATTAAAATCAAATCTCCGGTTTCTGGTATCGCCATGGGTTTAATTACCGATGAGAAAACTGGTAAATATGCAATCCTTTCTGATATTTTAGGCGATGAGGATCATTTAGGTGATATGGACTTTAAAGTAACCGGTACAGAACATGGTATCGTTGCTTGTCAGATGGACTTGAAAATCAATGGTTTATCTTACGAAGTTTTAACTAAAGCTTTGTTACAGGCTAAAGAAGGTCGTTTACACATCTTAAACGAGATGAAGAAAACCATCAGCTCACCTAACGAAGATTACAAGCCACACGCTCCACGTATCGTATCTTTAACTATCGATAAAGAATTTATCGGTGCAATTATCGGCCCTGGAGGTAAAATTATCCAGGAAATGCAACGCGAAACCGGCGCTTCAATCTCTATAGAAGAAGTTGATGGTAAAGGTATTGTAGAAGTATTTGCTGATAATAAAGCATCAATTGATGCAGCGGTTACCCGTATCCGTAACATCGTGGCTAAACCAGAAATTGGCGAAGTTTACCAGGGTAAAGTAAAATCAATTATGCCTTTCGGTGCATTTGTTGAAGTTATGCCAGGTAAAGATGGTTTATTACACATCTCTGAAATCTCATGGGAACGTTTAGAAACCATGGATGGTGTATTAAAAGAGGGTGATAAAATCGAGGTTAAATTGTTAGACATAGATAAACAAGGTAAAATGAAACTTTCTCGTAAAGTTTTGTTACCAAGACCTGAAAAACCGGCAGCACCACAAGCGTAATAATCGATACGTCATGCTGAACTTGATTCAGCATCTGCTTGATAGACTCTGAAATAAATTCAGAGTGACGCACAAATAATAAGGCCCTTTCAGTGCAAAAAACTGAAAGGGCTTTTTGTTGGGTAATGTATTTTTTAACAAGGAGTCGCTGCCCCCATAACAATTCCATTGATGACAAAATAAGAATTGCCTGTTGTAATATTTGTTATTATTCCATTAGGCCATGGAGTTGTTAAATGCGAATTCGTAAAAATTGGTGTACCAGTTATAATTTTATCCGTTGAATTAGCTACAAAAACAGCCACAACCTCTGCACAATGGTAATCACCATAATCACTCCCAGCCATTGCAGTGATAAGAATACCTGGTCCGGGCGGACGTACTGCTTTTTTAATAATACTAACTTTGAGAATTGTTTTAGGTTTATTCGTTGTAAAACCAAAAGCTACACTCATGATAAGAATTGCGAGACCAGCAAAAATTAATTGTTTTGTTTTCATAAGAATATTGTTTTTATTTATCCCTAAAATAACCATTTTTTTCAACGAAGCTATTCCTGGAAAGCAGAACTGATCGTATTATTCAGTCTGATTGAAATCGTTTTTGTTGCAACCTAATTTGTTTAAAATGATTTTGTAACTTGCATACTTAGTAAAAATCCAAAATATAAATCCTCGTTGCAAGGCAAGAAGCAATCTCTTTTGGCGTCGCAGTTATATCAGATTGCTTCTTGCCTTACAATGACGAAACATAATAAATATGAAATACATTATAGCCCCATCCATACTTTCTGCCGATTTTGGCAATTTACAGCGCGATATTGAAATGATTAACCAAAGTGAGGCCGATTGGTTCCATGTTGACGTGATGGATGGCGTTTTCGTTCCGAATATTTCTTTTGGTTTCCCGGTAATGGCTGCTGTTAAAAAACATGCAGTCAAACCGTTGGATGTACATCTAATGATTATTGAGCCAGATAAATATATCGAAGATTTTGCCAAAGCAGGAGCAGACCGAATCACAGTGCATTACGAAGCCTGTACACATTTACATAGAACTATTCAATTAATTAAAGCTTCTGGTTGCAAGGCAGGTGTAGCTTTAAATCCGCATACTCCGGTAAGCTTACTACAGGATGTGATTGAAGACCTTGATCTGGTATTGATTATGTCGGTTAACCCGGGCTTTGGCGGACAGGCTTTTATTCACAATACTTATAAAAAAATAAAGGATCTAAAAACTTTAATACAAGGTGTTAACGCAGATTTGGTTATCGAAGTAGATGGTGGTGTTGGTTTACAAAATATTGCTACATTAGTATCCGCAGGTGCCAATGCTTTCGTAGCCGGAAATGCAATTTTTGCAACAGATAATCCGACTGAAACCATTGCCAAAATGAAAAGCTTGACAACGAACGCAGTCAGCATTTAAGTTTTTAACCACAGATAAAAAGGATGGACACAGATCGGGAATGTCTCAGGATTCTACTGTTACCTGTTTTTTGAAAAATAATGACATCCATGTTTATCTGTGTGCATCTGTGGCTATTTTAACCAAATCTCTACGCGTAAAATGCTCAAATTTAGGCTCATCCTTTTCCTTTTAATAGCTGGTTGCAGTTTTGCTGTAGCTCAGCCATTAGTTAGGGTCTCGGGGATAGTTTATAACGATGAAAAATTACCATTATCCCAGGTTACTGTTATTGTTTTGGGACAGGCGCAATCAACCGTTACAGACGAATTTGGTGTTTATACCATTTATTCCAAGTCGAAAACATTTAGCATTAAATATTCTCTTTTAGGTTACCAACCCCAAACCATCAAATTTAATGAACGTTCGGGTGCGCGGATTGTTAAACAAGTGGACTTAATCGCTAATATTAATGAGTTAGAGCAGGTCAACATCACCAATAAACAGAATCAGTTAAGTAACACCACTACCATTAATATTACAGATGTATCCTCCATGCCATTGCTTTCGGGGAATTTCGAAACCATGTTAAAAACGTTGCCCGGTGTATCTACAAATAACGAATTAAGTGCCCAATATAGCGTTCGGGGAGGCAATTTTGATGAAAATCTGATTTACATAAACGATGTAGAAATTAACCGGCCAGTATTAATCCGTAACGGACAGCAGGAGGGGCTTAGCTTTATTAATTCAGATCTGGTCAGTAAAGCAAAGTTCTCCGCCGGTGGTTTTGAAGCGAAATATAGTGATAAACTTTCTTCTATTTTAGATATCAGATATGATAAGCCTGATAGCAACCAGACTACTTTTAGTACCAGTCTTTTAAATACCTCCTTAACTGCAAAAAAGGTTTTTAAAAATAGTTTTTTGTTGGCTGGTTTACGCTATAAAAATAATTCGAGCGTGCTTATTAAACAAGATGAGAAAGGTAGTTATAGTCCTAATTTTGCCGATGCCCAGCTGCTTTATCAATACGATTTTTCGCCGAAATTCAATATCAGTTATTTGGGAAGTTTTAACCTTGGGCAGTTTAAACTGGTACCCACAAACAGAGAAACACAGTTTGGTTCTTTAAGTACTACATTAAGGTTAAATGTAGATTACACGGGACAGGAGATTGACGATTACCAAACCTTAGGTAGCGCTGTTACCGCAACATACTCTCCAAAACCAAATTTGGTCATCAAGTTTGTCAATAGCTATTTTAACACCATAGAAAGGGAACGTTTTGATATCAACGGCAGCTATGTTTTTGACGAGGTAGACAATAGCTTTCCGGGAGAGAATTTTGGACCGGTAAGTAAAAACAAGGGTATTGGCAGCTACTATAATTACGGAAGAAATAGTTTAAATACCCAAATTTTTGCTTCAGAAATTAAGGTCGATCAGAATTTTGATAACCATGTTTTTTCCTGGGGTTTAAAATTTGATAAATCCTTATATAAGGATCAGTTAAATGAATATAATTATACCGATTCAGCTGGGTTTATCTTGCCAAATAACTCCAAAAATATTGTTTTGCAAAACGTAATCAATGTAAAAAACAATCTTGATATCAGCAATTATAGCGCTTACATCCAGGATAGTTATTCACTTTCCAGTTCGGCAGAATTACAGCTGGGAGCGAGGTCAACTTATAGCTCTTTAAGTAAACAGTTACTGATCAGCCCGAGGATATTGATAGCCTATAGGCCAAATTCGAACAATAAGATCCTGAGATTTTCTGCAGGGGTATATAAACAACCACCATCGTACCGTACCATACGCGATTTTTCCGGTGAATTGAATATCAAACAAAAAGCGCAAAGTTCTTATAATACCTCATTGGGTTACGAATATGCGTTTGATGCTTTAGGAACGAGGCTGAAGTTTACTTCTGAAGCATACTTTAAATATTCGGACAGGTTAATTCCTTACAAAATTGATAACCTGAGAATTAAATACCTTGCAAATGAAGTATCGCGTGGTTACGCTTACGGAGCTGATTTCAGCATTGGTGGCGAGTTTGTTAAAGATCTTGTTTCTTATTTCAGAATGTCGGTAATGCATGCCAATGAAGATATTATTGGTGATAGCTATGTTCAAAGTGGAGCGACAATTTATCCCGGTTATTTAAAACGGCCAACAGATCAGCGCTTAAATTTTTCTATATTTTTTCAAGACAGGCTGTTGAATAGCCCGACGTATAAAGTTCACCTTAATGCACTTTACGGTTCACGCTTGCCAATTGGTCCTTCGCAAACACCACGGTATTTAGATAAGTTTTTTATCCCGTCGTATAAACGTGTTGATATCGGTTTCTCAAAAGATTTCCTTGACGATGCAGCTTTGCACAAACCTAAATTTCTGGATAAAAATTTCAGTTCGGTTATTTTATTTTTTGAGGTTTTTAATATGCTGAATATCAATAATACCGTTTCTTACTTATGGCTAAAAGATGTGGATAATGTGCAATATGCCATTCCAAATTATTTAACCGGCAGGCAGTTTAATTTAAAGTTGATTGTGAAATTGAAAAACTAAGTCTTGTTAATTGTAAACTGAAAACTGCAGATTGAAAACTGAGAATCGCCAACTGCAAACTGATTTGGGCGTTACCCAATCCCGTGAAAAACGGGAAAGGGGGCGGGCTTTTCAGGGCTACGCTTTGCTCCGGTACCGATGAAGGATCGGCACTGAACCCTTACAATCCCTAACGCAAATCCATCGTTTCAAAAGAGTCTTCAAATTTTAAAAAGCTGGGGAGGTTATAAGTGCAAGTTTTCAGATCGTATTATCTTATTGAGTTGGTATTTTGAGATGATTTGCCGTATTTAACCCTATTAGGTTTATGTAACCTGATGGGTTTGTTTCGGCTAATTTCAATAAAACGATTTAATTATAAAAACTGCAATAAATCAATCGGTTTATGGCTTTTTTTTAACAAAATTTAATTTTTTAGGTAACGATTTTATGGGCATAACTGCTTTAAAAATTTTACATTTACGCCCATAAAACATTATATAATAAGATGAAGCATAATTTTGGCGCAGGCCCTTGTATTTTACCTCAAGAAGTGTTTAAACAAGCAGCTCAGGCTGTTTTAGATTTTAACGATGGATTATCAATTTTAGAAATTTCGCACAGAACAACCGAATTTGAGGCAGTTGTTGCTGAAGCTGATAAGTTGGTAAAAGAATTATTAAATGTGCCGTCGGGTTATTCCGTTTTATTTTTACAAGGTGGTGCAAGTTTACAGTTTGCAATGGT
>Ga0157371_10000687_pt1 | contig 39924 bp, 33 predicted proteins | sample C45metaG_FD_113462 | JGI IMG/M metagenome (GOLD analysis project Ga0157371, IMG submission 113462) | Corn rhizosphere microbial communities from Kellogg Biological Station, Michigan, USA - C4-5 metaG | ecosystem: Host-associated > Plants > Roots > Rhizosphere > Soil | place: USA: Michigan... | reverse complement strand
TTTCTTGATAAAGGTACAATTGGTGTCGGTGTTGAATTTGACCGCGCAAGAATTGAAAACGGAGAAAAATGGCTTTCAGAAGAGATCGAAGACGGCAAGCTTTCTTTTGTTGTAAAAGATATTTATGATACGGCAGTAGAAGCACTTGGTGGCAAGTTTGACATAATTATCCTGAAAGATGTTATTGAACATATTCACGATCAATCAAAATTATTAGCACGTTTGAGAGAATTTCTTGCACCCGCAGGAATTATCTTTTTTGGTTTTCCCCCGTGGCAAATGCCTTTTGGAGGCCATCAGCAACTTTGTCAAAATTCATTGTCAAAAGTTCCCTATTTCCATTTGCTCCCAAAAACTTTGTACAAAACCCTATTAAAATTATTTAAGGAACCTGATTATGTAGTCAAGGATCTGCTCGAAATAAAAGAAACGGGAATTTCCATCGAACGATTTGAGAGAATAGTGAAGAAAAACAATTATGAAATTATAAACAAGATCGATTATCTGTTCAATCCTATTTATGAATATAAGTTCAATATAAAACCGAAAAAACAAAACAGCTTGATTTCTAAGATACCGTACGTTCGCGATTATGTATCTACCTGCGTTTATTATCTAATAAGATCAAAATAAAAAATCCTGCATTGGCAGGATTAAGAATTTCAGAAATTATATAGTGATTATACTTCCTTTGCCCCTTCTACCAAAACGGAAGCTTTATTATTCAACACTTCTACAAATCCTCCCTGGATAGTATATTGAGTAGAAGCGTTTTTATCCTTAAGTATTTTAAGTTTTCCTGATTTTAAAGCACTTACTATTGGTGCATGTTTATCAAGAACTTCAAACATACCGCCAATTCCAGGCAGCTGAACTCCATATACTTCCCCACTAAAAATCTTTTTATCAGGTGTTAATATTTCTAAAGTCATAAAGTTAATGTGCTATTTAAGAATTAGCCGCTTCCATCATCTTTTTACCTTTTGCAATGGCATCATCAAGATTACCTACGAGGTTAAATGCGGCTTCGGGATATTCATCCACTTCACCGTCCATGATAGCGTTAAATCCCCGGATGGTATCTTCAATTGAAACTAAAACGCCTTTTAAACCGGTAAACTGTTCTGCCACGTGGAAAGGTTGAGATAAGAAACGCTGAACCCGGCGCGCACGGCTTACTGTCAGTTTATCTTCATCACTTAACTCATCCAAACCAAGGATTGCGATAATATCCTGTAACTCTTTATAACGCTGCAAAGTTAGTTTTACCCTGTTGGCACAGTCATAATGCTCCTCACCTACAATGGCTGGAGTCAAAATCCTTGAGGTAGAATCCAATGGGTCAACCGCAGGATAAATCCCAAGGTCAGCAATCTTTCTGCTCAATACGGTTGTGGCATCAAGGTGCGCAAAAGTAGTTGCGGGTGCAGGATCTGTTAAGTCATCTGCAGGAACATACACTGCCTGTACTGAAGTAATTGATCCGTTTCTTGTAGAAGTAATTCTTTCCTGCATTAATCCCATTTCTGTGGCAAGAGTCGGCTGGTAACCCACTGCAGAAGGCATCCTTCCCAATAAAGCAGATACTTCAGAGCCAGCTTGTGTGAAGCGGAAAATGTTATCTACGAAAAATAAAATATCTTTTCCTCTTCCGGTTCCGTCTCCATCACGAAAGTATTCAGCCACTGTTAACCCACTCAATGCCACACGTGCTCTTGCTCCAGGAGGTTCATTCATTTGCCCGAAGACAAAAGTCGCTTTAGAATCTTTTAATTCTTCCATATTTACAGCATCAAGATTCCAACCTCCTTCTTCCATACTGTGAATGAATTTATCGCCATATTTCATGATCCCCGCTTCAATCATTTCACGCATCAAATCATTTCCTTCACGGGTTCTCTCTCCTACTCCAGCAAATACTGATAAACCACTGTAAGCCTTCGCAATATTATTAATCAATTCCTGGATCAAAACCGTTTTACCCACACCAGCACCTCCAAACAAACCGATCTTACCACCTTTTGCATAAGGCTCAATAAGGTCAATTACTTTAATACCGGTAAATAAAATTTCGGTAGCAGTACTAAGATTTTCGAATAATGGCGGTTTGCTATGGATAGGACGACCATTCTTTTTGCTGACTTGGGGCAAACCATCAATAGCGTCGCCGGTAACATTAAACAAACGGCCGTTAATAGCGTCCCCGGTAGGCATTACAATAGGAGAACCGGTGTCTACTACCGCCATACCACGCTTTAAACCTTCAGTTCCGTCCATTGCAATACAACGAACACTGTCTTCGCCCAAATGCTGCTGAACTTCCAGTACTAGTTTATCGCCGTTCTCTTTGGTTAATTCCAGTGCGTTAAAAATCTCAGGAAGCTTGTTTTCATTTGCAAAATGCACGTCGACAACCGCTCCAATGATTTGTTTTATTTTTCCGGTACTTGCCATAAAAATTTTATTAAAAAGTCGTTATTTCAATTTGGCCGCAAAGGTAAGATGAACGGATCGAAAAGACAACTATGATATAAGAATATTTCTATTTTTTAAGAAGGAATTAAATCACCGGGAAAAGAGCAATTTTCACTTTTTGTTTGTTAGCTGAAGCAAAAACAAAATCTTTTATTTTCTTTTCGCCAGTATACCTCCAGAATGAAAATATTTACCAATAACAGGCAACCCCCGCATTTCCCGCCATTCTATGTTTACTATAAACCCAACATATAACAATATGAGAAAAGTGCCTGAAAATATGCTTGACATAAATCCGGGAACAAAATGTTTAAAGATTTTGTGAACAAAAAACAGGAACACTACAATAATGATATAAGCAGACAATTTTCTCCAGGGGTAAGGAATCTTGTAATCCTTTTGACCCCAGATAAAAGAGATTACCATCATGCTGCCATAACAGAAAAAAGTTGCCCAGGCACAAGCCATATAGCCAAAATAAGGAATAAAGAAATAATTGATCAACAACGTTATTATTGCGCCGACAAGCGTAATATAAGCCCCGGCAATAGTTTTGTGAGTAAGCTTATACCAGATAGAAAGATTGTAATAAATACCCAGAAACATATTTGCTAAAAGCAATATTGGCACTACTTTCAGCCCGGTCCAATAAATTTTTAACTTGGCCGGATCAGTGCTTAAAAAATATTTCCAGATGTCAATATAAAGCGAAACAACAAGGAACATAATGGTTATCGTTATCACGAAAAATTTCATAACCCTCGCATATACTTTCTGCGGATTTTTTCCTTCAGCCTGTTTGAAAAAAAAAGGTTCTGCTCCCATGCGAAAAGCCTGGATAAATAAAGTAATAAGAATTGATAATTTATAACATGCCGAATAGATTCCCACCTGGTCTTTGGCTGCTGTGACACTTGTCACAGGCGCCAGCCAGGAAAGCATAATCCGGTCAAAAGTTTCATTGATCATTCCTCCAAAACCCGCAATGATCAAGGGCATTGAATAGATCATCATCGCCACCCATATCTTTTTGTCAAATTGAAACCTAAAAGAAAATAGTTCCTTTTGTAAGAATATTAATGCAGAAAAAGAAGCAATCATATTGGCTATAATGATATAACCAACTCCATAATTCGGATTATAAAATGTAGCAAAAAAACCATTCGGATTTTGAGCAGCCAAACGCGGACAAACCGACAACAAAAAATACGTTACCGCTATTTGCAAACAGATCGTTGAAATCCTGATTAACGCATACTTCCTCGGCCGCTGATCGAGCCTTAATTTTGCAAAAGGAAGCGTTGACAAGGTGTCAAACGCAATGATCAGGGCCGCATAAATAATAAATTCAGGATTATTGTCAAGCCGAAGTAAATGAGCGATAGAAGATTTGAAGAATATTAAAATACTTGTAAGTAAAATGGTAGTGGTAACAATAGAGATTATTGAAGTATTATAAATGCCACGGGCATGTTCTTCTTTTGTGGCAAACCGAAAATAAGCAGTTTCCATTCCATAAGTAAAGATCACATTTAGAAATGGAATGGCGGCATACAAAATGCTCATATCGCCATACCTTGCAACAGTCAGTTTAGTAGTAAAATATGGAGTTAACAGGTAAAATAAAAAGCGCGCAGCAATAGAACTGACGCCGTACCACATGGTTTGTCCTGCTAATTTTTTTATGTTACTCAAACAAATCTGGATTTAGAAGAGCGCAAATTTAGTTGTTATCCGGTGTAAAATTAAAATTGTGATTATTGATTGATTTGCTGGTATTGAGTACACAAAAATATTATTCTAATCAAAGAAATCAGTGATCTTCTTCCTGCCCGTTTTTATCATCCCTTTTTCCTTTTTCACCTTGATTCTTTTTTCTTTTGAAGTTTCGGTGGGTTTTGTTGGCTTGCGTTTTTTTCTTTTTATTAATGCATTATTTAAGAGTAAGTGCATTTTAACAATGACTTCCTCTTTATTTCCAAGTTGGGTTCTTTCGGACTGGCTTTTTACAATCAAAAATCCGTCATTAGTAATCTTATTGGCGAGTTTCTCAAGGATGGTTTCTTTTTGCTTATCCGAAAGAATCTCAGATGATGAGACATGAAACAAGCCTTCCACCATCGTTTCTACTTTGTTTACGTTTTGGCCACCTTTGCCGCCACTTCTTGCTGTCTTAAATTTTATTTCGTTTAAAACATTTATCATGAGTTAAAAATACAAAAATTACAAGTGAATTTTCCGTGCTGCCTTTACTTCCAATAAATTCGTATTTTGTAGCGGTAATTTTTATAATACAGAAAAAAAATCCATTTTTGCATATAACCATCAGTAAATGAAGTTAAAAGATATATATTCATCCCTATGCCAAAGAAAAGAAAACGGCAGAAAATCTTTTGCTGTTTTGATCGATCCGGACAAAGTAGACCATCAAAAACTGGAACGGCTCATCCGCTTATCACTTAAAGCAAGAGTTGATTATTTTTTAGTAGGCGGCAGCCTGGTTATATCTAATTACCTTGATGAATGCGTTCAGTTTATTAAGCGTAATTGCTCTATTCCTGTATTGCTTTTCCCGGGAAGTTCTTCCCAGGTTTCAAAATATGCGGATGCCTTGCTTTATCTTTCATTAATAAGCGGTCGAAATCCAGAGCTTTTGATCGGCCAGCATGTTGTAAGCGCTCCAGCCATTAAAAAAAGCGGCCTTGAAATCATAAGCACAGGATATATGGTAATTGACGGAGGCGCTCCCACTACCGTTTCTTATATTTCAAATGCAACACCTTTACCGGCTGATAAAAATGAAATTGCGATGTGTACCGCAATGGCCGGAGAAATGCTTGGAATGAAGCTCATCTATATGGACGCCGGAAGCGGGGCGAAAATGCCAATCACAGAAAGCATGATCGAAAGAGTAGCTCAAAGTATTGAAGTGCCATTAATTATTGGAGGAGGAATTAAAGAAGCTGAAAAAGCTTATCTTAATTGCAAGGCTGGAGCTGATGTAATTGTAGTGGGAAACGCCATCGAAAAGGATGAAACACTGATCATGGAAATTGCCTCTGCGGTACATTCTGTGCCTGAAAAAATCGTAACCTAGCCTTTACTTTAAAAGACGAAATTCCTGGTTGGAAACCGGTGGAATCTCGGGAATTTTTATCCTGTTAAACCCGTGGTTAGTCGCTTTATGACAATCATTACAGGTCGCGGTTAAAAGTATAAAACTACTGTCAAATCTTTTTTCATCTTTCGCTTTTATAGCCGCCGAAAGAAAGTCCATTGCCGGATCAATAATATCAATTGATTTAACTTCAGGCCTGTCTGAACAGAATTTTGGTATATCATCAAGTGCTTCCTGTATTTCTCCTACTTCAAAATCAGCCAATGGCCAGTTTTCATATTTGCCTGCAAACCAAAGTTTTGCATGATGAACCTGGATCTGTGACATAAATTCTCCCAAGCCAGGTTTATAAGATTTGTTCAACTTGATTTGCAGGCTATCAACACGTTTTTGCAAACTAGCCGTTTCACTTGAAGATTGGTTGCAGGAAAAGAGAACTATTGTAATTAAAAAAAGTAAATTTTTCATAAGAAAAAATAAGTAATGAATGTGGTGATATTTCCTGAAGAAAAAGTTACAGACTCATCATTTCTTTAAACTTCACTGCCTGCCGGCGGCTGACTTCAATCTTTTCGCCGCCGCTAAGGTCGAGCAAAAGACCGCCATTGAAATAGGGCTCTATCTTTTCTATCATTCTAAGATTAATAATATGTTTCCTGTTTGCACGAAAAAAAACTTTTTCATCAAGTCTTTCCTCAAGCGCATTTAATGACTTCAGGATAAGCGGTTTGTTTGTTCCAAAGAAAACCTTTGCATAATTTCCCACACTTTCAAAAAGACGTACTTCTGAAAGCCTTACAAACCAGCACCGTTCGCCGTCTTTAACAAATACCTGGTCATATTCACTCAAAATGCCGCGATTATTGTAAGACATTATTTCTTCTTCATTTTTTTGCCGGACTTTTAAAAGTGCTTCAGCCAGTCTTCGGGGTTCTACAGGCTTCATCAGGTAATCAAGTGCATTCACATCAAAGGCCTTTAACGCATACTCATCATAAGCAGTAACAAAAATCACATAAGGGGCTTTATCTAACTGGCTAAGCATATCAAATCCACTTTTACCGGGCATTTGTATGTCTAAAAAGATAAGATCGGGATTTAACGCTTCGATCTTTTCTATTCCTTCAGCTGCATTGGCAGCTTCTGCGATAATTTCAACGTCAGAAAACTCATCCAACATTCTCCTGAGCTCGCTCCTTGCAAGCCGTTCATCATCAATCAAAATAACTTTCAACATACTTGTTACTTAAAATTTATAACTTAACTCTAATCATTAACCGGCATTACAATTTTAGATTGCACTTTGGTTCCACCGATTTCTTCCACTTTAAAATATGCATTGCCATTGAATAAAAACTTCAGCCTGTCCCGCGTGCTTTTGAATCCAAAGCCTTCATCACTTTTCTTTTCAAGATTTCCTGAATTCTCAACAATCAATTCAAATTCTTTATCCGTAAATCTGGAAATTATTCTTATTGTTCCGCCATTAATTCTTTTACTGATACCATGTTTGATCGCGTTTTCAACCAACGTTTGCAACATCATTGGTGGCACGCGCTGCTCAAGTGTATCTTCATCAATATCCATTTCCACTTTTAATCTTTCTTCAAATCGCATTTGTTCCAATGCGAGGTAATCCTTTACAATATCCAGCTCTTTCTGTAAGGGAACCGTTTCTAATTTTTCTACCTGCAGACTGCTTCTTAAAATGTTTGAAAGCTCAGTAATTGCAGTTCTTGCCCTTTTTGGATTTTCATCAACAAGAGCTCTTATGCTGTTCAAAGAATTAAAAATAAAGTGAGGATTTATATGAGATTTTATAGTTTTTAATTCAAGTTCTTTAACCGTTTTTTCGAGATTTAAGCGGTCCACTTCATCTTTACGGTTTCTCTCTAAATAATGCCAGATCATATAAAGCAATTGCCAAAGTGCAATTAAAATAAAAGTAAAAATAATATCCCACCAAAAACGACCACGATGCTGTTCTTCATATTTCCATGCGCCGCTGCTGTTCCTATACCAACCGGTTGTTCTTTTGATGTTTTGAAAAGATTGATAATTTGTTGAATCTTTAGGATTGTCCTTTGAGGTGAGATAGTACTTGGTTCCGGAAAGTCCAAGACTTTTTTCTTTTGCAATTGCCTCTTTGAGGTTCTGTTGCTTTTCGTATTGCACTAAAGAATTTCCGGTAGCTCGCGCGGTTGACCTTGCACCATAATAGGCAAGAAGGCCGGTAAGCATTACACCTACAACAAAAAGGCCGATAACCTTATCAGTTGAAAAATTAATCCATTTAATTTTACTAAGCACATAGCGCAATAAATGAGTAGAAATGATATACCAGCAAAACTCAATAAAAAGGATTGTGAGAAGAAGATGCCTTCTCTCCGGCGATTTCCAATACACATCCTGGAGCAAAAAGTAAAAAAATGCAAGATTCAACATTGTCCAGCCTCCCCAACCAAGAATTTGGCACAGCCAATATCTATAAATTCTCTTTTGCATTATACAAATTTATAAGTAAAAGCAGTATCATTAGGGAGGACTTGATTAATGGTGAAAAGCCACGTTTAAAAGGTGCAAAGGTTAATGTAAAAGTAGCTTAAAGCATTTTAAATTTAAAAACTTTAGTTTTACAATGCTGAAAAATATTTTAATGCAAAACCAAAATCTAAATAAAGAAAAAGAAGTATTAACGCCCGCCGAAAGAGAATTTGAAAATAATATCCGTCCGGCTGTAATTGAGGAATTTAGCGGACAGGCACAGATCATTGAAAACCTGAGGATCTTTATAAAAGCAGCACGCCAGCGTGAAGAAGCACTTGATCATATTTTATTTCATGGACCTCCGGGTCTGGGTAAAACAACTCTTAGCCGGATTGTTTCCAATGAGCTTGGTGTGAATATTAAAGAAACCAGCGGACCTGTAATTGAAAAGCCTGGTGATCTTGCCGGATTGCTTACCAATCTTGAACCAAATGATGTTTTATTTATAGATGAGATTCACAGGCTGAGCAATGTAGTCGAAGAATATTTATACGCAGCTATGGAAGATTATCGTATAGACATTATGATCGATACCGGGCCGAATGCCAGAAGCGTTCAGATAAATCTCAATCCTTTTACTTTAATTGGTGCAACTACGAGAAGTGGGTTATTGACAGCGCCCTTACTTTCAAGGTTCGGAATCAAATCAAGATTGGAATATTATGATACGGCAACTTTACAAAAGATCATTTTACGTTCGGCTGCAATATTAAAAACAAAGATCACTTCAGATGCTGCTACCGAAATTGCAGGAAGAAGCCGCGGAACTCCAAGAATTGCAAACGGCTTGTTAAGAAGAGTTCGCGATTTTGCACAGGTACTTTCAAACGGAGTTATTGATTTAAGAATCACGCAACACGCCTTGAAAGCTTTGAATGTAGATGAATTTGGCCTGGATGAAATGGACAACCGGATACTATCGGTCATCATTGATAAATTTAAAGGCGGCCCCGTCGGAATCACTACTCTGGCAACGGCCGTAGGCGAAGAGCCGGGAACTTTGGAAGAAGTATACGAGCCCTTCTTAATACAGGAAGGATTTATTATGAGAACGCCTCGGGGAAGAGAAGTTACAGAAAAAGCATATCGCCATCTGGGAAAAATTCCTCATAGAAATAATAAAGGCCCGGAGTTGTTTTCGTAAAGAAAAACTCCAGTAAAAAAAACAAATGATTACCATTACTATTCAATATAATCCGCAGAAATCCCTCGCAAAAAAATTACCTTCGTTTTATGTCTACTTATCGAGAAAATCTATCAAAAAAATTCAGTGAAGAATATGAGAGGCTGAATGATGAACAAAAAAAAGCAGTGAATACGATTGAAGGACCGGTAATGGTTATTGCCGGACCGGGAACAGGAAAAACTCAAATTCTCGCAGCAAGAATCGGCAGGATTTTATTAGACACCGATGCACTTCCGCAAAATATATTATGCCTAACTTATACTGACGCGGGTGCCATTGCAATGAGAAAAAGATTATTACAATTTATTGGCCCGGATGCATATAAAGTAAATATTTACACCTTTCACGGCTTTTGTAATGAGGTGATACAACAAAATTTATCATTGTTTGAAAAGCCATCGCTCAACCCGATTTCTGATCTTGAAAAAATACAACTTTATAAAACACTTATCGATCGTCTTCCCAAAAACAATCTTTTAAAAAGATACCGTGGAGATGTTTATTACGAGGTAAAAAATCTGCAGAAGTTATTCTCTGCAATGAAAAGAGAAGGATGGACACCAGCCTATCTTGTAGAAAAGATCGATGTATATCTTGAAAAGATCAAAGACGACGAAAATTATAAATACAAAAGGTCTTCAGAAAAATACAGCAAAGAAGTCGGGGATTACAAGCCCAGCTATTTTATTGAGGTGGATCGCATGAAAAAATTATGCGCTGCTGTAAATGAATTTGACAATTTTCAAAAGCTGATGAAGCAACAGAATCTTTATGATTTTGATGATATGATCAACTGGGTAATAGAAGTTTTCAATGAAAATAAAAATTTGTTGGCTGATTACCAGGAAAGATTCCAATACATATTGGTTGACGAATACCAGGATACAAGCGGAACACAGAATGAAATTGTAAACCTGTTGATCGATTTTTGGGATGAACCAAACGTCTTTGTTGTAGGAGATGATGACCAAAGTATTTATCGTTTCCAGGGCGCCAATATTGAGAACATGGAAAACTTTGCCAAAAATTATGAAGGCCTTTTGAAGATTGTGCTTACGAATAATTACCGATCTACAAAACCTATTTTAGATGTTTCAAAAACTTTGATCGATAAAAATGCAGAACGTCTTATTCATAAATTTCCAGGACTCACCAAAGAGTTGAAATGCTCAAAGAAAGAACTGCAAAAATTAATTGACCTTCCCGCGATCATTGAATACAACACGTTAAAAGATGAAATGGCTGATGTAACCAATAAGATTGAAAAACTAATCAGTGAAGGAGTTGAGCCCGGAAAGATCGCGGTGATTTATAAAGAAAATAATTACGGCGAACAGTTGATGAAATATTTCAGGCTGAAAAACATTCCTTATTATTCTAAAAAAAGTATCAATATTCTTGATGACCCTTTCGCAAAAAAAATAATTCAGGTACTAAGATACCTTGCTGCAGAACATGATATTCCTTTTGGCGGCGATGAACTTTTATTTGGAATTCTACATTTTGATTTTTATAAAATTGCACCCGTAGAAATTGCCAAATTAAGTGTGGAAGTTAACAGTAAAAATTACAACGGACAGCGTACCTCACTGAGAAAATTATTGTTTGAAAAAGCAAATGCAATTCCCAAAGATCTGTTTGACACCGGCATAAACATGGCATTAAAAAATTTCAGCAAAATGCTGGAACAACTCATTGCTGACGTATCTAATGTGCCGCTACAAACCCTTTTTGAAAAAGTAATTTCACACGCCGGCGTGCTTTCGTACATCATGAAAAATAAAGATAAAATCAGGCTGTTGCAGATTCTTACCGGCCTTTTTGATTTTATAAAAGATGCTACTGCACGTAATCCTTCTTTGGACCTGAAAGGTTTGATGGAAGTAATTGACCTGATGAAAAAAGAAAAACTTCCATTACCTCTTATCCAGTATTCAGGAAATACTGCGGGTGTAAATTTGTTAACGGCTCATGGTTCAAAAGGATTGGAATTTGAACATGTTTTTATCACAGGAATGAACGCTCATTTGTGGGAAAAGAAAAATAATCCCAATGAGGGTTACAAACTTCCCGACACATTATTTTCTTCTCTTCCGTCAGGAAGTGCAGAGGAAGAATTACGAAGATTATTTTATGTAGCGCTTACCAGGGCTGAAAAACATTTGAGTATCTCTTATCTCAAATTGCGCCCGGATGGAAAAGATGCGGAGCATTCAATGTTTATTGCAGAAATAATTGAAGGCAACGATTTAAAGATCGATACGATCAAGATTCCAGAAGAAGAATTAATGGAATTTGAAATTCTGAATTACATTCCGCAGGCACCTGAATTGGATAAAAGTGAAGATGATTTTATAAACACGATGCTCGATAAGTATGTAATGAACGTAACTTCTCTGAATAATTATCTCGACTGTCCGCTGGGTTTTTATTACAAAAATCTTATCAGGATCCCTGCAGGAAAATCAGAAACATTAGAGTTTGGAAGCGCTGTGCATTTTGCACTGCAGAAGCTTTTTGAAGAAATGCAAAAAAGTGCGCAACAACAATTCCCTCCGAAGGAAAAAATGATCGAAGACTTTAAATGGTACCTTAAAAAACATCGTGAAAATTTTACTCCTGAATCTTTTGCAAGAAGAATGGAACAGGGAGAGATCGTTTTAGGTGATTATTATGATGAATACATTCCCGGTTGCAATAAAATAGTAGCGATAGAAAGAAACATAAAAAATGTGGTGAATGGAATTCCCATAAAAGGAAAAGTAGACAAAATGGAATTTAATGGAAAAGAGGTAAATGTTGTGGATTACAAAACGGGGGATGTAAACAGCGTGTACACGCAGAAAAAATTGCTGGCACCAAATGCAGACAATCCTTTAGGAGGAGATTATTGGCGCCAGGCAGTTTTTTATAAGATTCTTATTGATAATATCGATGGAAAAGATTGGGAAGTAGTAAGCGCGGAGTTTGATTTCGTAGAACCAGACAAATCAAAAGGATTTCAAAAAAGACGGATTTTTATCGAACCCGCAGACATTACAACAGTAAAACAACAATTAACGGAAGTTTGGAATAAGATACAAGCGAGAGATTTTTATACCGGTTGCGGAAAAGAAGATTGCACCTGGTGCAACTTTGTAAAAGAGAATGAAATTCATATTGCACTGCATGATATAATCGGGGAAGAACAGGAGATTTAATTTTAATTTAGGATGTACAAAAATCAATATCCGCTTAAAGCATTTAAGTTTGCTTTTCCGAAATGAAGATTTATAATTCCATAATAGTTTTAGCGGCAGCAGCTTTTTGTTACTTTCTTTCTGTTTTCGGTAGCGGGTGTGCGCAGATCGGGATGCCCACCGGCGGGCCGCGCGACTCCACTCCTCCTGTTTTATTAAATGCGACGCCGCCAAACAGGACACTTCATTTCAATGCAAACAGGATCGTTCTAACTTTTGACGAATATGTGCATTTACAGGATCTTCAAAAAAATTTATTGGTAGCTCCTGAACCAAAAATAATTCCTAACGTAACTTCTAAATTGAAAACCGTTTCCATAAAGATCCGTGATACGCTTCAACCAAATACTACTTACAGTTTTCAATTAGGTGATGCGATTCAGGACATCGATGAGAACAACCCTTTTCATGATTTTACTTATGTTTTCTCTACAGGCTCTTATATTGATTCACTAACATTTAATGGAAGCGTAATTCTTGCACAAACAGGAAAACCAGACAGTACATTGCTAGCCGTATTATACAAGGATTTAAATGATTCGGCCGTATATAAAGAGAAGCCCAGGTATGTTACCAGGCTTGATTCTTCCGGAAATTTCCATTTTAAATATCTGGCTGCTGGCGTTTATCATTTGTATGCTTTAGCAAGTGAAGGCGGCCAAAGAATGTATAATAATCCTTCCCAGCTTTTTGCCTTTGCAGACAGCGCTATTCACATTTCTAAAGATGTGCAACCGGTGAAACTCTATGCATACTCAGAACAAAAGACTCAGAAGCCCATATCTAAGCCATCATTACCAGCCAGGAAACCTGCTGAAAAAATATTAAAGTATACCACCTCTATTTCAGAAGGGACACAAGATCTATTGTCTCCACTTAGTCTCACTTTTCCTATTCCTTTAAAGAACTTCGATTCTTCAAAGATAAAATTGACCGATACTTTGTTCAATACCATTTCTTCTGCAACAATTTCGATAGATACTAGTCAAACTGTAATTTCTGTTAACAATAACTGGAAGGAAGCAACCAAATATAAACTACTGGTTGAAAAGACTTTCGCTGTTGATACTCTAGGTGATGAATTACTGAAACCTGATACCATCCGCTTTAAAACAAAGCGCGAGAATGAATATGGAAGCATCAAACTCAATTTCACTAATTTGACTAAGTTCACTCATGCGGTGTTACAATTTGTAAAGGACAATAAGGTTGTGGATTCCTTCAAATTAACTTCTCCAACGTTTAGCAAAAAATTATTTAATCCCGGCGAATATGAATTAAGAATCCTTGATGATAAAAACGATAACGGAATGTGGGACCCGGGAAATTATCAATTAAAAAAACAACCTGAAATAGTAACTCCAATTCCTAAAAAGCTGACTATCCGCGCTGATTGGGATAATGAAGCGGACATTATTCTGTAATATTTTTGCATACTCTAAAAACCAGTTTTCAAAAATAAAAACCTGTTGATTTATTGGTTTACTGCAGATTCATCTTCAATAATCAAACTGGTAATTCTTAATTTTGTATAATGATATTTTCCTCCTCTCTTTTAGAAAATGCCGTAAATGAATTTGCAAAATTACCGGGTATTGGTAAGAAAACTGCATTACGACTCGTGCTTCATCTTTTAAAAAAAGAAGTACGTGATGTAAAAGTTTTTAGTGATGTTATTCTTAAAATGAGAGAAGAAATTCATTTTTGTTTGCGCTGCAAAAACATTGCGGATAAAGATTTCTGCAACATTTGTGACAACAAAAGCCGTCAACAAAAGATTATTTGTGTAGTTGAAAGTATTCGCGATGTAATTGCAATAGAAAGCACACAACAATACAATGGGCTCTATCATGTTTTGGGTGGGATCATTTCTCCTTTAGACGGAATAGGACCGGAGCAATTGGAAATTAATTCCCTGGTAAAACGGGTAAATGAAGAAAAAACCGAGGAACTGGTTTTTGCATTAAGCCCGAATATACAAGGCGATACAACCATCTATTATATCAGTAAAAAATTAACAGACAGACAGGTAAAGATAACGACCATTGCGCGTGGTATTTCCTTTGGTGGCGAACTTGAATATGCAGATGAAATGACGCTGGCTAGAAGCATTTCCAACAGGATGCCGATCGAAAATTACGTGGGAAACAGTAAATGGTAAATACTTATCCACGTCCTATTTATTATGTTCTCGAATCAATCATAATTTATTATCTTGCAATTCCATACAAACTGAAACATTTTGAGCAATATTATCAACCCAGATTACAAGCCTGTTATAGGATTTTCATCCGGTGATATTAATGGAATCGGACCGGAACTGATAATAAAAACGCTCTCGGATAACCGGATTCATGAGTTTTTTACGCCTGTAATTTTTGCCAGTAACAAAGTCATCAATTTTTACCGAAAAAGTATTCCCGACATTAATTTCAACTTTACTACTTTAAAGGATTTCAATAAGATCAATCCTAAACAGATTAATATTTACAACTGCTGGGAGGAGGAAATAGTAATAAACCCGGGTGAACTAAACGATACTGGCGGCCGTTATGCTGTAAAAAGCCTGATGACAGCAACCGAGGCCCTTAAAAACGGACAAATAGATGCTTTGGTTACCGCGCCAATACATAAAAAAAATGTTCACACCATTGATTTTCCCTATACCGGTCACACTCCTTTTTTCAAAGATTATTTTCAACAGAGAGACGTGCTCATGTTGTTGACTGCCGGCGATTTCAGGGTTGGATTGGTAACAGAACATCTCGCTTTGAAAGATGTGCCTCAATATATAACCAAGGAAAATATTTTAAGTAAGATCAACATTTTATATGCTTCTCTTAAAAGAGATTTTAATATCGATAAGCCTAAAATTGCACTGCTTGCTCTAAATCCACATGCAGGAGATGAAGGACTGATCGGAACAGAAGAAACGGACATCATAAGGCCGGCTGTAATTGAAGCAAAGCATTATAATATGATCGTATCCGGGCCCTACAGTTCGGATGCTTTTTTTGCCCGCAATTACCAAAACAGATTTGATGCAGTTTTGGCCATGTATCACGATCAGGGCTTGATTCCTTTGAAATCACTGGCTTTTGGTGAAGGTTTGAATTATACAGCAGGATTACCTGTAATAAGAACAAGCCCGGATCATGGAACAGCCTTCGATATAGCAGGCAAAAATAAAGCTGATGCCGCTTCTTTTACTGCTGCAACTTTCGGTGCTTTAGAGATTCTGAAAAACCGCGCTTTATTTGATGAAAATCATAAAAATCCTTTGAAAAAAATGAGTGGTTCCGTGCTAGCAGGCGGAGCCGATGAATAAATAAATAAACGACCAAAAATAAAATAACTGCAATGCTTTTTCGTTATTTAAATTGATGCTATTTTGTTTTTGATTTGAACTAAGGTATACATTTGTAAAAGGATCCTTTTTAACCCCATTGCATGGAGAATATCATTTTTAGCAGCGGATTAGCCTTCTTAATTACATTCTTTTCAATCCCGGTAATTATCGAAGTTGCGAAAGATAAAAAGCTGTTTGACGTACCAGGCGAACGGAAAGTCCATAAAGTAGTTATTCCCACTTTGGGTGGTTTAGGTATTTTTGCCGGATTTATTTTCGCTACACTTATTGGTGTTCCCCCTTCAGAAACTTCTGTTCTTCAATATTTCATGGCGGCAATAATGATTATCTTTTTTATGGGAATAAAAGATGATATCCTTATTCTTACTGCTACCAAAAAATTTGTCGGGCAACTAATAGCGGCGGGTATTATTATAAAGTTTGGCGGAATTGAAATAAAAGATCTTTATGGTATTCTCGGTATCCACGCACTTCCACATACGGCTGCTTTTCTAATAACGCTTTTTACAATAGTAGTAATCACTAATTCTTTTAATTTGATTGATGGAGTGGACGGATTGGCAGGAAGCCTTGGTTTGCTTACGTCACTTATCTTTGGAATTTATTTTTATTATTCAGGGCAAACGCTTTATGCAATAATGGCTTTATCACTTGCGGGAAGCCTTGTCGGTTTTTTAATCTATAATTTCAGTCCCGCGAGGATATTTATGGGTGATACGGGTTCGTTACTGATCGGATTGGTCAATTCAATACTGGTCATCAAATTTATACAGGTCGCATCTGACCCTGCCTCGTTAGTTCCTTTGGCCGCTGCACCGGCATTAGGCTTTGCCATTTTAATAGTACCTCTTTTTGATACACTCAGAGTGGTAAGCGTAAGGATCATCAGCCGTCGCTCACCCTTTTGTCCCGACAGAAACCATATTCACCATTTTCTGTTAGATATGGGATTAAAGCATAAGACTATTGCTCTGGGCTGCTGTGCAACAAATGTTCTCCTGATTTTGATGGCCTATTTTTTACGTTTTGCCGGAAGTTCCATTGTTTTATTGTCATTGGCAACGACTTCTACTTTATTGGCAGCGGTTATTATTTATAACCGGCCAAAAAGAAAAATTATGGTTACCAATGGACGTCTTCATGAAGAAGCTATAATAACTTCTCACACGATTTTTACTATCGCAGAAGAAACAGTAGAACAAGATTAACCGATCTGCTTTTCGCTTTTATTATCATTTCCTTTTCATAAATTTGTACACTTTTATAAGGTCAATTTTGGCCTAATCCATATTTATAAAATCAAGAGGTATGTTAGAAGAGACAACGGGAATAATTGATGAAGCAACCGTTTCAATGAAAAAGGCTACCGAACATTTTGAAAGTGAATTAGTAAAAATAAGAGCTGGAAAAGCCAATCCGACAATGTTGGACGGTATTACTGTTGACTATTACGGAACTCCTACACCAATAAACCAGGTTGGTAATATAAGTGCCATTGATGCCCGAACGCTCACAATACAACCATGGGAAAAAAATATGCTTCAGCCTATCGAAAGAGCGATCATAGCTGCGAACATTGGAATAAACCCACAAAATGATGGAAATATTATTCGCTTGTTTTTGCCACCTTTAACTGAAGAAAGAAGAAAAGAATTTGTGAAAAGAAGTAACGCGGAAGGCGAACAAGCAAAGATAGCAATCCGCAACATTCGGCGTGATGCAATAGAACAAATTAAGAAAGCCCAAAAAGAAGGGTTGAGTGAAGATGAGGCAAAGGAAGCTGAGGAGGAGATCCAGTCGATTACCAATACCCATATTTTACTTATTGAAAAACATCTCGTTGCTAAAGAGAAAGAAATTATGTCAGTTTAAACCCCCTAATTCATGCTAAAGGAACAATTACTTATATTGATAACTGCACCTTTGTATGTAATTGTAATCGCAGTTGAAATAATATTAAGTAATCTTCATCTAAAGAAATATTACACATTAAAGGATACATTGATGAATATGTACCTGTGTGTGTTAAATGGTGGCATTGATCTGTTGTTTCGTGCGGTTTATTTGGTTATCCTTGTTGAGCTGTACCGGTTCCATTTTACCAGCTTTTCATTTAACCCGCTTCTTTATTGGTTTTTACTTGTGATTTTTGAAGATCTGGCTTTTTATTTTGAACATCGGGTTGATCATTTTTGCAGGATATTTTGGGCTGTGCATGTTACCCATCATTCATCTGAGGAATTTAATTTAACTACGGGCTTTCGGTCGTCAGTATTTCAGCCTCTTTATCGCTTTATTTATTTTATTCCTCTCGTTTTACTTGGCTTTAAGCCGCTGGATATTGTTTTCATGTATTCTCTTACCCAGATTTATGGAATACTCGTTCACACCCGTTACATTCAAAAGATGCCTTCCTGGTTTGAAGCAGTATTTGTAAGTCCGGCCCATCATCGTGTTCATCATGCCAGTAATATCCGATACCTGGACAAAAACTTGGGAATGGTGCTCATTGTATGGGATAAAATTTTTGGAACCTTCCAACAAGAAATAAAAGAAGATCCGGTTAAATATGGATTGACCAAACCAATGGCGCAGCCCTACCATCTTACAAATATTATCTTTCATGAATGGAAAAATATCACAAATGACCTGCATAAAAATGTTTCCATTTCTGTAAAGATGAAATATCTCTTTATGCCTCCTGGCTGGAGTCATGACGGAAGTACTAAAACTGCCAAAGAACTGAGAAAGGAGTTGTGCAACAGCGAAGAAGAAAATATTGCGGCAAAGCCATATTTTTCCACGGATTTTTAAATTTAAATTAATTAAATAAGTATATTTATTTAAATATTCAATCCATATAATCAAGCCTTTTACCTTACTTTATTTTACACCTTAAATTTAAAAACTATGAGCTTTATTAAAGACTTTAAAGCATTTGCTTTTAAAGGCAATGTCGTCGATCTGGCTATTGCCGTAATTATTGGTGCGGCTTTCAGCGCCATTGTTGCTTCTTTGGTAAAAGATATTATCACGCCGTTGATCCTTACCCCTGCCCTGGATGCAGTCGGCGCAAAAAACATTGCTGAACTGAAGTGGGGTGAAGTGACTTATGGAAATTTTTTAGCAGCAGTAATTAATTTTCTGGTAATTGCACTGGTGCTATTTATCATTATAAAAAAGGTGGTCATTTTCCAAAAGAAAGAGGCCGAAAAACCTGAAGCTCCTCCCGTATTATCCAGTACAGATAAATTATTAACAGAGATAAAAGAAGAACTGCAAAAAAGGTAATTTTATTCGATAAATTTGCAATCCCACTGATCTTTTCATTGGGATTTTTTTACCTTGATGAAAATAGAACAAGTAATTGTTTGCAATTATTTTTTAAATGAATACCGAAATTTATCAAATAAAGTTACCTCAGTTCGAAGGTCCTTTTGACCTGCTTTTATTTTTTATTGAACGTGATGAACTGGATATTTACAACATACCTATTTCAAAGATCACGAATGATTTTCTTGATTATATTCATCAAAGCGAAGCACTGAATATTGAGTTGAGCAGCGAATTCATTTTATTTATCAGCACATTAATGCGCATTAAAGCGAAAATGCTCATACCAAGAAAAGAACTCGATGCCCAGGGAAATGAAATTGATCCGAGGCAGGAACTAATCGATAAAATACTTGAATACAAAAGATTCAAAGAAGCTTCTCAAAAAATGAGCGAAATGGAAGCGCTGAGGATGTTGATGGCCAAGCGCGGAAATATACAGGAAGAACTGTCCCTTATTGGCGAAGAGGCAGGTGAAGGAACAGAAATACAAACGGTTACTTTGTTCAAATTAATGAAGGCATTTGAAAAAGTAGCGCAACGGCTGCTCGACAAAAGAAACCGGCCGGTTCATACGGTTATCAGCTACAATTATACAATGGAAGGAACCAGGAAATATATGCTGGATTTTATCAAAGCTGAAAGATCAGTTTCCTTTGAAAAAATATTTGATGTCTGCGATGATCGTATTCATGCAATTTTCCTTTTCCTGAATATCCTTGAACTGGTTCAGTTGAATTATATGAATATCATAACCGGTAATGGCAGAAATAATTTCATTCTCGAATATAATGAGAACAGGCCCCACGAGCAACCGGAAGAAGTTGAAGACGAAAATCAAATCTCTTAAGGCCAGACGAAACGACATTGCCTCTATAAAACAGAAATCGTTATTGTTTATTCGTCTACCGTATCTTATTTTTCTATTCTTGCGGCCCATCCCCCACCAGGCGCTAAAAGAATCGTAAGTTTATCATTCTTAGTAATTGAAGTTTCCACTTTTTTATAATCACTTCCGTTTCTGTTTGCATTTACACCATCCTGAAAATAAGTAATATGAAAGGTCCCTTCGGGAAGAAATGAAAAATCCACTGTTAGATCACGGGGTGACCAATCGGTCATGGCACCCACGAAATATTTATCGCCCTTTCTTCTTCCCTCCACCAAATACTCTCCTACTTTTCCATCCAAAGGAATTGTTTCATCCCAGGTTGTGGGAACACTTGTGATGAAATCCAAAGATTCTTTTTCCTTTTCATAAGTAGTCGGATTGTCTGAAAGCATTTGCAGAGGCGCATCGAAAACTACATACATCGCTAATTGCTGACATCGCGTACCAAGACTCATCGGGTTGCTGTTGATGGGGGCAAAATCCCTTTTCTGTGCATTTCTCATTGCTCCCGGAGTATAATCCATCGGACCGGCAAACATTCTAATGTAAGGCAACGTTACTGCCATTTTCGGAGTTGTAAGTGAGTCCGTCCACTTATCCTGTTCCAAACCGGGAACTCCTTCAAAATTGACAACGTTTGGATAAGTCCTCATTAAACCTGCAGGTTTGTGAGCCCCATGATAATCTACCATCAAATGATGTTCTGCAGCCGCTTTCGCACATCTCCAGTAAAAGTTTACCACCGCCTGGTCATCACGATCCATAAAATCAACTTTGATTCCCTTAACGCCCCACTGCTGGAAGAGATCCATTGCCTCTTGCATTTGGTTATCTAAAGTGCGCCAAACACACCAAAGAATTACACCCACACCTTTTTGTTTCCCATAATCGGCAATGGCTTTCACATCTACGCCCGGAACCCGTTCAGTCATGTTTCCTAATTTGTACCAACCTTCGTCCATAATGATGTAAGGAATATGATTTCGGGAAGCAAAATCGATGTAATATTTATAAGTTTCAGTATTTACACCGGCTTTAAAATCCACACCGGTGATATTCCAGTCGTTCCACCAATCCCACGCTACTTGTCCTGGATTTATCCAATCTGTCTTTTCAAGAACGGTGGGTTTTGCTAATTTGTAAACTATTTGGTTATTCAGTAACTGATCATCTTTATCAGCTACAGCAAAAATGCGCCACGGGAAAGTGCGCCTGCCATTTGTATGGGCGATATAATTATAAACCAATTCGGGAACAAAAGTGCGATCCCAGCCCCAGTTCTTCTTGGGATCATTTACTTTCTCGCTTTTAACTGCCGGAGGAAAAACCGATTGCAATTGATGATTGCTATTGCCGCTAAAATATAAACCTGGATAATCATAGAGATCACTTTCAGTGATGAGCAATTTACCGGCATCCTGAAGATCAAGTAATAAGGGTAATTGAGCGGTGTTATTGTCAGTTACACTATCGATAGAGACTTTTGTATACAAATGCTCATAACTATTCATCCAACGATTCGCATATGCAAACCAGCCACTTGTATTTTCCGGAAGAGATATATTGCATTTTTCATTGTTCACTGTGATACTATCCTTAAAATCCGTTTCAAAACGATAGGCAAATGCATCATTATATAACCGGAAAACAACACTAAAATGATTTTTGTATTTTAATATCAACTGGTTATAGTCATCTTGAATAGTTGAACTTTTTATGGCTACAACAGGATGTATGACATTATTAACCTTTTGCTTTTCACTTTTTGAGATTTTGCCATTCGCTTCCGGAAGTTTCGTCTGGTCGAGAGCCAATGCGGCTTCGACAGAAGGAACAATTGGCTTGTCATCTTTTGAAAGGGAAAAATGCAATGTCGTATCATTATGGATTTGAACTTTCAAATGGCCGTCTGGAGAAACGAGCTGATACTGTTGCGCATAACTCGATGTAGCCAACAAAGTTAAAATCACGGAATAGAGAATGGCTTTTTTCATATAAAAAATACATTTTGAATAATGAGGGCAAAAGATACAATGATATTGTAAGTATTGTAAACAGAATTTTGAAAAAGCCAAGAATTTTTTTCGGTATTTAATCATGAGTCTCTTTAAATCGATGTCTGAAGCCTTCTGTAAAAACGCTTCAAGAAGGACAGGATAAGTCTTTACCCAATTGCCATTTAAACAATATTTTAAACCATTCATATAGGAAATATGCATCTTAATGTACTATGTTTTGCATAGTACCTATATTTAACCATATCTTTGTTATGTAATTAAATCAAAAACAATTAAAACAAAAGAAAATGAAAACAGTAACCAGCAATAAATCAGGAGAAGCTCTTGAAGTTGCAAAACGCGTCATCTATTCATTACAGGTATTATTAGTTGGACTTTTTATTCCCTTCTTATTTGTATTCGGAATAAGTTATAAAATGCCGAAAACAAAAGCTCAAAGCCAGATTAGCGTAAGAGAACAATCGCAGGTTAGCCAACCCGAAAACACTGTTGATTTTGGAAAAGTACTATCTGAAAAAAACAGCTAAAGAAATTAATCTATCAAACAGTAAAGAACAAAAAATGAAAAAGTTATTTAGCAACGGAACAGAAAAAGCTCTTGAAGTTGCAAATCAAGTAATATACTCCTTCAAAGTATTAATGATCGGATTATTTATTCCTTTCGTATTTATCTTCGGAATATCTTACAACAGGCACACCGCAACAGAAGAAAGTGAAATTAATATGAGTAAGCAAAATGTAGCGACAAACAATAATAGGGTTGCCTTTGTAAAAGTGTTACCTGATCAAAACGCTTGAGCCTTTCATAAAAACATGCTTGCCGGTATGCTGAAGATCGTATTCCAATATCCAAACGTAAGTACCGGCATCCTGCGGCTCGCCTTTGATCCTTCCGTCCCATTTTTGAGTCCAGTCATGCGATTCAAAAACAAGCTGGCCTAAACGGTTATATACTTTAAAATCGAGATTATCAGCTTTCAAGGCATTCAATGGATATAAAAAATCGTTTAGGCCGTCGCCGTTAGGAGTAAACGCGCTAGCTACAGCAATGTAACAACTTTTCAAAACTCTGATATTATTGACAGCTGTATCAAAACATCCTGCATTGTTTTGCACAATAAGGCTCACTGGGTAATTGTGTTCCGCCAGTAAAACAGGATATTTCTGAGGATCAGGGTCTTTAGCGTCACTCGTATTACCGTTTTCAAAATTCCAATAATACGAAACAATATTACCTGTACTTTTATTGACAAATAGCGCCGAGTCTTCCGGGCAAACCGATTGACTGGCTTCAAATTTTGCTTTGAATTCCGGTCCAAAATCAACGATCTTTGTTGTTGTATCATAACAAAAGCCATTTGAAACTTCCAGGCTGATATTTTTACTTCCAGAAGGACTGAAAAAAGCAACCGGATTTTCCAAACTACTCGTAACCTTATCATCGATCTGCCAAAACCATTGATCGATTCCATTATCCGCTTTCTTCTCAAACTGAACGGTATCAAAGTTGCACCCCTTATTAATAGTATAAGTAAAATCAGCAGAAACGGTATCTTTAACTGTAAAGGTAATGGCAGAGCCCGCGGGCGTTCCCTGCGAGCACTCGTCAAGAACAGTATTTCCATCATCACCATTCTTAAGGATTATTTTATAATTACCTGCATTCACGATTGGGGCGGCTAAATTAACGGTAACCTTTTTTGTTCCCTCACTTAGACATGTTGTTGTAGCACTTATTACCGTCACTGGCGAAGGACCAGTAACCACAAAATCGCTTCCATCTGCTGCAACAGAATTACACAAAATATTCTTTTTAAAGACCAGCTGCAACGACTGTGGAGCGCAAGTTGGTGTTACCAGGCTATCCATAGCCGTAGGAACAGGCAACAAAATCTTCAGAGATAAAGAATTACCGGACGGAAGATTGCGATCACAATTATCTAAAAGGGTATTTTTATCGGAACCGTTTTTTACGGTGATTGTATAATTTCCAGGAGGAAGAAGATTACTTAGATCAAGTTCAAGAGAATCCATATCAAAAGCTTCACAAAACGACCTTGCAGAAGTAATGTTTGCTAACGCCGGAGAAATAGAAAAATCACTACCATCCGTAGCCAAACTGCTACACTTCATTTTTTTATTGGTTTTGATGTAAATCTTTGTATCGTCGCATGATGTACTAACGCTTTCCAAAGCGGCCAATAATGTATCAGTAATACTTGCAGTTCCTCCATTGAAACTTAATTGGTACCCTTTATCTGAAGGACGGAATACAGTAAAATGACTTACGAGCAGAAGATACGTATGGTTTAATTTTAAAACAGGCATTTGACTAAATACAGGTACGCCTACACCGTAACAATAAACCAAACTTTTTCCTGCGACGGAAGTCCCCGTGGGGCCCGGGCTACCCGACCAATCACACACTACAAATAAGGATGAATCAGTATAAACATCATTTGGGTCATGGCCGGTAATATCAAATATTTGCCAGTCATAATCATCTTTAGAGTCAATAGGCGTTATTTTAAATCCCAATGTACCCACCTTATAGCAGGTAAATCTGTACCAAAAAGGATTGAAATCGGGATAAGGACTGTCCGCGCATTTTGTGGGAATCCCTTTTCCTCCACAATTTGGCACAATAGACTGGGAAAAAACAGCGGTGCCACAAACAGGAAATGCAGTGGAAGGATTTTGTCCCAATGTCGTGCACGTTTGAGCTTGCGCAAAAAAAGTCAACGATAAAAAGGAAATAAAACAAATTGAAAACTTCACGGCAGTTTTGTTTGTACAAATATATTTTTTTATATCCGGAAAGGGGGCACTAACAATGAGTAAAGCAACAAATTTTCAGGATTTCCATCAGTTACCTGATCAAAACGCTTGATCCTTTCATAAAAACATGCTTACCGGTATCGCGAAGGACATATTCTAAAGTCCAAACATAGATACCGGCATCCTGAGGTTCGCTCTTGATCGTTCCGTCCCATTTTTGAGTCCAGTCATGCGACTCAAAAACCAGCTGGCCTAAACGGTTATATACTTTAAAATCGAGATTATCAGCTTTAAAGGCATTCAATGGATATAAAAAATCGTTTAGATGATCACCGTTAGGAGTAAACGCATTTGGAACAGCAATGTAGCAACTTTTTAAAACGCGGATATTATTAACCGTCGTATCAAAGCAACCCAAATCATTTTGAACAACCAAAGAAACAGGGTAGCTATGTTCTGTCAATAGAATGGGATATTTCTGAGGATAAGGATCTTTGATTTGGCTTGTATTACCGTTTTGAAAGTTCCAGTAATAAGAAACGATATTTCCAACGCTTTCATTTTTGAAACCTGCGGAATCTTCCGGACATAAAATATTGGTTGTTTCAAATGCCGCTTTCAGTTGATTATCCAAATTCACTTCTTTCGTAACTGTATCACTACAGAAACCATTGGTCACACTCAAACTGATATTTTTTGTGCCAAAAGAACTGAAGTAAGAAGCGGGATTTTGCAAAGTGCTTGTGCCGTTGTAATCCATTTGCCAAAACCATCGGTTGATACCGTTTTTTCCAGCATTTTGAAAATGAACAGTATCAAATCTGCAACCCTTATTTATTGAATAAGTAAAGTCGGCAGAAACGGTATCTTTCAAAGTAAAACTTAATGCAGACCCAACCGGCGTTTCCTGGGCGCATTCATCAATCAATGTATTTCCATCATCGCCTTTTTTTAGAATTATTTGGTAGGTTCCTCCTGTTACAATGGGAGCCGAAAAATTAACAGTGATCGTTTTTGTGGCTTGCGCTACACATGAAGTTTCTTCGCTTATTACGTTTACTAGGGTCGGTCCGGTTACCATAAAATCGCTGCCATCATTTGCAACAGAGTTGCATAAAATATTTTTTTTAAATACGAGTTCTAGAGATTGCGGAGCACATTGTAGTCCTGCAATGCTATCCATGGGAGTTGGTGCCAGGGGCAAAATCTGTAAAGGCAAAGAACTGCCAACAGGAATATTTGCATCACAATCGTCTAAAAGTGTATTGCCATCCGATCCATTTTTTATGGTAATGGTATAATTTCCAACAGGAAGCGGATTGCTTAAATCGAGCTCAAGTGAATCCATATCAAATGCATCACAAAAAGATTTTGCAGAAGTTATATTTGCAACAGCAGGAGCAATCGTAAAATCGCTGCCATCTATAGCAAGGCTGGTGCATTTCATTTTTTTGTTTGTTGTAATAAAAACCTTTGTTGCATCGCAAGAACTGCTGATAGTTTGCAGAGCAGGTTTTACCGTGTCAGTTATACTTGCAGTTCCTCCTCCAAAACTTAACTTGTATCCCTTTTCAGAAGGCCGGAATGTGGTAAAATGGCTTACCAGTAAGAGGTAGTTATGACCAATCTGTAAGTGTGGCATCGAACTCATGGTCGGATATCCGGTACCACCGCAATTCTGCAGCGCTTTTCCTGAAGAGGATGCGCCTGTAACACCGGTATTCCCCGACCAATTTGATCCGACAATCAGCGCCTGGTTGGTGTATACTTCGTTTAAATTATGGCCTGTAACATCAAACAACTGCCAGTCATAATCGTCCTTTAAATCGATCGGTGTCAGTAAAAAGCCCAGCGTCCCGGAAGCATAACACGTAAACTTGTACCAGTAAGGATTTATATCGGAATACGGAACCGTACTGTTGACCTGGCAGGGAGTTACAACCGGTTCACCCCCGCAATAGGGAACTGTTGTCTGGGAAAAAACATTAGTTCCACAAACAGGAAAGGCGGTAGCAGGGTTTTGTCCTAAAGCAGTGCAGATGGTTTGAGCTCTGGCAAAAGAAACAAAAAACAATAACAATAAAATAAAAGTTACAGTTTTCAAACAGAAAATTTTACTAATAAATATATCTTTTCCCCTTTATCAATAGATTTGTAAATATCGGCAAAGCTAGACTCTTGGTAACGGTAAACAAATAAATAACAGGAATTTGTATTTAGTTTAATAGCCTTTCTATTGCTGAGAACCAACCGACATGGCCACACTCATTGAAACGGGCAAAAATCACTATTTAACTTGTATTGTAAAAATTCGTTTACTTCGTGCAAAAAGTTGAAATAAGTTCCCTCATCAGCGAAATCACTTTAAAATTATATGAAAAACTTTTTAGAAAGAGCTTGTGTTATTCAACAAAGAATAAATGAACTGAATGCAAAAAGCGCCGCAGGTGACTTGTATGGATCAAAAGCTTTTATAGAAAAAATTGAAACCATTGCGTCATGGATGAAACAAGCCGGCCTCGAAACCAGGATTGATAACATCGGAAACATTCGTGGAAAATTAAATAGCAAAGCTGCAAATGCGAAAACGTTTGTAATAGGATCTCATTATGATGCAGCTGCAAACAAAAATAAATACGATGGTATTTTAGGCATTCTTGCCGGCCTGGATGTAGTTGAACATTTACAAGCTCAAAAGATTCAACTTCCGTTTAATATCGAATTAATTGCGTTTGCTGAAGAAGAAGGATTTCGCTTCAACTACAATTATTTAGGAAGCAAAGTAATAGCCGGAACATTTCAAAATAAACTTCTTGAGCTTAAAGATAAAGATGACGTGTCTCTTTCCGAAGTTTTAGAATCACTTCAGTACTCTCCTGAAAAGATAATGGAAGATGCAATTTCAACTGAAGACCTTTTGGGATATTTTGAAATCCATGTTGAACAAGGCTGCGTTTTAGCCGATGCGAATGTTTCCGTTGGAATTGCCAGTTCAATTTATGGACAAAAAAGAATCGAAATAAAATTCAGCGGAAAACATGGACATGCAGGAAGTACTCCTATGGAAAACAGGCATGATTCTTTGGCGGCCGCGGCAAAGTTTATTTTATCTGTAGAAAAATTTGCTAAACGCGAAAAAAATAGAAACCTGGTCGCTACCATAGGGAAACTAAATGTGCATGATTCGGCAAGTAATAAGATCCCGGGGATTGTAACCTGTACATTAGACCTTAGAAGTAATGAGGCTGAGTTATTATCGGAGGCGTATGAAAGCATTAACTTTACGTGCGAAAAGATTTGTGATAAGAGAAATATCTATTTTGAATGGAAGCTTGTGCAGGAAACGGATCCGGTAATTTGCAATAAAAAATTAAGAAAGCTATTAGCCACATCGATTGCTGAAAAAAACATTCCATTCATTTCTTTGGAAAGTGGTGCAGTTTATGATGCAGCTATAATTGGGAAAGTTGCACCTGTGTGCCTGTTGTTATTAAGATCTGTCGCAAATGAAAATGGCACTTCGCATACGGAAGAAGAACAAAAAGTTATAGCGAATTGTTTGGAAATTTCAGATGATTTTATCAAACAATTGATTTCATCCTCTGAAAGATCATTCAGAAAAAAAGAAAAATAAAATGACAATCGCGGATTTTGATCGTTTACCTGAAAGTGAAAAAAAAGAATTGCTTCAAATGTGTTGTGGTTCAACAGCATGGATCAACAAAATGATCAGTATTCTCCCCGTTGATAATTTGGTCGACCTGCTGGAATACGCAGAAGAAGAATGGTACGAATGCAATCCGGCTGATTGGCTGGAAGCCTTTCAGAGTCATATAAAGATCGGAGATAAACAATCTCTTCGAAATAATAAAGCAAAAAACGCAGACTGGCCTCTAAGCGAGCAGAAAGGTGTATTAAACAGCTCTCCAGATATGCTTGACGAATTAGCTAAAGCCAATGAAATGTATGAAGAAAACTTTGGCTATAATTATATCGTGCTTGCTACCGGCAAATCAGCGGGTGATATGCTTGATGACTTATCGAAGCGATTGGATAATGACCCGCATGACGAGCTACTCGTAGCCGCTGCTGAACAAAATAGGATTACACAACTGCGTTTACAGAAATTATTTTCCTAAAGCAGAAATTCAAAATAATTGCTGGTTTACTGTAGATGATAATTACTTCAAATTAAAATCTGCTTCCTTCACATCACTGCTGTTTGTGCCAATAAATATTTTAAAAGCTCCGGGCTCAGAAACATATTTCAAATCGCTGTTGTAAAATTTAAGATCGTTAACAGAAATTGTAAAGGAAACTTTTTGCGTTTCGCCTGGATTCAAATTGATTTGCTTAAAGCCTTTCAATTCCTTCACCGGCCGAACAATACTTCCAACCATATCACGAATATACATCTGAACGGTTTCTTTTCCACTGCGGGTACCCGTGTTCGTTATATTAACTGAAGCAGTTATTTTTCCGGAAGCGTTTAAGGTAGTATTGCTTAAAGAAATATCGCTGTATTTGAAGGTAGTGTAACTTAATCCATACCCGAATGGATAAAGAGGATCATTACTTACATCCAGGTAATCCGATTTGAATTTGGGGCTATCTCCGGGTTGGAAAGGTCTGCCCGTATTTAAGTGATTATAATAAACAGGAATCTGACCGACGTTTCGTGGAAAGCTTGCAGTTATTTTTCCCGATGGATTATAATCTCCGAATAACACATCCGCTATAGCATTTCCGGCTTCAGTTCCTCCAAACCATGTATCAAGAATTGCAGGTACGTGTTCATCTTCCCATGTTAAAGTCATGGGCCTTCCGTTCATCAAAACCAGTACAACAGGCTTTCCCGTTTTTACTAAAGCTTTTAATAAATCTTCCTGGCTTTTTTGCAAACTAATATTGCTCATGCTCGATGATTCTCCGGTCATGTCTGCAGCTTCACCAAGCACAGCCACAACAACATCCGCTTTATCAGCAGTTTCAACCGCTTCAGCGATCATTTCTGAAGGCGTGTGTTTATCAATAGAAATCTCCTCACCAAACACATTTACACGCTTAATAAATGCAGTATCATCGCTGATGTTGGCACCTTTTGCATATAAAATATTTACATCACTTCCTGCAACATTTTTGATACCCTGCATTATAGTCACACTTTTTTCAGGATCCCCGGAAACACTCCATGTACCGAGCATATTTCTTTTATTGTCTGCAAGAGGCCCTATCAGTGCTATAGTCCCGGATTTTTTTAAAGGAAGTACGTTGTTATTATTTTTGAGCAACACAAAACAACGCTCTGCGATTTCACGTGCGGCATTTAAATTAGCATCACTCATTAGTTCCGTTTTTGCTTTTTCATCGTTGCAATAACGGTAAGGATCATCAAATAAACCCAACTTATATTTCGCTTCAAGAACTCTTCTGCATGCATCATCTATTGCCTTCTGGGTTACTTTTCCCTGCTGTAAAGATTTTTCCAAAGTGGTCAAAAATCCTTCTCCTACCATATCCATATCAATTCCTGCATTTATTGCTTTTGCAGAAACAGTTTGAAGATCTCCAAGACCGTGATTTATCATTTCATTGATGGCGGTATAATCGGTCACCACCAATCCTTTAAAGCCCCATTGTTTACGCAATACATCAGTCATCAAAAATTTATTAGCAGTCGCGGGAACACCATTTACTGTATTAAATGAACTCATCACACTTCCTACACCCGCATCAACAGCGGCTTTATACGGAGGCAAATATTCATTGTACATTTTTACTTTACTCATGTCAACCGTATTGTAATCCCTGCCTGCTTCCGCCGCACCGTACAATGCATAATGCTTTACACAAGCCATCACTGTACTGTCTTTAGCAAGATCCTTATCCTGATAACCTTCCACCATTACTTTAGCAATTTGTGAACCTAAAAAAGGATCTTCACCATTACCTTCTGCAATTCTTCCCCAGCGAGGATCTCGCGCAATATCTACCATTGGCGAAAACACCCAGTTCAACGCATCAGCGGTCGCCTCGTTTGCGGCAATACGCGCACTCCTTTTTATCAAAGTGGTATCCCAACTTGCGGACAAGCCAAGAGGAATTGGGAAAATGGTTCTATGTCCATGAATAACATCAAGGCCAAATATCAAAGGAATATGCAAGCGGGAATTTTTCACAGCAATGTCCTGTGCGGTACGAATTTTATCCGGACCTGTAATTCCAAAAAGTCCGCCAACTTGTCCATTACGAATTTTTGCATCAACGTCTTTGCTGACAACAGCACCGGTAACAGCTCCGCCGGGAGTTACCAAATTCAACTGACCAATCTTTTCATCGAGTGTCATCTTCTTCATCAGTGAATTGACAAAGTTGTTCATTTTTGTTGTATTCGAAACCTGAGCGTTAACCTCTACATATCCAAACATCAATAAAGTGATAAGTAATAAGTGCAATTTTTTCATATCGCTAAATTTATTTTTTTCTTAAGTAAGGTTTGATGATCCTTTGCCAGATGGCATATCCTTTGGCATTCATGTGGAGGTCATCAGAACCAAAGATGCTTTTGTCGGGAAGTCGGTTTTTGTCCAACATGCTATGATAAACATCAATGAAGGCACTGTTCTTTTTGTTTCTTAAAAAATTTTTGATCAGTGAGTTTGCTTTTTCCATTTCAGGCATCAATGTTTGCCGGCTTGGACTAGGCTTTATCGAAACAAAATCTATTGTCGTGTGTGGCAAATTATTTCTCAACAGCAAAAACATTTCTTTGAACCGATTGAAAACTGAATCCGCAGTTATTTTATCAGAAGATGCAAGATCATTGTCACCTTCATAAATAAAGATTTGGCGCGGTTGATACGGATAAACAATTTGATCGAGGTAACGAATGGCATCCGGAAAAGTTGAACCGCCAAAACCACGGTTTATTATCTTATATGCCGGAAACGCTTTTTGCACATCGGTCCATTTCCTGAAAGAAGAACTACCAAGAAACAAAATAGCATTCTTAGGCGGAAAGTGAATACTGTCCTGTGTTTTAAAATCTTGTATTTCCGAATAGAAGGGAGCATTTTGTGCAGTAAGGAAACCGACGCACATTAGAAATGCAATAACCAATTGCAACTTTTTTGATAAGATTACTTTCATGAAGCAATTACTTTTTTAATTATGGAATGTTTCAATTATTAACATATGGACTTGAAAAACCTAATTTATGCAAACCATTTTGTATTTCAGGAATGTTCATAAATAATTTCCAAAATAATCCGCTCCTGTAATTTTCAATCATCGCAACGATCGGGCCTTCATCGATGGCTAGATAAGAATCGGCAACCCAGTCTTTTGATTCGTCAAATGCATCCTTAAAGCCATATTCGCCCCAAATTTTATTACCCAGATCAAAATAAAAATGTTTTAAAGCTTTCATTGAATATTGTGGAGTGTAAGGAAAAGATGATAGGGCTGCGGTTGGAGAAATAGTACCATCGTCATTTGTGGGAGAATGCGCGCTATATCCGTTCGGATCGTCACTCGCGGTTAACCCCCAGCAATCTTTGCCATAGCCTTTAAAGCCTTTAGGATTTGAAACACAATAGGAAAGGTTTATCAAAGTATGATTTTGATTTTGTTCCCAGTAATCGGCATACTGGTCTTTCAGGCCATGTGGATCGAGTCCTAAAAATGAATAGTGAGCAAAGAATAACGGGCCCCCATAATTAAAACCTAACGGTAACGTATATCCGAAAAACTTTTTGCCATTATAAAAAAAATTGCTCATTGCCCAACCGCGCTGATACACTTTCGCCGAAACAGGATAATTAGTCGCAGAAGCAGCAAGTATATAAGTGATCAATGTTTCATTATATCCATGAAGTGGAAAATCCATTGCCCATCCATTGTTTGGGCTCCAATGCCAGTATAAAACTTCCTGACCGTTTTTAGTAAACCAGTTCCATTCGATATCATTCCAGAGAGAAGTGATACGTCCACGAATCTCATTTTCCACATTATTGTCGGCATTAAAATAAGCACGTGCGCACAAAAGTCCTTCAAAAAGATAAGAGGTTTCAACAAGATCGGCGCCGTCATCTTTACGGCTGAATTTTATCGTTTTACCAGTAGCGCCATTCATCCAGTGGGGAAATACGCCGTGATAAGAATCTGCCTTATAAAGAAACTTCAGCATTTTCAGGAGGTGGTTTGCAACAGAATCCCGGGGTATCCATTTCCTTTCTGCGCCGACAATCAATGCCAATACACCAAAACCTGTGCCCCCGGTCGTTACCACTTCATCACCATAATCGAAACTAGTGTTACTTCTTTCGCGCGCCATACCGCTCACCGGATGCGCAAAATCCCAAAAGTATTTTATGGTTTGTCTTTGAACCAGGTCAAGTAAAGCAGAATCAGAAATGTTTCTACTGATTACGGAATAATTTCTGATTTGATTTGAATTTTGTTTTTGAGCAAAAACCCCGACATTGCAAAGTAGGAGCAGGAAAAAGAAGAGCATGTACCGCATTAAGTAAAATTAAGATTAATTGAATTGCCAGATGAACAGTAAACAACTTATTTTACAAATTCTGTTTTTACAAATTCGGACTTTGGAATCCCAGACGTGTCATTCCTCTTTTAATTTCGGGACAACTCATTAATAAATGCCACAACAGGCGACTGCGATAATTTTCGATCATTACTATTTCAGGTCCCTGGTCTATTGCAAGGAAAGAATCTGCAAACCAACAATCTGATAAATTGAAAGCATCAATAAATCCATAATCCTTAAAAAGCTTGTCACCGAGTTTGTAATAAAAAAAACGCAGTGCATTCATTGATTGTTCCGGCGTATATGGCAGAGATGAAATGGCTGCGGTAGGCGTAATAACTCCATCATCATTGGTGGGAGAATGAGCTGTGTAAAAACTTAAATTGTCATCGCTTGCTGTAAGTCCCCAATCATTTTCACTATAACCGTTAAAATGTTTGGGATTACTAACGCAATATCCAAAATTGATCAACGACTGGGCAGCATTTTGTGTAAAGTAATTTGCATAAGCATCAGAAAGATCATGCGGATTGATCCCTAGAAAAGAATAGTGAGAAAAGAAAAGCGGACCGCCGTAATCCGGTCCAAGCGGCAGCTGCACACCATAAAAAGATGAACCGTTTTTCATTGCTCCATTTGATGCCCAACCATTGTCATAAACAATTTTCGGAATAGAATCTGTATTTGAGGAAGCAGCGAGAACATATACGATCATTGCTTCATTCCAACCTTTGATCTGCATGTTCATATCAAAATTATAATCAGGACTCCAATGCCAATACAATACATTTTGCCCGCCATTTCTAAACCAGTTCCATTCAACAGCATTCCAAAGTTCATTAATCTTATTTCGCAAATTTGTTTCTTCTGCATCTGAAGAATTAAAGTATTGACGTGCACACAAAAGGCCTTGCATTAAAAAAGAAGTCTCCACTAAATCAGCACCATTATCTTTATCACTGAAGGGAACGGTTGTCCCCGTTGCACCGTTTATCCAATGAGAAAATGCACCGTGATACCGGGTACATTTATTTTTTAAAAAATTTACGATTGTATCTATCCTTACCAAACCTTGTGAGCGGGTGATGAAATTTCTGTTGATAGCCGAGATGATGCTCATGACACCAAAACCTGTCCCCCCGGTAGTTACGACATCACCGGAAGTATTTCTTTCACGCGCCATTCCTGAAACAGGATGACCAAAATCCCAAAAATATTTAAAGGTCTGCTTTTGAACGATGTCAAGCAATACACTGTCAGAAACCCGTTGGAATTTGTCAGAAGAGTCAATTTCCGTAATTATATTAATCGATTTATCAGCAGTCAAAACCACGTTCTGGTTTGATTGTACCGATTTTGAAATGGTAAAAATATATTTCGATAAATATTGAAGAGCAGAGGCCGGTTGAATTTCTGCCACACTATCTTTATTAGAGTAAGAAATGTTTACCGCGATCTCACTGCCATTGCTTTTTACTAAAGAAATACCTGATGAGAGGGAAGAATGATCTACCGGAGCGGTAAACGAAATTTTTATTACCGGGGTTAAATTTACATTGTAATAATCGTTCGTTCTGTTGGCATTGCTGTCGCTGACTTTTAAAGTTGTGATCAAAAAACTTCCGGGAACCGGCGGCGATACAGGGGTTGCTTTTTTTGCACAACTGAGATAATAAAAAGCAAAACAGAAAAGCAAGAATGATTTCATACCAACAAGTTAGTGATTGTTATTTGCGTTTTCCTAAAATACAAAATTCATTTTTTAGTAAGTTCATTCTTTTGCTCGAACGTCATTGCGAATATTCCTTAACCTTTTATTTAATTTTTCATCACGAGAAGAGAGAAAGGTTTTGCCCAAATCCGTTACATAAATACACAAAATATTTTTGTTATTAACCTGCTCCATTCTTGTTCCGATGAAACCTCGTTTATATAAACCGGCCAATGATGACTTCATTTCTTCAGGCAGGCAGGGAATCTTTCCATTATTCAGCGACTCTTTTTCAACGCATTCTCTTAGCTTCTCAATCATTCGCTTTGTTGGTGGGCGCAAGTTTGTTTCCATAAAAATTTGATTTTATCACCCAATTGTTATTCGTTCACTTTTTCATTAGAAATGTATAAAAGAATGTGCCGGAATTAACTGCAATACCAGCGTATAAGGAATCTCCCTATCCTTTAAGGGTCGCATATTTGTTGATTAGCTTGTCCGTTTCAAGAAGTACAACTTCGAAGTGAGCATTTTTTGTCCAATCAACCACACGATGCAATTTTCTGTTTAACGGCCCCCATCTTTCGGGCTCACCATCCATACTTATCACTACAGAAGGAGTATCAAATGCATCAGCGATATGAGAAACGCCGGTGGAATTTGAAACAATTGCAAACGCATTCTTAATTAAAATAGCGATGGCACCGAGAGAGGTTTTTCCGCTGAGGTCGATCGCATTGTGGTGCATGCATTTAATAACTTCACAAGTAATGTCAGTTTCTTCTTTTGTTCCTGTGATTACTGCTGAAAATCCTCTTTCAATACAGAAATCTGCTATTTGAGCAAAATAATTTGGTGGCCATTGCCGCCATCGTCCCCGGGAACCAGGATGAAAACAAATATAATTCTTTGGATAAACAGGTAGCAGCAAGGCCTCAAAGTCCTTTTGATCTTGCTTTGTTAATGGAAATTCCAAATGATCACTAGATGGTGAAATTCTCAAATGCTGCATCAGCAAAAGATGACGCTTTACTTCAGGCTCGTTCTCGGGATATTTCATGAAAAGAGGCGAATTAACATGACTTTCTTCATTGTAAAATCCGGCGACGTGGTTTGCACCGAATTGAAACATAAGCCGGTTAACAACGGTACCATTTCCCTGCATCTGAAGTAATAAATCAAATTTTTCTTTCCTGACCTGTTTAAAAAAAACCTCCAGTTGCTGCTCGTCAAAAGGTTGCTCAGGTAATCCGTAATACCCTGGGAAATGAATAAAACCATCAAAATATTCATCGAATCTTTCGACAAAAGACTTTGCCCACGGCAAGCCCAACAAAGTAATGGTTGCTGAAGGATAAGCATGTCGTAACGCCCTGATGGCAGGTATTGCACAAAGCATATCGCCTAATTGTAATGCCCTGAATACAGCAATTTTTTTTATATCCTTTAATTCATTCATCATAAGCGCAATACTTTAAATTTAATAGCACCATACAGATTCCAAAAAACAGAAACGAATGGAATCAGTAAAGAAGTAGCTATCATCTCAACAACATGCTTAAACGAAAGAGATGCATTTGTCAATCGTTTTAAGATGAAGGCAATCATCAAATACAACCAGATCGATAAACAAACCAAAGCGATAATTTTTTCATTTTCAAACCATTCAGCAAACGATGTTATTAGTAAAGCAATGATTAAATAATAATTACGTAATGCAGGAGAACCGATTCTTTGCTTATACAACTGTGGATGTTTTTTGAAAAGCAGAGCATTGAACATAGATTTCCTTTGTTCCTTTAGACTCACTCCCCATGCCGCCTTACGCGCAGGGTGAATTACAACTGCTTCTTCGATCTTTTTGATAGGAATGTTTTCTTTCAGAAATTTAAATTCAAGATCGCTGTCTTCGCGCCATGCCATAGTGAACGCTTCATCAAAACCATTGACCATTTCAAGACAACACTTGGTGCACGCACAATTGGCCGTTACAAATTCTGCCGTTTCAAGATTTGCGGTGTTCAGTTCAAAATCTGTCGGAGCGGCGGATAATGGAACGATGATCTTGCCGGTTAATGCGATCTCACATTCGCCATAAAACTGGAAAGCATTGTAATAGTTAGTGATCCAATGAACTGACGGAATGCAATCATCATCAGTAAACAAAATTAAATCGCCCTTTGCGATTCTCCATCCGGCATTTCGCGCGGCCGCCGGTCCTTTTTTAAATGGCAATGAATAGCAAAAAATGTTTTGGAAGAAATCAAACAACCGACAATCAGCCAACATGTTATTTGTTTCATCGTCAAGACCATCTGTCACAACGATTATTTCGAAGTCATGAGCCGGAAAATCCTGTGAAATCAAGGCTTCCAGGCATCTTTTGAGTAACATCGGCCGTTGATAAGTAGGAATAATTACAGACACTTTTACCGACATATTTGATTAATGATTTTATTTATTAACTAATTATTTTTTTCCAATAAAAAAGAATTAATGACTAAAGCATCAAAAGGCGATGTCCAGAAACATTCGATGGCATCTCTTGGCGTACATACGATGGGTTCACCTCTTGTATTGAAAGAAGTATTTACCAAAACAGGTACGCCGGTTAATTCTTTAAATTCTTTTAAAAGTGAATGATAGCGAGGATGTTGTTCAGCACTTATCGTTTGTATTCGCGCAGTTCCATCCACATGCCGCACTGCAGGAATTTTTTCTGCTTTATCGGATCTGACACAATGTACAAACAACATGAATGGTGATTTGCCGGCGTTTTCAAACCATTGAGGAGCATCTTCTTCCAGGACTACAGGAGCAACCGGGCGAAAATCTTCACGATCTTTTATTTCGTTAAGTTTTGCCTGCATTTCTGAATTGATGGGGGAAGCCAAAATGGAACGGCTTCCTAAAGCCCGTGGGCCGAATTCCATCCTTCCCTGGAACCAGCCAATGATTTTATCCTCTGCTAAAATTTTCGCTGTTTCTTTAGCAACGTTTTCCAGTTTTCGGTAAGATACTTTTGTCCACTTTAAAAATTTCTCAACTTCTTCATCAGTATATTCAGGTCCCCAGTAACAATGATCCATTGTAAAAATCTTCTTGTTGTCTCTGCGGGCTTTTGCATCCACCCATAAAGCCGCTCCTAAGGCGGTCCCTGCATCCCCTGAAGCAGGCTGCACCCAAATATTTTTAAAATTACTGTAGTCTCGTATCACAGCATTCAACACACAATTTAGAGCCACCCCGCCTGCAAGACATAAATTTTCTTCACCAGTTTCCTTTTGAAACCAGTTTACTATTTGCAAAACAGTTTCTTCCAGGACCTTTTGCAAAGAATAAGCAATATCAAAATGGTGTTCTAAAAAAGGTTCATCTCTTTTCCGAGCCTTTCCAAAGCGTTCTTCCAACTTTAGATCACCAATTGTATAAGTTCCGTTTTCACCAACTTTTATCATAGACCTGAACTCATCTAAATAAACAGGCTTACCATAAGAAGCAAGCGCCATCACTTTATATTCGTCTGAAGAATGTAAAAAACCAAGATAACTGGTTACCTCTTCATACAAAAGTCCTAAAGAATGCGGCATTAAAACTTCGGATATTTTTGTAAGTTCATTCCCTTCTCCTACATAGTAGCTCGTAGTTGTTTTTTCGCCTCTTCCATCAATGGTTAGCACCGCCGCATGAGAAAACGGAGATGGGAAAAAAGCACTTGCCGCATGTGCAATATGATGTTCAACATAATTCCATTTATCAAGAGACATTCTTGCTCCTGAAAATCTTTTTTGCAGATGATGCGGATAGCCATCCACTAACTGCCTTGGAGCATTAATTATAGATGAAAGAAATAAAGAATCCCACTCTGCAGCACCGTCTTCATTTTTTTGACGATCCGCAGCAAAAGGAATGGCAATCGCCGGATCATTTAGATTGTCCATCATTTTTTTAGGATCAAAAGAATAAGCGATTTTATCTACCTCTTTAAGATGAATGCCTGCCACACCAAGACAATAATCTATTGCATGATAAGGCAATTGATAAGTTGAAAAAGGGATAGGCCTCTTGCCGTGTTTTATATGTGTGAAACGTTCTTCTTCAGCCGCAGCCAATAACTTTCCATCCTTTAAAATACAAGCTGATGAATCATGAAACACGGCATTGATACCTAAAATATACATGCTTACCCTTTGTGATTTATAGTATTAATTTACAGCCAATAAAATTTCAAATACTGAACCAATCGCTATTTGAGAGGAAATGAAAAAATTGGCAGCCAGTAAACCTCTAAAACTTCATGATATTTTTTTGAAAAACATAATATTCTGTTTTACTTGTCAACCTTCAATTGCAGCCTGTAAACCGGTGCTATAAATCAGAAAAAAATATTTATTTTTTTATAAGTTCAACTTAATTTTTTTTTACTGAAGTATGTAGAAACCATTCTACAAGCGAAGTATTTTAGTACTAATTATTTCACAAACTTTCTTTTTGCTTTACTGCTTGTTCTTGGCACAATTTTTTACTTTTTTAAGAGTGAATAGATTTAAAAATTATTAAAAAGAACAAGGGATTATAAAGCATTTATTCCCTATTACATTGGCGCATATTTACAGCCTGGTTAAGTTTTTTAAACCGATTGATAAGTATAGATTGATTTATTATGAATCACTACATTCTTTTTATTCAGTTAAAATGAATAGCCGCAA
>Ga0157371_10000686_pt1 | contig 40039 bp, 22 predicted proteins | sample C45metaG_FD_113462 | JGI IMG/M metagenome (GOLD analysis project Ga0157371, IMG submission 113462) | Corn rhizosphere microbial communities from Kellogg Biological Station, Michigan, USA - C4-5 metaG | ecosystem: Host-associated > Plants > Roots > Rhizosphere > Soil | place: USA: Michigan... | reverse complement strand
GAATTTCTTGACGACCATAGAGCATTGGAACCACCTGATCCCATCCCGAACTCAGCAGTGAAACGATGCATCGCCGATGGTAGTGTGGGGTTTCCCCATGTGAGAGTAGGTCATCGTCAAGATCAATTCCAAAACCCCTGTTTGCTAACGCAGACAGGGGTTTTGTCTTTCTGGCGTCCGTAAAAACGCATACCCCGCCTACCCTCTCCACACTCAGGAACTCTGCGAGCCGACACCGTTTGGCAGCAGAACTGTCCTCGACCCCTTCCAGTGCCAACGGTTACGCCTGCGCCGCTCTAGCACGCCGTTCAGCGGGAATACCGGGCAATTCATTTAAACCGCTAAGTATTCCCGGGTTTGTGCCGAAAGACTGATGAAACATGCGTGCACCAAAGTAGAGCGGTCGAAGAGCGCCGTCTGCGCTGTTACATGGAATGTTGCACCTGGAACGCATCCCCACTTTTTGCATAGAAGTCCCATGAAATGAATCTCAAATTCAGCCATAAAATCCTTCTGGCCGCCTCTGGCGTCGTGGTACTGGCGTTTGCGTTGTTCACTTTGTACAACGACTATCTGCAGCGAAACACGATCCGGCAGAACCTCGAATCGTCCGTCCAGCAAGCCGGCGACCTGACTGCCAGCAGCGTGCAGAACTGGATGAGTGGGCGTGTACTGGTCCTGGAAAATCTCGCGCAAAACGTCGTTCATCAAGGCGCCAACGCCGACCTTCCGGGTCTGGTTGATCAACCGGCTTTCACTTCCAACTTCCAATTCACCTACGTTGGCCAGGCCAATGGTGTATTCACCCAGCGTCCCGACGCGAAGATGCCGGACGGTTACGATCCGCGTCAGCGCCCCTGGTACAAACAAGCAGTAGCTGCTGACAAGACCATGCTGACTCCGCCCTATATGGCAGCTGTCGGCGGCTTGGTAGTCACCATCGCCATGCCCGTGAAGAAGAATGGAGAATTGCTCGGCGTGGTCGGTGGTGACCTAAGCCTGGAAACCCTGGTGAAGATCATCAATTCGGTAGACTTCGGAGGCATCGGCCATGCGTTCCTGGTCAGCGCCGACGGGCAGGTAATCGTCAGCCCGGACAAAGACCAGGTGATGAAAAACCTCAAGGACATCTATCCGAACGCCGCTGTGCGCATCGAGAAGGGCAATCAGGAAGTCACCCTGAACAAGCAGGACCGCATCCTTTCGTTCACGCCGGTCAGCGGTTTGCCAAATGCTGAGTGGTACATCGGTCTGTCGATCGATAAGGACAAAGCCTACGCACCGCTGAGTCAATTCCGCACCTCGGCGTTGATCGCGATGTTTATCGCCGTCAGCGTTATTGCAGTGCTCCTGAGCCTGCTGATCAATGTGTTGATGCGCCCACTGACTACCATGGGCCGTGCGATGCAGGACATCGCTCAGGGCGAGGGTGACTTGACCCGTCGTCTGTCCGTGGAAAGCAAAGACGAGTTTGGCGAGCTGGGCGGCTCTTTCAATCAGTTCGTAGAAAGGATTCACGCCTCGATTTCCGAAGTGTCCTCGGCGACTCGGCAGGTTCATGACCTGTCCCAGCGTGTAATGGCCTCGTCCAACGCCTCAATCGTCGGCTCCGACGAACAAAGCGCTCGCACCAACAGCGTGGCCGCCGCAATTAATCAGTTGGGCGCCGCTACTCAGGAAATCGCCCGTAACGCCGCGGACGCTTCCCAGCACGCCAGCGGCGCAAGCGAGCAGGCCGATGACGGTCGTCAGGTGGTGGAAAAAACCATTCTGGCCATGACCGAGCTGTCGCAAAAAATCAGCCTGTCCTGCACCCAGATCGAAACCCTGAATGCCAGCACCGATAACATCGGGCACATTCTGGATGTGATCAAAGGCATCTCCCAGCAGACCAATTTGCTGGCGCTCAACGCGGCCATCGAAGCGGCTCGAGCCGGTGAAGCCGGTCGCGGTTTTGCGGTGGTGGCGGACGAAGTGCGCAACCTGGCGCATCGCACGCAAGAGTCGGCGGAAGAGATCCACAAGATGATCACCTCGCTGCAGATCGGCTCCCGCGAAGCGGTAACGACCATGAATGCGAGCCAGGTCTCCAGTGAAGAGACTGTCGAAGTGGCGAATCAGGCCGGTCTGCGATTGGTGAGTGTTACCCAGCGCATTGGCGAAATCGACGGGATGAACCAGTCGGTGGCAGCCGCGACCGAAGAACAGACGGCAGTCGTGGAAACCCTCAACGTTGACGTCAATCAGATCAACCTGCTGAACCAGCAGAGCGTGGCCAACCTCAATGAAACATTGAAGGATTGCGACGCATTGTCGTTGCAGGCGAACCGGTTGAAGCAATTGGTGGATAGCTTCAAGATCTGATTCAGGTCAGACCGCGTTATCGTTCATCGCAAGCAGGCTCGCTCTCACACTTGACCGCACTCCTTCAGAAGGAACCCGGTCAACCTGTGAGAGCGAGCCTGCTCGCGATGGCGGTAGCTCAATCACCGCCAAATGAAAGCCCTACGCAAATAGCTTCAACACATTATTCATCGCGTCGTCGGCAAACCCCTGCACAAAATCCTTGAATCCCGGCAAGGTCTCGGCGCCGCCCTGCGCCGGCTCGGCAATGATGGTCCAGGTCGCCCGCGACTTGTCTGCGCCCAGTGGTTCTACACTCATCGCCGCCCACAAATTGGCCACGCCCAACGTGTTGTAGATCGTGGTCCAGGTCATGCTCAGCGCCTGGTCATCGCGTGAATTAAGCTGCTCGACCACCAGGTTGCCGTCCTTGAAGAATTTCTTGCGCAGCGACGACACGCCTTCTCCCGTCATCTCGATATGCGAGAGCGCAGGAATGAATTTGTCGAAACCGGCAAAGTTACCGACCACCGCCCAGACTTTTGCGGCATCCGTCGGCACCTCCACAGAAGATACGACGTGGCAACCGTGAGGGTTTTTGATCAGGGTATCGGGTTGCAGAGTGCTCATGGTCTTGCTCCATTGGGTTTGAATGAATCAGATGAAGTTGATTTCTTTGAGGTAGTCGCAGCCACGGCGCAGCAGCGCCGGGGATTTTTCCGGGTAATGCGCGCCCATCTGCCGCACGCCGGCCTGGGCGTTGTCGTGGCCGATCATCGAGATGTCGCCGATGTCTTCCTCGAAGCCGTTGAGGTAGAACCCGAGCACGCCGAACAGCGCGTTATCGCTGTCGACCCGACCCAGTTGCTGTTGCCAGTCAGCGACGCTGACCATGGCGAATTCCCGGCCGGCGTCACGGAATGACGCAACGTAGTCGTCCCAACTCAGGGGCTCGGGGTTGTGCAGGTTGAACACAGCTTTTTCGGGCTGATAGCGGCTGGCATGGAAGGCGATGAATCGGGCCAGAAAGTCCACCGGCATCAGGTCGAAATTCAGCGCGAACTCCGGCACCTGACCGAGTTGAATCGATCCTTTGAGCATCAGCATCAAGCGGTTCTTGTGCGGCTGACAGACGCCGGTGAGGCTGTTGAAACTGATGTTCCCCGGTCGGTAAAGATTGACCCGCACCCCGCGCTCACGGGCTCGTTCGAGGATCCGTTCACCGACCCATTTCGACAGGTTGTAGCCATTCTTGATGTAGATCGGCGGGGTCTGTGCGGCGGGCAGTTCCAGCACCCGGCCATCGTCGGCAATCGTGCTGGAGGCCGACAGCGTGGAGACGAAGTTGAAGATTTTCTTGCTGCGCCCCTCGCACAGACGCAAGCACTCGAAAATCGGCTCGACGTTGTCTCGCGCCAGCGACTCGTAATCGAGCACGTGATTGACGTTGGCGGCGTTGTGCACCAACGCGCCGAACTCCCGATCCAAACGCTCGTAAATGGCCGGTGCGAGCCCCAGTGACGGACGCGTAATATCCGCCGCATAAACCTGCACCCGACTCAGGTCCAGATGCTCCAGACGGTTTTCGCGCAACGCCTGAGCGAAACGCTCAGCCGCCGATTGCCCGCCGCCATCACGCACCAGGCACGCCACTTCACTCGCACCCCACGCCAACATCGCCTCGACGATATGCACACCGACAAAACTGTTGGCGCCCGTGATGATCACCTTGTGCACATCGCCCATGCGGCTGATTGGCAGCGGCTGAATATCCAGCTCACGGAAAGCATCTGCCAGCGCCTGCGCACTCAGCACTTCCTCGGTGCCCGAGCCTCGGACCAGGGTCGCCAATTTCGCAATGGTCGGTAATTCTATAAAGCGGTTGATCGAGATACTGCGGCCGAATTCCTCACGCAATCGCAGCAGCATCCGCGACAACAGAATCGAGTGGCCGCCCAGATTGAAGAAGCTTTCGTCGGTCGAAATATCACTGGGTGGCAGCTCCAGCAACTCGGCCCAGATCTCAAGCAAGAGTGCTTCATCGGCGCTGGCGGGGAGGCGTCGCACCGTGTTTTCGCAAACATTCACCGGCAGGGCCAGTAGCGCTTTGCGATCGACCTTGCCGTTGCTGGCGAACGGCATGCTGGTCAGTTCGGTCCAGGCGCCGGGCTGCATGTAGTCCGGCAAAAACTGCATCGCATGAGCCCTCAAGGCTTCGCGAGCAGCCCCCGGTTGCTCCTCCTGTGGCTGCGTCAGGAAAGCCAGAATGCGCCGCTGACTGTCGATCACCACCGCCACCTGGCGGTACAACTGACTGTCGCGCAGGCAGCGTTCGATCTCCTCCGGCTCGACCCGAAAGCCGCGAATCTTTACCTGGTTGTCCCGCCGTCCACACAGCTCGATGCCGTCAGGGGTCCACTTCGCCATGTCGCCGGTGCGGTAGGCGCGCAGGGTCTGGCTGTCAGGCAGACTCAGGTTCAGATAGCGCTCCGCGGTCTGCTGCGGGTTGTTCAGGTAACCCAGACAAACCCCCGGCCCGACGATGTACAACTCGCCGACAGTTTGCTCGGTCACGGGTTGAAAGGCCTCATCCAGAATCAGCACCTGACTGTTGGCAATCGGTGCGCCAAGGGTGCGGTTGCTGTCGCCATTGCGCAGCTGTCGCGCCGTGATCAGCACCGTCGCTTCGGTCGGACCATAGAGGTTGTAGAGATTGCCTTGGCGGGTGAGTTGCTCGATGACATAGGGTTCGCAGACATCGCCACCGGTCATCACATGGTCCAGGACCTGCAGCTGCTCCAGCGGGAGAATGCTCAGCAGCGCCGGCGGCAGGAACGCATGGCTCAGCCGCTGATGACGGATCAGTTCAACCAGTTGCAAGGGATCGCGGCGCTGATCATCGCTGGGCACGATCAGCTCGGCGCCCTGAAGCAAGGTCGGGAAAATATCGATCAGCGACGAGTCGAAACTCAGCGATGAAAACTGCAGCGCCCGGCTTTGTTCAGTCAGTTGCACATAGTCGGCGTACCACGCGGTGAAGTGCGCGAGGTTGGCCTGGCTGAGCAACACGCCTTTGGGATGCCCGGTGGTGCCCGACGTATAAAGCGCCATGCACGGTGCATCGAGATCAGGTCTCTGGCGCATCAAGGATTGGCCGAGGTCGACGTCATCAGCGTCGATTTGGCTGACGTCCAGCGCTGGCATTTCATCGGCCAGCGGATGTTGGCCGTCATGCAGCAACAACACGGCCCCGGCGTTCGAAAGAATGTATTGCTGACGTTGCAACGGGTGGCTTGGCTCCAACGGCAAATACACCGCACCGCTGCCCAGAATCGCCAGAATCCCCGCATACAACGCCGTGCATTTGGGCAGGCAAATCCCGATGACCAACGGCCCCTGATGTTGAGCGAGCAATGGCAGCAATCGCTGCTGGATCGCGCGGCTATGGGCGTGCAATTGCCGATAGCTCAAGGACGTGCCGGCGATGTTCAGCGCAGGTCGTTCGGGGGACTCGATGAAGCGTTGCTCGAGGCGCTCGATCATCGGGATCCGGGCGAGTTGCAGCAGCGCGGGTTGAGCGGTGTTATTGAATTGATGAACGAAGGCCAAGTGCTCTAGAAACAACAGGTTTTCCACACGCTCGAAGTGAGCGGAAGCGGCTGGTTCTGCCTGCAGAAAATACTCGGCGTCCCGGGAGAACCGACTAACCAGCAGCGCGACATGATCCACCAGTTCCGCCACCGCTCTGAGGCGCAATGCCTGGCCGTTTCCCGACGGCTCGTCGGCAATCGGCACACGAGTGAAAAGCCGGCCTGCGTGCATGCACAGCAAGTCCATCGGCGCCAGCCCGGTGGCGGCGGGCTTGCCGACACCCAGTTGCAGGCTGAGGCGGGGCGCATCGCCCAAGACTGAAAACGCCTGGCTGGCATCGTCGATTAGCAAATCACATGGCGGCGCCTCTTCGAACGCCTCACGCCGGACCAGCAAATGACCCTGTTGTTCAAGTTCCAGCGCCAGGTCGGTCAAGGCCTGGCTTTGCCCAATGAGCAGAATGTCGAGACGTCTCATGATGTTCTCCTCGTTAAACCAGGTAGTCGCTGAGGGCGTCTTGCACGCACGGCGAATCGAGCAGCGAACTGCTGCGGAAAAACCGCACGATGTTGGCGACCAGCGGGTGATGGCGATTGATCGGGAAGGCCAGTCCCGAGACTTCGCTCTTGAGTGCGCGACGCGCGGCATCGCTGATCTGCAATGAGTCGATCAGACGAAAATCGAAGGACTTCTGGATGTCGTTGGTCAGGTAATGCGCGATGAACACCGGCAGGATTTGCGCGATGCGTTGGCGGTCTTCTTCGCTCGCGGTGTGCCAGTAGATGCGCACCATCCGCGACCAGAATCCGGAGTGGCGACCTTCGTCGAGCAAGTGATCGGCCATCAGGCCTTTGATCGATTGCTTGACCGTGTCGTCCTTGGCGAACGCCGCGACATCGCCGGTCACGGTGTTCTCGGCGATGGCCACGCAAATCAGTTCAACGGCACTGCGCAGGTGCTCCGGTGCGAGGGCCACGGCTGCCGGAATCGCTCGGCTCAATTCGATTTCATCCGGCAACTCAATCGGCGTGATGCCGGTCATGGCGACAGTCTGCTGCATGAAATCCATGGCCACGAGCGCGTGGTAATCCTCGTCCACCACCACGGTCATGGCGTCATAGCGACAGGCGAACGGGAACGTTAGGGCGAAGCGGTTCTTTGCGATGCTACGTGCGGTTTTGTCGACGATCTCGGTCTCGAAAATCACCACGTCGTTAATGAATTTGTAGAGCGTCTGCACCAGTGCGAAGTCGCGTTGCTCCGGGCATTCGCGCAGGAAGGTTTCGCTCAGCACCAGCGGTTGGCGACTCAAGGGATAGATCAATTTGTCATCGTTCTCCAGCAAGCGCCGGGGACGGGTGCGGATGGTCGCGCGGCTCTCCCAGGCGTCGGCGAAGGATTGGTAGTCAGCGGCGTTCATGCGTTCACCTCGGCAACCGGTTCGCTCATGCTCTGGCGCAAGCCGTCCCACAGGGCGATGCGGCTCTCTACGGCGGCAATCGCGCTGGCGTAGACATCGGCTTCGCGTTGCGGATCACCATCGACCAGTCGTGCCAGCAGCTTTTCCGCGGCTGGGCCGTGGTCTTCGGAATCGACCTCGATGTGCCGTTCCAGGTAGTAACGGAAGGTCGGCGCTTGCTCAATGCCGATGCCCCAGTCATCGAGGATCCGCTGGAACATGTGCGGAATGACACTCTCACGACCGTGCAGAAACGCCGCCGCCACGCTATGCCCCGGTGCATGCAGTGCGGTGTGCAAGGTATGGCGCACGAACTGCGCAGCCGCCGGATCAACGTCAACGCTTTGCAACGCCACGTCGTAACTCACACCTTCTTGTTGCAACGCCACAAACCGTTCGACCGCGACCGTACTGGCACCGACTTCGCGCATTGCATCCAGGTACAACTCGTAATGGCTGTAATGACCGTGGGCCGGGCGATCATCGGACTCTTCACCGAGCACAATCTCGTTGATCAGGCGCGCAGCCTGCGGGTCTCGCGGCGGCAACCAGGGCAGTTGAACGCAGGTCAATTCCTGTTGCAGACGTTTGGTCAGCGACATGAAATCCCACACCGCAAAGACATGGGTTTCCATGAAACGCTGAAGTACCGACAGTGAATGTATTTCAGCGAAAATCGGGTGCGCACTAAGTTCTGCTTTCTTTTGGTTGAGACGGTCTTTATGCGTTTTCATGAGCGAGCCTATAGTTGATCTGAAATGCCGATAGGGGTGCGTTGATCATTAAGTGACAGCCGTTTAAAGTTTTCTGTTGGCGAGCGAATGCCTCAAGTTAATTGATGAGTTTGCGTTGAAAGCAAGGCGCCAGGTAAAGGCGTTAGCACCCGTATTCAGGAGGGGGCGGAGAAAAACTAATACATGAATAAAGTTCCCGGCAAGTTATTTTTATATTATTTGAAAGTTGTAATTTATTGGGTGCGACAAGTCCCGATAAAACTTTTGTTAGTTGTTTTATTTGGGCGTAGTTGCTCCTTTCAACTAATAAAAGTCAAAATTCAGGTAAAGAGTGAATGCCTCACTCGAAGCAACTTTCTAAAGGTGTCGTTTAGATGATTTAAGGGGGTGGAAGTTGGCTGGGATCGACGCCGGTTCTTCCTTTCCCGTGACAAGACTCCTTCCGTAGGTTCTTGGTGCGGGGACTGCTTCGCAGGATGCGGAGCGTCGCCCGTTCTTTATTTGTTGGCAGCCCAAGAGTGAGCGTAAATCAAGGCAGCCGCTATCACCGGATTGTCATTAACCGGTGCAATGAATGTGCTGGAGGGAAGGCGTTCGGCGAAAGGGCCTTGGTCACAGGAAGTGCGGTCGCTACAGCGGTTCGGCAGGACGCCGGAGGATGTGTAAGAGGATTTGTCGAGGCTTTATAAGATTGAATGGCGGCCAATGAAACAAGCGTCAGGGATGCGCCCTGTCTCATTTACCGCCGAGATTAGCGGTTGTTTTTCCTGCTCTGCGCCTCGGGGCTGTTGAGGTAACGCGTGATGACCTCCACACCGCGATTGAGGTGATGTTCGAGCAGCGTTACCGCGCGTTCGATGTCACGATTTTCGGCGGCCAATAACAGCGCTCGGTGATCTTCCTGGGACAGTTTGCCCAGGCCCATGGCCTCCAGGTTAAAGCGCAGGAAGCGCTCTTCCTCGTTCAACCCGTCTTCGACCAGTCTCAACAGACGACGGTTAGGCGCCTTGCTGTAAAGCGCCATGTGGAAGAGGCGATTGAGCCGACCGATTTCGGTGTAGTCGTTTTCTGTCTCGAGGCTATCGATATAGCACGCAGCCTCTTCGAGATCCTTGGCATCGAGTAAGGGAATCGATAGCCGCAGTGCTTCGGACTCCAACAGAATCCGCAACGCATAAGTTTCGACGGCGTCACCCTGAACCAGCGGCGCGACGACGGCGCCTTTATGCGCGATGACGTTGAGCAACGACTGGGCTTCGAGTTGGCGCAAGGCTTCACGCACCGGCATGCGGCTGACGCCGAACAGGTCGGCCAGATCTTGCTGGCGCAACGCTGTACCGCACGGAATGCGACCGTCGAGAATGGCCGAACGCAGGGTTTCTTCGATAACCGAGCGTGCCAGGTGAGCGGGAATCGGCCCGTTGACCTTGATACTGCTGAGCGGGTTGGGCTTCTGTGTCACTACTACGCACCCTGTTTGACTGAAATATTTGGATCCAAATGGACACTAGTGACTGCTTGTCAGGTTGTCAAACGATCCGGAGATCGTAGCCTGCCACTTATTATGTCATTCACCATTCAAAGTTTAGCGCGTCACCAGTGATTGCACGGTGCCATTGTCTTTTACCGGACTAACCTTCACCATCAAACGAATTCCATCTGCCTGATCTGGATGCCTCGCATTGGCGGTACGTTTCGCGATCCCTCGGACTTTGCGCTGGCTGTGCTGCGCCTTGCTGCTGGCCGGCGTCATGCTGGGCGGGTTGCATGCCGATTGGGATTTTTCGCTGATCAGCCGTCGTGCGCAGGCATTGTACGGGCCCTTGGGCGAAGGGCAGCAGCGCATCGACTCCTGGCAGCATTTGCTGGCGACGCAAAAGCAGGTCACTGAGCTGGAGCAGCTCAACGTGGTGAACCTGTTCTTCAATAAACAGGTGCGTTACGTCGAGGACATCGATCTGTGGCATGAAGCCGACTATTGGGAAACTCCCATCGAAGCCTTGTGGAAAGGCGCCGGCGACTGCGAAGACTACGCCATTGCCAAGTATTTCAGCCTGCGTCATCTCGGAGTGTCCAGTGACAAGCTGCGCATCACCTACGTCAAGGCGTTGCGCTTGAACCGGGCGCACATGGTATTGACGTATTACTCGAGCCCGGAAGCCATGCCGCTGGTGCTCGACAGCTTGATTGACGCGATCAAGCCGGCCAACCAGCGAACCGATTTGTTGCCGGTCTACTCTTTCAATGCCGAAGGATTGTGGCTGCCGGGTGCCAAGGGCAACAAAAAGGTCGGTGATACCAAACGCCTGTCTCGTTGGCAGGACGTACTGAAGAAAATGCAGGCCGAAGGTTTCCCGGTCGAGACGACTAACTAGGAGCACGCGCTCAGATGTCTTTGTTCAAACAGCTGTTGATCGCTATCTGTCTGTTCCTCGTGGTCGCCTTCACCGGCAGCTTCATGGTCAGTCTGGAAAGCTCGCGTACCCAGTACGTCAACCAGTTGCGCTCCCACGCCCAGGACGCCGCGACGGCGTTGGCGCTGTCCCTGACGCCGAATATCGATGACCCGGCGATGGTCGAGTTGTTGGTCAGTTCGATCTTCGACAGCGGCTATTACGCGAGCATCCGTGTGGTCGATTTGTCCAACGACAAAACCATCGTCGAGCGCAGCGGCATTCCGGCGGTCAACAATGTGCCGGACTGGTTCGTCAAAATGATCGGCCTGGAACCGGCCGGTGGTGATGCGATTGTTAGCCGCGGTTGGGAACAGGCGGCGCGGGTCGAGGTGGTCAGCCACCCGATGTTCGCATTGGCCAAGCTGTGGCAAAGCGCGTTGGGTAGCCTCGGCTGGTTGCTGATTTGCGGCGCTGTGAGCGCGGTGTTGGGCGCGTTGCTGTTGCGTCGACAACTCAAGCCGCTGGATTACATGGTCAAGCAATCCCACGCCATCGCTCGCCGCGAATTCCTCAGTCTGCCGCAGCTGCCACGCACGCCTGAGTTGCGACGTGTGGTGCAAGCCATGAATCAGATGGTCGAGAAGCTCAAGGCGCTGTTCCAGGAACAGGCCGAACGCAGTGAAAAACTGCGTGTCGAGTCCTATCAGGACAACCTCACGGGCCTGGCCAACCGGCGCTATTTCGAGATGCAGTTGAATGCACGGGTCAGCAACCCGGAACAGGCGAGTTCCGGTTATCTGCTGCTGTTGCGGGTCAAGGACCTGGCTGGTTTGAACCAGCGGCTAGGTGGTCAGCGCACAGATCAATTGCTGCAGGCGGTGGGCGAACAGCTGTCCCGAGAATGCGCCAAGTACCCTGAAACGCAGAATCTCGTCACGCGGATCCGTGGTGGCGAATTTGCCGTGCTGGCGCCAGGACTGGTGCGCGAAGAAGCGCTGCAACTGGCGCAGAACCTCGACAGCGCTTTGGCGAGCCTGCATGCGACAGGCGCCACCGATGTGGCTTCAGTGGCCTCGATCGGGCTTGCACCGTTTGTTCATGGCGACTCGCCGCAAGCCGTGTTGAGCCTGGGCGATCAGGCATTGGCCCAGGCCGAAGGGCAAGGTGAGCAGAGCTGGGCGTGCCTTGATCACAGTGCTTCTTCCAGTGTCGGTGATGATCATCACGCCTGGCACACCTTGCTGGATCAGGCGTTGAATCATCACCGTTTCCAGTTGTATTTCCAGCCAGTGGTGGCTACTCAGGACACGCAACTGGTGCTGCATTACAAGGTGTTGTCGCGGTTGATCGACGCCGAGGGTCAGACCATTCCCGCTGGACGCTTCCTGCCGTGGCTGGAGCGTTTTGGCTGGACTGCGCGGCTGGATCGGCTGATGTTGGAGCTGGTGCTTGAGCAAATGGCCGAGCATGAACAGTCGCTGGCGCTGAACTTGTCTTCGGCGACGTTGGCCGACCCGCAGGCGTTGAGCAAAATCTTCGAGATTTTGCGTATTCACTCCGACCTCGGCCCGCGGTTGACCCTGGAAATCGGCGAGGAACAACTGCCCGAGCAAGCGATGCTGGAAGATCTGACACGGCGTCTGCGTGAGCTTGGGTTCTCATTGAGCCTGCAACGTTTTGGCGGGCGCTTCAGCATGATTGGCAACCTGGCGCGACTGGGCCTGGCGTACTTGAAAATCGATGGCAGTTACATCCGCGCGATTGATCAGGAGAGTGACAAGCGCTTGTTCATCGAGGCGATTCAGCGAGCGGCGCACAGCATTGATCTGCCGTTGATTGCCGAGCGGGTCGAGACCGAAGGGGAGTTGTTGGTGATTCGGGAGATGGGACTGTATGGGGTTCAGGGGCAGCTGTTTGGTGAGCCGAAGCCTTGGCAGTAAATTTTTATGATCATTCCCACGCTCTGCGTGGGAATGCAGCCCGTGACGCTCTGCGTCACATCGTTGCCAGGCGCAATGCAGGCGGCGAGGCCGGAACGCGGAGCGTCCCTGGAGGCATTCCCACGCAGAGCGTGGGAACGATCAGTGTGTAGAGTTAGATCAGCCCAGTCTCTTCATCATCAATCAAATGACTCAACCCACCCAACGCCTCACGGGCCTGGGTCCGGTCCATCAGCTTGGCTTGGGCGGCGGCCGGCAGGTCGGTGACGCGGATCACGCCTTTGCTGGTCAGCACCTGGATCAAGTCGTCGAGTACCCGGATCATTTCCAGGTCACTCTGCTTGAGCTGTTTTAGGCTGGTTTCCATCACCTCGTTGGCGTACCAGGCCTGAATCTCGTGATTATCAGCAGGCAGCGTTTCCGTGGCCTCGGCGTAGGCCGCGGCTTCCACGCGCACTAACTGACCTTGCGCATCGCGTTGCACGTAGAACATTGAGCATCCCTCAGAAATGGACCAGCGTCATGCTGTCAGCAGCATAGGCCAACTGGAACGTGAGTATGCGGTGCAGCGACGAAATCGTCACCGGGGGGATAGGCGCAAACGTGACGGCCGCCCCATTAGGGCGGCCGTTTTTCGTTAGATCAGCTGTTGTTGTGATCGACTTTGATGGTCGGGTCACTGCCGGCAATCAGCGAGTGAATATTGGCACTGGACCAGTTGTTGCCTTCCAGTTTGATCGTCACATCCGGCGTCGCGGCTGCCGCATCGCCCGAGTTGAATTTTCCACCGGAACTGACTTGCAACGACGAGACGCCATCCACCGTGGTGATCTTCAGGAAGTTGTCGATGGTGCTGCCGGTTTCGCCTTGCAGCAAGTCGCGCAGGTCGATGCGATCACCTTCGCTGGCCTTGAAGTCCTTGATCACATCGTTCCCGGTGTCGCCAGCCTTCCAGACGAAGGTGTCGGCACCCGAACCGCCAATCAGGATGTCGTTGCCCTGACCACCCATCAGCGAATCGTTGCCCGTGCCGCCGAGCAAAATGTCATTGCCCTTGCCGCCGTCGAGCACGTCGTTACCGCCCGAGCCGAAGAGAATGTCATTGCCCGCACCGCCCAACAGCGTGTCATTGCCGTCATGGGCGCCGGACACATCGAACGCGGTGTAGTGCTCGGTAATGAACTGGTGCACGTTGCTGGTGGTGACTTTGCTGACGTCGACGCCGGTTTGCTGCGCGACGAACGCCTGCATCGCCTGGTAACCCTCGCCGGAAATGCCGTTGAAGCTCACCAGGTCGCCGAACAGGATGTCGTTGCCATCGCCACCGCTGACAGTGTCGTTGCCCGGCATCGTCGCTTCGGTGTGGCCGATGATCGAGTTGGCCAGGTCTTTTGGATCGATGTTGGTTTGAGGCGTTTTGTCTGTGTCGTACGGTTTCAGGTCGGAGAGGCTGACGTCCTTATTCAGGCCGATGGCCTCGACATTCGACAGGTTGCCCAGCAGTGCGAAGCTGCTATTGGCATTGTCGGTGGTGTTCGAACTGGAGCTGTTGCCGCTGCCCGCGAGGCTGGACAGCTCGTAGGTGCCGTCGCCTTGTGCGTGAACGGTGCCCAGGCTGCTGGAGCTCCAGCCCCACCACGAATTGTAGGTTTGCAGTGTCACGGTGCCCGAACTGTTGATGTTCAGAATGTGCGTGCTGTCGATGGTCGCGGAGAACGTATCGCCCGGCTTGTAGTTGCTGGTTTTCACCACGTCATCGAGCTTCACGTTGCCGTACAGCGTCGGGTTGGTCTGCTCGCCATTCTGGTAATAGGTCGGCTGGCCATCGGTGATGAAGTAGGTCAGGTTCTTGGCCCCGGTGTTGGCCACGGCGTCGGCACTCTGGAACCAGTTGGCCGTGGTCTTGAACACGTCCTCGTAGTTGGTACCGCCGCCGGATGACATCGAGTCCAGCACCGACTTGAGCAGGTTCAGCGCATTCGGATCGTTCAGGTTGACCGATACCGATTTGTTGACCTGGGTATCGAAGTCCACCAGGAAGATATTCACCGTGCCCGAGTTGCCGCCCATGCTTTGCTTGAGCGTGTTGAACACCGAGGTCAGTGAGTCTTTGGCGGCACTGATCGACGACGAACTCATGCTGCCCGAACTGTCGACCATAAACGCGATGTTGTAGTTGGTACCCGGCACCACGGTCAGGCCACCGATGTCGGCGACGATGATGTCGTTGCCGTCAGTGCCGGTGACAGTGTCATTGGCGGCGGTGGCGGTAATCGCGTTGTAGACCGCCGGGTAGACGGTGACCGGAATCGTCGCCGTGCTCAGCGCTGAACCGCCCAGGGCCTCGGTGGAGGTCGAGGTGACCGTCAGGTTGAACTGGCCGTTGTAGTACGACGGCGGTGTCACGGTCAGGGTGCCCAGGTTCCAGCCGGTGACATTGGCTTCGCCGGAGGTCGCAGTTGCGGTGAACGTGTGGCCCGCGCCATCGGTGAGAACCGCTCCCGCCGGGATGCCGCCGATCTTCACACTCAGGCTTTCGGAACCGTCGGTGTCAGTCAGGGCCGTCTTGATCGCGGTCAGGTGAACGCTGGTGCCTTCGGCGCCGGTGTTGAGTTTGTAGCCGTCGTAGTAACCCTCACCGTTGGTGCCGTGCAGGTCGGAGACAGTCACGCCTGAAGCTGCCAGATCCGCCACGCCGGTGTACAGCGGCACGCCGGCACTGCTCAGGTCGATCGCCGCACCGCCGTTGACCGACAGGTTGACGTCATAGTTGCCCGGGCCGCTCTGGTTGTGGTGGTAGATGTCCAGCGTGTAGTAACCGCTGGTGGTCGGGGTGAACGAGCCGTTCAGGTTGCCGCCCGCGCCCCATGTGATGGCCGCCACGTTTTTGCCGCCGATCGTCACCAGCAGGCTGTCATCGCCGGTGCCGGTAAAGGTGTAAGTCTTGCCGGCTTCGAGGTAGATCAGGCCGGAGGTTTTCGACGCCGTGCCCGCCGCGACGCTGCCGTCGGACTGCACGTTGGTCACCGTGCCACTGGAGTTCGGTGTGCCCGCGCCATCAATGACACTTTTCAGCGTGCCAGAAGACGCGCCGCTGCCATCGGTGCCGAGGCCCGACAGCCCGGTCCAGACTTCTTTGATCAACCCGGTGGATTTGACGCTGTTGTCCGCAACGCTCAGCGATGGCGCGTCGGCCACAGGGGTGATGTCGATTTTGATCGTGCCAGTGTTGCCCAGCGCCGAGCCGTCGGTTGGCTGGAACTTGATCTGCGCATAGTCCGCCAGATTGTTGCCCATGCCCGTGCCGCCGTAACCATTTGCACCGGATTCGTTGGCATCCGGCAGGAAGCGCACTTTACCCGCGTCGATGTCCGCCTTGGTCAAGGTCTGGTTGTTCGTGACATCAGTCCAGGTGGAACCATTCAGGTACTGCAACTTGCCTTCGCCCGGCAGGCCGGTGATTTTCACGCCGAGGCTGGCAGCGGGACTGTCGACGTCGCTGACGCCGAAAGTCGACCAGTTGAGGATCAGCGGTGTGTCTTCGGTCCCGGTGACGTTGACCGGTGCGGCGGTCGGCGCATCGTTCACCGCCACCACGTTGACGGTGGTGGTCGCGGTGTTGGAGTAGTTGCTGCCATCGGTCACGGTCACGGTGATGATCCGCGGCACGGTGCTCGGGTCTTCACTGCTGTTGGTGAAGCTGATGTTTTTGATCTGCTGCATGTAGTCGGCCAGCGTCGCGTTGCCGGACAACGTCAGCGTGACGGTGCCGTCCTTGCTGTTGGCATTGATGGTGATGCCGTTGACGCTGTTGCCCAGGTTCAGCGCATCGCCCGGCTGACGGTTGGTCAGCACGATGGTCGCGCCGGTCAGCATGGTGCTGTCCGGGTCGGTAATTTTCAGGTCGGTGTCGCCAATTGACACACCCTGGCCGGTGGTGCCTTCGGTGAAGGTCACGTTGTAATTGGCACCGGTGGCACCGCTGGAATTGTTAGCGTCCAGGTCGAGAACCGGCGGCGCATCGTTGTCGACGATTGCAGTGCTGATGCTGCCATTGGTCGCGCTGATCGCCAGGTTCTCGAAGTTGCCTCCGGTGGCCGAGTCGATCTTGACCACGAAGTTTTCGGTGGTTTCAGTGATCCTGTCGTCCAGCGTCGCGATGTTGAAATTCGCAGTGCTGGCGCCGGCCGGAATTTTCACGGTGTACACACCGGTGAAGTCCGAACCGTCGGCTGCGGTGCCGCTGTAGGTGATCTTCAGGGTGACTTCGGTCTGCGCCGGGTTGGTCAGGCTGACGGTGTAGCTGGCGGTCTGGCCTTCAATCACCGAGGTGCTGCCGGTGATGCTGACTTCGGTCTTGTCGAGGGTGTCGGTGACGTTGGTCACGGCCGCAGCCGGGTCTTTCACCAGGTTTTCAAAGTTGCCGCCGGTAGCGGTGGCAATTGTGGCGCTGAACTTGCCGGCGTCGATGTAGGCGTCGTCTTTAGGTGCATCAACGGTCACGGTGCCGGTGGTTTTACCGGCCTCGATGTTGATCACGGCGCCGTTGCTCAACGTCACGGTTACCGGCGTGCCGGCGGCGTTGGTAAGGGTCGCGGTGTAGATGATCGAGCCGCCCTCGGCCACCGAGTTGCTGGCGCTGAGCGACAGGTTGGTGGTGTCGGTGGTATCGGTCACAGTGGTGCTGACCGGGGATTTGTCGGCGACCAGGTTCTCGTAGTTGCCGCCGCTGACGTTGGTGATCGAGTTGGTCAGTGGTGCATGACCGGTCAACGCATCGTTCGGTGCCAGGGTGGTGACGAAACCGGTGGTTTTGCCGATCTCGATGGTGATGGTCTGGCCGTTGGCCAAGGACACGGTCACTGGCGAACCGGTTACAGGTGCACCGACGGTGGCGGTGTAAGTGACGACGCCGCCTTCGGCCGCGCTGCCGGTGGCAGTGAGTTTCACGGTCGAGGTGTCGAGGGTGTCGGTGACGTTGGTCACAGCCGCGACGGTGCTCGGGACCAGGTTCTCAAAGTTGCCGCCCGTGGCGGTGGCGATTGTGGCGCTGACCTTGCCGGCGTCGATGTAGGGGTCGTCTTTAGGCGCATCAACGGTCACGGTGCCGGTGGTTTTACCGGCCTCGATGTTGATCACGGCGCCGTTGTTCAACGTCACGGTTACCGGCGTGCCGGCCGCGTTGGTCAAGGTCGCGGTGTAGACAATCGAACCGCCTTCAGCCACCGAGTTGCTGGCGCTGAGCGACAGGTTGGTGGTGTCGGTGGTATCGGTCACGGTGGTGCTGACCGGAGATTTGTCGGCGACCAGATTTTCGTAGTTACCGCCGCTAACGTTGGTGATCGAGTTGGTCAGTGGTGCGTGACCGCTCAACGCATCGTTCGGCGCCAGGGTAGTGACGAAACCGGTGGTTTTGCCGATGTCGATGGTGATGGTCTGGCCGTTGGCCAAGGACACGGTTACTGGCGAACCGGTTACGGGGGCTCCGACGGTGGCGGTGTAAGTGACGACACCGCCTTCGGCTGCACTGCCGGTGGCAGTGAGTTTCACGGTCGAGGTGTCGAGGGTGTCGGTGACGTTGGTCACTGCTGCAGCCGGGTCTTTCACCAAGTTTTCAAAGTTGCCGCCGGTAGCATTCTTGATGGTCGTTTCGACCTTGCCGGCGTCTTTGTACACGTCATCAGCCGGGGCCTTGACGGTCACAGAGCCGGTCGTCGCGCCAGCGGCGATGTTGATCACGGAGCCGTTGCTCAGGGTCACAGTCACCGGTGTACCGGCCGCATTGGTCAGATTCGCGGTGTAGACAATCGAACCACCTTCGGCGACCGAGTCGGTCGCGCTCAGGCTCACCGTCGTGGTGTCGGCAGTGTCGGTCACTTTGGTAACGACAGCCGAGCGGTCCGTGTCGAGCTTTTCGAAGTTGCCGCCAGTGCTATCCGCAATCGCTGCCCTGACCGGCGAAGCACCGGTGTAGACGTCATTGGGCACGGTGTACAGCGCCGAACCACTGGACTCGCCAGCCTTGATGTTGATCACCAGGCCGTTGTTCAAGGTGACGGTCATCGCTGTGTCGGCCGGATTGCTCAACGTGGCGGTGTAGGTAATCTGGCCACCTTCGCCGACAGTGCTCACATCGGAACTGAGCTTCAGCGTGGTGGTGTCCACTGTGTCGTTGACAGTGGTGGTGTGCGTTGTGTTGCTGACGTCGAGTTTTTCGAAGTTGCCGCCGTCAGTGCTGGCGATGCCAACGGTGATCTTGCTGCCATCCTTGTAGACGTCATCGGCCGGCGCCGGGACGGTGATGGAACCCGATTTGTCGCCGGCCTTGATCACGACGCTTTCGCCGTTGCTCAGTTTGACCGTCATGTCAGTGCCGGCGGCATTGCTGAGGTTAACGGTGTAAGTGATGGTGCCGCCTTCGACCACATAGTCGCTGGCAGTCATGGTCACTTTGGTGGTGTCCGGGGTGTCGCTGATGGCGGTTGAGGTCGGGGTCTTGTCGGCGACCAGGTTCTCGTAGTTGCCGCCGGTTACGTCCTTGATGGCGTTGGTCAACGGCTCGTGGCCGACCAAGGCATCGTTCGGTGCTTTGACGGTGATCGAGGCGGTGCTTTCACCGACTGCAATGGTGATTTTTTCGCCATTGGCCAACGTGACGATTACGTCTTTGCCAGTGACCGGCGCGTTGACGGAGGCGGTGTACACCACGTTACCGCCTTCGGCAGTCGTGGGCGTCGCCGTCAGGCTGACGGTCGAGGTGTCGAGGGTGTCGGTGACGTTGGTCACTGCGGCAGCCGGGTCTTTCACCAGATTTTCGAAATTGCCGCCGCTCGCATCCTTGATGGTCGTTTCGACTTTGCCGGCGTCTTTATAGACGTCATCGGCCGGGGCCTTGACGGTCACGGAGCCTGTTGTGGCGCCAGCGGCGATGTTGATCACCGCGCCGTTGCTCAGGGTCACGGTCACTGGCGTGCCGGCCGCATTGGTCAGGCTTGCGGTGTAGACGATGGAGCCACCTTCGGCCACGGAATCGGTCGCGCTCAGGCTAACGGTGGTGGTGTCTTTCACATCGGCCACCGAAGTGACCGCCGGGGTTTGATTCACCACCAGATTTTCGTAGTTGCCACCAGTGGTGCCGTCGATCTTCACGCTCAAGGAGCCGCCGCCAGCCAGGGCGTCATTCGGTGCGGTGAAGTTCACATGTCCGCTGCTTGCACCGACCGGGATGGTGATGGTCTGGCCGTTGGACAGGGTCACGACCACCGGCGAACCGGTGACGGGCGCGTTGACCGATGCGGTGTAAACCACCACGCCGCCTTCGACCGTGCTGGCCGTGGCGGTCAGGGATACGGTGCTGTTGTTGATCGTATCGGTCACATCGGTGACGGCTGGCGTCTTGTCGGCCACCAGGTTCTCGAAGTTGCCACCGGTGGTTTTGGTGATGCTGGCTTCGACTTTACCGGCATCTTTGTAGACGTCATCGGCTGGCGCTGCGTAGTTCACCGAACCACTGGTGGCGCCTTTGGCGATATTGATCACCGCGCCGTTGTTCAACGTCACGGTCATGGCGCTGCCGGCCGCATTGGTCAGGGTCGCGGTATAGACGATTGATCCGCCCTCGGCGACCGAACCGGTTGCGCTCAGGCTCAGGCCGGTGGTGTCTGCCGAATCGGTGACGGTGGTGATCGCAGGCGAATGATCGGTGACGACTTTCTCGAAGTTACCGCCACTCTGGCTGGTAATCGTTGCCTGGACTTTGCCGCCATCCACGTAGGGAGTATTCGCCGGGGCGGCGAAGTTGACCGAACCGCTGGAGGCGCCGGCGGCGATGTTGATTACCGCGCCGTTGCTCAGCTTCACGGTCATGGCCGTGTCCGTCGGGTTGCTCAGGGTCGCGGTGTAGGTGATATGGCCACCTTCGCTCACGGTGTTGCTGGCCGATAGGGACAGGGACGTGCTGTCGATGGTGTCTTTGACGGTGGTAGTCACTGACGTCTTGCTGACGTCGAGATTTTCGAAGTTGCCACCGCTGGCGTCGGCGATCTTCACGGTGAGCTTGCCGGCGTCCTTGTAGACATCGTCGCCCGGCGCCGCGATGGTCACCGAACCACTGGTCTGGCCGGCGGCAATGGTAATGGTCTCGCCATTACTCAGCTTCACGGTTACCGGCGTCTGCGCGGCGTTGGTCAGCGTCGCGGTGTAGGTGATGTGCGAGCCTTCGAGTACCGATTTGTCGGCGCTGAGAGTCAGGTGTGTGGTGTCGTTGGTGTCGGCCACGTTGGTCACGGCCGGCGCCGGATTCTTCACCAGGTTCTCGAAGTTGCCGCCGGACGTGTCTTTGATGGTGACTTCGACTTTGCCAGCGTCCTTGTAGACGTCGTCCTTCGGTGCATCGACTTTGACCGTGCCGGTGGTTTTACCGGCGTCGATGGTGATCGTCGCGCCGTTGCTCAAGGTGACGGTGAGGGGTGTGCCGGCCGGGTTGCTCAAGGTCGCGGTGTAAATGATCGAGCCGCCCTCGTTGACGTTGCCGGTGGCAGTCAGCGATACGGTGGTGGTGTCGACGGTGTCGGTCACGCTGGTGCTGACCGGGGTTTTATCGGCGACCAGGTTTTCGTAGTTGCCGCCGCTGACGTTGGTGATCGAGTTGGTCAGTGGTGCGTGACCGCTGAGCACGTCGTTGGAAACAACGGCATTGACCGTGCCGCTGCTTTTGCCAATGTCGATAGTGATGGTCTGTCCGTTGGACAGGGTCACGATGACCGGCGAACCTGTGACGGGTGCACCCACCGAGGCGGTGTAAACCACAGTGCCGCCCTCGGCCACGCTGCTGGTGGCGGTCAGAGTGACGGTCGAGGTGTCGAGCGTGTCGGTAACGCTGGTTACAGCGGCGACCGGGTCTTTTACCAGGTTTTCAAAGTTGCCACCGGTGGCATCCTTGATGGTCGCTTCGACCTTGCCGGCGTCTTTATAGACGTCATCGGCTGGGGCTTTGACGGTCACGGAACCGGTCGTGGCGCCGGCGGCGATGTTGATCACCGCGCCATTGCTCAGGGTCACCGTCACTGGCGTGCCGGCGGCATTGGTCAGGCTCGCGGTGTAGACGATGGAACCGCCTTCGGCCACCGAATCGGTGGCGCTCAGGCTGACGGTGGTGGTGTCTTGGGTGTCGGTGACGGAGGTAGTGACCGACTTGCCGTCAACGTCCAGCTTCTCGTAGTTACCGCCATTGGCGTCATCGATCTTGACGCTCAGCGAGCCGCCACCGGCGAGGGCATCATTCGGAGCAACGAAATTCACGCTGGCACTGCTGGCGCCAACCGGGATGGTGATGGTCTGGCCGTTGGACAGGGTCACGACGACCGGCGAATCGGTGACCGGCGCAGTCACGGACGCGGTGTACACCACGGTGCCGCCTTCGGCGACGGACGATGTCGCCGTCAGGCTGACCGTTGAAGTATTGATCGTGTCGGTGACGTCGGTCACGGCCGCTGTGGGGCTGGTGACCAGGTTTTCGAAATTGCCGCCGCTGGCATCCTTGATGGTCGCTTCGACCTTGCCGGCGTCTTTGTAGACGTCATCGGCCGGGGCTTTGACGGTCACGGAACCTGTAGTCGCGCCGGCAGCGATGTTGATCACCGCGCCGTTGCTCAGCGTCACGATCACTGGCGTGCCGGCGGCGTTGGTCAGGCTCGCGGTGTAGACAATGGAACCACCTTCAGCGACCGAGTCGGTCGCGCTCAGGCTGACGGTGGTGGTGTCTTGGGTGTCGGTCACGGTAGTGCTGACCGGGGATTTATCGGCGACCAGATTTTCGTAGTTACCGCCCTTGGCGTCATCGATCTTGACGCTCAGCGAGCCGCCACCGGCGAGGGCGTCGTTCGGTGCAACGAAGTTCACGCTGGCACTGCTGGCGCCAACCGGAATGGTGATGGTCTGGCCGTTAGACAAGGTCACGACGACTGGCGAATCGGTGACCGGCGCAGTCACGGACGCGGTGTACACCACGGTGCCGCCTTCGGCGACGGAGGATGTCGCGGTCAGGCTGACGGTCGAGCTGTTGATGGTGTCGGTGACATCGGTCACGGCCGCTGTAGGGCTGGTGACCAAGTTTTCGAAATTGCCGCCGCTGGCATCCTTGATGGTCGTTTCGACTTTGCCGGCGTCTTTGTAGACATCATCGGCTGGCGCCTTGACGGTCACAGAGCCGCTGGTCTCTCCCGCCGCAATGTTGATCACCGCGCCATTGCTCAGGGTGACGGTGACCGGCGTGCCGGCCGCGTTGGTCAGGCTGGCGGTGTAGACGATGGAACCGCCTTCGGCGACGGAGTCGGTCGCGCTCAAGCTCAGCGTCGTGGTGTCGGTCGTATCGGTCACGCTGGTGCTGACCGGGGCTTTATCGGCGACCAGATTTTCGTAGTTACCGCCCTTGGCGTCATCAATCTTGACGCTCAGCGAGCCGCCACCGGCCAACGCATCGTTCGGCGCAACGAAATTCACGCTGGCACTGCTGGCGCCAACCGGAATGGTGATGGTCTGGCCGTTGGACAGGGTTACGACGACTGGCGAATCGGTGACCGGCGCGGTGACGGACGCGGTGTACACCACGGTACCGCCTTCGGCGACGGAGGATGTTGCGGTCAGGCTGACGGTCGAGCTGTTGATGGTGTCGGCGACAGTGGTTACTGCCGCCGCAGAGCTCGTAACCAGGTTTTCAAAATTACCGCCGCTGGCATCCTTGATGCTGACTTCAACCTTGCCGGCATCTTTATAGACGTCATCGGCCGGTGCTGGGACGCTTACGCTGCCGGTAGTGGCGCCGGCAGCGATGGTGATCACCGCGCCGTTGCTCAACGTCACGGTGACTGGCGTGCCAGCCGGGTTGGTCAGGCTCGCGGTGTAAACAATCGAACCACCCTCGGCCACTTCGGTGGACGCCGACAGGCTCAGGCCGGTGTCGTCCTTTGAGTCGGTGATGGTGGTGACCGCCGGCGTAGTGCTCGGCACCAGATTCTCGAAGTTGCCACCGGTAGCGCCGGTGATCGTGGTGCTGACGGTACTGCCGTTTTGATAAACGTCATTGGCCGGGGTGTCGACGTTCACGGAGCCGGTGGTTTTGCCGGCTTCGATGGTAATGGTCGAACCGTTGGAGAGAGTGACAGTCACCGGCGTCTGCGCCGGATTGGTCAACGTCGCGGTGTAAGTGATCTGGCCGCCTTCGGTGACGCTGGCGCCTGCGCTCAGGGTGACCGTGGTGGTATCGACGATGTCGGTAACCTGGGTTACGGCCGGAGTCGTCGGCGAAGTCACGACGATGCCATTGCCGCCCGTGGTGCCGGTGACGGTCACGTCGATTTGGGTGGCGTCGTTATAAACAGTGTCGTTTGGCGCGAGCGGGACGTTGACGGTGCCGGTCAACTGGCCGGCCTGGATCACGATCACCGAGCCATTGGACAGGGTGATGCTCAGGTCAGTCAGCGGCGCCTGGCTCAGGGTCGCGGTGTAGACAAGTACGCCGCCAGCCTCGGTGATGGTTGGCGTGGCGCTCAGACTCAAGGTCGACTCACGCGCCGCGTTGGCGTTGGCCGTTTGCCCGCCTGTGGTGTTTTGCACCACCTGTGCCGCAGCGTTGAGGCCCGCGGTCGGGAAACCAATGGTCGGGTCCACCCGGCCAGCAGTTGCATCCAGCATTACAAAGCTGTGGCCACCACCGACTGCACCGCCCGTGCCGGCGGCCGCTGGGCCCGCTGCTGTGGCTTCGAGGTCGGTAGTCGGGTCGGCGCCCGCCGCGATGGCTTGCTGCAATTCTTCAACGGAGGGTGCGGCTTGCGCTGTGGCTTGTGCCAGGTCAGCGCTGGAGTCCGGGCTGCTGGCGCTCCACTGAGTGTCGCGACCCAGGTCCAGGGTTCGGCCGTCAGCCAGTTCGAGCGTCACGGCGCCTGCCGCGCCAGTGTCTATCTGATCGCCGACAAACAACCGGTCGCCTTCAACGAGTACACGACGAACGCCTTCTGGGGACACCGCGAAAACCTGACCAACAATGCTTTTGACGATGGCAACAACACTGCTCATTGAAGACTCTCCGGGTGTCACGTTCAGTTGACTTCCATGGACCTGATGGCGCACTCGCCAAAACTGTCTGGACGTACTTTCAAAATATTCGAGGCGTAACGTTGACGCGTTTGATCGTCAAACATTTGGCTATGCTTTTTCGCTATTAACTATATGCCAAAGTATTGACCTTGCATTTGTCATCCTAAACACTCGCCCCAGTAATGTCACATTGATATTGAAGTGGCTATCTGCCCCGCAGAATGCAGTTCAGTTCCAAGTTCAACATTTCCGACATACGGTCATTACGATGACAATCATCCGATGCAGCGGCACGTTCTGCAGTGATTCAAGACAAGTAATCCCGGGAAATTCCAACCATGCGTTTGCAGCTGCTCAAGGCTTTACCTTTCGCCATAACCGCCGGTTTTGTTCAGGCGCAGTCACTTCCGGAGGCCATGCAACAGGCGTTGGACGTCCATCCCGAAATTCAGGCAGGTGTTAACAGTCGATTGGCCGCGGATTATCAATTAAAGGCAGCAAAAGGTGGATACCTGCCACGGGTCGATCTGCTGGGCGGTTATGGTCGCGAGGGCGCGGACAACGTCAATACGCGTGCTGCCGGCAATAATAATCACTGGGAAACTTTGAATCGAGGCGAGTCAAGTTTGCGTTTGTCGCAAATGGTTTTTGACGGTTTTGCGACGTCCAGTGAAGTGGGGCGTCAACAAGCCACCGTTAACTCCCGGGCTTATTCTTTATTGGGCACCTCGGAACGCACTGCGCTGACCGTTGCACAGGTCTATCTCGATGTCCTGACCCGCCGCGAGTTCGTTCGTCTGGCCACCGACAATTTGAAAAGTCACGAACGGATTTTTGACCAGATCAGGTTACGCACCCAGCGTGGCGTGGGTAGCGGTGCCGACCTCGACCAGGCCGAAGCGCGCATGGCCCAGGCCCGCAACAACTTGATCACCGAGCAGACCAACCTGGCGGATGCCGAGACCAACTTTCTCAGTGCTGTGGGCCAGATGCCCGATCAACTGGAGCGTCCTGCCGATTTCCTTGCGCTGTTGCCGGCCAACTTGAATGAAGCCCGAGCGCAGATGCTGGAAAACAGCCCGATCCTGCGTTCCGCCGAGTCCGATATCGCCGCGGCCGAGAAACAATACGACACCGCCAAATCGTCCTTCTATCCGCGCTTCGATGCCGAACTGGGTCGCACCGCTGACAACGATCTCGATGGTCAGCACGGTCACACCAACGAATGGCAAGCCATGCTGCGCATGCGCTTCAACCTGTATGCCGGCGGCAGCAACAAGGCTGATCTGGAGTCCAAGTCCTACCTGTCGAACCAGGCCCTGGATATCCGCAATAATGCTCTGCGTGTATTGAATGAAGAGTTGGGCCTGGCCTGGAATGCGCTGAACAATGCCAACGCCCAGGTGCCGATCGCCCAGCAATATGTTGATCACAGCACCCGTGTGCGCACGGCGTATCAGCGGCAGTTCAGCCTGGGCGAACGCACTTTGCTCGACTTGCTCGACAGTGAAAACGAACTGTTCACCGCTTCCCGTCGTCTGGCGGAGATCAAGAACATTCAGTTATTTACTCAATATCGAATCAAGGCGACCATGGGCGAGTTACTCAAAAGCCAGGGAGTGGTCGCACCGTTGGCATCCGTTGTGCAGAACGACGTGAAGCCCCAGGTCCAGCTACCCGGGATGAATTGAGTCTTCCTTATTCAACTGTTTGCCAAGAGTGCCGAGCGTGGAATCAGAAGTCAGTCGAGTTCAACTCATTCATGATCCACGCACGCTGCACGACGATCCGTTACTGGATGGTCTGCTGGCCCTGTGCACGCTGCATCAGAAGCCGGCCAGCGCCGCGATGTTGACCACCGGGTTGCCGTTACCCAAGCAGCGCCTGAGTGTGGAACTGCTGCCCCGCGCGGCCGCCCGCGCCGGCCTGCAAGGGCGGGTGCTGCAACGCAAGCTTGAGCAGATCCCAACGATTGCCATGCCGGCACTGCTGCTGCTCAAGGACGGTCGAAGTGCCGTCCTGCTCGGTTGGCAAGGTGAGGATCAGGCCCGCGTATTGCTCAGCGAAAGCGACGGTGGTGAAAGCGTGGTCAGTCGCGAACTGTTGGCCGACGACTACATCGGCAAGGTTTTCTTCGCCCAGCCCCAACACAAATTCGACGTCAATCACGGCACGCTGATCCCGCGTGCGCGCTCGTGGTTCCGCGACACCCTCAAGCGTTCGCGCTGGCTGTACGCCGATGCCATTGCCGCCAGTTTCCTGATCAACATCATCGCCATGGCCGCGCCGCTGTTCGTGATGAACGTCTACGACCGCGTTGTGCCGAACCAGGCCGAATCGACTCTCTGGGTGCTGGCCATCGGCATCACGGGCGCCTACCTGTTCGACCTGATCCTCAAAAGCCTGCGCAGCTTGTGCCTGGACCTGGCTGGCAAAAAAACCGACCTGATAATCTCGGCCACGTTGTTCGAGCGCATTGTCGGCATGGCCATGAAGTATCGCCCGGCCCGGGTCGGCAGCTTTGCCCAGAACATCCATGAGTTTCAGAGCCTGCGCGACTTCCTCGCCTCGCTGACCCTGACCAGCCTGATCGACCTGCCGTTTACGCTGCTGATCTTTTTGGTCATCGCGATCCTCGGCGGTCACCTTGTGTGGATCCCGGTGCTGGCGTTCCCGATTGCGTTGCTGATCGGTTATGCCTTGCAGAAGCCGTTGGTGGCGACCATGGAACGAACCATGGCCCTGGGCGCCGAGCGTCAATCGAGCCTGATCGAAACCCTCGCCGGCCTCGACGCGGTGAAGGTCAACAACGCTGAAAGCGAACGTCAGTACCAGTGGGAACAAACTATCGGCACCCTCAGCCGCCTCGAACTGCGGGTGAAAATGCTTTCCGGCCTGGCGATGAACATCACCTTGCTGATCCAGCAATTGGCTGGCGTGATCATGATCGTATTCGGCGTGTACCAGATCATCGACGGTCACCTGAGCATGGGCGGTTTGATCGCCTGTTATATGCTCAGTGGCCGGGCGCTCAGCCCGCTGGCCTCGTTGTCCGGCCTGTTGACCCGCTACCAGCAAGCGCGGGTGACCATGACCTCGGTCGATCAAATGATGGAGTTGCCGCAAGAGCGCAATTTCGATGAACGTCCGTTGAGCCGCAAGGTGCTGCAAGGCGCCATCGAATGCCGGCAGCTGAACTTCACCTACCCGAATCAGCAAAACGCGGCGTTGAAGAACATCAACCTGATCATCAAGCCTGGCGAGAAGATTGGCATCATCGGTCGCAGCGGCTCGGGAAAAAGCTCGCTGGCCAAACTGCTGGTCGGCCTCTATCAGCCTGACGACGGCGCACTGTTGGTGGATGGCGTCGATATTCGTCAGATCGATGTCAGTGAATTGCGCTACAACATCGGCTATGTGGCGCAGGATATCCAGTTGCTGGCCGGCACGTTGCGCGACAACCTGGTGTCAGGAGCGCGCTATGTCGAAGACGAAATGGTCCTGCAAGCGGCCGAGCTGGCCGGTGTACACGAGTTCGCCCGTCTGCATCCGCAAGGCTATGAGCTGCAAGTCGGTGAGCGCGGGCAGAACCTGTCCGGCGGTCAGCGCCAGAACGTCGCCCTGGCCCGGGCGTTGCTGCTCAACCCGCCGATCCTGCTGCTCGATGAACCCACCAGCGCCATGGATAACACCGGTGAAGAGCGTCTCAAACAACGCCTCGCTGCCGTCGTCGAGAGCAAAACCGTGGTGCTGGTCACGCACCGGGCGTCGCTGTTGTCGCTGGTGGATCGCTTGATCGTTATCGACCGTGGACAGATTCTCGCCGATGGCCCGAAAGCCGCCGTGATGGAAGCGTTGAAAAAGGGGCAGATCAGTGTTGCTTAAGTCCGGGGTCAAGAACTCCATTCGTCGTTACTTCAAAGGCTCCGAGTCGCTGCATGGCCAGCCACTTCCCGAGGTCAATAAAGCGCTTATCGAAGACGCCCCGCGCGTGGTGCGGCTGACGATCTGGGCGATCATCGGTTTCTTCGTGTTCCTGATGCTCTGGGCCAATTACGCGGTCATCGACGAAGTCACCAAGGGCGACGGCAAGGCGATTCCGTCGTCGAAGATCCAGAAAATCCAGAACCTCGAAGGCGGGATCGTCTCCGAGCTGTTCGTTACCGAAGGGCAGATCGTCGAAGCTGGCGCACCGTTGATTCGCCTGGACGACACCCGTTTCGCCTCCAACGTGGGCGAAACCGAAGCCGATCGACTGTCGATGCTGCTGCGCGTGGAGCGCTTGAGCGCCGAAGTCGATGATCGGCCGCTGAATTTTCCTGCCGATGTGCTCAAGGCTGTTCCTGGCCAGGCTGCCAGCGAAGAGTCGCTGTACATCAGCCGCCGCCAGCAACTGCACGATGAAATCGGTGGGCTGCAGGAGCAGTTGATCCAGCGTCAGCAAGAGCTGCGCGAATTTACTTCCAAACAGTCCCAGTACCGCAACGGATTGTCGTTGCAACGTCAGGAAATCGCCATGTCCGAGCCGCTGGTGGCCCAGGGCGCGGTGTCGCCGGTTGAAGTGCTGCGGCTCAAGCGCGCCGAGGTCGAAACCCGTGGCCAGCTGGACGCCACGACGCTGGCGATCCCTCGCGCCGAATCGGCGATCAAGGAAGTGCAGCGCAAGATCGACGAGACGCGCGGCAAGTTCCGCAGCGAGGCGCTGACCCAACTCAACGAAGCGCGCACGGACCTGAACAAAGCCCAGGCCACCGGCAAAGCGTTGGAAGACCGTGTCAGCCGGACGCTGGTCACTTCGCCGGTACGCGGCATCGTCAACAAGTTGCTGGTGAACACCATCGGCGGCGTGATCCAGCCGGGCAGTGACCTGGTGGAAATCGTGCCATTGGACGACACCTTGCTGGTGGAGGCGAAGATTCGCCCGCAGGACATTGCGTTCCTGCATCCGGGGCAAGAAGCGACAGTGAAATTCACGGCGTACGACTACACCATCTACGGTGGGCTCAAGGCCAAGCTGGAGCAGATCGGTGCCGATACCATCACCGATGAAGACAAGAAGACCACGTACTACATCATCAAGCTGCGCACGGAGCGCAGCCACCTGGGGACAGATGAGAAACCGTTGCTGATCATTCCGGGGATGGTGGCTTCGGTGGATATCATCACCGGCAAGAAAACTATTCTCAGCTACCTGCTCAAACCGATTATTCGGGCGCGGGCAGAGGCTTTGCACGAACGGTAATCCTCGAGCGCCACTGACGGCCTCATCGCGAGCAGGCTCGCTCCCACAGGGTTCAGTGTCGATCACAAAATCCCTGTAGGAGCGAGCCTGCTCGCGATGGCGGCCTCAAGAGCGGCACAACCCAAAAGCCATATCGTTATTCTCTAACGGTATTTAAATTTAAATTCTTATACCTATAAAGTCACTTCCCTGCGTACCTGCCGACCAATCGGCGCGCCGCACGACACGAACCAACACGGAACCTCCGTGAGTTTCTTGATCGACGCGCGCGCCGTTGAGCGTGCCGTGCGTGGGAGTGATTTTTATGCCAGCCGTCTCTGCGTCACCCGTAATCGAGCCACAAACCTTCGACATCCGCCCGTTCAGCGGCGCCGTCGGTGCCGAGATCATCGGTCTCGATCTGTCCCGACCGATCAACGATCAGGACTTCGCCCGCATCCACCGGGCGCACCTTGACCATCACGTCGTGGTGTTCCGCGACCAGCGCATTTCCCCCGAGCAGCAGATCGCCTTCAGTCGCCGATTCGGCGTGTTGCAGATCCACGTGCTCAAGCAATTCCTGCTGGCCGGGCATCCAGAAATTCTCATCGTTTCGAACATCATCGAAAACGGCCAATCCATCGGCCTCGGTGACGCCGGCAAGTTCTGGCATTCCGACCTTTCCTATAAAGAACTGCCCAGCCTGGGCTCGATGTTGCACGCCCAGGAGCTGCCATCCGAAGGCGGCGACACGCTGTTCGCCGACATGCACAAAGCCTGGGACAACCTGCCCGAGGCGCTGCGCAAGGCTGTCGAAGGTCGTTCGGCTGCGCACTCATATACGGCGCGCTACAGCGAGACTAAATTCGAAGGCAACTGGCGTCCGACGCTGACGCCGGAGCAATTGGCTCAGGTCGCCGAAGTCATCCATCCGATCGTCCGTACGCACCCGGAAAACGGTCGCAAGGCGTTGTTCGTCAGCGAGGGTTTCACTACCCGCATCGTCGGTTTGCCGGAAGACGAGAGCAAGCAACTGCTCGACGAGCTCTATGCCCATAGCGTGCTGCCGCAAAACATTTATCGCCACCAATGGCAGGCCCACGACCTGGTGTTCTGGGACAACCGCTCGCTGATCCACCTTGCTGCCGGATGCCCAAGTCATCTGCGCCGCAAGCTGTATCGAACCACCATCCAGGGCGACGCGCCTTTCTGATTCCGTCGGAGATCGATCATGTCCAAACGTCTTCCATTCGCACCGCTGGCAGCTGCCATCGGTTTGGGTTTCAGCTTGATTGCCGGCAGCCTGGTGGCGCCGACCGTGGCCCATGCTGAAGGTGAAATCCGCATTGCCGAGCAGTTCGGTATTGTCTATTTGTTGCTCAACGTGGTGCGCGATCAGAACCTGATCGAGAAGTACGGCAAGCAGGAAGGCATCGACATCAAGGTCGACTGGACTCAGTTGTCCGGTGGCGCAGCGGTCAACGATGCGTTGCTCTCCGGTTCCATTGATATCGCCGGTGCCGGCGTCGGTCCGCTGCTGACGATTTGGGACCGCACCCACGGCAAGCAGAACGTCAAGGCCGTGGCTTCCCTGGGCAACTTTCCGTACTACCTGGTGAGCAACAATCCCAAGGTCAAGACCATCGCTGACTTCACCGAAAAGGATCGCATTGCGGTGCCGGCGGTGGGCGTTTCGGTGCAGTCGCGTTTCTTGCAATACGCGGCAGCCAAGCAGTGGGGAGACAAGGAATTCAATCGCCTCGACAAGTACACCATCGCGGTTCCGCACCCGGATGCCACAGCTGCATTGGTTGCCGGAGGCACCGAGTTGTCCGGGCACTTTTCCAACCCGCCGTTTCAGGATCAGGAACTGGCCAATCCTAATGTGCACGTGGTCTTGAATTCCTATGACGTCCTTGGCCCTAACTCGCCGACCGTGCTGTTCGCTACCGAAAAATTCCGCGATGAAAACCCGAAAACGTATAAAGCCTTCGTTGAAGCGCTGACTGAAGCGGCCGAGTTCGCTCAGAAAGACAAAGGCGCCGCCGCCGACACTTACATCCGTGTCACCAAGGCGAAAATCGACCGCGCCGACTTGTTGAAAATCATCGACAACCCGCAATTCGAGTTCAGTGTCACGCCGAAAAATACTTACCCGCTGGCCGAGTTCCTCTATCGCGTCGGCGCGATCAAAAACAAACCGGATTCGTGGAAGGATTACTTCTTCCAGGACGCCAAGCCACTGCAAGGGAGCTGATTGCCATGAACGCCCCTTTGCAAGGCCACACGGTCAGCAAACCGAACGACACCGCACAGGCGCTGCTGTCGGTCGACAATGTCAGCCTCGAATATCGCACGCCGCAGCGAGTGGTTCGGGCGACGCATCAAGTCAGTTTTGAAATCGATCCGGCGGACCGTTTTGTGCTCCTGGGGCCGTCAGGTTGCGGCAAGTCGACGTTGCTCAAGGCGGTTGCCGGGTTTATCCGGCCCTGCGAGGGCGAGATCCGTCTTCAAGGGCAAACCGTCGATGCGCCAGGGCCGGACCGGATCGTGGTGTTCCAGGAGTTCGACCAACTGCCGCCATGGAAAACCGTCAAACAGAACGTGATGTTTCCGCTGCTCGCCTCGAAAACCCTCAAACGCAAAGAGGCCGAGGAGCGGGCGCTGCACTACCTGGACAAGGTCGGTCTGGCGGCGTTTGCCGATGCCTATCCGCACACTTTGTCCGGTGGCATGAAGGCGCGTGTGGCGATTGCCCGGGCGTTGGCGATGCAACCGAAAATCCTCTTGATGGACGAACCCTTCGCCGCCCTTGATGCGCTCACTCGCCGCAAGATGCAGGAGGAGTTGCTGCTGCTTTGGGACGAAGTGCGCTTCACGCTGCTGTTCGTCACTCACTCCATCGAAGAAGCGCTGGTGGTGGGCAATCGCATCCTGTTGCTGTCGCCACATCCGGGGCGGGTAAGGGCAGAAGTCCACAGCCATCAATACGATCTGCACAGCCTTGGCGGCGTGGCGTTTCAGGAATCGGCGCGACGTATTCACCGGTTGTTGTTCGATGAAGGCCAGTCACCGGAAACCGAGCGTGAGCTGGATTTCACTGACATCCGCATCGCTTATTGAGCCATTGAGAGGAGTGCCCGATGAGCCATTTATCATCCCCGCGTGAAGCATTCGAAACCGTTCTGCAGCCGCTCACGAGCGTGCCGCTGGAGCGTGAACTACCGCTTGGTCAGCGCCTGTGGCAGCAAGGCTGGATTCGTAAAAGCCTGATCCTGATTTTGCTCGCGGTGCTGTGGGAAGTGGTTGCCCGCATACAGAACAACGACCTGCTGCTGCCCAGTTTTTTACAAACCGCCAGCGCGCTGTATGACGGTTTGCTCAGCGGCGAGTTGCTGGGCAAAGTCTGGATTTCCCTGGTGGTGTTGCTCAAGGGTTACCTGATTGGCATCGTGCTGGCGTTTGCCCTGACCACGCTGGCGGTGTCGACGCAGTTTGGGCGCGATCTGCTGAGCACCCTGACCTCGATGTTCAATCCGCTGCCGGCCATTGCGCTGTTGCCGCTAGCGCTGTTGTGGTTTGGACTGGGGCAGAACAGCCTGATTTTCGTATTGGTGCATTCGGTGCTCTGGGCGTTGGCGTTGAACACCTATGCCGGATTTCTCGGCGTCTCGGAAACCTTGCGCATGGCCGGGCGCAATTACGGTCTCAAGGGCATGCGGTTTGTGCTGTTCATTCTGATCCCAGCGGCGCTGCCGTCGATCCTCGCCGGATTGAAGATCGGCTGGGCCTTCGCCTGGCGCACGCTGATCGCCGCTGAACTGGTGTTCGGCGCCACCAGCGGCAAGGGCGGTTTGGGCTGGTACATCTTCCAGAATCGCAATGAGCTGTACACCGACAAGGTGTTTGCCGGATTGGCGGTGGTGATCTTGATCGGGTTGCTGGTGGAGAACCTGGTGTTTGATTCGCTGGAGCGGGTGACCGTCAAGCGTTGGGGGATGCAGCGCTGAGTATTGTGGTGTCCGGGCTGACGCTATCGCGAGCAGGCTCGCTCCCACATGGGTTCCTTGTCGTACACGAAATCTTTATCCGCTGAAGATTCCCTGTGGGAGCGAGCCTGCTCGCGATGGGGCCACTACTGCCAATGCATCACTTGAGGGATGTTTGCTAGCATTGCGTCTAAGTCAATTCACCTCAGACACGAGTGCTCACGATGCAACTCCCGGACATGAATCTTCTGGTCGCCCTCGACGCTCTGCTCGACGAGGGCAGCGTAGTCGGCGCGGCGCGGCGAATGAACCTCAGTCCGGCAGCAATGAGCCGTACTCTGACGCGGATACGTGAGGCCATTGGCGATCCGATTCTGGTGCGCGCCGGTCGTGGCCTGGTGCCGACGCCCAAGGCGCTGGCGTTGCGCGAGCAGGTGCGCGACGTCGTGGAACAGGCTGCGCTGCTGTTTCGTTCGGCCGATGCGGTGGATCTTGGTTCGCTGCGTCGGCGTTTCAGCATTCGGGCCAATGATTTTTTCGTCGGCGTCTACGGCGGCAAGCTGTTCGATACCCTCGACCGTCAGGCACCGCACTGTGAGCTGCGCTTCGTCCCCGAAGGCGATGGCGACGATGAAGCGCTGCGCGAAGGCCGAATCGACTTGAACGTCAGCAATACCCGGCCGCTGACCCCGGAAGTGAAGGTACAGAACCTGTTCTCTACGCATTTCGTCGGCTTGGTCCGCGAGGACCATCCGCTGTTCGACGAAGAGATCACGGCCGAGCGTTTCGCCGGTTTTTCCCATATCAGCATGTCCCGTCGCGGGATTGCTCGCGGGCCGATCGATACGGCACTCAATGCGTTGGGGCTGGAGCGGCGGGTGGCGGTGATTGCGCCGAGTTTTCATGCGGCAATGTTTGCACTGCCGGATTCCGATTTGATCCTGCCGGTTCCACAGGAAGCGATATTGAGCGTGCGACGCCTGGGCTTGAAACTGCGCTCTTTTACCCTGCCCGTGCCTTTGCCAACCGTGATGCTCACCCAGGCCTGGCACCCACGCTACGACAATGATCCGGCCCATCGCTGGCTGCGTGAAACACTCAAGGCCTGTTGCGACGAGACGTGGCTGGCCGCGCAACCCTCCGCAAGCTGATCACTGACTTGCTGTGGGAGCGGGCTTGCTCGCGAAGGGGCCATCACATTCAACATCAATGGCGACTGATACGCCGCTTTCGCGAGCAAGCCCGCTCCCACACGTTCTCATTGCTGCGTCCAGCGCACTTATAACCTGCCAATAAGTCAATTTTCGTCAGGTCTCACACTTCTTAAACTGCCCCGGTGTTCAAACCCCGGAGCTTGCAGCAATGACTTCCCTTACGGTCGCGGCACCGCTCGCCGTGGCCAGTCCGGCTGCCGCCGCGCCCCCGGTCTTCGGCCCGCGAATCATCATCGGCCTGGTGGGCGTGTTGCTGGCGGTGCTGGTGTCGGGCCTCAACGAGATGGTGACCAAAGTCGCGCTGGCCGACATTCGTGGCGCGTTGGCCATCGGCTACGACGAAGGCACATGGTTGGTCGCCAGTTACACGGCGACGTCGGTGGCCGCGATGGCCTTCGCGCCGTGGTGCGCGGTGACGTTCTCGTTGCGGTGCTTCACCCTCTGCGCGATCAGCGCCTTCACCGTATTGGGCGTCTTGTGCCCCTTCGCGCCGAACTACGAAAGCCTGCTGCTCATGCGCACGTTGCAAGGCCTGGCCGGCGGCGCGCTGCCGCCGATGCTGATGACCGTCGCGCTGCGATTTTTACCGGCCAATGTGAAGCTTTACGGTCTGGCGGGTTATGCGCTGACGGCCACTTTCGGCCCAGGCCTCGGCACGCCGCTGGCGGGTTTGTGGACCGAATATGTCGGCTGGCAGTGGACCTTCTGGCAAGTCATCGCACCGTGCCTTATTGCCATGGCGGCGGTCGCCTACGGCTTGCCGCAGGACCCGCTGCGTCTGGAGCGCTTCAAGCAATTTAACTGGCGCGGATTGCTTCTGGGTTTTCCGGCGATTTGCATGCTGGTGATCGGCATTCTGCAGGGCAATCGGCTGGACTGGTTCGAGTCGAACCTGATCTGCGGATTGCTCGGTGGTGGGCTGTTGCTGCTAGTGCTATTCCTGACAAATGAATGGTCGCAGCCGATCCCGTTTTTCAAGATGCAGATGCTTGGCATCCGCAACCTGTCGTTCGCCTTGCTGACCCTGGCTGGCGTGCTGGTGATGCTGTTGGCGGTGATCATCATTCCGTCCAGCTACCTGGCGCAGGTGCAGGGTTATCGCCCGGTTCAGACCGCGCCGATCATGCTGCTGGCGGCGTTGCCACAGTTGATAGCGCTGCCGTTGGTGGCGGCGTTGTGCAACTTGCGTTGGGTCGATTGCCGCTGGGTACTGGGGATCGGTCTGAGCCTGTTGGCGCTGTCTTGCATCGGTGGTTCGCACCTGACGTCGGTGTGGATTCGTGACGATTTCTACGTGCTGCAATGGCTGCAAATCTTCGGTCAGCCAATGGCAGTGCTGCCGCTGCTGATGCTTGCCACCGGCAGCATCACGCCAATGGAAGGCCCCTATGCCTCGGCCTGGTTCAACACCGTGAAAGGCCTTTCGGCGGTGGTCGCCACCGGGGTGATCGAGGTGTTGACCACTACGCGCCTGCATTTTCATTCGACGATGCTGGTGGACAACCTCGGTAACTCGCCTCTGGCTGACAGAGACAATGCGGGCCTTGCCCATCGCCTGCATGAACAAGCCGTCGTGCTGACGGCATCCGATCTTTATCTGTGCATGGCGGGCGTCGCCGTGACGCTGATCCTATTGATTTTCTGGTTGCCGACGCGGATGTATCCACCGTGCGCACCGACATGAACGTTTCACTGAGCCAGAAGGTTTTTATGACGACTCAAGCAAAGCAAAAAATGGCGGTCGGCATCGTCGCAGTGGTGGCGGTCGGCGTGCTGGTTTACCTGCTGGCGCCAGGCTTTTTTGGCAAACGCACACAACAGAGCACCAACGATGCCTTCGTCTCGGCGGACTTCACCCTGGTGGTTCCTCGCGTGGCGGGTTTCATCAAGGAAGTGCTGGTGGAAGACAACCAGCAGGTCAAGGCCGGTCAGTTGCTGGCGCTGATCGATGATCGGGATCTGCGTGCCGCCGCCCAAGCGGCCGACGCCGAAACGCTGGTGGCCAGGGCGCAACTGCAAAACGCGCGGGCCACCCTTGAGCGCCAGACGTCGGTGATTGCTCAAGCGCAGGCGTCAGTGGTGTCGGCCAAGGCTGAAATGGACTTTGCCGCGCACGAGTTGAATCGCTACAACCACTTGGCCGGCGTGGGTGCGGGTACGGTGCAGAACGCTCAGCAAGCGCGCACGCGCATTGATCAGGCCACTGCTCGATTGGCCAACGTGACAGCAGTGCTGGCGGCGGAACGCAAGCAAGTGGAGATCCTCACCGCTCAGCGCGACGCGGCCGAAGGTGGACTGAAGCGGGCGCAAGCGGCGCTTGAAATGGCCAGCTACGAGCTGTCTTACACGCGCATCGTTGCACCGCAAGACGGCATGGTCGGCGAGCGCGCAGTGCGGGTCGGCGCTTACGTGACGCCGGGCAGCAAAATTCTGGCGGTGGTGCCGCTGGCCCAGGCTTACGTGGTGGCCAATTTTCAGGAAACCCAGCTGACTGATGTGAAACCGGGTCAGGGCGTGCAAGTGCGTGTCGACAGCCTTGGCAGCGAAGTCCTGAACGGTCGCGTCGAGAGCATCGCCCCGGCCACCGGCGTGACGTTCGCCTCAGTGAAGCCGGACAACGCCACCGGCAACTTCACCAAGGTGGTGCAGCGGATTCCGGTGAAGATTGTGCTGGAACCGGGCCAGGCGTTGGCCGAGCGGTTGCGGGTGGGGATGTCGGTTGAAGCGAGGATTGATACGGCGAGCAACGCCTCGCGTGAGGTGGCTCAGCAATGAAGATATTTGTTGGCTGGATTGACGCCTTGGCGGGCAAGCCCGCTCCCACAGTTGAGCGCATTCCAATGTGGGCTTGCCCGCTAAGAGGCCGGTGGCCTCAACTCACCTTTGGCGCGCTGCTGATCATGAGCCTTTGCGCTTGCACCGTCGGCCCCGACTTCCACAAGCCTCAAGCGCAGCAAATCACTGAATGGTCGAAACCAGCAAAAGCCGCTGCCAGCCAAGCCATCGCCGAAACCATGGATGAGCGCTGGTGGGAAGTCTTCAACGACCCGAAACTCTCCGCCTTGAGCCAGCGGGCCCTGACCGACAACCTCGACCTGAAACTCGCCAGCAGCCGCCTGCAACAAAGCCGTGCCGTGCGCCAGGTGGTTACCGCCGCGCGGTACCCCAACACCGCTGCTACGGGCAGCTACGGACGTAAACGCAACAGCGGCGAAGGATTGATGGACCCGTCCGGCCACAACGGCGACTCGGCGTTCAATCTGTGGGATGCAGGTTTCTCCGCATCCTGGGAGCTGGATTTCTGGGGTCGTGTGCGTCGCGAAACCGAAGCCGCCGATGCGACCCTCGAAGTCGCGGAAAACGATCGTCGCGGCGTGCTGCTGTCAGTGCTCGCCGAAACGGCTCAGGACTACATTCAATTGCGTGGTGTACAAAGCACTCGTGCCGTCACTGAGCAAAACCTCGACGTCGCCCGCCACAGCTTGAAACTGTCGCAACTGCGTCTGGCCGACGGCGTTGCCACCGACCTGGACGTCGCCGAAGCGGCGGCCCAAGTCGCCGCCATCGAATCGCGTTTGCCCGCGCTTGAACAGCGTCAGTCGCAACTGATCAACGCGCTCAGTCTGTTGATGGGTGAACCACCGCAAGCGCTGTTCGCCGAGTTATCCACAGACGCCCCCGTGCCGCAAACCCCGCGTCAGGTCGCCATCGGCCTGCCGTCGCAATTGGCCGAACGCCGTCCGGACATCCGCCAGGCCGAAGCTCGCCTGCATGCCGCTACCGCGAGCATCGGCGTGGCCAAGGGCGATTTCTATCCACGGATTACCTTGTCCGGCAACCTCGGTTCGCAAGCCATGCAGCTCAGTGATTTCGGCTCCTGGGGCTCGCGTTCGTTTGGAATCGGTCCGCAATTGAGCCTGCCGCTGTTCGATGGTGGACGGTTACGCGGCGTTCTGAACTTGCGCGAGGCACAGCAGCAGGAAGCCGCCATCGCCTACCAGCAAACTGTACTACGTGCGTGGCACGAAATAGATGATCAACTGACCGCCTACAACACCAGCCAACTGCGCCGCAACAGCCTCGCCGAAGCCGTGCGCCAAAACCAGATCGCCCTGCGTACCGCGCAACAGCAATACGTGGAAGGGGTAGTGGACTTCGTTAACGTGCTGACCGTTCAAGGCGCATTGCTGGCGACTCAGGAACAGTTTGTGGAGAGTTCGACCGGGGTTTCGCTGGCGATGGTGGGTTTGTACAAAGCGTTGGGTGGGGGATGGGAGTCGGTGTATCCGTTGGCCAGTGCCGTTACCAATAATCCGGTTTGATGGCCGGTGTTTTACGGGTAGGCACGCGATCCGGGAACTGGTGTGATTGCAGCTCTTCTGCGGAGATGACTCGACGCATCCAATGGGAGTGTTCCTTTAGCGAACCTGGTGATGGACAGTTCAATTCAGCTCGATGAGGAAGAATGACCCCGATAGTGATGTCAGGAAAATCTTCGCGAATAGCTTTAAGGGCTGGAGTCATGTCTGTGTCGCTGGAAACCAGTACGAGCTGTTCAATACGGTCATGCACTTCTAGAGCCGCTTGCCTGGTAGCCGTGCGGTACATGCTGATTGCGATGTGAACATCCGTTTCTTTCTCTTCAAGCTTCCAAATGTCGACCTTATCTTGACGGGAAGCCCCTGTTTTCCTGTCTATGAAGCGCGGAGCTTTTGCCGGTTCGAGCGAATGCCGGCCATAGTGCACTGCTACTTCGGTCGCTTTCAGTGCTCGCACATACGAGTCTTGAGCCTCTTTCGAGATTCTGCCCCGAGTGGCGAGTATCGGTTTGACGGAAGAAGTGAAGTAATCAACGGAGATAATTGAGCTTTGCGGGTTTTCGATATGTGCGACATGGGCCAGCAGGCCTTTGAGGTTGAGCCACTTATGGGGAGTTCCCGCGAGCAACCCGTAAAACAGATTGTAGCCATCAACAAAAAAAGCGGTGCGCACGAACTTAATCCTCAAAAACGAAAAAACCGGCCTAGGCCGGTTTCTTCACCCCAACTGCCAGAGAACT
>Ga0157371_10000682_pt1 | contig 40134 bp, 57 predicted proteins | sample C45metaG_FD_113462 | JGI IMG/M metagenome (GOLD analysis project Ga0157371, IMG submission 113462) | Corn rhizosphere microbial communities from Kellogg Biological Station, Michigan, USA - C4-5 metaG | ecosystem: Host-associated > Plants > Roots > Rhizosphere > Soil | place: USA: Michigan... | reverse complement strand
GCTGAAGACGGCCCTTGGCATCAGCTGACCCGCGATGTCGAGGTTGTCCTGGACGAGACGTGGGCGGCCTTCGGCGTGTACAGTGGTTGGCGCCTTCGTGGTATTACCCACGATGTAGGCCCTTGGTCTGAAGTGTTCGTTGAGCATGTGAAGAACATTGTCATTCCTCGCGATGCAATTGGCGACGCATGGTCGGAGTTCTCGAAGTTTGAGGCTGAGCCCGCAGTGGCGCGCAATGTCATTGAAGATGCTCTTGAGAGGTTCCGTCTCTTGGCAATTGAGACACCGCTCGGTACACGGATGGGCGATCCCTCCCTATTGGAGAACGAACTCGCTAGGACGGAATCTCTACGCAAAGAGGCGAATTCGCTGCTTCCATGAACGTACCGATCCGACGCGGTGCGGTGTATTGGATTCACGATGATGCCGTTGAACTGCCGCCCACTACGCGCGCCAAGCGTAAAATGCACAGTCGTCGACCTTTCCTCGTCTTGTCGCTCGACGAGCGCAACGCGGAGGATTCATGGCCCATCGTTCAGGGCTTCCCGCTCTCAACCTCGGACGTGGTTGTGACGGAGTACGACGTCTTCCTGGCTGCCGGAGTGGCGAATCTGCCAAAGCGATGCGCAGTCCAGGTCCCGCTCCTACAGCCCATCGCGAAGCGCCACATTTTGGAGAGAATCGGCCAGCTGCCAGCAAATGAAATGGAGAAGGTCGTTCTCGGGCACCTCCGATATTGCGGACTCGTCTAGGAGCCCCCTACCCGCGCCCACCAAAGTGGGGCTGCACCGGCCGCCCCAACGTTCTGTAGCGTCGGCGGCGGAGGAGGTTCATCGAATGCCGATGTTCGCTGTCACGCTGAAGCCCCACAACAGGCCGCCGTCGATGGTGATCCTTCCGCCCGACAGGCACGGTGAAATGCCGGCGGTGATGATTAACCCACGAGACATGCACGGGTCTGTGGTCCCTGGGCTGTGGCTACACAACGACCGAGACGACTACGAGAAGGTCGAAGGAAGCGGCTGGCACTGATGGGGAGCTTCGGTCATTCCTCGAAGTAGTCCACCTTTGTGGTGGCCATATCCTCGGTCATGGTGACGGTGCAGCCATAGGACGCCCGGACTGTGGCGCCGAAGCTGTTCTGTGCGTCCACTGTGCCAGTGACCTTCCATGGCCCGGAGCCAGAGCCAGACGCGTTGCTGTCGAAGTCCGCGGTGGAGGGCGACTTCAGCAGCTTCTCGATCCGGGCCTCGCACTGCGCGATCGACTCGTACTTGTTGTCAGACGATGAGTGGCTGCCCGACGAGCCGCTCAATGCAGTGCATCCGCCGAAAATCAACGCAACCACTACGACAAGTCCAAAGCATCCGAGGCAGCTCTTTCCGGCTCCCCATGGCTTCCCGACCTTGGCCTGCTCGGCTTTGATCCACTCGGGGGTGCCCTTGACCGGTTCAGCCATTCGCCGGCCGCTCGAGAACGACGGCCAGTGGTGACGAGCCGATTCCCAGTCGGGTGGAGCTGACAACCCGCCACCCGAGGGCGGCGAATTCATTGAGCTCCATCGTTACTACAGCATCGAAGCCGACTGACTTCGGGACGGGCCCCGTCGGCAACGTCACGTACTTGTACTCCACTGCCACTGCTCTCCCACTTACATGCACTCGCCCGAGACTACCGCTCCGCGGCCGCTCGTCGCCCTCCCCCGAATGCGCCACAGGGAGTTAGGGCCTGCTAGGCAGCAAACTGACGCAGAGCGCAATTGGCCGTTGAGCATCGGAACGAGGGGTTCGTCGGACGGTCGACCTGAGTGACCTCGGCGAGCGTGATCGGCAACTTTGCAACAACGAACGCCAGCGTGTACGCGCTGGCTTGATCCGGTAGACCCCTACCGAGGTGGGCGCGGAGGCTGTCACTGTCCCCGATCCCGGCTTCGACTGCCGCGGCGACGAGCGCCTCATGATTCAGCGTGATGCCCGACACGTTTCCCCTTTACCCCCATAGAACTAACTTCGCCGATGCGCCTCCCCAAGCAGGGATGCGACGGCGACGCCGAGCGCATCTGCTACGGCTTCCAGCTCGTCGACGTCGAAAGGCAGCTCCCCCGTCAGCTTAGGAACTAGCTCCGACATCGGGACCTGCAACGACTTGGCGAGCTGCTCACGCGACACGCCTTGCCGGGCGAGCTCCGCGCAAACCGCGCACGCCGCCAGAAGACGACGTTGCCGCGGCTTCATACCCCCAATTCTAGTTCATTTGAACTAGTCCGCCTGACATGGCGAGTCGGTCGTTATCCACGCGATAGCTTCGAGGAATGTCATCCCGCAGCACCCGGCCTGGCCGGCGCCTCTCGCAATGCTTGGGGCCGATCTTGGACGACGCCAGACAGCGGGCCGGACTTAGTCAGCAGGAACTCGGCCAGCTGACTGGGATCTCGCAGTCCCAACTCTCGAAGTACCTACGGGGCGAGCGCGCGATGCTCTTGGACGAGCTGGACAGCCTCTGCGCCGCACTGCGCCTGGACATTGTCGCGGTGGTGCGCCGAGCAGTCGAAGAGGCGCGAAAACCATAGGGTGCAGCGTAAGGTGCAGGTGCCAGAAAGGCCACCAACCCATCCGGGCTGGTGGCCTCTGTTTTACTGGGGCCGCCTATCAGAATCGAACTGATGACCTATTCATTACGAGTGAGTGGCGACCCCGTTAGCTGATGTTCAGCGACGACCAGCATTCGCGAGAAATCAGCGATTTCCGGCCTCGACTGTTCGCCCACGTTCAGCGTCGGAAGCATCATAGGGTGCAGCATAAGGTGCAGAGGGCGCGTCCATCTTCTCGGCGAGTGCCCGCTTTCGCTCCTCCAGCGGGTGTACGTAGGTGCGGTACGTGAAGCCTGAGTCGGCGTGGCCGAGAGTGTCCGCGACGACCGCGACATCGCCACCGCTCTCTACGAGAAGATGCGATGCCGCAGTGTGCCTGGACTGGTAGCGCTTGGTCGCGGCGAGACCCGCCCGCTCGAGCAGGGCCTTCCATCGGGCGGTGTCCATGCGCGCTTGAATCGGACGGCCGTTGTCCTGCGTGAACATCAGCGCGACTGGGGCGCCCGCGTACTCCCAGCCCTTCCACTCGTCGCCCTGCTCTGCCATCATCTGCATCTGCGTGCGCCGTTGCTCGACGAGGAGCTGCACCAGCGACTTGGGTAGCTGGATGACCCGCTCCCCCGCTTCCGTCTTCGGCTCCGGCTGGTGGTACAGACCCTTGCCTTTGGCATAGAGCAGCTGGTGTGTGACCGAGAGTGTGCCGGTCTTCGCGTTGAAGTTCTGCCAGGTCAGGCCGAGCGCCTCGGCGGGCCGGAGCCCGATTCGCAATGCGAGGTGCCAGCGCGCGCTGTTGTAACCAGTGGCGGCAGCAAGGATGGCGTCGCGGTCCTCCCGGGAGAATGAGGTCGTGTTGGGCTTGCCCTTCGCTTCGAGCTCGACGCGGTCCGCAGGGTTGAACGGGATGTGGCCACGCTTGAATGCCACGTTGAGCGCGGCGCGGAGCGGGGCGAGGTAGCGACGCTGACTCGACGGGGCGACGCCGAGGTCAGCCACCCACTGCTCGAGTCGCTCGGCAGTGACCGACGGGAGCTTGATCGTGCCAAGCTCGGGGACGATCTTCTTGTCGACCACCCACTTATTGGTCGCGTAGGTCGTGGGCCGGTGCTTGGCGACGTTGTCGAGCCAGTGATTCATCCACTGCTCCACGGACGGCACCTTGCCGGCGACCAGGCGGCCGTCGTCCTTGCGCGCAAGCAGCTCTCGCTTCGCCTGCGACGCGAGGGCCTTCGTCTTGAAGACGGACGTGTACTTGCGTTTCCCGTCGATGGTTACGTAGCCGCGGTAGCCGGTCGCGGTCTTCATGACGGAACCTTCGCCCTTCGCGGCCCTCATGCTCGGCACCCCTGCACGTAGGCGGCGAGGATGCGCTGAGTGACGCCGAGTTCGTGCGCGATGCGATACGAGTCGCTCGTCCAGGTCGCGAGCTCGCGGAAGCGGACAGGGTCGACGAGCCGGCGGGCGGCATACCGGTCAGCTTGCCGCTCGTGCTTCGGGCGGTCGTCCTCGTGGCCGAGGTCGGCGTGTCCGATCTCGTGCGTGAGCGCAACACGTGTGTGCACGGCGCGCATCCCTTCCTTGATGATGATGGAGCGGTGGTCAGGCAGCCAGAGTCCGTTCGCGGTACGAAGCCGGCCGAAACGGACGGTGATGCCGAGCGCGTCGGCGTGGGCGAATGGGTCGTACCTGTGGGGCATCTCTACTCGAAGGATTCGTCGTTGTTCATCTCGGGGTCGCGAAGTGCGGCCTTCTTCTTCGCGGCCTCAGGATCGGTCCTGTTAGGGGTGGGATACATGGGCGCGTCGAGGAATCTCTTCTTCACAGGCTTCTGCATGGGGCTGACATTCATGGCCGGGTGGGCGCCGTCGAGGGGCGCTTCGAGCACGGGCGAGCTGCCTTCTTCTACACGGCGCACGATCTCGCGCGCGAGCTCGAGTTCTGTGAAGTCTCGTATCTGAAGCTGCCGGGGAGTGTTCTCGGGCAGGTCCACATCCTCGGGGCTGAGGAAGTCCGCGGCAATCAGCGCTTGGAGTGGGCTGGTGCCGTAGGCACGAGCGACTTGGACCACCTGGCGCGGCTTCGGGTCGAACTCCCCCGAGAACCACCGGCTGATGGTGGACGCCGGGATGCCGGTCTGACGGGCGATCGCGGCGCCGCTGGCGTCTTCGCTGATCATGCGTAGGTAGTCAACCCAGCTCAGTCTCTTATTCACAGAGCTGACACTATCGCAAAGTCTTGCACGCATGCAATGACTTTCCACGGTGGCACGGCGTAATTACGCGGAAGTCGCAGACCGACACGCCGCGCTGGAACGCAATTGGCGTTCATTGCCGCAACACTTTGCTACCGTTGCTGACATGCAAGCAACAACCACTTCCGCAACATGCGCCCCAGTCATGGTGCTCAAGCGGGCCAAGCTGGACGAGCTTCGCAGAGCGAACGGGATCGAGACGGAAGCACAGCTCGCCAAGGTCATCGGGGTCAACCCGGCGACCCTCTGGCGCGCCTCGGAAGGGAAGCCCGTTTCGGGCGGGTTCATCGCCCGAATGAAGCTGGCGTTCCCCCACGTCTCGTCCGACGCGCTCTTCGCAGCCGTCCCCGCCGAGGACCTCGCATCATGACCGACTGTGTCAAGACGCCGCCTGCACCCGTCGAGGCTGTCCGCCTCTACTCCGTCGCCACCGTGGCCGAGCGCCTCGAGGTGTCGAAGGTGTGGGTGTACGAGCGCATCAAGGACGGGCAGCTCCCCGTCGTAGAACTCGGCACCACTCGCGCCAAGCAGCGCATCCGAGCCGATGTTCTCCAGTCGTTCATCGACAGCCGATCCTTCGGCGCCCAGGCGTCATAGCACGCCGCTCTCACCCAAAAAGAAGGTCCATCGGGGGCAACCGATGGACCGACCAACAGAAAGGAATCTGTCTTGAACACCACAGAGATTACCAGCTACGCGGCCAGATTGGATGATCTGCGCGTAGTGACCCTCACCGATGGGGAGGTGTGGAGCGCACGCGACCTGATGGAACTCGCCGGATACGAGCGGTGGGAGCGCTTCAACGACGCGATCAACCGCGCGGTCGCATCCGTCAACGCAAGCGGCCTCGACGCCTCAGACCATTTTCGCGGCACCGCGAAATTGGTCACGGTCGGCTCCGGCGCCAAGCGTCAGATCGAGGATGTCGAGCTGACGCGCTACGGCTGCTACATCCTGTTCCAGAACGCGGATGCGCGGAAGCCGGAGATCGCCGCCGCGCAGCAGTACTTCGCGGTGCAGACCCGCAAGCAGGAAGTCTCGGCGGTCGCGCTGAGCGACGACGAGATCATCGCCCGCGCCTTGCAGCTGACTACTCAGCGCGTCGCGGCACTTGAGTCGAAGGTCGCCGAGCTTGAACCGTCCGCCGAGGCGTGGGACGAGCTGGCCGGCGCGAAGGGCGACTACCCGGTGGGCGAGGCGGCGAAGATGCTCGCCCGTGCTGGTGTCCCGACGGGCCCGCAGCGCCTGTTCGATCAGTTGGCGGACATGCACTGGATCTTCCGCAGCGGCCACGGCACCTGGGAGCCTTACGCGTCCATTGTGGACATGGGTTACCTGGCGTCGAAGCCGCAGTCGCACGAGCACCCGAAGACGGGCGAGCGCATCATCGACCCGCCGCAGGTTCGGGTGACGATCAAAGGGCTTGACCGGTTGCGTCAGCGTCTGAGCGCGGGCGCGTTGAAGGCGGTGACCGCGTGAGCGCCCGTCGGTCGACGTTCCAGCCGCTCCCAGTGAACTGGTGGCTGTTATTAGCGCCGGTCGTGTTCGCCGCGGTGGTCATTGCGGTGGCGCTCGTGGTCGTGCTGGGGCGGGTGCTGTGATGGGCAAGCTCATGGGCAAGATTTTCGGGGCGCTGATTGGCCCTGACCCGCACAATGACCTGTCCCGGCTGGATGTACTCGACGGCGTGGGCCGCGAACGTTGCGAAACGATCCTCGACAACATCGCTGAACGGCGCACGAACGCGAGACCAACCCCGAAGGTAGGCGAGCGGGTAACCGTGTCGTGGTGGGTCGGCGACGAGGAACGCACGCTCGACGGATGGTTGTTGCCTTCCCGTCCCGGATGGGTGCGGATCGCCGCAGCCCCTGACGACGACGGCACCGGCCCCGCTGAGGACTTCATGCGCGCCGCGTTCCTGATCGAGGACGTGCGGGTGACCTCATGGTGAGGCGCACCGGGCGGGCCCTGTTCTGGGTCGTCGTCGCTCTCCTGGCGCTGGCCTTCATCGGGTTCCTGCCCACGGCCTTCGCGCTTGTGTGGCCGGCCCTTCTCATCGCCACTGTTTTGTGGCTTCTCGTCGCCGTTCTGGCGCACCTCGAAAGGAATCACCCATGACTCAGCAGATCACTACTCTCACCGTCCGCGGCTACAAGGGCATCCCCGGGGAGATCACCTTGAACCCGGAGGGCAAGTCGCTGATCGTGCTCGCCGGCGCGAACGGCGCGGGCAAGTCGAGCTTCATCGACGCGATCGCGGAGATCTTTGACCCGAAGGGTACGAGACTCACGTCCCGTCCGATCAACGACCGAGCCACGGAAGCTGAGGCGGAGGTCGTCACTACGGAGGCGCGCATCGTTCGCAAGTGGAAGGACAACGGCCCCGGCACCCTCGCCGCGTACGCCCTCGACGGCGCCAAGTACCCCAGCGGCAAGGACTTCATCCTGAAGGCCACAGGCGGGGCCCTGTTCGACCCGCAGGAGTTCGTGAACCTCGACGAGAAGAAGCAGCGCGACCAGCTGCTCGCCCGCGTGGAACTGCCGTTCGACCTCGACGAAATCACCGCCAAGCGGAAAGGGTTCTTCGACGCCCGCACCGACGTGGGCCGCGACGTAACACGCCTCGAGGGACAGCTGGCCGGGTTCCCGCCGGCGGACCCGTCGATACCCTCCGAGGAGGTGTCGGCCGCGGCGATCCTCGCTGAGCATGAGGAGGCGCGGCAGCACAATGCGGCCCTCGACAAGCAGATGGACGCCCTCGCAGGCATCGACACCGAGTGCGAGAACGCTGAGGCCAAGGTCGCCCGACTCACCGAAGAACTCGACGTTGCGAAGACGTACCTCCAGAGCGCAAAGGCGCAGCGCGAAGAGATGTACGCCGCCTTCCGTTCAGGGCCGGAGCGCGTAGACACGGACGCGATCACCGCCCGCCTGGCATCCGTCGAGGAAACGAACGCGAAGGTCCGGCAGCAGGCGCAGCGCGCCAAGGTTGCCGCCGAACTGGCCGAGAAGAAGGCCGAGCAGGACGCCCTCACCGCGAAGCTCGCGGACATCGACAAGACGAAAGCTGACGGGCTCGCCGCGGCGAAGTTCCCCGTCGACGGCCTGTCCGTGGATGAATCGGGGATCACGTTCAACGGGGTGCCGTTCAAGCAGGTGAACACGGCGAAGAAGACCGCGATCGCGTTCGACCTGGCGACGCTCCCCCAGCCTGACCTGCGTCTGATCGTGGTGAAGGACGGCGACTCGCTCGACGCTGACACTCTCGCGGAGATCGAGCGCATCGCGTCCGAGCGCGGGTACATCGCCTTGGTCGAGCGTGACCGTGACGAGTCCCGGCAGATCGGCTTCACCATCGTCGACGGCGAGGTCGCAGCATGAGCGCCCGGAAGATCGACCACACGGCCGAGGCCATTCGCAACATCGACGGGCTGCACGATTACCAGTCCGAAGAGGGCATGACCGACGAGAGCATGCTGACCGTTGCCGTTGAGGCTCAGGCGCACGCAACTCTCGCGCTGGTGGAGCAGCAGCGCATCGCGAACCTGCTCACGGTCCGCGAGCGGCTGGTGAAGCTGGGCACGACGGCGGCGTACTTGCGGCTGGAGAAGGTCGACGCCCTAGTCGAAGAAGGGTTGGGCCTCGCATGAGCCTCGACACTGCAGGCATCGCTCTGCCCTCCGTTGGCCAGGAGCCCGTCGACCAGTCGGTGGTGGAGTTCTTCATCCCGGGCACTCCGGTGCAGCAGGGCAGCAAGACGGCGTTCGTCGTCGGCACCCGCGCCGTGGTCACCGACCAGAACAAGGCCACGCTGAAGCCGTGGCGGGCGACCGTCGCGGCGCACGCTGACCGGGGCGTCACCTTCGACCGCCCCGTGTGCGTGGAGCTGACGTTCGTGATGCCGCGGCCGCAGCGCCCCAGGTGGAACGTCCCCGCTGTGAAGCCGGACATCGACAAGCTCGTGCGCGCTGTGCTCGATGGCTTCACGGATGCCGGCCTGCTCGCCGACGACGCCCGGGTGGTGCGCCTGCTCGCGGTCGAGGAGTACGCCGGCGACGACAACCCTGTGGGTGTGCATGTGGCGGTGACCGCATGATGCCCGCGGACGAAGCCTACGAGCCGGGCGACCCGAAGCGCTCCGAGCACCGGGAGCCCGCCGTGTGCGTCCTCTGCGGTGGCATCGGTGGCCACTATGGCGACTGCTTCGAGGTGACCTGCTGATGGGCTACCTCGACAGGATCCTCGACGACGGCACCGACCGCGACCGCTGGCTGACCTCCCGCTTCGACGTCGTCGGAGCGTCCGACGCCGCGAAGCTCGCCAAGGCGGCGTCCGTGGACAAGTACCTCGCCGACAAGCTCGCCGCACGCAGCTTCACCGGCAACTCGTACACGGAATCCGGGAACCGGTGGGAGCCGATGATGCTCGCCTGGGCTGGCATCCCCGGCAACAAGGCGCTCATCCACTCCCCCGAGGAGAAAGGCTTCGCGGCCACACCTGACGGTATCGGCCGGACCCTCGCCGAGTGCAAGGCGAAGCACATGAAAGTCGTCTTCGGCCCGTCCCTCGGCGAGTGGCGGCAGCTGGCGTGGCAGTTCCTCTGCCTGCCCGAGTTCGACGAGACCGAGTTCATCTGGGTCGAGCTCGACGCCGGCGGCGAGATCCGCGGCGACCTGAAGGGCGAACCGAAGCACCTGACCGTGAAGCGCTCCGACCCGAAGATCGTCGACCTCACGCGGCAGATCACCCCCATCGCAACAGACCTCCTCGCGCGGCTCCGAGTCGCGCGTTCCTACGAAAGGGCAACAGCATGAGCAGCGAAATCACGCAGCTCCCGAGCAACGGCGATGTCACGACATGGTCGGACGCTGAGAAAGCGATCGTCGAGGCCGCGGGCCTCGTCTTCAACCACACCTACGGGGACCGCCAGGGTCAGAGGGAGCCGGCACCGAGACCAGTGGTCGAACAGTTCCTGTCACTCGCGCGGCGGTCCGGGCTGGACCCGCTGGCCCGACAGATCTACTGCATCGGGCGCCTGTCGCGCGGCCACGTCGAGTGGGCCATCCAGACAGGCATCGACGGGTTCCGCCTGGTGGCCGAGCGCTCGGGGAAGTACGACGGCCAGGACGGCGCTGAATGGCTGGCAGCGAACGGCGAATGGGTGGACGCGTTCGTTCCCTCACTCCACGGCGCACACCCCCTGGCCGCCCGGGTCCGCGTATACCGAAACGACTGGCCCCGGCCCGCGGTTGGCGTCGCCGAATGGGGCGCCTACGCACAGACGAAGCGCGACGGGTCCCTCGTCGAGATGTGGGAGAAGCAAGGCGCCGGCCAGTTGGCCAAATGCGCCGAGGCGCTCGCGATCCGCAAGGCGTTCCCACAGGATCTGTCCGGCCTTTACACGGCCGACGAGCTGCGCGAGGAGCCGGTCGTAATCAACGAGCGACCGCGCCGCGACTGGGCGGCGGAGATTCAGGCGTGCGCCACGCACGAGGAGATCGAGGATCTCATCGACAGCGCCGATGACGCGGGCGAGATGTCGGACAGGCTTCGCACCGTCGCACTCACCCGCCACGGGATGATCGGGCGCGTCGAGGTTGAGGCATCGGCCGAGGAGTCCCCGGCCGCACCCGCCGAGATGACCGAGGCCGAGTACGAGGCGGCCAGCGCCGCCGAGCACGCCGAGGCGGTGGCCGACAATGCCTGAATTCGTGGACATGAGCACCGGCGAAGTCGGCGCCGAGGTCGTGAAGTCTGAGTTCGCGGGGAAAGCCGACGAGCTGCGCGCGTTCGCCCCGACGAACCCCGTCGAGATGGAGTTCTTCATCCGCGAGGCCAACGCCCTCCTCGAGGACATGCCCGACGTGCTCCTCGAAATCAACAGCCGACGGTACGCCGCCGAGCGGAAGTACTCCGCGCGGAAGAACACGCAGATGGCGTTCTACGGGCGGCAGGGCCAGCAGGCCACGTTCGCCCGGGCCATGGCCGAGGTCGACGCGCAGTCGGAGCTCGAAGCCTGGCACAACACCAAGGCGGAGTACCACTACGCGGAGGACACCGAGAGGGCGCTGCGCACGAAGATCTACTCGATGCTCAACATCAACAAGGGCGTCGTCGCTGCGTACAACACGCAGGGGGGCGTGCGATGAGCGCCGTGATGGAGCGCGTCGGCTACCAGCAAGCCGACATCGCATGGAACGGACTCACGGTCACGGACCTGTTTTGCGGGGCGGGTGGATCCTCCTCGGGCCTCGCGGCCGCAGGGTTCAAGATCGTCATCGCGGCGAATCATTGGACGCAGGCGATCGAGTCGCACCAGATCAACCACCCGGAGACGGACCACTCGAACGCGGACATCTCGCAGGTGAACCCCGGCTACTTCCCCCGCACGGACATCCTGTGGGCGTCGCCGGAGTGCACCAATCATTCGGTGGCGAAGGGTGTGAAGCGGCAGCGCGCGGAAGACGCGATGCTGTTCGAGGTCGACGGCACCCAGCCGCTCCCGGACGAGGCCGCGAACAGGTCCCGCGCCACGATGTGGGATGTGCCCCGGTTCGCGGAGCACCACCGCTATCGGGCAATCATCATCGAGAACGTCGTCGACGCTGCGAAGTGGGTGCCGTTCCCGGCGTGGCTGATGACGATGGAGCTCCTCGGTTACGCGCACGAGCAGGTGTGGCTGAACAGCATGCACGCTCAGGCGTTCGGTCTCCCGGCCCCGCAGTCCCGCGACCGCATGTACGTGGTGTTCTGGCGGAAGGGTGAGCGGAAGCCGAACCTGGCGAAGTGGACCCGCCCGCAGGCGTTCTGCGAGATGCACGGCATCGTGCAGGCGGTGCAGGCGTTCAAGAAGGACGAACGCTGGGGCCGCTACCGTGCGCAGTACGTCTACCGCTGCCCTCGGGTGGAGTGCCGCAACGCGATCGTCGAGCCCGCCTGGCTCCCGGCGTCGAGCGCGATCGACTGGTCCATCCCGGGCGAACGCATCGGCGACAAGAAGAAGCCGCTGGCCGACAAGACCCGCGCGCGGATCCAGAAGGGCATCGAGCGCTACTGGAAGCCTCTCGTCGTCGCCGCGGCCGGGAACACGTACGACTCCGCATCGGGCAAGCCCGGCACGTATCTGCGCGCTTGGCCGACGGACGAGGCGCTGCGCACGCAGAACGGCACGGCAGAGTACGGCGTCGCTGTCCCGCCGCTGATCACGGACGGCATCCACGGCGGCGGCACGGTGCAGTCGGCCAACGATCCGATGCTCACGCAGACGACGGCGCAGACCAAGGGCCTCGCCTACGCGCCGCTGCTCGTCCCCGTCGAGGGTCGCGAGGGCAAGAGCGCGGCATCCGTCACCGGACCGCTCCGCACGCAGTCGACGCGCAACGAGACGGCGCTCGTCATCCCGCTCCGGAATCACGGCGTCGCGAAGCCCGTCACCCGGACGATCGACACCGTCTCGGCGGAGGGCAACCATCACGCCCTCGTCATGCGGAACAACGAAGGCGGCGCTGAGATGAGCACCCCGGTCACCGAGGAGCTGCGCACGCTCACCACGGCCGGCCACCAGTCGCTGCTAGTGCCGTACTACTCGGCATCGCTGACGGCGAAGCCCACGGACGAGCCGCACGGCACGCTAACGACTGGTGACAGGTACGGCCTGGTGGAGTCCGAGATCAGCCTCGACGTCGACGACGTCCTGTTCCGGATGCTCACCCCCGACGAGATCAAGGTCGGCATGGCATTCGCCCGCGACTACTACCTCGGCGGGACCAAGCGCGAGCAGGTCAAGCAAGCTGGGAACGCGGTCACCCCGCCGGCCGCTCGCGACCTCGGCATGGCAGTAGCGGAAGCGCTCAATGGCGTCGACCTCGAGCGGGTGGCAGCATGACCGCCATCACGCTGGATCGCGTCTTGGTTCCGTTCCCGGACCTCCCTGGCAAGGTGCACGGCATTGTGTCGCTCGAGCCGCCGAGGGTTCAGTGCGACGGATGCGGGCTGGTTGCTACCGGGGCGAACTTGAACCTGCTGATCCTCACGTGCGGGATCAAGTTCAACACGAGGGGCGGGCAGGGCTGGGAAAAGCGCCGCCTCTGCTCGGGATGCAGGGGTGCATCATGACTGACTTCCGCCTGACGGAGAAGATCCGCAAGGCCACCTACTCGCGGGACCTGTACTTCTGCGCCGACTGTGGCACGAGCATCGGCATCTCGTGGCAGCACCGGGAGTCGTCGGGGAACGGCGGCAGGGGCAAGAAGGCCCCCGCCCTCACCCCTGCCGACGGTGTCACCCTCTGCCTGCCTCACAACGAGGCGTGCGAGGCGGCAGGCCAGGAACGCGCCCTGCACCTCGGCTGGAAGATACGCCGCAACCGTGGCGGCATCCGCGCCTCACAGATCCCGTTCTACGTCCGCTGGGCGCAGGAGTGGTGGCTGCCCGACGAGGACGGCGGGATGCGTGTCATCCCGAAGTCACTCGCGCTTGAGCTGCTCGAAGCGGCCGGCGCATTCACCAGGAAGGGAGGCGCGTGATGGCGGCTCTCTCATGGGTCCGCGTGGACGCCGCGCTCGCGTCCAACCACAAAACACTCGCCCTTTTGGGCCAGAAAGGAGGCGATCGTGCACTCAACACCTACATTTTCGGCCTCGGACACTGCGCGTCACAGGGCACGGATGGGTTCATCCCAACTGCAGCTCTCGGACTCATCCATGGCACGCCCCGGGCAGCTCAACAGCTGGTCGACGTCGGCCTGTGGATTCCGATCCCCGGCGGCTGGGATGTCAACGATTACACGGACTATCAGCCCTCGGACGAGGAGTCGAAGGCCCGCTCGGAGAAGGCCCGGAAGGCTGCTGAAGCACGGTGGGGAGCACGCGGTGTGTAGTCCTAGACGAAATGCCCCAAGCAATGCTCCCGGCATGCTCCGAGCAATCCACGCAACGTACGCAACGTACGCAACTAACGAACGGGGCCAAGACACACACAGGAATCTCACCTTCCTGAACGTGCGAGAAGGGCTGTGGATAAGTCAATTCTCACGCCGGATGGGGGTGATGAAGTGACCGACCGGACGGTGCCCATCCAGGTCCACATCACCCCAGAGCACTACCGGAGCCTCGTGAAAATCGCAGAGAAGCGGCACGTGCAAGCCCATCACCTCATCGAGCAGCTCGTCGAGCACGCCCTCCGACCCTCGCCCGCCGCAGTTCGCGAGCGCCTCAGAGATGACATTCGACGGCTCCTCGCAACCGGCCGGAACGACCGGCAGATTGCCGAGCACCTCGGCGTGAAGCGCGGACAGGTCAGCTACCACCGGGTGGACATGGGCCTCCCATCGAACGACAAACGCGGGCGCAAGCCCCAGAAGAAAGCGAGCACAGCAGCATGAGCAACTGGCCGGCCGGTATGGCCGTTGACCCTATCGGGGAGTGGCCGGGACCGCTGACGAAGCGGCGCACCGCGTCACCCTTCGCGTCCACTCTCGGCTCCACTCTCGAGGTCCTCCGCCGCGAGCTCTACAACCTGGGCGCGAAGAACGTCCGCCTGCAGGTAGCGATCCCGGCCTCGCAGTTCAGGCTCGACGGGTATCCGCGGGCGTCGGCGAAGCAGGAGCACCCGGGCGTCATCCTGACGATGGACAGCGACCACGGAGCGCTTTCTTACCCGTGCGACACGTTCACCGACTGGCCGTCGAACCTGCGAGCGATCGCCCTCGCGCTCGAGGCGCTGCGGAAAGTCAACCGGTACGGGGTCACCAAGCGCGGCGAGCAGTACCGCGGGTTCCTCGCCATCGAAGCGACCGCCATGCCGGCCGGTTTCACCAGCGTCGACGCGGCAATCGAGTACCTCCGCAGCGTCGGCGGCATCGGCCTCGAGGTAGCCGAGCCGCTCGCCACAGTCCTCCGCCGTGCCAAGCGACGCACGCACCCCGACACCGGCGGAGACGCCGACACCTTCCAGCGCGTGACGCTGGCCGAGCAGTACCTCAAACAGAACGGAGCCATCTGATGGCAGGCGAAACGATTATCACTGTGGTGGGCAACCTCACCGCGGATCCGGAACTCCGGTACACCCAGGGCGGTCTGGCGGTGGCGAACTTCACGATCGCATCCACCCCGAAGGTGTTCGACAAGCAATCGAACGAGTGGAAGGACGGCGACGCCCTGTTCCTCCGTGCGTCGGCCTGGCGGGAGTTCGCGGAGCACATCGCCGGGTCTCTCGTGAAGGGCTCCCGCGTCATCGCCCAGGGTCGCCTGAAGCAGCGCTCGTACGAGACGAAGGAGGGCGAGAAGCGGACCTCGATCGAGTTGGAGCTCGACGCGATCGGCCCCGACCTTCGGTACGCGACCGCGACTGTGACGAGGGCGCAGCGGAGTACGGGCGGCCAGCCGGCGCACCAGGAGCAGCAGTGGGCGCCGTCGGCTGAACCGGCCGCGAGCGGCGACGTGTGGGCCACCCCCAGCTTCAACGACGAGACGCCGTTCTGATGTTCAAGGGAAGTTTCAACGCCCCCCAGCCTGCCCCTGGTTCATCCCGAGGCGGTGGCATGGGTCCATGTTGCGCGAGGTGTAAAACCCCGTTCGGTCACAGTGCAGTCGCGGGGACGTGCTGCCACACGAAGGAGGCCGCATGACTGACCAGGTCATCCACAGCAGCGGGCAACCCATCGACCGCTCATGGCGTGCCACGTTCAAACCCACACCGGGTCTACGTGATGCAGCACGCGCGGAGTACCACCGGGTGCACGACATCCTGCACAAGCAAGCGAACCTGCTCCAAATGTGCATCTGCGGCTCGTACGGGACGCGCAATGACAAGACGAAGGAGACACGCAATGGCTGACCAACTCACCGCCCGGGATCGGCAGATAGCCGCAATCGGCTGGGATGCCGCCGTCGCGTCGATGCGGTACGAGGACGGATCGCCGGTAGAGCTAGTGGCCGTCGTGAACCCGTATCGGGAGGTCCTCCCGAATCGTGCCCCTTACGACAAGTGCAGCGCCCACAGCTACGTGGAGGCTGGGAAAGAGCAGGAGGACTGATGGCATTCGAGGCGAAGTACCGGAGCGAATGCACGAACTGTAGCGAGTACGTCGAGGTCGGCGACTGGGTGCAGTTCGAGGGCAACCACGTCGAGCACGTCGAGTGCGAACCCGAACCAGCACAGACCGCGACGTGCGGCGAGTGCTTCATGCAGGTGTCCGTGAGCGGGGCGTGCGGATGCTGAACAACGACGACACACGCGAGAGAGGCAACCCCATGACCGAGACAACCGAAGAGTTGACCCCCTGCGTGCGCGGCTGCACCTGGGACCCCATCGACGAAAACGAAACCCCACGGCCGAAGCCGGCCAAGCACGGCCTCCTCTGCAACTCGTGCTTCTACCGCCTCACCGGGGCCCTGAAGCTCATCCCCGACCTCATGGCCAACATGCGGGCACAGATCACCCGCGGTGGCGCGCAGGGGTACAGCGAGCGGGTCTCGGGAGGCGGCGACGGCTCCCCCGCCCCGCTGAACGTCGGCCCGCTCGACGCGTCCGATTCGCTGTTCGCCAAGCTCGTCTCCTGGACGGAGGTCTTCGGCGCTGAGCTGCGCACCCCGCAACCGTCCGTCGCCGTGTGGATCAACCTCCGCGAAGTGCAAGGCTCCCGGCCCGTCAGCGTCGAAACCGCACACCAGCTCGCCACCCAGCTCACCGCATGGTTCGAGGTCCGACTCGAAGACATCGCCGCCTCACCCAGCGCGGCCGCCTTCCACGACGACCTCTGCTACGGGTGGGAAGACGCCAGAGGGGTGTTCTCGCTCTCCGCCGCGTACGGGGTCGAACCGCGCCCGGTGAAGTACGCCGAGAAGCGCGAGTGCCCGGTGTGCGGCGCGCACGGCATCTTCGTGAAGTGGCCCGACAAGTTCGACCCCGAGATCGCCGTCCTCTGCGAACGGTGCGAGCACGTGATCCCACCGGAAAGGTACGCGAAGTATGCACGCCTCCTCGCCTGAGAACCAGCCGAACTACACCGTCAAGGCCGCAGCGGTCAGGGCCGGCCGCAGCACCCGCACCATCGAACGGTGGGTGCGCGACGGCATGGTGTGTCGAACAGTAGCCGGGGTGGTCGTCATCGACCACCCCGTGCTCCTGGCACAGCTCAGGAAGCGAAGCCTGGCCAACCCGAACAACAACCGACACGCCGACACCGGTTAGCGGAAAATCGCGCATCGATGTCGGTGCTTTCCACTAGGCTATTGCCAAAGGCATTCGTGTTCCCTCCCCCGGGACCGGATGCCTTTCGCATGTGCCGGCGGCTCGGGTGCCGCGACATCACCGGCAGCTCACCGGGTGGCACCGAACGAGCATCACAACTGAATAGGTCCGGTGTAGCTCAGTCGGTAGAGCTTTAGGGCGCGGGTTCGAGTCCCGCCACCGGAACGAGCACAAGGCGGCGGCGCACGGAAACCGTGCGCCGCCGCGAACACTTCCCTCACCCCGTCCCGGCAGTAGCAGCAGCCCCGCCCGGCTGAACGGCGAGCGAGGGATCACCTCCCGGCATCCACGTCAACGCCGTCTGACTCAGCGGCGAAGGACCCCCAAGGCCCGCACCTTTCCGGGCTGGTGTACCTGCGTGGCCCTGCCGGCCCCTGTTTCAGAGGCCGCCGAGAAGATCGTCGAGCAGCTTCTCCTCCTCACGGTCAGTCGCCGCCTTCACCAAGGCTTCCTCCTCCGCCTTGGTTGCGCCTTCCGGCACGGTCACCTCGAACTCACGTCTGATCTCCATACTGACTCCCGTTCCTCCAGCTGCACCCATCGCGCAGGACATACCGAGGCTACAGAGCCGCACTGACACACGCCGATCAACCCGAGGCCTGACGCCTCATCCGTAAGGGCAAGAGGCCCGAACCGAGGTGATGACGAATGGCCGCTGCAACATTCCACGCTAAACGCGGACATGAAGCGCGGGCACTGTTCGATGCGGGCCTATCGTGCAACGCCATCGCGAAGAAGCTCGGTGTGAGCGCGGCCACGATCAGTCGGTGGGCGAAGGCGGAGGGGCTCACCTTCGACCGCGCACAGGTCAATGCGGCGAATAAGGCGCACTCGGTCGATCTGGCAGCCGCTCGGATCCGTCTCGCTGAGAAGATGCTTGCCGCGTCGGAGTCCATGCTCGACAAGATCAACGAGCCGTACCTGGTGTACAACTTCGGCGGCAAGGACAACACCTACGAGACCGCGACTCTCGACTCGGCCCCGGTGGAGGTGCGCCGAAACGTCATCGCGACCGCCGGCATCACTTTCGACAAGCTGACCCGCATCGTGGAGCGCGACAACGGCGGCCTCGACCAGGCGGTCGGTGTGCTCGATCAGATCGCGGACGGCTTCAAGCTCGCAGCGGAGAAGTACCGTTCGGAGACGCCCGATGAACCTCAGTGACATCGAGAAGCTCGTTTCAAAGGCGCAGATCCTCTCCCTCGTCGATTCCATGTCGAAGAAGCTGGCTCTCTGGTACGGGTCGGTGTCGGCGGGGAAGACGGTCATCAGCTTGTGGGCGTTCCTGCTCGCCGTGCGAATCGCTCCTCGCAACGGACTGATCCTGATCGTCGGGCGCAGCTTGCAGACGATCTACCAGAACGTGTTCGTGCTGTTCCAGAACACGGCGATCTTCGGCTCCACGATCAGCAGCCAGATCCACTACACGCCGGGGGCGACGTCAGCGACGATCCTCGGCCGTGAGGTGCTGCTCGTCGGCGCGTCCGACGCGAAGGCTGTGGGCCGCATCCAGGGCGCGACCGTGGCGCTGGCGTACGTCGACGAGGCGGCGCTGATGCCCGAAGAGTTCTGGAACATGCTCGTGTCCCGACTCCGCGTTGAAGGCGCACGGCTGCTGGCCACGATGAACCCGGCCTCCATGAATCACTGGATCCGCAAGAAGTGGATCCTGCAGGGCGACGCGAAGAACCTCGTCAGCTTCCACTTCACGATGGAGGACAACCCGACACTGTCGGATGAGTACAAGCGCGACATGCGCGCGTCCTACTCGGGCGTGTTCTTCGACCGGATGATCAAGGGCGAGTGGACGAACGCTGCCGGCGCCGTGTACCCGATGTGGGACCCGAAGCGGCACGTCATCCCGTTCGACCAGATGCCGCGGATGCAGGAGATCATCGGCATCGGCATGGACTACGGCACCACGAACGCGACGACGGCGTTGATGCTCGGCCTTACCGAGGAGCAGAAGCCGCGCCTGGTGCTGATGGACGAGTGGGGTTACGACTCGAAGGAAGCCGGCATTCGCCTCACCGACGCGGAACTGTCGAAGCGCTTCCGGAAGTGGCTCCCGAAGGAGCACACCCCGTACCCGACCATGCTCGAGCCGCGGTTCATCATGCTCGACCCCGCCGCCGCATCGTTCCGGCAGCAGCTGCACAACGACCTCCGCGAATCCGGCCTCGCACCGTGGGCTGCCGATAACTCGGTGCTCGCGGGCATCGCAACGATCGGCAACGCCCTCGACAACGACCAGCTCGTCGTCACCGACCGGTGCACCGGCTGGCAGTCGGAAGTCACCGAATACCGCTGGTCCGAAAAGGCCACGGACAAGGGCGAAGACGAAGTGGTCAAGGAAGACGACCACTACCTCGACGGCGGCCGCTACATCACCCATTCCACGAAGAACATCTGGGGACATCAGGTCCACCAAACCGCAGCCTAGGGAGGCACCATGGCGCTTCCTGAGCCGAACACAGCATGGCCGCCACCCGCTTGGGCCGCCGCGTACCGCGTGTACGAGGAGAACGAAGCCTGGTACCTCGGCGACACCGACAAGCTCGCGAAGGTGTACCAGCGCACGGACCTGCAGCGGCCCTCATACCGTGTGAACGGGCGGGAGATGACCGGTGGCCTCGTCGGCACCATGTCGCGGTTCTTCTGGGGCCGGCCGGTGCCTGTGAACCAGAACCGCACCCGCCTGCACATCCCGGCCGCGGCGGACCTCGCCACGCTCTCCTCGGACCTGATGTTCTCGGAGCCGCCCACGGTCGGCATCGAAGGGCTCAACGAGAAGTCCACGGCACGTCTTGACCTGATCGCGAACAGCGACGGCGCGCACGCCATGTACAACGAGATGGGTGAGCTCAAGGCCGCTCTCGGCGCGACGGTCATCACTTCCGAGTGGGACACGGACGTTTCCGAGCACGTGTGGCTCGCTTCGTACGGTGTGGACGTTGTCATTCCGGAGTTCCGGAAGAAGCACCTCGTCGCCTGCACCATGTGGACCGAGTACGTCGACGGCAACAAGTACTACAGGCACCTGGAGCGTCACGAGAAGGGCAGCATCGAGCACGCCCTGTACCTCGGCACCGAAACCAAGATCGGGCGCCGCGTGCCGTTACAGGATCGGCCTGAGACGGAGCACCTGGCCGCGCTGGTCAACGGCGACTCACTCATCCTCACCGGCATCGACAAGCTCACGGTCTCGTACAACAAGAACATGCCCACCATGGCGTGGCGGAAGAAGGGCGAACTCGCCGCCGCTGGCCGGTCGGACTTCGCCCAGCTGCAGCCGCTGTTCGACGCGCTCGATGAGACGTGGTCGTCATGGATGCGCGACCTGAAGCAGGGCGGCGGCAAGCTGCTCGTGCCAGAGTCGGCCATGACGACGGGTCCGCGCGGCTCGGGCGGCACGTTCGACTCCGACCAGGAGGTGTTCCCGCTCAACGTCCCGGGTGAGGTCGGCAAGCTGACCATAGACAAGGTGCAGTTCGCCATCCGTGTCGAGGAGCACGAACGCACCGCGTACGCCATCTACCGCGAGATCCTCCGCAAGGCCGGCTACTCGCCGTCCGCGTGGGGTGACTACGGTGCAGGCGGCGCAGTCACAGCCACCGAGGTTGTCGACCGTTCCGCTGGTTCTGAGCGCACCCGCGACAAGAAGGCCCTGTTCGACAAGCAGGCCATCGGCGAGCAGGCCACAGTCGCGCTCGAGCTCGACGGCATCCTGTTCCCCGGGAAGGGCGGCGGGCGCTTCGACAAGCCGACTGTCGTCACGTTCCCGGAGGTTTCGCAGGAGGACCCGGAGAAGACGGCCCGCACCGCTCAGCTGCTCGCTGCCGCTGGCGCCGCGTCCATCCGCACTCTCGTGGCGATGAACCAGCCCGACTGGGACGACAAGCGGATCGACACCGAGGTAGCGGATATTCGCGCCGAGCAGGGAACGCCCGTGCTCGACCCGACGACGTTCACCGGAGAGTGACCTAGGGGGTAGCTCATGGCCCTCTACGTGCCGGCCGAGGACATCACCGCCGCTGACCTGATCGACGATCTGGGCCGCGTGCTCGCCATGCGTTACGCCTCCGCTGAGGATGAGCTGATCCGCGAGGTCGCACGGCACGCGTACCGCGACATTGGCCTGCAGGAGATGCTCGCCAAAGCCGAGGAGGACCGGAAGCCCGGGTTGCAGTACGCGCTCAGGCGGAACCGGCAGTTGGCCGAGCTCGCCGGGCAGCGCGCCCAGGCGATCCGTGAACTGCAGGCGAAGGCGTTGCAGGTCGCGGGCCGCATCCGTGATGAGGGCCTCGCGCAGGACCTCATCGACGTTGCGGCGAAGCAGGGGGAAGCTGAGGCGGCCGCGCGGCTGTCCATGGCGCGCAGGCTCCCGGCCAAGACCACTCTGAACGGAACGTCGACGCAGGCGACCGCGCAGGTGGCCCTGTCGCTCCATTCGCGTCTCGAAGTCCTCAACCAACGCATCACCCGGTACCCGCAGGACGCGTACCAGCGCATCGTGTCCCTGACGTCGACGAACGTCATGCTGGGGGCGCAGGCGAAGCTCCTGGCGCAACGCTCGACGGTGCAGAACTTCCTCGCCGAGGGCATCACAGGGTTCGTCGACAAGGCCGACCGCCGCTGGCGCATCGGCACTTACGCCGAGATGGCCGGCCGCACCTCCGTCGCCCGGGCGTTCAATGATGCCGGGATATGGCGGATGCAGCAGTCGGGCGTCAACCTCGTGACAGTGCAGGGCAGTGGATCATCTTGCAAGCTGTGCGCGCCGTGGGTGGGCAAGATCCTCTCCACGGACGGCACCACCGGCCAGGTGACGCTCCCGCACGCTGCGAAGGACGAAGAGATCACCGTCGACATCTACGGCACCCTCGACGGTGCCCGTAACGCCGGCCTCATGCACCCGAACTGTTCCCACAAGGCCACGGCGTACCTGCCCGGCCTGTCGATTCCACAGGCGGGCTTCGAATACTCGGAGGAAGCGGAGAAGGCCCGCGAGCGTCAACGCGACCTCGAGGTGCAGATCCGCTCGGCGAAGCGCAAGGCAGAGACCGCGGGCGACCCGGTCACCAGGCGCCGCGAGCTGAACCGGGTGAAGGGCAAGCAGCAGGAGCTCAGGGATCACCTCGAAGCGACCGGCCGGAAGCGCAACAGCGCACGCGAGCAACTGCACTTCGCAGACGGGCGCTGAGCCCGTTATCGAGGTGGTGCTCCGAATCGAGGCGTTCACGCGGCTGCCAGAATCCGCCTTTGCGTATTCCTACAACGCGATACCCGCCTGGCACACGTGTCAACCCGTAGAAGTAATCAAATACGGAGTATGCAATTCCCGCTACTTCCGCGCAGTCGACACCCACCTCGACGCGCCCCTCGACCCCGCGCCGCGACTGGACCTGCACGGTCGCGGCGTGGCCCCAACTTCCACCGCAGGGGTGGAACCCGGCAGAGGCCGGTCAACGAGCTGGAGGCTCACCGAATGTCCAAGCACTCCCCAATCCCCACGCTGCGCAACCGCGACGGTCTCGCCGTCATCGGCCGCACCATGCACGACCTCCGAGGCATCCGCTTCGACGAGGGCGAAGGTGGCAACACGCCGCCCGTCCCCGCTGCTCCCTCGGCCGCGCCGCCCGCAGCCCCGCCTGCCGCTCCCACCGCGCCTCCCGCGCCGCCCGCGCCGCCCGCCGCACCTGAGTCACCCCCGGCCGCGCCTGCCCCCGTGAACTACAAGGGCGACCCTGACGAGTACGTGCGCGAACTTCGCGAGGAAGCGAAGAACCACCGCCTCGCCGCCGAGAAAGCATCCGCCGACTTCGCCACCGCCCAGGCTGAACGAGACGCCGCCGCTGCCGCACGTGACGACCTCGCCCGGGCCAACAAGCTCATCCTCACCGCGCCGAAGCTCGGCGCCAACGCGGAGCTGCTGCTCGACTCCAGCAGCTTCATGAAGAACTTCGCCGGCGTCGACCTCTCCAACGAGGCCGACGTGAAGAAGGCGATCGAAGACGCGCTCGAGAGGAACTCGGCGTTCAAGGCAGGACCTGCTCTACCCGGCGCAAGCGGCGGCGGGCACCAGGGCGGCCACACCAACACCAAACCCACCCTCGACGGCGCCGTGAAAGCGCGCCTCACCCCGAGGGTCTAACTCCCTAAGGAGATGAAATGCCAGTAACCCTTGAAGAGTCCAAGTCCAACGCGACTGAGGACCTCGATGTCGCGGTGATCGACGAGTTCCGGAAAGAGACGGCTGTCCTCGACACCCTGATCTTCGACGACGCCGTCAACCCCGTCGGTGGCGGCGCCACCCTCGACTACGGATACCGCCGGCTGCTCACGCAGCGTTCGGCTGCGTTCCGTGCCTACAACACGGAGTACACGCCGGAAGCGGTCACCACCACGAAGGTCAGCGTCACGCTGGCCCCGCTCGGTGGCTCGTTCGAGGTCGACAGGGTGCTCGCGAAGATCGGCCCCGCGGCCTCGTCCAACGTCACCCTGAACCTTCAGCAGACCGTGAAGTCCACGGTCACGAAGTTCCAGGATGCCGTGATCAACGGTGACACCGCCGTCGACGCGAACGGCTTCGACGGCCTCGACAAGGCCCTCGTCGGCTCCTCCACGGAGATCGGGACCGGTGCAGTCATCGACTGGACCGACTTCGACACCAACCCTCGGGCGGAGCACAAGGCCCTCGACGCGCTCGACGACTTCCTGTCGTACCTGGACGGCGCACCGACCGTGATCCTCGGCAACGCTCGCGCGCTCGCCCGGGTTCGCGCTGCGGCGCGACGTGCGGGCATGTACACGAAGAACCCGATCGAGGACCTGCTCGACTCCAACGGTCGCCCGATCGTGCGTGAGACGTACGGGAACATCGTGTTCATGGACCCGGGCAACAAGCCCGGCACCAACGACCCGATCATCCCGATCGTCACCCGCACCGTCGCCACGGTGTCCACCACGGGTCTCACCGACCTGTACGCGTACCGCGTCGGGCTCGACGGGTTCCACGGCGTGTCCACCGTCGGCGGCCAGATCGTTCAGACCTGGCTCCCGGACTTCTCCACGGCCGGCGCCGTGAAGAAGGGCGAGGTCGAAATGGGCCCCGTCGGCGTCGCACTGAAGCAGACCAAGGCAGCCGCCGTGCTGCGCAACGTGAAGGTGGCGTGATCATGACCCAGCGAACCATCGAAGCGCCCGTGAAGGGCTTCAACGGCCTCGTTGCCGGCGTCCACTTCACCGACGGCAAGGGCAGCACCGACAACGAGGGCGCGATCGCGTACTTCGAACGTCAGGGCTACACCGTGTCCGGCCACGTCGACGACGATGCCGAGCGGGACTACCCGCTCGGCGACCCGTCCGACAAGTGGACGATCGCGCAGCTCAAGGCGTACGCCGCGGACCACGACAAGGACCTCGGCGGCGCGAAGAGCAAGGACGAGATCTGGAACGCGATCCGTCCCGGCGGCACCCCGTACAAGGGCGTCACCACCCCCGAGGGCGTGGCTCTGGTGTCTGACAGCACCGTGAAGGACGCGCCCGTGATCGAGCAGGCTGACCTGCCCGAGAACGTCAAGTAGTTCCCCTGCTGGTCCGGTGGCGTCTTCCACCGTCACCGGGCCAGCACCCGGGCAGGTAGCTCAATGGCAGAGCTCAGGGTCGCGCCCTGGTCGCTGGTTCGATTCCAGCCCCGTCCACTTACCGACACGCGAAGGAGGCCGTCATGGCCAGAATCAAGCACCCTCGTTTCCAGCCGGGCCGCACCAAGGCTCTCGGCATCGAGTTCATCGACGGGTACGCCGACGTCGACCTCACCGACAAGCCGATCCTCGCCCAGGCTCTGCTTCAGCACGGGTTCGAGATCGAGCTCGAAGCGGTGCAGCTGGAGTCCCTCACCGTCCGGGAGCTGCGCGACGTCGCCGAGATCGAGGGCATCGACCTGCCGTCGAGGGCGACGAAGGCGGAACTGATCGAAGTGATCAGCCGATCCCCTGTCCCCCCGGCCATCGGCGCCGACGGTGAACCGTTCGGCGAACAGATCAGCGAGGCCTGAGCATGGCCCAGCGCGTCTACGCAACCACCACCGACTACACCACGTTCACCGACGGCGACACGACCACGGATGCCCTGCTGCGGCGAGCATCCGTCGTCGTGGAAGGCCTCACCCGCCTCGCCGTGTACGACGTCGACGTCGACGGCATGCCGACCGACCCCGACATCGACCAGGCGTTCACGGATGCGACGTGCGCGCAGGTCGCCTACTGGGCCGACACCGACGACGTAACCGGCGCCGAGTCGCAGGCCGGGCCGACCAAGATCGGCTCCGTCTCGTTCGGTGGGTCCGGGGCATCCGGCGGCGCGACGAACACCAAGAGCGCGGCCGCGTCCCGGCTCGCACCGGAGGCTGCCGAGATCCTCGCCAACGCGGGCCTTCTCCTCTCCGCCGTCTCTCACACGTAGGGAGCCACCATGCGCCGTCTCCGCGCCCGAGACCTCCCCCACCGCATCAACATCACCCGGCTCACCGGCGGCGGCGCTGAGGGCCAGTCGTGGGCGGACCCGGTACTTGACCGGCCCGCGTACGTGGAGCAGAAGACGCGGCTGGTCGTCGATCGCCGCTCTACCTCGTCGACGGCCGGCCAAGAGGTCACCGCGTCCACGTTCGTCATCCTCCTCGCCGACGACGACGTGCAGCCGGGCTCGCTCGTCACCGTCTGGAAGGGCTCCTCGCGCGAACGTCAGGCGGAAGTCATCGACTCAGCGTTCTACGCACACCCGAAAGCGCCCGGCCACGTTGAGGTCTGGGCCACATAGGAGGTCACCGTGGGCGTTCGCATCTCGGTCAGCATGTCGAGCAGCTTCCCCCGCATCACGGACGGGATCCTCGCCGGGGTGGTGAAGGGGCAGAACCTCGCCGGGGAGCGCCTCCTCGCGCTCTCGTCAGCGGAAGCGCCGATGGACGACGACGGCACCCTCGTCGCCGCCGGGCAGATGGTGGCCGCCGAGGTCCCTGGCGATGACGCCGAGGTCGCATTCGACACCCCGTACGCCGCCCGCTGGCACGAAGACCAGCCGCTCGTCGACTCCCTCGGCCGCCGCTATTCGGGCAACTCGAACTTCCAGAACGGGCGCAAGTCGAAGTACCTCGAAGACCCGGCCCTGCAGAACAAGGACGAGCTGTCCCAGATCATCGCAACGGAGGCTGGCCGTGGCTGATCCCGACGCCTACTCCCTGCTGTTCAAGCGGGCCCTCGCGCAGCACCTCGAAGATCAGGGCGCCGGCGTGTACCGGTCGGACGGCACCAACTACCTGTCCACGGAGCGCGGCATCTACACCAACGGCCCCGACCTGCCCACAGCGGCCGGCACGGACAACTGCATCGTCCTCACCTGGCTGTCCCCCATCCCCGACGGGCGCGGCGACATGCTCTACCGGGTGCAGACCTTCACCCGCGTGAAGGGCAACGTCATCACCGCGGAGAACGCCGCCGCCGTCGTCGGCGGCGCCCTCGACCAGAAGCAGGGCGTGCCCTTCGATGACGTGTCCTGGTGCGAGCTGTTCTCGCAGCTGACCTTCACCGCCGACTCCTCAGGCCGCACCGCCGTCGCGCAGACGTTCCACTTCACCGGCCGCCGCCAGTAACCCCACAGTCCACCCCTCCAGCGTGAGGGGTCGCCGCGCTGCGGCATCCCCACCCAACAAGGAGAAACCATGTCTGACCACACCCTTTACGACACCACGGTACCCACCGCGGGAGCCGTCGCACTCGCCCACGAGTCGATCCTCCGCGCGAAGATCGGCGGCGTCTTCGTCAACATCACCGGCGACGTCAACAACCTGCTCGACACCCCGACCGGTGTCACCGTCTCCCGCGAGGTGTACGGCACCAAGGGTCAGCAGTCCAGCGACGACATCGCGTACAACCACGTGATCACGTTCACCGCCGAAGGTGTCCGCGACAACCTCGGCAACATCGCCCAGCCCTGGCTCGTGGAACTCATCCGCGCCGCGACCAGCAAGAGCCCCGCCAACAAGCTGGACTTCCAGATGTTCGACGCACTCGACGGCAGCCTCCCCGCGTTCGAGGGGACGTTCAAGGTCGCCTACGTGCTCGGGAACACCGGCTTCGCGGACAAGCGCATCTACAACTTCACGCTCACCTCGGACGGTGTTGTCGATGACATCGTGTCCCCGATCGCAGGCGGTGGCGAGCCCATCCTCGAGTCGGCGCTCCCCGCCGGCGCGGCCCCGGGCGACCAGATCGTCGTGAAGGGCTACAACCTGACCGGCACCACCGGCGCCACGATCATGGCCGTGCCGGTGGAGGAGTTCATCGTCGTGGACGACAACACCCTCGTGCTCGTCGTCCCGGCGACCGTCACCGGGTCCTCGCCGATCATCGTCACCAACGCGACCGGCGCATCCACGGCGCTGCCGTACATGGCGGCGTAGCCCGCTTCCGGGCCGCGGCGGTAACACCTGCCGCGGCCCACCCCACCGTTCCACCGATCTCTGCAGGGAGAGCATCATGATCACCGCAACAGCCCAAGGCCGCGACCTCCACATCCGCGTGGGAGGCATCGACGAACCGTTCGTCGTCGCTCCGCTCCCCGGCGTGAAGGGCCAGGCGCTCACCAACACGTTCATCAACATCGCCGCGGGCGTGCTCTCCCCCGAGGGCATGGAGCCGCTGTTGCTGGAAGCGGCCGGAGAAGCCACCTACGAGCGGGTGCAGAACGAACTGTCTCTCTCCGAGGGTGAGTCCGTCCTGATCCCCGCCCTGTACTGGCAGACGGTCCTCGGCATCGACGGCGTCAACGCGTACATCGCGGGCGGTGAAGGCCTCGCCGGGTCAAAAAAAGCGCTGGAGCTCCTGGTCCTGACTTTGGGGATCTCACCAACGACGACCGCGCCGAGTTCGGCATTGGCCAGCCTGATCCAATCACCGGGACTTACCCCGCCTACCGGCGTGAGTACTACGACCGTCGCAAAGCTGCCGGCCGCGAAGCGATCGCGCAACCAGTCCCCGAAGACGCCCGGAGCATCACAGCCGTAGAGCTGTGGACCCTCGTCCTCCCGCAGTTGCAGGGGGAAGTGGAGCTCGACCTCGCCCAACACGGTCTCATCCCAGACCTTGACCGGGCCCTCCGCACCCGCACCTGGCATTACATCCGCTCGGCCGTCTACCGGCTCCTCGACTCGGACACCGACTCGTGGACCAAGAAAGAGGTGATGGCCGTTGTCCGGAACATTCAACGCAGGGGCGATCGTTTGGCGGCTCCAGACGGTCGGCGCGGAGGTCTTCCAGCGTGACCTGACGGACGCCGACCGTGCCGTCAAGCAGCTCGGTGGCACGTCGGAGACCGCGGCGAAAAAGGTCGCACCCGTCGGTGAGCAGGTCGACAAGACCGGGCAGGCTGCGAAGCGGGCGAAAGCTCCCCTCGACGAGACCGCGAAGTCGACGAAGAAGGTCGGCGACGAGTCCGACACTGCCGCACCGAAGGTCAAGAAGACCGCCGCCGAGATCGAGAAGCTCAAGCGCGAGTCCGACGCCGCCGCCCGCACTGTGGGTGTCGCTGCTGTCGGCATCGGCGCCGCGGTGGCCGGCATGGCGGCGCTCACGGTCGCGAAGTTCGCCGAGTTCGACAAGGGCATGTCCGGTGTCTCCGCTGCCACGCACGCGCCGGCGGAGGACATCAAGAAGCTCAGCGACGCCGCGATCCAGGCTGGCGCTGACACCGCCTACTCCGCCACGGAAGCCGCCGACGCGGAGACAGAACTGTCGAAGGCTGGCCTCACGACGTCGGAGATCCTCTCCGGCAGCCTCAAGGGTTCACTCTCTCTCGCGGCTGCTGGCCAGCTCGGCGTTGCACGGTCGGCGGAGATCGCCGCGACCACGCTCAAGCAGTTCAACCTGAGCGGCAAAGAAACCGAGCACGTCGCCGACCTCCTCGCAGCTGGCGCTGGAAAAGCGCAGGGTTCCGTCGATGACCTGGCAGGTGGCCTCGAATACGTGGGTCCGGTCGCCGCTGGCCTGAACGTCTCCCTCGAGGAGACCGTGGGCACGCTGGCGCTGTTCGCTGAGAAGGGGCAGATCGGCCAGAAAGCCGGCACCGGCTTGCGCGGCGTCATCCAGTCCCTCGTGTCGCCGTCGCAGATCGCTTCGTCGACGATGAAGGAGTACGGCGTCAACGTCTTCGACGCGCAGGGGAAGTTCATCGGCCTCGCCGGTGTGGCCGCGCAGCTGAAGGACAAGTTCGGCACCCTCACGGACGCCGAGCGTTCGGCCGCGCTTGGCCGGATCTTCGGCAACGAGCAGATCACCGCTGCGAACATCCTCTACCAGGGCGGCGCGGAAGCGGTCGAGAAGTGGACGAAGGCTGTCGACGACTCCGGCTACGCGGCGGACACCGCTGCACGCCTGCAGGACAACCTCGCGGGCGACATCGAGAAGCTCGGCGGCTCCCTCGACACTGCCCTCATCCAGACCGGCTCAGCGGCGAACGACACCCTGCGCGACATGGTGCAGATCCTCACGCACCTCATCGACTGGTACGGGCAGCTGGACCCTGCCGTTCAGGGCACCGCACTGGTGCTCGGCGTGGGGACCGCCGCTGTGCTCCTCCTCGGGGGCACCATGCTTCTCGCCGTGCCGAAGATCGCAGAGTTCAAGCTGGCACTACAGACCCTGAACACGACCATGAAGAAGACCGCCCTCGCGGGTGGCGGCGTCGGACTGGCGATCACCGCAGTGATCGCCGTGCTCGCCGCCGTCGCAGGGGCCAACGCTGACGCGGCCGCGAAAACGGAAGCGTACGGGGACACCCTCGACACGACAACGAAGAAGATCACGGCCAGCACCCGCGAAATGGTGAAGGCGAACCTCGCGGCCAAGGGCTCGTTCTTTGGCATCGAAGGCCGGTCGGCTTTCGACGCTGCCGAGTCGCTTGGGATCGGACTCGACCTTGTCACGGATGCCGCGACAGGCAACGTGGATGCGCTGAAGAAGCTGAAGGCTGAACTCGCCGCCGCGCAAGCAGCGTACGAGAAAGCTCACCCCGCATCTGACCTTGCAGCGGACGCCGCCCGCGACGTAGAGAACGCTGTCAAGGGCGAGTCCGGCTCCATCGAGGAAGCCATCCGCGTCGCCCAGCAGAAGGCGTCCGTCGACGGGACCACGACCGACTCGAACAAGAAGGTCGCCGCCTCGTACGACACCGTCACGGACGCCGTGGACGGGGTGATCACGTCTGTCTCCGACCTCGCCAAGGAACTCGACGACCTCAACGGGAAGAGTCTCGACTCCCGTGACGCCGCGCGGAAGCTGGAGCAGTCCTACCGGGACTTCGACGCAGCGCTCGAAGAGAACGGCGCCCACCTCAACAAGGCAGGCACCGACCTCGACATCACGACGGAGAAGGGCGCGACCATGCAGGCCGCGCTCGACGACATCGCACAAGCAGCGCTCGACTCCGGCCAAGCAATCGCCGACGCCGGCGGAAGCTACGACGACTACGAGCAGTCGCTCCAGTCGTCCCGCGATTCCCTGCTCACCCGCATCAACGATCTCGGCATTACCGGCCAGGCGGCGCAGGACCTCGCGGACAAGATCCTGCACATCCCGTCTGAGGCGGAGTTCAAGGCGATCGCTGACACGGCGGCCGCTGAGGCTGCGCTGCAACGGGTGCAGAACCTCATCAACGGGATCGGCGCAACGTCCGAGCTGCACGTCTCCAACGGGGCCGGCGGCGGTGGCATTACGAAAGCCGACGGTGGGAAGGTCAACTTCTACGCCAACGGTGGCCGTGAGAACCACATCGCACAGTTCGCGCGCGCGGGCACCATGCGCGTGTGGGCGGAACCGGAGACCGGCGGCGAGTGGTATATCCCCGCAGCGTTGGGGAAGCGTCAGCGGTCCACTCAGGTGCTCGCTGCTGCCGCGTCCGAGTTCGGGTACCAATTGGTGCCGGCCGGCGTGCAGCGATTCGCGCAGGGCGGGTCCACGCACGCCCCTGTCGCACCCCGCGCTGGAGCCACCGTCAACGTGTACCCGCAGCCCGGCATGTCCGAGGAAACCATCGGACGCATCGCCGCCGCCGAGCTCAACTACCAGCTGAGGAGCCTCTGATGACACGAGCGAACGTGCGCATCGGGCCAGTGTCCATCAGCGCCGACCGTGTCACCGAAGGCCTCGAGCTGGGGCCGGATGGGATCGACGGCTGGAACGATGCCGTCGACATGCGGCGCGAGGACATCGCGATACCTCAGGCGCCCGGCTCGTTCGACCTGCCGGGGTTGCCGGCGGCTCGGGTGCTCACGATTGCCGGGCGCTGCGTGGCCTCCTCCGTGGAGAAGCTGGGCTGGTACCGGTCGCAGGTCACGGGGCTGTTGACGCGCGGGGACTCGGGGCGGATCGTCGTCGAGGAGTTCGGCCTGACTACGTGGGCGCAGTGCCGGTTGGCGTCGCGCACGAAGTGGCAGGCGTGGGGTGGGCAACCGTATGCGGACTTCCAGCTGCAGTTGTGGTGCCCGGACCCACGGAGGTACGGGGAGGTGCGGACGTTCCCCGGCGGTGCGGCTGCTTACCATTACGGCAACTTCCCCGCCTCTCCCGTGCTGACAGTGACCGGTTCAGCGGCGGGCGGGTACACGATCAACGGCCCGTCCGGTAAGACGTTCACGGTCACGAAGGCGCTGGTCTCTGGTCACCCGCACACCATCGACATGGTTACGGGGCGGCTGACTGTGGACGGGGCCGTGCAGATTGGTGCTGTGGGTCGGGCGCAGACGTGGGCGATCCCACCGGGCGCGACCGTCGCGATGACATCCACGGCTGGCACTCTCACTGCCGCCGTCACTGACACATACATTTAGGGGGCGGCATGTGGTCTTTCGGGATCTACGACACCATCACCGGCCAGCCCCTCGCGGATGTGTTTCCGTCAGATGGCAGGTGGCGGCGGGCGATCAGTGATGGGTCCGGCTCTCACACCTTCCGCGTCGGCGATGCAGGGAGAGGTTTCCCCGCGTCGACATGGCGGGACTTGATGCAGCCGAACGCGCGCACGCTCGCGGTCCGCTGGGCCGGTGCTGTCGTGTATGCGGGCATGATCCTCGACTCGGCGTATAACCGAACCTCTGGGACGCTGACGGTGAATCACACCGACATTCGGGCGTTGTTCTCCCAACGGTTGACGTTCGGGGTGAGCACGTACGGGGGCGGCAACCTCACCGTGTCCAATCGTTCAGCAGCCGGCGCGGTTCGGGCGATCCTTGACCGGGCCGTGAACTCGTGGGGCAGTACGTGGCGGCTTCCGTTTGATCTGCCGGCTGACAGTTCCGGCAGTCTCTCGTTCACCTGGCACAACTACGAGTGGTCCACGATTGAGGATCTGCTTCGGCAGGTGGAAGCTCTCGGTTACCAGGTTGACCTGCAACCGTATCTCGACGCCAATGGGTGGTTGCGCTGGCAGACGCGGGTGGGGGCGCCCCTGACTGGGGCGCAGTTCGAGTTCCCCCTGACCGTCGACCACCCCATCGTGTCCAACCTCACTGTGCGGACGGATGGGGCGAAGCAGCTTTCGGGGTGCTTCTACATGGGCAAGGGCACCGAGGCGGACATGCGTTTCGGTGAGGCCGGGTTCGTGAGCGGCCCGACGATTCCCGTGCGCGATGCGGCCCGTTCAGCGAAAGACGTGTCGGATGGTGACCGCCTCAACTCGATGGCAATGACGGACCTCGTGGAGCACCGGTCCCCGATTGTGCAGTGGGATTTCTCCCTCGTCGCCACTCAGGACGACTCGGGCAATGAGCTCCTCGACATCGCCGCCCTGCAGCCCGGGGCGCGCATCCGGTTGGAGAACTACGGCGACCCGTTCCTTGCGGATGGTGCAACTAATCATCTTGTGCTCGGTCTCTCTGGGGACATGAGCCGAACAGTGGAACCGGAGGTGCAGCCCATTGGTTGACAACCTGAATAGCTCCGAGCTCAAAGACATCCTGCGTCGGCTGCACATTCTCGAGACGACGCAGCCTGTCGGTTACACGTCCGTGTCTGAGGGTGCGTTACGTATCGTGTCCGCTGAGGGCCTGATCGTTGAGGGTTCCGAGAGCGTCACGGGGACGCTCACCGTGTCGGGGACGCTCACAATGTCGGGCACGTTGAACGCTGACGGGACGATCACGTTTACCGGGCCGGTGACGATCTCGGGGGCGACGGGAATCACCGGGCCGCTGACAGTGACGGGCAACACGGCGCTGAACGGTGACACGACCGTGAACGGCCCCTTCCATGTGAAGGGCGCGACCGACATCACCGGGGACGCAACAGTGGTTGGCCCGTTTCACGTGAAGGGCGCAACGGACATCACCGGCACGCTCGGCATCAAGGGCGAATCCACGCTCGAGGGCGACATGGCAGTAACGGGCGGCGGCAAGGTCACCGTCGGGAGCATGGTGCTCGACCCGGCCCTATCGAACGGCGGTGCGGTGGGAGGACTGAGCGCACCCGTAGCGATCTACCTACAGGCTCCGACCGTGGCGACGAGCGGGGCGCTCTTCGTCGGTGGCACCGTATCCGCCGACAACGTGTCACTCGCCGGGGTGAGCAGCACGACTCAGGCCCCGAACGTCTACATTGACTCATTCGGGAGTCTGTTCCGCGTTACTTAACCCGCAGCCCTTCAGCAGCTTTCGACTTCGCCCTCATTCGTGGGGGCTTTTTCTCATTCAAGGAGCCTCATGGCAACCGTCACCGGCACGCTCACCGACTTCGGGCTGGCGGCTCTCACCGCCTTCCAGCCGACGCTGATATTCACCGCCGACAGCCCAGCAGTGACGACAGGCGGTGTGCTCTCGGCTCGCCCGATACGGGTTACCCCCGCGTCAGACGGCTCGTTCACCGTCGATTTGGTGGCGTCGTCGTTCACCACCCCCGAAGTCACCTACACGCTCCGCATCGAATGGCTCGACTCCGCGGGCGGCTACATCGGCTTGGACATCCTCAAGGGGCTCGTCGTCCCACCGGGCAGCAGCAACATCGACACCCTTTCGAGCATCCCGATCAGCAGGTGGTGGGTCGGCGTGGACCCCCCGCCGAACCCCGAAGCAAACACATGGTGGCTCGACACCGACACCGGCGACTTGAAGGAGTGGATCTGATGGCTTGGGTAACACGCACGAATCTGAAAGGCCCGACCGGAACGATTGACTCGGCCTCTGCAATTGTCCTTGCACCGGGGATGTATCCGACTGTCGATCTCGGCGGAACCCCCGCAAAGAGAAGCATCCAGTTCGGCATTCCGCAGGGCCCGGTGGGTCCCCAAGGCCTCCCGGGCGTGAACGCCGTGGACAACGACACCGCCGTGGCGGGATACCTGTCCACGCCTGGAACATCAGCGACAAAGAGCGTGTTTCTTGCGAAGCTCGCCGCCCTTGACTGGGTGCCGAACTACGCCCGTAACGCTTTCCAGCCGCCGCCCGCCGATGACATGCCCACGGTCGCTTTCGCCACTGGCACGGTGAGCGGGCTCGCCTCGCCAGCGATCTTCAAGCCGGCCATCGTCGGCACGGGGTCATCCGTCAGCTCATGGGACGGCGCGAGCGATACCAACTTCCGGTACGCGCCCGGCGACTTCCACACGGCGAACGGCCCATCCGGCGACCTAGCGCTTTACGGCGCGGTGAAGCCGGGCGGTGGCGCGCAATCGGCCAAATGGCCCCTGCTCGTGTCGTTCGTGACCACCAGCTCGGTTGTCGAGATCCTGTTCTACGGCCGCACGGCGACGGATACGCCCATGTTCCGCGTCAACGGTAAGTGGCTGGCGGAAACGAACGTCTTACGTGGATTCACGGCCAACGGGTACAAGGTTACGTTGACGTTCCCCTCGGCGAAATCGCGGACGATCCAGATCGTCGGCACCGACAACCTCGGGCTGATGGCGGTGAACCTTCCCACCGGCCAAACGCTCACCAAGCCCACCAACACCATCAAGCGCCGAGTCGCGATCATCGGTGACTCGTGGGTGAATGGCGCAGGCTCCGCAGCGGGCGACGGGGGTGCGAACGTCCTCGAAACGTTCGCACCCCGTCTCGCGCACCTGCTGGGTGCCGATGATGTGGTTCTCGCCGGGATCGGCGGCACAGGGTGGGTTGCGGGAGGCAGCGCCTCCGCCTACTACACCCGCATTTCCACTGTGCTCGGGTTCAACCCGAACGTCATCGTGTTCTACGGGTCACAGAACGATGGCGGCGCGGCAGGGACCATCCAGTCCGCTGTCGAGTCCGCCTTGGCGTCAGTATCCGCCGTCCCCGAGGTGTACGTCATCGGCACGATCCTCCCCGGGTACACGGCAAACGTATCAGCGGTGAAAGCGGGGGCGGCGACCGCGGGCCGGCCGTTCATCGACATGTCCAGCTACATGTTCGGCACGGGCAGGGTCGACAATCCCAAGGGTGACGGCAACAACGACTTCTACCTGAAGTCCGACGGCGCGCACCCCACGCACATCGCCCATAAGGCCATCGCCGAAGACGCCTTCCGGCGCATCTACACCCGAGGTCAGTAAGTCGATGCCCTAGCCGAGCGCCTTCACCACGCGCTCGGCTATGCCTGGATTGGCCCCGTTTCGCACACCCCCACGCCTCGCACACGCGGGGCTTTTTCTCGTTAGGAGACCCCCATGACATTCGGTATCGACGTATCCAAGTGGCAGTCCGGCATGGACTACCCCCGCGCACGGCAGGAGGGTGTCGAGTTCGTCATCGTCAAGGCGGCCGGCTTCAACACCGGGACCCTGTACGTCGCGGACGGCTACCCCGGGCACGTCGACGCAGCGCGCAAGGCGGGCCTCTGCATCGGGCATTACTTCGTCCCGGGCAAGGGCGACCCCGTGACGCAGGCTGACTTCTTCGCGGACAACCTGCACGACTTCGACCCCGCCCACGACGTGCTCGCACTCGACGACGAGCCCCTCGACGACAACGGGGTGTACTGGAAGCAGGATGACGCGCTCAAGTTCCTCGCCCGCGTGCACGAGCGCACCGGCGTCCCGTGGAGCCGGCTCTGGCTCTACTGCCCCGCGCACCTCACCCGCGACAACGGGCCCTGGGGCAAGATCACCGACAAGGGCATCCGCATCTGGTGGAGCGCCTACGGTGACTTCCCGACGGGTCACACCCCGGACCACGAGCCTGCGCTGAATGGGAAGATCGCACGCTGGGACATCCACCAGTACTCGAGCGTCGTCCCCGTCGCCGACCGCAAGACTGTCGACGCGAACTACTCCCGCATCTCGTGTGCTGAGCTGTTCGGCGGCGCGGTGACGAGCGCCCCGGCGAGCGTGCCGACCGCATCGACCGGTCACCCCGCGGGGACCGGGTACACCGTGAAGTCCGGGGACACCCTGTCCGGCATCGCGGAGCGCTACGGTATGGGCTGGCAGGAGCTCTACTCCCTGAACCGGACGGTAATCGGCGGCGACCCGTCCCTCATCAAGCCGGGGCAGGTGCTGAGGATCTCCGGAAAGGCGCCGGTGAAGTCTCCGACGATCGCCTCGAGCTACACCGTGCGGAGTGGTGACACGCTCTCGGGCATCGCGGCCGCGCACGGCACGACCTGGCAGGCGCTGGCAAAGCTCAACGGCCTCTCGGACCCGAACGTCATCCACCCCGGCGACAAGCTCAAGCTATCCGGTGCACCTGCGGCCGCCGTCAAGACGTACACGGTGCGTTCCGGCGACACCCTGTCGGGCATCGCCTCGAAGCACGGGACGACGTGGCAGAAGCTCTACGCCCTCAACAAGGCCACCATCGGAAGTGATGCATCTCTGATCAAGCCCGGGCAGAAACTGCGCCTGACCTGATGTCTGAAGCAGTAAGGGTCGCCATCGTCACCGCGGTGGTCGGCCCTGCCGTCATGCTGATCCTCGGCGCGTGGCTGAACCGGAAGATCAACCACCTCAGCGCCGCCACGCAGGAAGTCCGGTCCGACACCAAGCAGACGTTGAACCAGGTGCAGAACTCTCACACCACCAACCTGCGGGAGGAGGGCGACGAACGCCACGGGGAACTCGTCGCCCTCGTCACCACCGTCCTCAACGTTCAGAAGACGCAAGCGGAAGTCCAGAAGGCGCAAGCAGCCGACATCGGCGGGATCCGGTCCGAGCTGCGCGACCTCCGCAAGGACGACGCCGGTCAACGCGACCGCCTCCTCGACCTCGAGCGAACCCAGCCACACCCACACAAGGAGTAACCATGTCCAACTTCATCATCGCCGTCGTGCGGTCCCTCGTCCCGATCATCGTCGGCTGGCTCGTCGGCCTGCTCGCCGCGATCAACGTGCACGTCGCCCCGGACATCGAGGGTGGCCTGATCGTATCTGTGAGCACCCTCGCCGCGTCCCTCTACTACGTCGGCGCCGCATGGCTGGAGCGCAAGTACGCCTGGTTCGGCTGGCTGCTGGGCGTCGCCCGGAAGCCCGTCTACGGTGAGCACGCCGCCGCGTGAGCTGCTCCTGCCGGCACACGGACCGTCCGTGCCCTGACACCTGCGCTCACAACGGCTCGTGCGATTCCTGCCAGCACTGAAAGAACGCCCCCTCTTGACCCTCGGGTTGAGAGGGGGCGTTTCGTCGTTTGCGAGTGTGCCAGCTAGGCACCGTGGCACATACTGTAAGGTCGCTCCCATGGCGGCTACTGCAATCGTCCTGCCGAGCAAGGGGCATATCAATAGGTGCGGTGAATACTTGGCTGATGGCCATCGGCGCGAGTATCCGGTCGACTGGTATGACGACGAGAGGTTCGCCGAGGCCTATGCGGTGATCAGTGCATTCCGTGCCGCGCATCAGCGACCGCTTGGGAGCGTCACAGTAGGGCTTCGTCAGATCGTCAGTAGTGAAACGAGTGGAGCTCCTCTGGTTTCGCAGCGACTGAAACGCGTTCCGCGCATCATTCGGAAGTTGGCCCGAATGGAGAAGACGAATTTGGCGAGACTTGAAGACATCGGAGGCTGCCGCGCCGTCCTCGATGATGCACAAGCGCTCGGGCGCGTCCGTAGTCATGTTGAGAAAACGTGGGGCAACAACATCGTGCGACGGAGGGACTATGTCACAGACCCCAACGGAATGGGGTACCGTGCCTTCCATCTGACAGTCGAGCGAGGGGTTCGTCGCATTGAGGTGCAACTACGCACGCAGGGACAGCAGTCATGGGCAAACGCGATTGAATCTGCTGACTCCGCGCACAATCTCACTCTGAAGGATGGTATTGGCCCAGAGAGTATGCTTGAGTACTTCAATGCTGCTGGCGATGTGATCTATCATCAGGAGTACGGACTCGCCCTCCCCGACACACTTCGCTCTCGTCTCAATGACGCGACGGATCGAGTAATTAAAGAGGGCTACTACAGCAGGAGGAGAGCATAGAAATGGCAGCCGCAACGGTCCACTTCCTTCTCGTTTACAGCCACAAAGACCAGCGACTCGTGCAGCAGGATGAGTTTAGAGACTCAACGAAAGCTACGAGCGCCTACGCCGAGGCCGAACGAGCGCATATGTCCAGCGAGGACTATGAGATTGTTCTCATTGGATCTGACAGCATTCAGACCATCATGAAGACCCACGGGCACTACTTCCGCTCAGAGAGCAACCCGCTGTTTGCTGAGCTGATGCTAAGTCACGCCTGATCGATCCAGCTGAATGAAAGCCGACCTCGCCGTTACTGGCAGAGGGCGGCTTTCATCTGTCTCTCCTCGTCCGAGAAGCACGGACTAGCGCCGCTTCGCCTTCAGGTATTCGCGCCAGGTGATCTCGACCGCCATCTGGAGGTGCGGGAAGTAGCCGACCAACGCTCGGTCCTCCGACCGCTCCGCGTAGGTCACGACCCGGTGCATGGTTTCCTTGTTCGGGCCGATCTGCAGCTGCCGGACGATCGCGATTCGGACACCGTCGTCGACCATGAACCACTGGCCTGGCGTGGCCCGTCGCGATCAGCTGCGATCGCGGGGACCAGTGCTGAGACATGGGATCGAGAGTAGGGGCGGCCGCCGACATCGGAAGGAAATTTCGCCGTGCCTATGTACGTGGCCTTGGCTATGCGCGAAAATAGCTGGAACGCCCCACCCCGCTACACGGTAACCCGAATACCGCGGAGCGGGGTGGGACTAGTGATGGACACTGGGGACGTCCATCACAATGGGGGCATCGGACCGGAATGGTCCTCAACGCCGCATGTCTAGTTGTTCTTCATCTTTGGTGCCGATCGAGCGCCTCTTCCGTCCGCCGCGCCGATTGCACGCTCGGGCCCGGCTTCACGCAGTCACGTTACTCGCTTCCTTGCGCACCCAGTTTTAGAGGTTCCCAACTGGGTGTTTAGAGAATCTCAAAGGAAGGCGTCAGGGTTTAGAAACGCGGGCCTGAGAGCACCGCTGTTCTGCATGACGGGCACCACCAGAACGGATGCTGGACCGTTCCGGCAGGCTCGCACTGGTGGAGGCAGTTCGGGCAGTTGGGCGGGTCGATGGAGTTCGGGTCTTCCATGCGCGGAATTTTACGCCACTTCAAATGCTGTAGAGTGACAGGTCGACCCATCGCACTGGATATACTAAACGTAAACCGCGCTGTGGATAACCACGTGTATAACCTGTGGAGAAGCTAGGAGGAGCCGTGAGTTACGCGCCGCCTCTTGCCGCATCGCTAGTCGCGAAGTGGTTTATCGCTCGTGCACAGCAGTCGCCGGATCATGACCTCGACAACCTAAAGCTTCAGAAGCTTCTTTATCTCGCTCAGAGTCGTTACCTGCACTTCTCGGGAAAGTCGCTCGTCAAGGAAGAGTTTTCAGCCTGGAAGCACGGACCGGTGATCGCCCCGCTCTACCGCGAGTGCAGTGAATTCGGATCTGAGCCGATCCATATGGACCTCGCTGAAGACGGCCCTTGGCATCAGCTGACCCGCGATGTCGAGGTTGTCCTGGACGAGACGTGGGCGGCCTTCGGCGTGTACAGTGGTTGGCGCCTTCGTGGTATTACCCACGATGTAGGCCCT
>Ga0157371_10000679_pt1 | contig 40240 bp, 39 predicted proteins | sample C45metaG_FD_113462 | JGI IMG/M metagenome (GOLD analysis project Ga0157371, IMG submission 113462) | Corn rhizosphere microbial communities from Kellogg Biological Station, Michigan, USA - C4-5 metaG | ecosystem: Host-associated > Plants > Roots > Rhizosphere > Soil | place: USA: Michigan... | reverse complement strand
GGCCATTCGGACATGGTCGGTGGCATGGTCGTGGTCGGCGATAACGCCGAACTGGCCGAGCAGATGGCCTTCCTGCAGAACTCGGTGGGTGGCGTGCAGGGCCCGTTCGACAGCTTCCTCGCACTGCGTGGCCTGAAGACCCTGCCGCTGCGCATGAAAGCGCACTGCGCCAACGCGATGGCGCTGGCACAGTGGCTGGAAAAGCACCCGGCGGTGGACAAGGTGATCTACCCGGGCCTGCCCTCGCACCCGCAGCATGAGCTGGCGGGCAAGCAGATGTCCGGCTACGGCGGCATCGTCTCAATCGTGCTGAAGGGCGGCTTCGAAGCCGCCAAGCGCTTCTGCGAGAAGACCGAACTGTTCACCCTGGCCGAGTCGCTGGGCGGCGTGGAAAGCCTGGTGAACCACCCGGCGGTGATGACCCATGCCTCGATCCCGGTGGCACGCCGCGAGCAGCTGGGCATCAGCGATGCGCTGGTGCGGCTGAGCGTGGGTGTGGAGGATCTGGGGGATCTGCAGGTGGATCTGGAAGAGGCACTGGGTGCCGAGGTCCGCTGAGATGGGCATTCTTTCCGTCTTCGGCAAGAACCGCTCGCTGGCCTTCGAACTGACACAGCGCGAAGTGCTGGGCCGGTATCGCGGCGCGAGTTTCGGCCTGTTGTGGTCGCTGATCAGTCCGTTCCTGATGCTGCTGGTATACACCATGGCCTTTGGCTTCATCATGAAAGGGCGCTGGCCAGGCTCGTCGGGCTCGACCACCGACTTCGCGCTGATCCTGTTCGCCGGCCTGACCGTGCACGGCTTTTTCGCCGAGTGCTTCACCCGCGCCCCGCAGCTGATCGTGAGCAACACCAGCTACGTCAAGCGCGTGGTGTTCCCGCTGGACATCCTGGTGTGGAGCATGACGCTGTCGGCGTTGTTCCACCTGGTCATGAACATGGTGGTGCTGCTGCTGCTGTACCTGTGCGTGAAGGGCAGCATCCATCCCACCGCCGTGCTGTTGCCGATCGTACTGATCCCGCTGGTGATCCTCACCGCCGGCATCGGCTGGATGGCATCGGCGCTGGGCGTGTACCTGCGCGACATCGGCCAGATCGCCGGCGTCATCGCCGCGGCGATGCTGTTCCTGTCCTCGGCGATCATTCCGGTCGAATCGGTGCCGGCCAGCTATCGCATCGTGTTCGAGCTCAATCCGCTGACCTTCATCATCAACCAGGTGCGTGAAGTGGTGATCTGGGGCCGCCTGCCGGACTGGACCGGGCTGGCCATCTACACGTTGATCGCCTGCGTGGTGGCCGTGATCGGCCACCGCGTTTTCACCAAGCTGCGCGTGGGGTTTGCCGATGTCCTCTGAAGCCGTCGTCGCAGATACCGTCATCGAGGTCAACGGCGTCGGCAAGTCGTACCACATGTACGAACGGCCCTCGCACCGCCTGTGGCAGGCGCTGGCCGGGAAGCGCAAGTCGTACTACAAGGATTTCTGGGCGCTGCGCGGGGTGAGCTTCTCCATCCGCCGCGGCCAGACCGTGGGCATCGTCGGCCGCAACGGCTCGGGCAAATCCACCCTGCTGCAGATGATCGCCGGCACCTTGAACCCCACCGAAGGCAGCATCTCGGTGAAGGGGCGGGTGGCCGCGCTGCTGGAACTGGGCAGCGGCTTCAACCCGGAATTCACCGGGCGCGAGAATGTCTACCTCAACGCGACCATCCTCGGGTTGTCGCGCGCGCAGATCGAACAGCGCATGGAGAGCATCCTGGCCTTCGCCGACATCGGTGAATTCATCGACCAGCCGGTACGTAGCTATTCCAGCGGCATGTCGGTACGCCTGGCCTTCGCGGTGATCGCCCATGTCGACGCCGACATCCTGATCATCGACGAAGCGCTGGCGGTGGGCGATGCGTTCTTCTCGCAGAAGTGCATGCGCTTCCTGCGTGAGTTCCAGAAGAACGGCACGCTGCTGTTTGTCAGCCACGATGCCGCCGCCGTGACCAACCTGTGCGAGAACGCGGTCTGGCTGCAGAACGGCCAGATGCGCCTGGTCGGCACCTCCCAGGAGGTGATCGAGGCGTACATGACCGAGCAGCACGCCGTGGGGCGCCGCGATGCCGGCGATGCCAACGTGGTGGTCGGCGAGAAGCGTGTGCGGCGGCCGGTCGGCGATGCCCCGGACGTGCGTGCGCAGGCGCGTCAGGAGGCAGGCTGGAGCAACCGCATCCAGACCTTCGAATTCGACCCGGACAACGTCGGCCAGGAATTCGGCGCGCAGGGCGCGCGCATCGTCCAGGTGCAGCTGCTGGATGAGCACGGTCAATCGGTCGGCCTGCTGGCCGGCGGCGAGCTGGTGCGGCTGGACATCACCGTGGAGCTGACGCAGTCGCTGCAGAACCTGATCCTCGGCTTCTACGTCAAGGACCGCCTGGGCCAGCGCCTGTTCGGCGACAACACCTTCCTGGCCTGGCAGCATGCCCCGGTCTCGGGCGAGCCCGGCGAGCGGGTCTCGGCCAGCTTCCTGTTCCGCATGCCGGTGATGCCGTCAGGTTCCTACATGGTCGATGCAGCGGTGGCCTCCGGCGACCAGCACGACCACACCCAGCAGCATTGGATCCACGACGCGCTGGAGTTCCGCGCGACCGACGAGACGATGCGATACGGGCTGGTCGGCCTGCCCATGCTGGCCATCGAGCTTTCCAAGGAGAAGAAATGATCGAGTTCACTGGCGAGCGCTTCGTTCCCAGCGAGCAGGGCGTGATCCGCCAGGAGCACCTGCATCGCTACGCCTGGTGCCTTCCCATCGTGGCCGGCAAGGACGTGCTGGATCTGGCCAGCGGCGAAGGCTATGGCAGCGCGATGCTGGCCGGTCAGGCGCGCTCGGTGCGCGGCATCGACATTTCCGCCGATGCCGTCGCGCATGCCGCCGCGAAGTACGCCGACCGCGCCAACCTCCAGTACCTGCAGGGCTCGGCCGCACTGGTGCCGCTGCCCGAGGACTGCGTGGACGTGGTGGTCTCCTTCGAGACCGTCGAGCATCTGCTGGAACAGGAGCAGATGCTGGCCGAAATCCGCCGCGTGCTGCGTCCCGGTGGCGTGCTGGTGATGTCCTCGCCGAACAAGGAGGTTTACTCCGACAAGGCCGGCTACCACAACGAGTACCACGTCAAAGAGTTGTACCTGGACCAGTTCGTCGCGCTGCTCAACACGCAGTTCCCGGCGGTGCGGATCGTCGGTCACCGGATGTCGGTGGGGTCGACCATCACCCCGCTGGAAGGCACGGTCGCGGGCGACTACACGGCCATCACCGACGGTGGCCAGGCCATTGAACACCGCGTTGCCGTGTTGCCGGATCCGGTCTATTACATCGCCGTGGCCGCTGCCGATCCGTCCCTGCTGCCGGCAACACCGGCTTCGCTGCTTCTGGCCGAGCAGGAAGATCTGTACAACCATCACCACGAAGTGGCGCGCTGGGCCCAGGCGCAGGACAGCGAGATCAATGCGCTGCGCAGTCACGTCGCCTCGCTGAACGGGGAGCTCGAGCAGGCAGCCGGTCAGCGCGAAGCGCTGCGCAGTGAGATCGAGCAGCATCTGGAAAACGCAGCTGAACTGCGCGAACTGCTCGCCGACGCCATTGTCGGTGACCACGCGCGCAGCCAGTTGCAGGCGCAGGTGGATCGCCTGCGGGCCGACAACGATGCCAGCCAGGCGATGACCGCGGCCCTGCTGCGCTCCAGTTCCTGGCGCATCACCAAACCGCTGCGTTTCCTTTCGCGCGTGGTGCGCGGCGACTGGACTGGCGTAGCCAACTCGCTGCGCGCCACTGGCCTGGCCCGCATGCCGCTGCTGGCGCCACTGGTGCGCCCGGTCCGGCGCTTCCTGGTCAAGCGCAGTTTTGCTCCGGTCAAGCAGCTGGAAGGGCTGGGCCTGGAGTACGTAAAGGCCAACATCGACGTCTGCCTGGCAACTACAAAACTGCCGAAGGTGGACGCGCCGCTGGTCTCGGTGATCGTGCCGACTTACGGCAACCTGCCGATCAGCCTGGCCTGCGTGCGCTCGCTGTCGCGCGCCGCGACCCGGGCCTCGTTCGAGGTGATCGTTGCCGAGGATGCCTCCGGTGACGCCGACATCGGTCGGCTGCGCGAGGTTCAGGGCCTGCGTTACCACGAGAACGAAAAGAACCTTGGCTTCCTGCTTTCCTGCAACAACGCTGCAACCCTGGCGCGCGGCCGCTATGTCTGTTTCCTCAACAACGATACCGAAGTCACCGATGGCTGGCTCGATGCGTTGCTGGAGGTGTTCAAGAACTACCCCGATGCGGGCATGGCCGGCTCCAAGCTGGTCTACCCCGATGGCCGGCTGCAGGAAGCCGGTGGCATCGTCTGGGATGACGCCACGGCGTGGAACGTGGGCCGGCTGCAGAATCCGGCGGCGTCCGAGTTCAACTACGTGCATGAGGCGGACTACATTTCCGGCGCGGCCATCCTGTTGCCGAAGTCCCTGCTGGATGCCCTGGGGTGCTTCGATCCGCACTACCTGCCGGCCTACTGCGAAGATACCGACCTGGCCTTCCGCGTGCGCGCGGCGGGCTACAAGGTCTATTACCAGCCTGAGTCGATGGTGGTGCATTACGAGGGTGTTTCCCACGGCACCGACGTGTCCACCGGCATCAAGGCCTACCAGGTGGCCAACCAGAAGAAACTGCGTGAGCGCTGGCAGGACACCCTGGTGCAGGAACACTTCGCCAACGCCGAACTGCCCTTCCTGGCGCGCGACCGTTCACAGCTGCGCAAGACGGTCCTGGTGATCGACCACTACGTGCCGCAGCCGGATCGCGACGCCGGCTCGCGCACCATGGACCAGTTCATCGGCCTGTTCCAGAAGCACGGAATGAGCGTGAAATTCTGGTCCGACAACCTCTGGCACGATCCGGTCTATACCCCACGCCTGCAGCAGATGGGCGTGGAAGCGATCTACGGCCCGGAACACGTGGAGAACTTCAGCAGCTGGATCGCGGCCCATGGCGGTTGCATCGACTACGTGCTGCTCAGCCGTCCGCATGTCTCGGCCAAGTACGTCGATGCACTGCGCCGGCACACGCGCGCTACGCTGCTGTATTACGGCCATGACGTGCACCACCAGCGGATGACCGAGCAGTTGAAGATCGCCCATGACCCGGCAGTAGCCGTCCAGCGCGACACCATGCAGGTGCTGGAGGAATCGCTGTGGAGCAAAGTGGATACGATCTACTATCCTTCCGAGCTTGAAACCGCGCACGTTGCGCGCTGGATGGAAGGTCGTGACGGCGTACGCGCGAAGAACTTCACCATTCCGGTGTATGCCTTCGACCGCTTCCCGACGGTCGATGCCGAGGGTCTGCATCGGCGCAGCGGTCTGTTGTTCGTTGCCGGCTTCGCCCACGACCCGAACGTGGATGCCGCGTTGTGGTTTGTCGAACAGGTGCTGCCGCTGATCCGTGTCCACAAGCCGGATATCAAGGTCAGCCTGGTGGGCTCCAATCCCAAGCCGGAAGTGCAGGCTTTGGCCAGTGACACCATCCACGTACCGGGCTACGTCACCGATGAAGAACTGGAGATGTACTACGCGCATGCCCGTGCAGTTGTTGCGCCGCTGCGATTTGGTGCGGGGATGAAGGGCAAGGTGGTCGAGGCGATGCGCTTCGGCGTGCCGCTGGTGACCTCGCCGGCAGGCGCGCAGGGCCTGGCGGCTGCGTCGGAATTCATTGCCGTGGCCGAGGATGCGCAGAGCTTCGCCGACCGCGTGCTGCGCCTGCTTGATGATGACGCGCATTGGCTGGAGGTATCCGCGCGCGCGCAGGATTTCGCCCGCGAGACGTTCTCGGAGAAGGCGCTGTGGAACATCGTCAGTCACGACGTCGACCCGAACCCCTATGCCGACGTCGACGCGCGCCGCGAACGCGTGCGCGCCAATACACCGAATGCGAATTAAGGAGCAGGCCATGAAAGTACTTGTGATGGGAGCAACCGGTTTCGTTGGCAGCTACCTGATGGAGCGCGCCATCGCCGATGGCCACGAGGTGTTGGGTACCAGCTACAACCCGACCATCGAGCCGAAGGACTGGGCCTCGTTCCAGGATCGCGTGGTGCGATGTGACATCCGCTACCGCGAGCAGACCTCGCAGGTGATCGACGCATTCCGTCCGGACGTGGTCTACCTGCTGTCGGCGCAGAGCTATCCGGCGCTGTCCTGGTCGGCGCCGGCGGAAACGCTGGACACCAACGTCGTCGGCACGGCCAACGTGTTCGAATCCATCCGTGCCGCCGGCATCGATCCGGAGGTGGTGGTGGCCTGTTCCAGCGCGCAGTATGGCGAGGTGGCCGCCGAGGACATTCCGGTCAAGGAATCGCACCCGTTGCGGCCGCTCCATCCGTACGGCATCAGCAAGGTGGCGACCGAGATGCTGGCGCTGCAGTATTGGTCCAACTGGAAGATCCGCGCAGTGTGCGCGCGCATCTTCAATACGACCGGTGCGCGCAAGGCCGGTGACGTGTGCGCCGATCTGACCCAGCGCATCGCCCGCATCGAGGCTGGCCAGATCGAGCCGGTGTTGAGAGTGGGCAACCAGGACACCTGGCGTGCGATCACCGATGTGCGCGACCTGGCCTCCGCGCTGGAGCTGCTGGCCGCCAAGGGCGAGCCGGGTGGCATCTACAACATCAGTGGCGCGCGCACCTACCAGATCCGCGAGATCGTCGAGCAGGTGGTGGCTGCCGCACGTGTGCCCGTTGACGTGCAGGTCGATCAGGCACTGCTGCGGCCCAGCGACGAGAAGGTCATCTTTGGCGACTCCTCGCGCCTGGTGGAGCGCACCGGTTGGCAGCAGCAGGTGCCGCTGGAGCAGACCCTGAAGGACATGCTGGCCTACTGGCGCAGGACGCTGGGCGTGGCCGACGAGGCCCGCGCATGATCGTCCGCTCGCGCGCACCGCTGCGGCTTGGCCTGGCCGGTGGCGGTATCGACGTGTCGCCGTTCTGCGACCAGCACGGTGGCTTCGTCATGAACGTCACCATCGACAAGTACGCCTACGCGACCATCGATGACGCGCCTGCCGGGACGGTCTCCTTCCACGCGCAGGACGCCGAAGCCAGCGAAACCCTTGCCGTTGCCGACGTGCAGGCCAATGCCGGGCCGCTGCAGCTGATGAAGGGCGTATACCTGCACCTGACTGACCGTTACCTCGGTGGAGTGCGGCCGAGCATCCGCGTGCGCACCCATTCCGACGCACCGCCAGGGTCTGGCCTGGGCTCGTCCTCGACGATGGTGGTGGCCCTGGTCGCTGCGTTCGCCGAGTACTTCTCGCTGCCCCTCGGCGAATATGAAGTCGCGCAGCTGGCGTATCGGATCGAGCGCAGCGACCTGGGTCTGTCCGGTGGCAAACAGGATCAGTACGCGGCGGCTTTCGGCGGCTTCAACTTCATGGAGTTCTATGCCGAAGATCACGTCATCGTGAATCCGCTGCGCATCAAGGATTGGATCTGTGCCGAGCTCGAGTCCAGCCTGGTGCTGTACTTCACCGGTGTGTCACGCGCCTCGGCCAAGATCATCGACGAGCAGTCGCGCAACATCAAGGAAGGCCGCTCCGACTCGCTCGACGCAATGCACCGCCTGAAGGCCGAAGCGACGCAGATGAAGGAAGCGCTGCTGCGCGGCGATCTGGTTCGTTTCGCTGAAGTCATGCAGTCCGGCTGGCAGGCAAAGAAGCAGAGTGCATCGAGCATCAGCAATCCGATGATCGACGAGATCGAGCAGCTCGCCTTCGCCAACGGTGCGCGCGCAGCCAAGGTTTCCGGCGCCGGTGGCGGCGGTTTCATGATGTTCGTCTGTGATCCCGCCGATCGCCTGCGGCTGGTGCGCGCGCTGGCACAGGCCGGCGGCACCGTCTATGACACCCACTTTACGCACCACGGAGCTACCTCATGGAAACTGGGATGAATGCCTTCATTGAAGAAGAGTTCGGCAAGGCGCAGGAGAATTTCCGCCGCATGGCTGCCGACGCCGCGCTGCAGCAGCAGATCCGCGACGCCGTGGCGCTGTGTGTAGAAGCGCTGCGCGCCGGCAGGAAGATCATGTTCGCCGGAAACGGCGGCAGTGCCGCTGATGCCCAGCACTGGGCGGGCGAGCTGGTCAGCCGCTTCTACTACGATCGTCCGGGTCTGCCGGCGATCGCATTGACCACCGACACCTCGATCCTGACCGCCATCGGCAACGACTACGGTTACGACTACACCTTCGCCCGCCAGATCGAGGCGCTGGGCCAGGCAGGCGACGTGTTCGTGGCGATCTCGACCTCGGGTCGTTCAAAGAACATCATGCGTGCGCTTGAAGCATCCGAAGCCAAGGGCGTGCGGGTGATCGGCTTCACCGGCGAGCACGGTGGCGACATGAAGGATCGCTGCGAGATCTGTTTCTGCATTCCCTCCAACGAAACGCCGCGCATCCAGGAAGGCCATGAGTTCATCGGCCACCTGCTGTGCGCGCTGATCGAAAGCGAAATGTTCCCGCGCGCGGAAGCGGGCTGATCCATCGCGATGGCCCGGAGCATGATGACTCTTCTGCAGGACACTCGACCATGACCATTGCCGACGAAGCCATCGTGCTCGTGGGAGGCTTCGGCACCCGCCTGCGCTCGGAAGTGCCAGATCTGCCCAAGCCGCTGGCGCCGGTGGCTGGACGTCCGTTCCTGGCCTACGTGCTCGACAATCTCGCTGAAGGCGGCATCCGTCGCGTGATCCTGGCCACCGGGTACCTGGCCGAGCGTGTCGAACAGGCCATCGGGAGCCGCTGGCAGGGCATGGACGTGGTGTACTCGCGCGAGCCCGAGCCGCTGGGCACCGGTGGCGCACTGGCATTGGCCGCCCGCCAGTTGCACGGCCAAGCCGTCCACATGAGCAACGGCGATACCTACCTGCGTTACTCGCCGCAGCAGTTGCAGCAGCATGCGGAGCGGGAGCAGGTGTCCCTTGCAGTCGCCCTGGCCAAGGTCGAGGACGTCGGCCGCTACGGTGCTGTCGAACTCGCGCACGGCCGCGTCGCGGCATTCAACGAAAAGGGTGGCCACGGTCCCGGCTTCATCAATGCCGGCAGCTACTTCCTCGGTCCAGGAGCGCTGTCTTCATTGCCGGACAAGCCGGTGTTCTCGTTCGAGACCGATGTGCTGCTGCCGCGGGCAGCCAGCGAGGGCCTGGCTGCCTGCGTGGATACGGCGGACTTCATCGATATCGGGGTGCCTGAGGACTACCGGCGCGCGCAGCATATCTTTGCCGGCGGCAAACCATGACGATGCCGCAACCAGGGTGCGTGGTCGGTCCAGCGTGGCCGGCCGCAGGCGCACCGCTGGGCCGGGTACTGTTTCTCGATCGCGATGGCGTGATCAACATCAACCATGGTTATGTCCATACCCCGGATGGCACTGAATGGGTGCCAGGGATCTTCGAGCTGTGCCGCGCGGCGCAGGCGCGAGGGTATGCACTGGTGGTGGTGACCAACCAGGCGGGAATCGCACGCGGCTACTACAGCGAGCAGCAGTTCGCCGAGTACACCGCGTGGATGCACGCGCGTTTCGCCGCCGAAGGCGTGCAGATCGCGGCAACCTGGTACTGCCCCCATCACCCGCAGGCCGGACAGGGCGCGTACCGGGTGGAGTGCGGCTGTCGCAAGCCGGCACCGGGCATGTTGCATGCCATGGACCAGGCGCATGCGGTGGACTGGCCGCGCTCGGTGCTGGTGGGCGACAAGCGCTCGGATGTGCAGGCCGGCCAGGCCGCCGGCGTCGGACGGTGCTTCCTGCTCGGCAACGACACCGGCGAGGGTGAGTTGGAAGAGGGCAGTTTCCAGGCGTGCATGTCGCTTTCCCAGGTGCAGGCATTGTTGCCGAACTGAACAGGCAGAAAGCACTTAGGCCAAGCCAGGTGCTTTACCGACCCTGCGACGTGGGTAAGAATGCCCCGTCGCCGCAGTGGCGTTCATCAGAGATAAAGAATGAGGTTGACTCCAAGGATGCTCGCGTCCGTTCTGCTGGGCCTTGCCCTGGCGGGCTGCTGCGACGAAGAGGGCCGCCGTCGCGCGGGCGCCCAGGGAACCAGCACGATGCCCGCCGAGATGGGAGCAAGCGTGACCGACGCATCCGTGCCAGGCCTGACACTGACCCACGCCAGCGTGGAGGGCATCACGTTGCAGGCACACGTGAACAAGCTCAAGTGCCGGGCCGGACGCGGTGCCGCCGCTGAAGTCCAGGTGCAGTGGAGCTCGGCGCTGCCGGGACTGACCTTCGTGCAGATCACCGCCGGCAGCCGTACCCAGGTGGCCAAGCTGTGGGTGGAAGGTGGTGCCAATGGCACCGAGACCACCGGGCCGTGGTTCGAGGATGGTGGCGAACTGACGCTGCTCGACGGGACCGATCGGGTGATTGGCGTGGTTCGTGCCAGCGCAACCGAATGCACGTCCGACAGCCCGGCCGCACCGTGATGCGGCCTTCGCCCCTGAGTGGAGCACTCTCTTGAAACTTCCTGTGTTTGGTTTTGGTGCCAGCCGCTTCGTGCTGGCCTCGCTGGTGGCCGGTTCACACCTTTGGTCGAACATGCCGCAGGGTTACGCGGCCTACGCGGTGTGGGCATTCTTCGTGCTCAGCGGCTTCCTGATGACGCTGGTGTTGACCACCAAGTACGGCTTTGATGGCCGCGGCATCAAGGCATATGCCTTCAACCGCTTCATGCGCATCTTCCCGCTGTACTGGCTGGCCGCGATCATGGGTCTGCTGACCCTCTGGTACTACAACGGCATCGGCATCGATCTGCGTCCGATCAATGGCGAGTTCCATATGCCCAAGGGCCTGCAGGACTGGGCCTATGTGATCACGCTGTTCCCGGGCATCCAGCGCGGTGGCATGCCGGTGCCGGTGGCCAACGCGTTGGCCATCGAAGTGGGCTTCTACCTGCTGCTGCCGCTGATGGCGACCTCACGCGGAGCGGCGTGGCTGGGCGTGATCATCGGTGCGCTGCTGAACCTGAAGATGGGTATCGTCACCGAGACCTTCGGCGATCGCTACGCCACTTTCCTGCCGTGCCTGCTGCCGTTTGCGGTCGGCTCGCTGGTCTGCCAGTACCGTGCCCAGCTGGAGCGGTGGCGCATGCCGTGGACCAGCTCGATCGTCTGGATGCTGCACGGTGTGGTCTGGGTGTTCCTGCAGAGCTGGCCGTGGACGTGGGGCCTGTATGTGTCGCTGGTGCTGTCGGCGTGGATGGTGGTGTCGCTGCACGCGCAGCCCTCGGGCAAGGTGGACAAGATGCTCGGTGACCTGAGCTACCCGATCTACCTGATCCACACCACGGTTGCGGCCTGGTTCGTCTGCGCCTGCGGCTTCACCCGCCCGTTCGCGACCTTCTTCCTGCCTGCCTTCGCGGCAACCGTCGCGCTGTCCTGGCTGATCGTGATCCTGATCGACCGGCCGCTGTCGCGCCTCAAGCGCAAGCCGCCGGCCCACGTGGCCCCTGCGGCCTGATCCTGACATGCCGGTGCCGCCGTCGTTGGCGGGGCACCGGCATCGAAGGGCCAAGCGCTAGCGTGCCGGGGCGGTGCAGGCGGGCAGCTCGATCTGCGATCGGGCCAGAAGACCCTGCCCATCGGCGCGAACAAGTGTCAGCAGCGAATGGTTGGGAACCGCGTGTTCCAGGGTGAGCGTTGCCTGGCCGGGTGCGGTGGCCGCCAGCAGGGTGCGGCTTGCACCGATCGATTCGACCCACAGATGCGCGCCGAACGGTGCCAGGTCCCGGGTATCCATCTCGATCCGCATCACCTGCGGGTCCGCGCCCAGCGCACAGGTGCCCGCAACGGGGAGCGCAGCCAGCACGGCCGGCGCCGCCGCTTCGCGGATGCGCGGGTCGAACTGCTGCTCCTGCGGCTGGCCCGGGCCGAACCCGGGAATGTTGGCCAGCGAAGGATACAGCCGGTAGCGCATCTGGAATGCGGGTGAGAACACGTTCAACTGCTTGTCCCGCAGCAGTCCGATCAGCTTGGCCCGTCGCTCGGCGGGATAGGCGCATACGGTCATGATGTCCGGACACGGGCCCGGCTCATGCAGGGGATCGGCGGCCAGCTTCTGCATCGACAGCGCGGCATTCTGCCAATAGGAAGACAGATAGTAGGGCAGGCCCCAGTTGGCCCGGGTTACCGTCCACTGCACCGAGATCAGCAGGGCCATGACCACCACGACACTGGTGCGCTCGATCCACAGGCGCACGGTGGACGCTGTCAGGTCGACCTGGCACAGGCGTTGCTGGAACAGTACCGCCAACGCCACCAGGCTCATCTGGTAGGACATCACATAGCGCGGCTGGTGCAGATAGTTCCAGTCATAGGCGGGCACGCGGCTGATGATGATGCCGGCGGTAAGCGCATAGGCCACCAGCATGAGGAACGTTGCCAGTGCCAGCGTGCGCGTGTAGCGCCCCGCGCGCCACGCCAGCAGGACGCTGACCCAGAAGTACAGGTGCAGGACTGCGACGACGGCGGCGCACAGCGCGATCATCGAGGCAGTGGATGCCGGGAACCAGCGGGCGAGATGCTCGACGTGGATGAGGCTGTCGGAGAAGGGAATGAGCAGGCCACGCAGGGCTTCGCCGTTCAGCAGGGTATCGGCCAGGGAACCCTTGGGCTCGATCAGCGCCGAGGTCGCACCTGCACGATGGGCTACCCAGGCCAGGAACAGCCGCGCCGCCACCAGACCCAGTACTGCTGCACCCGCAGTCCGCACCTTCTGCCGGGTGCTGGTGCCCAGCAGTGGAATCCAGGCCAGCACGGCGGCGATCACCACCACCACTGCGATCTCGTCGATGCACGCGCCCAGCAGGGCCGTGGCCAGCAGGATCCACCCTGGTCGCTGCCGTTCCAGCTGGGTCATCGTCAAGGAGAAGTACAGCGTGCCCAGAAGCAGCGGGATGTACCCCAGCGTGGCCAGCGGCCAAGTGAAATTGTTGGAGCTGTTCAGCGAAAGCCCGAGTGCGAACACCAGGCCGATGCACAGCCACGACAGCCCGTTGCGCAGGCCATCGGCGGCCGGCTGCCGGCGCATCTCGTGTGCGATCGCACAGCACCAGAGGATGCCGATGGCAGTGCCGATCAGTCCTTCGATGCCGAAGTCCATGCCGAAGTAGCGGGTGTGGAACAACAGCACCAGCTTCTGCAATGGCTGTGCATGGTCGCCGGCACCGCGCTGCACGAACAGATCCAGGAAGGTCAGCGAGCCATCGAAATAGCGCGTCAGGAAGCTTTCCAGGAAGTACCAGGCATCGGACTGGACCAGCGGCGTAGCCGCCGCGTCGCTGTACAGCAGGGCATTGCCACAGGCCGCGGCCATCAGCATCAGCCCCAGCATGCGTACCACGAAGGCGACCGATGCCTGCACCGGCGGCGCACGCCACGTCGGGATCGCGCCGCTGGCGGAGGGATCCAGCAAGGTCATGCGATCTGCTCCAGAGCCTTGTCGGCCGCCTCCAGGATCAGGTCCATCTGCGGTTCCACACCAATCCACAGCGGCATGCGGACCAGCCGCTCGCTCAGATCATCGGTTACCTGCATCGACGAACCGGTGCGACCGTGGCTGAGGCCGGCCGGCGAGGAATGCAGCGGGATGTAGTGGAACACCGCCTGCACGCCCTGTTCGCGCAGCAGCTGGATGAAGCGCGTGCGCGCGTCCAGCGATGGCAGCAGCATGTAATACATGTGCGCGTTGTGGGTGGTGTGCTGGGGAATCGTCGGTCGGATCAGGCGGCCGGCAGCTTCGTGTGGCGCGGCCCAGGCATGGTAGCGGTCCCAGATGGCCAAGCGACGCGTGGTGATGTCTTCGGCCGCTTCCATCTGTGCGGCCAGGAAAGCCGCGGTGATCTCGCCGGGCAGGAACGAGGAGCCGACGTCTACCCAGGTGTACTTGTCCACCTGCCCACGGAAGAAGCGGCTGCGGTTGGTGCCCTTCTCCCGGATGATCTCGGCGCGCTCGGCATGGGTATGGTCGCGGCACAGCAGCGCGCCGCCTTCGCCGGAAATGATGTTCTTGGTTTCGTGGAAGCTCAACGCGCCCAGATCGCCGATGGTGCCCAGCGGTCGCCCCTTGTAGGTGGACATGATGCCTTGGGCGGCGTCTTCCACCACGGCCAGGCCATGGCGTTCGGCGATTGCCAGGATCGCGTCCATCTCGCACGACACGCCAGCGTAGTGCACCACGCAGATGGCCTTGGTGCGCGGGGTGATCGCGTTCTCGATCAGCGCCTCATCGATGTTCAGCGTGTCGGCACGGATATCGACGAACACCGGCACCGCGCCCCGCAGCACGAAGGCGTTGGAGGTGGAGACGAAGGTATAGGACGGCATGATCACTTCATCGCCATCCTCCAGATCCAGCAGCAGTGCGGCCATTTCCAGCGCGGCTGTGCACGAATGGGTCAACAGCGATGCGCTGGCGCCGGTGCGCTGGTTCAGCCACGCGTGGCACTGCTTGGTGAACGGGCCATCGCCGCTGAGATGCCCATTGGCGTGCGCATGGGTGATGTTGACCAGCTCCTGGCCAGTCATGAAGGGCTTGTTGAACGGAATCACTGCTGCTCCTGATCGTGGCTGGCGTCGGCCTAGCGCACGCATTCCATGATGTAGTGTGTATAGGGTACGAAAAGCATATCGCTTCTCACCTGGCCCTTGACCGAGCCGAATTCGGCTTCGGCCAGGGACTGGTAAGCGGCCGGAGTACGGATGCTCTGGCCACGGTCGCGCGCGATCAGGCCATGGGCGATGGCCGATTGGCCATCCACATAGGCACCATCGAGTGAGATGAAACGGCCGCCGGGTTTGAGGGCGGCATGCGCGGTCCGCATCAGCGCACGCGCATGGGAATCGTCGAGGTGATGAAGGATGCCGATGGCCAGCACCAGATCTGCCTTCTGCTGCTGCTCCTGGCCTACCTGGTAGTCGGCCACGTCCATGCACTCGAAGCGCGCGCGATCGCCAAAGCGTTTGCGTGCGGCCTCGATGTAGGGCGCGGACAGATCGAAGCCAACGTAGCGCAGGCCCGGCGGAAGCTGGCTGAAGAGCTCGCCGGTGCCGCAGCCGATGTCGAGGATGTGGTCGCCCTGGCGGGGGCAGATATGGTCCCGGATCAGGCGCGTCCGTGAGCGTCGCGCCCCCAGCAGATTCTGCAACAGGTCGTAAACCGCTGGGTGTGAGAGCACTGCGTGCAACCCATCGGTTTTCTGCGACATGGTTCAGGCTCCAGAGCGAGACAGGACGATGACGCCCAGGATGATCAAGGCGGTGCCGGCGATCTTATGCGAGTCGAAGGACTCGCGGAAGAGCCACACGGCCAGGGTTGCCACCAGGGGGAAACTCAGTGCGGTGAACGGATACGCCTTGCTCAGCGGCATCCGGCCGATCGCTGCCATCCAGCACAGCGAGGCCCCGAACGCGGCAGCGAAAGCGCTGATCACCCAGGGATTGAGCAGCAGGGTGAGGATCGCGCGGGGATTCAACCCATCGATGGTCGAGCCCGGGTTGAGGCCGACCTGCCACTTCAGCATGAGTTGACCGTACACGGTCAGCAGGATGGTCAGGGCAATGAAGACGTAGCTCATCGGGTCAGGTCGCTGGTAGGGTGATCTTGCGGGTGAGGACATCGATCAGGTCGGTGCCGTCCCAGACCGGGTGGAAATCCAGGGCGCGGCCGAAGGGCACCACGCGATCGATCGCACGGTTGCCGAGCCCACAGAGGAACCCGCGCAGTTCCTGCGCGTTGAAGCCATGCTGGACCAGCGTCTGGTCGCGGTCATCGAGCTGCGCTGCCAGTGCATCCAGCACCGCTAGATCGATTTCGACAACCAGGCCATGGCCTGACTGGATCTCGCGGATCTCGCCATCGGCATGCGCAGCCTCCAGACGCAGTGGGTACAGGCCGATGGCATCGGCCGAGTGCACGCCGTGGCCCATTGCGGCCAGCAGGTTGGCGTCGGTTACCCGTGTCATCAGGGCAGCGGGTTCGTCTTCCAGGGTTGCGGCCTGCATGCGTACTGCTGGCCAGAAGCGCGACTTGGCTGCGGCGATGCCATTGCTGTCGCCGACCCAGTACAGGGTGCGTGGCGAGGAACAGGCCTGCTGACCAAACCAGAGCACATCGTTGCAGAAGCGCCGGGCCAGTTCCTGCACGTCGTCGTCGCTGCCCTCGGCGACTGTGGTTGCACGCATCACCGCTACGCCGAAACGGTCGGGGAAAGCGAGTTCGACAGCCAGCGGGGCGATGGGCAGCGAGCGGATCTTGGCTACCGTGGCGTCACCGCCCCAGATGATGCGCGCATGGCAGTGGCGGGAAATCGCCGTGGTGATCGCATCGTCATGTGGATAGGTCAGCAGGACCGCGCGCTCCAGCACCTGGGGGTGCAGGCCTTCGCGCTGCATGTCATGCAGGATCGACACCAGCGCATCGCGCTGGGTGCTCTGCTTCTGCGAAAGGCGCGCCACGTTGGTGTTGCCCGACAGCACCGACATCAGCCAGGCGTAGGCGAACAGCACGTCGACATTGGCCGGCGCCAGGTGGAAGACCAGGCCGCGTGCGAGGTCCAGTTCGGACGCGCGCGTGCCGATGCGCTGCGACAGCTGGTTGACTGCCGCACCCCGGAACCAGTGGCCAAGCGTGGCCAGCTCCGGATGCTGACGCAGCTGCGGCAGGCTGAACACCCGGCGCGAAAAATCAGCCACGAATTCGCGTAGCGGAGTGCTGAAAGGCAGCAGCGGAGGCAATGCCGAAAGGCGCGCCAGCTCAGCCTCCAGCGGGGCATCGGGATGGATCGAGAAGAGCAGTCTGGTCATGCGTTGGGTACCGTGCGGGTATCGCTGCAACCGCGGATTTCCACGTTCTTGATGCGGCCAAGCACGGCGAAGTGCTTGCCGGGGCGACCACAGGGGCAGTCGTCCTCGCCATGGATCACGCCAAGGTCTTCGGTCAGCAGGCTGTGGCCGGGATAGCTTTCCGGCAGCAGGCTGAGCACCTGGATCGCGCCGGTCGTGCCATGCGCCACCGGGTTCAGATCCTGCAGGTCACGCACGATCACATCGGCATAGGCAGGTGCATGCAGGTGGCCGTGTTCGCATTCGAAGAAGATCGAGCCGACCTGTTCGACCATCCCGTAGTAGTTGTGCACGCGCTCGATACCGAAGGTCTCCGACAGCGCGGCCTTGTAGGCTGCATTGTCGACCTTCTGTTCGTCCATCTTCTTCCAGCCGCCGCCGTGCACCAGCATGCTGCCGGCAGGGAAGCGGATCTGCCGGCCATCACGACGCGCGGCCTGCACGAACGATTGCCAGACGATGAAGGTGAAGCCGAACAGCAGCACCGGCTCGTCAGGATGTGCCTGCAGCCAGTTTTCCAGTGCGGCCCAGTCCGGCTGCAGGTCTTCGTCGAGCAGGTAGAGATGGTCGCGGCCGAGATTGGAGAAGCCCAGGATGCCGGCGGCGCGGGCGTTGAAGCGGCTGCGGTCGCGCAGGAAGCTTGAATCGTCGACCACCAGCATGCGCAGGCGCTTGGAACCGGCAAAATGGGAGAAGATGCGGGTCAGTGCCCGCGCTTGCGCGCGCGCGGTATCAGCATCAAGAAATATGCGCGACACGGCAGCGCCGGTGGTGCCACTGGAAACCAGTGTGCGCGAAACCTGGTCGTCTGCGATGCTCTTCAGATCCAGCAGCTTGAACATGCGTACCGGTAGCCACGGGACCTGTTCCAGGCTGGGCGCCTGGTCGGCCGACCACAGGCCGTCGAGGATGCGCGCGTAGGGCGAACAGTGCGCACGATGGTGGGCGGTCAGGCGGTTCAGCCCCTCCAGCAACCAGGCGCGCTTCTGCGCACGGTCCATGCCGAAGACCTCGACATCCAGTGCGGCCGCTGCGTTGGCGGCCGATGGGGCAGGCAGCATCACCTTGCAACTCCTTGTCCGGCCATCTGCCGGAGACTCTGGTAATCCACCTTGCCGCTGGCCATCAGGGGCAGCGACTGCAGGTGAAGGGTTCGGACGTGGCCGCCGAACAGCTTGTAGCGTTCCTGCACGAGCTGGCGCACCTGCGCCTGGTCGGCCACCTGGGTGCCGTGGCTGAAAGCCACCAGGTCATCGTCAGCGCCCGAGCACGCGATCTGCTGCCCCAGTGCCGAAGACAGCATGGCCTCGACTTCGTCGAGGTTGACCCGGTTGCCGGAGATCTTCAGGAAGCGCTTGGCGCGACCGGTGATGTAATGGAAGCCGTCCTCGTCGACGCGGGCCAGGTCGCCGGTGCGCAGCACGCCCTGCAGTTCGTCACCTTTGGCCAGGTCACTGCGCGTGGTGGCGTAGCCCATCATCACGTTGGGACCGGAATAGACCAGCTCGCCCGTGGCAGCATCCACCTGCATGTGACCACCGGGCACCGGCACGCCGATGCTGCCGACCTTGTCGATGATGCGCGAAGCGGGGACGTAGCTGATCCGCGGCGATGCTTCGGTCTGCCCGTACATGACGAAGAACTGCAGGCCATGTTCCAGGCTGGATTCGGCGAAGTAAGCCACCAGTTCGTCGCGCAGTCGGCCGCCGGCCTGGGTCAGCATGCGCAGGCTGGGTAGCTGCATGCGCGCCAGTCCCATCCGGCGCAGGATCTCGAAGGTGGCCGGAACACCGGACAGCGAAGTGATGGCATGGCGGCGCGCACTGTCCCAGAAGCCGCGCGTCATCAGGCTGTCCTCGCTCAGCACCACCGAACCGCCCACGGCCAGATGGCTGTTGAGGATGGACATGCCGAACGAGTACGCCAGCGGCAGGGTCGTGATCGCACGGTCTTCGGCCTGCAGGCCGAGGTACTGGACGATGGCGCCGGCATTGGCGTCCAGGCCCTGCGCCGAAAGGCGCACCAGCTTGGATGAACCGGTGCTGCCGGACGTACTCAGCAGCAGCGCCAGCTCAGGGTGCGGCGCGGACACGGCCGGTGCCGTCCGTCGCACATGCAGTGCCAGCGCCTGGCCCTGCATCACGGTCTGGTAGCCGTCGGCAGCCGGGCCCGGGCTTGCGACCCATTCGGGCTGGTAGTGCGCAACCAGCTCGGCCAGCAGCTGCGGGTCGGTATCCGGCTGCAGCAGCAACGGTACCTGCCGGCCGCTGCGCAGCGCGCCCAGGTACAACGCCACGGCCTCGGTATGACTGGGCATGCACAGCAGGCCCATGCCGCGGCCGTCTGGCAGTCGCGCTGCCTGCTGGTCCGCCAGTCGGGCCAGGGTGGCGTAGTCCAGCGACTGATCGCCCTCGATCAGGGCAACGCGGGTGGCGTGTTGTTCAAGGTTCCAGAACGGCATTCAGACCACCATCTGTCCGTCGATGCCGATCACCTGTCCGGTGACGTAGGTAGAAGCATCGCCGAGCAGGAAGGCCACCAGCGCGGCGACTTCTTCCGGTGTGCCGGCACGGCCCATGGCGATCGAAGCCACACGCTTGGCGTGCGCAGCCTCGGGCATGCTGCGGGTCATGTCGGTATCGATGAAGCCCGGCGACACCGCGTTGACGCGGATGCCGCGGGCGGCCAGTTCCTTGGATGCCGAACGGGTGGCACCGACCAGGGCAGCCTTGCTGGCCGCGTACAGGCTGAGGCCAGCCGCGCCATTGACGCCCATGATCGAGACCAGGTTGACGATGCTGCCCTTGCCGGCACGTGCCATCAGCCGAGAGGCGTACTGCATTGCCATCAGCGGCGCCTTGACGTTGACTGCCAGCACCTGGTCGATATCCTCGGCACGGATCATGCCGAGCAGCCCTTCGTGCAGGACACCGGCGTTGTTGACCAGTCCGTCCAGCCGCCCGAAGCGGGCGAACACCTGCTTGAACAGCCCGGCGATGGCGTCGGCATCGGTCAGGTCCAGGGCGGCGCACACCGCCGCCGGCGCGCCCAATGCCTGGATCTGAGTGTCCAGTTCGGCCAGTGCCTGTTCGTCGCGGGCCACCAGCACCAGCTGCGCATGCTGCGCGGCCAGGTGCAGGGCAATGGCCCGGCCGATGCCGCGCGATGCGCCAGTGACCAGGATGACAGGCAGCACGTCAGCCACGGTCAAACGGCCGCGCCGTGCTTGCGCAGGATCTCGCGCGCCTTGCCGACCGAGCTCATGTCGATCACTTCATCCATGTCGATCATCACGCCGAAGGCTTCTTCCAGTGCGCCCACCACGGACATGTGCGCGATCGAATCCCACTGCGGGATGGTGTTGTAGCGCAGGTCATCATTCACGCTGTCGGCCGGAATGCCCAGCACGCGGGCGAAAACGGCAACGACCTGATCTTCGGTGACGGCATCATTCATAGAAATTTCCTGAACCCAGACAGGGTGGTGTTGAAATGGAAGCCGAGGCGGGCATACAGGTTCAGGATGCCCGTGTTGGCGGCAGAAACGAGTGTCGTGCACTGCGGAATGCTGCGCGCGGCGAGCGATTCCAGTGCGGTGATCCACAGCGGCAGGGCCAGCATCGCATAGGGGCCGGTAGCGCCGGTCAGCAGCAGCTCGCAGTTGCTGTGGTCGGCGGCCACGCGTTCGGCGTGGAAGCCGATGGTGCGCCCGCGTGATTCCGCCACCTGCGCCAGCCCGGCATTGACCAGGTCTTCGATCCAGTTGGCCGTGCGCAGGGCGGCTCGCTGCGGGTCGATGGCCGGGTCTTCGAGGAAGCGGCCGTGGGCGAAATCGGTGGCGGCGATATGGCGAAGCGCGGCGATGTCATCGACGGTGGCAGCGCGAAGCGTCGGCAGCATGCCGCGCGGAACCGGAGGTAGGTTGGCGAAACCGCTGCGCGAGACGGTCAGGGATGTTTCAACGAAGGCGTAGCCGTGCTGCAGCAGGGCGGCCTTTGCCGCCGTATGGGTGGCGTCGATGCGCCCGAACAGATAATGCACCGATTGCGTGGCGCACCACTGTTCCAGCTCCGCCAGCAGCGCGGTGGCCTGCCCGGGGTGGTCGACCTGCAGGTGCGTCACCTCGGCGGTGACAAACCCCAGAGCACGCTCGTCCCAAGGGGTCAGGCGTGCGGCAAGACGGCCATGGCTGTTGTTGATGAGCAGGCTCATCGGGCCTCCCGCTCGTCGTTCACCGCATCGGCGACGATGTAATAGGGGCGCTTCTGTACGTTGCGGAATACCTGGCCGACATACAGGCCAACCACGCCCAGGCAGAACATCACCAGGCCGCCGATCAGCCACACCGAGCCGATGATGGAGGTATAGCCGGCGACTTCGATGTCGCCGTCCCACCAGCGCAACAGGCTCATGGCCACCAGCACGAAGGCCACCAGCGAACACACGATGCCGGTGCCCGCGACCATGCGCAGCGGCTTCTCCGAATAGCCCAGTGCGATGTTCATGGACAGCTTGAGCAGCTTGCGCAGGGTGTAGGAGGTTTCCCCGACCGTGCGTGCCTGATGCTGGACCGGCAGCTTGCCGGTGCGGAAGCCGGCCCACTTCACCATCAACGGGAACGAGCGGTCACGTTCGGGCATCTGGCATACGGCTTGGATGACCTTGCGGTGATAGATGCCGAAGTTGGCGGTGCTCGGATCCTGCGCGACGCCGGTCAACCAGCCCAGAACGCTGAAGAAGGTCCACGAGGACAGGCGCTTGAGGGGGGTGTCCTGGCGCTCCAGGCGCTGGGCGAACACCACATCCAGCTGTTCGTCGTTGGCCTTGCGGTACAGCGCCGGGATTTCGCTGGGCACATCCTGCAGATCGCAGTCCATGACCACGGTCCAGCGCCCGCGGGCATGTTCGATGCCAGCGGAAATGGCCGAGTGCTGGCCGAAGTTGCGCGACAGGCGCAGGCCGCGCAGCCAGGGGCGGGTGAGAGCCAGCTCGGCGATCCGGGCCCAGGCGCCGTCGGGACTGGCGTCGTCCACCAGAATCATCTCGAAGCTGACACCCAGGGTGGCTATCGCAGACTGCACCTGGTCCACCAGGTCTTCCAGACAGCCCTGGCAACCATAGACAGGCGCCACTACTGATATTTCCGGGCTGGTTTCCCCGCGGTGCAGGGAGGAAGACATCGCGTCTGTCATGGCGTAATGGAGTCCTTGGGCGCCCTGCTTTGGCACGTGGATGGCACCGTTTCGCCATGCGACGGGAGTGCAGGAGCAGGCGCGTGCCCCCGGCGTTCCGCCCGCGTGACGATCAGTGTCGGCAGTCGTCGATTATAGCTTCACCGACCGGGCCCCGCCGCCCAGTGTTTCCCGCGCTGCGGGCGCGCTGCCGAGTGCAGTGTTCAGCTTGCGCACCGAGCGCTGGCGGTGCAGGCCGCTGCGGCGGTGGCAGCGGCAGCGGCAGCGGCAGCAGGCGACCGAGGTTGGGAACAGGCTGCGCGACTGCGAGCTTCCGCATCAAACGTCAGTCTCAGGACGTTTGAGATGGGCCGGGGCGAAATCGCTCGGCCGCGGATACGCAGACCCCCGGTGGAGCTTGCGCTGCAACCGGGGGTCGGGTTTCGCACTGCGGGGGGCGTGGCTCAGCCCAGCGCGGTTTCCAGCTCCGGCAGGATCGTGAACAGATCCCCGACCAGGCCGATATCGGCAATCTCGAAGATCGGCGAATCGGCATCCTTGTTGATGGCGACAATCGTGCCAGCATCCTTGATGCCGGTCAGATGCTGGATCGCACCGCTGATACCCACGGCCACGTACAGCTCCGGCGAAATGATCTTGCCGGTCTGGCCGACCTGCAGGTCGCTGGGCACGTAGCCGGCATCGACCGCAGCGCGCGATGCACCGACGGCGGCGCCGAGCTTGTCGGCCAGCTGGAAGATGACCTTGAAGTTCTCTTCCGAGCCCACGCCGCGGCCACCGGACACCACGCGCTTGGCGCTCTGCAGGTCCGGACGGTCGCTGGCACCGGCGGCCAGGCCGACAAAGCGGGTGTGGCCCGGCAGGGCCGCATCGACACTGGCGGCTTCAACCGCGGCGCTGCCGCCCTGCGCGGCTTCCGGCCACGACGCGGCACGCACGGTGGCGACCACGATCTGATCGGCCGGCACGTCGACGGTGATGATTGCGTTGCCGGCGTAGATCGGACGCTTGAAGGTGTGGCTGCCTTCGACGGCCATCAGGTCGGAAACCTGGTTGACGCCGAGCAGGGCGGCCACGCACGGCATCAGGTCCTTGCCGAAGGTGGTCGACGGGCCGAACACGTGGGTGTAGCCCTTGGCCAGCTGTGCGATCTGCGGGGCCAGCACCTGGGCCAGCGCCTGGGCGTTGGCGGCGTTGGCCACGGTCAGGACCTTGGCGACGCCGGCGATCTTCGCCGCTTCAGCCGCTACGGCGGTCGGGTCGGCAGCCAGCACCAGCACATCGATGCTGGCGCCGGAAATGGCGGCCGCAGCGCTGACGGTCTTGGCGGTGGCGGCGTTGAGCTTGCCGTCGTGGTGCTCGGCGATGACGAGAATCTTGCTCATTACAGCAACCCCTTCTGCTTGAGTGCGGCCACCAGTTCGGCGGCGTCCTTGACCATCACGCCCTTGCTGCGCTTGGTCGGCGCAGCGTACTGGGTGGTCTTGAAGGTGTCGGCAGCTTCAACGCCGAGGTCGGCCAGCTGCAGGGTTTCCAGCGGCTTGGCCTTGGCCTTCATGATGTCGGGCAGCTTGATGAAGCGCGGTTCGTTCAGGCGCAGGTCGGTGGTGACCACGGCCGGCAGATCCACTTCCAGCGTTTCCAGGCCGGCGTCGACTTCGCGGGTCACCGTGGCCTTGCCGTCGGCAATGTCCAGCTTGCTGGCGAAGGTCGCCTGCGGACGGCCCCAGATCGTGGCCAGCATCTGGCCGGTCTGGTTGGCATCGTCGTCGATGGCCTGCTTGCCCAGGATCACCAGGTCCGGCTGTTCCTTCTCGACCAGCTTGAGCAGGGTGCGGGCGGCGGTCAGCGGCTGGATGGCCTGGTCGGTAACGACGTGAATGGCGCGGTTTGCACCCATGGCCAGGCCGTTGCGCAGGTGCGCCTGGGCATCGGCCGGGGCAATGGTGGCAACCACGACTTCGCTGGCGATGCCCTTGTCGCGCAGGCGCAACGCTTCTTCCAGGGCGATCTCATCGAAGGGATTGGGGGACAGCTTGACGCCGTCGGTGACCACGCCGGAGCCGTCCGGCTTGACCTGAATGCGGACGTTGTAGTCCACCACGCGCTTGTACGCGACGAGGATTTTCATCTGGTACGAGATCCTTGTAGTGCCGGTTGCTGGCCGGCTCACAGTTGCTGGAGAACGTCCGGTCCTGCAACAGCAACCGGTTCGGGGGTGGGATCTGGATTCTAACTGGCCCGAGGCAACCATGCGAATGCGTATGGTTTTGTTGCGGCGCGGCAAAACAGGCCCTTTCCGGCGGCCTGTTCACGTCGTGCAAGCAGTCGTGAAGGCCACCCCGATGTATCCTGTTGCGCTGTATTGGGCGCCATGCGCGCTCGTGGACGCCTCATCAAACCAGGAGAACAGGTAGTGCCCACATGGCTTGTCACCGGCGGCGCCGGATTCATTGGCGGTAACTTCGTTCTCGAGGCGGTCGCCCGCGGCATCAAGGTCGTCAACCTCGATGTGCTGACCTACGCCGGCAATCTGAAGACCCTGTCCAGCCTCGACGGCAACCCGGACCACGTGTTCGTGCAGGGTGATATCGGCGACAGCGCGCTGGTTGCCCGCCTGCTGGCCGAGCACCAGCCCGATGCCGTGCTGAACTTCGCTGCCGAAAGCCACGTCGACCGTTCGATCGATGGCCCTGGCGCCTTCATCCAGACCAACGTCGTCGGCACCCTCGGCCTGCTCGAGGCGGTGCGCGATTACTGGAAGGCGCTGCCGGCCGAGCAGGGCGCGGCGTTCCGCTTCCTGCATGTCTCCACCGACGAGGTGTACGGCACCCTGGGCGAGACCGGCAAGTTCAGCGAAACCACCCCGTATGCACCGAACTCCCCGTACTCGGCGTCCAAGGCCGCCTCGGACCACCTGGTGCGTGCGTTCCACCACACCTACGGGCTGCCGGTGTTGACCACCAACTGCTCGAACAACTACGGCCCGTACCACTTCCCCGAGAAGCTGATCCCGCTGGTGATCGCCAAGGCGCTGGCCGGTGAGCCGCTGCCGGTGTACGGCGATGGCAAGCAGGTGCGCGACTGGCTGTTCGTGACCGATCACTGCGAGGCGATCCGTACCGTGCTGGCCAAGGGCCAGGTGGGCGAGACCTACAACGTCGGCGGCAACTCGGAAAAGCAGAACATCGAAGTGGTGCAGGCGATCTGCGCGTTGCTGGACCAGCGCCGTCCGCGTGCCGATGGCCAGCCGCGCAGCAGCCAGATCACCTACGTTGCCGATCGCCCGGGCCATGACCGCCGTTATGCGATCGACGCATCCAAGTTGAAGAACGACCTGGGCTGGGAACCGGCCTATACCTTTGAACAGGGCATCGGCTTCACCGTCGACTGGTACCTGGACAACCAGGAATGGGTGAATGGCGTGCTCGACGGCAGCTATCGCCTGCAGCGCATCGGCACTGCGGCCTGAACCAAGGACACGACATGACCCAACGCAAGGGCATCATCCTCGCCGGCGGTTCCGGCACCCGGCTGTATCCGATCACCAAGGGCGTCAGCAAGCAGCTGCTGCCGGTGTACGACAAGCCGATGATCTACTACCCGCTCAGCGTGCTGATGCTGGCGGGCATCCGTGAAGTGCTGATCATCAATACCCCGCACGAGCAGGCGCTGTTCCAGCAGCTGCTGGGTGACGGTTCGCAGTGGGGCATGGACATCCAGTACGCCGTGCAGCCCAGCCCCGATGGCCTGGCGCAGGCGTATCTGATCGGCCGCGACTTCGTTGGCGGCAAGCCGAGCTGCCTGGTGCTGGGCGACAACATCTTCCACGGCCATGGCCTGCGCGATGTGCTCAAGCGCGCCGACGAGCGCGTGGACGGTTCGACCGTGTTCGGCTATTGGGTGAATGATCCGGAGCGTTACGGCGTTGCCGAGTTCGACAAGAGCGGAAAGGTGATCGACCTGGTCGAGAAGCCGGAGAACCCGCGTTCGAACTACGCGGCGACTGGCCTGTACTTCTATGACGGCAAGGCCAGCGACTACGCCGCCGAGCTCAAGCCGTCGCCGCGTGGTGAGCTGGAGATCACCGATCTCAACAAGCGCTACCTGGACGAAGGCAACCTGCACCTGCAGGCCCTCGGCCGCGGCTATGCATGGCTGGATACCGGCACCCACCAGTCGCTGCTGGAGGCATCCAACTTCATCGAGACCATCCAGACCCGTCAGGGCCTGCAGGTCTGCTGTCCCGAGGAAATCGCCTTCGGCCAGGGCTGGATCAATGCCGAGCAGCTGGAAGCGCTGGCGGCGCCGCTGATCAAGAATGGCTACGGTCAGTACCTGCACACGCTCGCCCAGCGCGGGGTCGTTCCGTGAAAGTGATCGAGACATCACTGCCGGGGTGCCGGGTGATCGAACCGGCGGTATTCGGCGATGAGCGTGGTTTCTTCTACGAAACCTGGAACGCCGAGCGCTACGCTGCCTTGGGTCTGCCTGGTCGTTTCGTGCAAAGCAACGTGTCCACCTCGGCCAAGGGCGTGCTGCGTGGCCTTCATTACCAGTGGCCGCGCCCGCAGGGCAAGCTGGTGACCGTGCTGGAAGGCGAGGTGTATGACGTCGCCGTCGACATCCGCCGAGGTTCGCCGACATTCGGCCGCTGGGAAGCGGTCGTGCTGAGCGCTGCGAACAAGAAGCAGTTCTGGATTCCGGAAGGCTTCGCGCACGGGTTCGCGGTGTTGTCCGAGCGTGCCTTGTTCAGCTATCTGTGCACGGATGTATACGTCAAGGAGGCGGATGCGGGCATCCGCTGGAACGACGCCGACATCGCCGTGGACTGGCCGATCAGCGCCCCAACGCTGTCGGCCAAGGACGAGAACGCACCGTTCCTGAAGGACATCGCCCAGGATCGACTGCCGGTCTACGCCCCATGAAGTATCTGGTCTTCGGTGGCAATGGCCAGGTAGGGCAGGAGCTGCTGCGCGCGCTTGCGCCGTATGGCCAGGTAATCGCCACCACCCGCAGCGGCGAGCTGCCCGATGGCAGCGCCTGCGACGTGGCTGACTTCAGCAGGCCCGACAGCTTGCCTGCACTACTTGATCGCCTGCAGCCGACGGTGGTGGTCAATGCGGCCGCTTACACGGCGGTCGATCGCGCCGAGCAGGATGCGGAGGCTGCATTTGCAGCCAATGCGCAGGCACCAGGCGTGATCGCGCGCTGGTGTGCGGCGCATGGCGTGCCGTTCGTTCACTACTCAACCGACTACGTGTTCGATGGCCAGGGCACGGCACCGTACCGCGAGGACGAGCCGACTGCGCCGCTTGGGGTCTACGGCACCAGCAAGCGTGATGGCGAAGACGCCGTACGCGCTGCGGGCGGCCGTCATCTGATCTTCCGCACGGCATGGGTGTATGCCTCGCACGGTGCGAACTTCCTGCGCACGATGCTGCGGGTCGGCGCCGAGCGTGACCAGCTGCGGGTGGTGTCCGATCAGATTGGGACGCCCACGCCGGCGGGCTTGATCGCCGATGTCACCGCACTGGCACTGCAGCATCCGAAAGCCCTGTCAGGCACCTGGCACCTGACGGCATCGGGCCAGACCAGCTGGCACGGGTTTGCCGAGGCGATCTTTGCCGAAGCGCTGGCCAGCGGCCTGTTGACCAAGGTGCCGGCCGTCGAGGCGATTGCCAGTTCAGAGTATCCCACCCCGGCCAAGCGTCCGGCGTGGTCGGTGCTGGACAACCGCAGGTTGCAGCAGGATTTCGGCATCGTGCTGCCCGCGTGGAAGGACGGATTGAAGCGGGTGATGGCGGAGATTGCCTGACCCGGTAAACGGCGTGCCGACCAACGGTCGGCACCCACCCCGAGCCACGGTCGGCACCCACCCCGAGCCACGGTCGGCACCCACCAGCGGGCGCCGGGTCAACTGCGCCCGTACGTATCCTCGAAGCGCACGATATCGTCCTCGCCGAGGTAACTGCCCGACTGCACTTCAATCAGTTCCAGCGGCAGCTTGCCCGGGTTGCGCAGGCGGTGGGTCACGCCCAGCGGAATGTAGGTGCTCTGGTTCTCGCTCAGCAGGATTACTTCATCGCCGCGGGTGACTTCAGCGGTACCGCTGACCACGATCCAGTGCTCGGCACGGTGATGGTGCATCTGCAGGCTCAGCGTACCGCCCGGCTTGACCGTGATCCGCTTGACCTGGAAACGCTCGCCGTTGTCGATCGAATCGTAGGCCCCCCACGGGCGGTAGACCTTGCGGTGCCAGGTCGCTTCGCTGCGGCCGTCGGCCTTCAGCTTCGCCACCACCGTCTTGACCTCCTGCATGCGGTCGGCCTTGCCGACCAGTACCGCATCGTCGGTCTCGACCACGATGACATCATCGAGCCCGACCATCGCCACCAGGCGCTCGCCATAGGCATAGGTGTTGCGGCAGTCGATGGCGATCACATCGCCCTGGTGCGCGTTGCCATCGCCATCCTGCTGCGAGACATCGCGCAGTGCCGTCCAGGAGCCCACATCGTTCCAGCCGGCATCCAGGGGCACCACCACCGCATCGGCGGTTTTTTCCATCACCGCGTAGTCGATCGAATCGGACGGCACGGCAGTGAACGCGTCCTTGTCCAGACGGGTGAAATCGGCATCGCGGCGTGCGCTCTGCCATGCATTGCGGCAGGCTGACAACATGGCCGGCTGCAGGCGTTCCAGCTCCTGCAGGTATCGCGAGGCCTTGAACAGGAACATGCCGCTGTTCCAGTAATACTGACCGCTGGCCACATAGCCGGTGGCGGTGTCCAGATCGGGCTTTTCGACGAAGCGTTCGACCGCGCGCACGCCTTGGCCATCGGCAGCCTTGATGTAGCCGTAGCCGGTTTCCGGGCCGGTCGGCACGATGCCGAAGGTGACCAGCTTGCCGGCTTCAGCGGCGCCGGCAGCCGCCTGTACCGCAGCGCGGAACGCAGCCTCATCGGTGATCACGTGATCGGAGGGCAGCACCAGCAACAGCGCATCGGCGCCGTCGCGGGTGGCTTCCAGCGCAGCCACGGCAATCGCCGGGGCGGTGTTGCGGCCGACCGGCTCAAGGATGATCGCCGCCGGCTCGGCGCCGACCTGCTGCAGTTGTTCGGCAGCAACGAAGCGGTGCTCTTCGTTGGCAATGACCAGCGGGCCACGGCTGGCAATGGGAGCCACGCGCTGCCAGGTCGCCTGCAGCATCGTCAGCTTGCCTGCCAGTGGCAGGAACTGCTTGGGATACGCCTCCCGCGAGAGCGGCCACAGACGGGTACCGGAACCACCGGAGAGGATGACGGGCTGGACGGTGTTCATCAGTGCGTCTCCGCTCAGGCTTTCAACAGCGCGGCGATTTCATCGGTGCGCGCCTGCATCAGCGCGGCGTCACCACGCGATTCCACGTTCAGGCGCAACAGCGGTTCGGTGTTGGAGCTGCGCAGGTTGAAGCGCCAGTCGCCGAAGTCGGCACTGATGCCATCGGTATGGTCCAGTGCAGGCGTCTGTGCGGCGAAGTGCTCCATCACCCGCGCGACGGCTGCCTTTGCATCGGCGACCTTGAAGTTGATCTCGCCGCTGCACGGATAGGCGGCCATGCGGTCTTCGACCCAGTCGGCCAGCGAACGGCCGCTTTCGGAAATGAGCTGGGCAATCAGCAGCCACGGGATCATGCCCGAGTCGGCGTAGGCGAATTCGCGGAAGTAGTGATGGGCGCTCATTTCACCGCCGTACACCGCGTCCTCTGCGCGCATCTTTTCCTTGATGAAGGCATGGCCGCTCTTGCACAGCACCGGCACACCGCCGGCCTGCTCGACCATTTCCACGGTGTTCCAGACCAGGCGCGGGTCATGCACGATCTTGCCGCCCGGGTTGCGGTCCAGCGCGGCCTTGGCCAGCAGGCCGACCAGGTAATAGCCTTCGATGAAGCGCCCGGTATGGTCGAAGAAGAAGCAGCGGTCGAAGTCGCCATCCCAGGCGATGCCGAAATCAGCGCCATGCTCGCGCACGGCTTCGGCAGTGGCTGCGCGGTTCTCCGGCAGCAGCGGGTTGGGAATGCCGTTGGGGAAGCTGCCATCGGGTTCATGGCAGATGCGGATGAACTGCAACGGCAGGTGCGGCGCCAGCAGGTCGACGATGGCGCCAGCGCCGCCATTGCCGGCGTTCACCACCAGCTTCAGCGGCTTCAGCTTGCTGGCATCGACGTAGCCCAGCAGGTGCTGGATGTAGTCACTCTTGTCGTGCCGCGAGCTCTGGCTGGCGCGCGGTGCCTGCGCATCGGCGGTATCGGCGGCAACCGCATCGGAGATCGCGAACAGGCCGGTATCCGAACTGATCGGCCGGGCGTTCTCCTTGACCAGCTTCATGCCGTTGTAATCCATCGGGTTGTGGCTGGCGGTCACCATCACACCGCCTGCCGCGCGCAGATGATCGGTCTGGAAATAGACTTCCTCGGTACCACACAGGCCGATGTCGATCACTTCGCGACCGGCGCCACGCAGGCCGGCTGCCAGGGCGTCCTGCAGCGCTGGACTGGTCAGGCGCACGTCGTGTCCCACCACTACCGGGCCGGGCGACAACTGATCGGCCAAGGCCACGCCGATCCGGCGGGCGAGGTCTTCGTTCAGTTCTTCCGGCACGCGGCCGCGGATGTCATAGGCCTTGAAGGCGGGCAGGGGCATCGAGCGAATCCTTGGTGAGATCAGTGGGCTAGTGTAAAGGCAGCGATGTGTGGGAACCGTTTCCGCGGGCGGGGACAGCGCCGGTGCAGTCACCGGAACGACAGGTACTTGTGGCCGAAGTAGCTGGAGAACACCGGTACCGCCACCCCCACCGCATGCGCGATCTCCAGCCGGAACAGGGACACACCCAGCCAGGGCAGCACATGGAACGCCAGCAGGGTCGAGACCAGCCAGGTCTGTGCCACCGCCGCCAGATTGACCAGGACGAAATAGAACGCCGAATGATGCAGCGAGCGACGGCTGTCCCTGAACACGAACAGCCGCGACAGCACGAACGCGGTCACCATGCCGGTCACGTAGGCCAGCACGATCGCGGTGCTGAAGCCGAACCAGTGGCTGTAGCCGATGCGCGACAGGACGTTGACCAGCGCGGCCAGCCCGCCCACCAGCAGGAACAGCAGGAACTGCCGCGAGGCCAGCGCCTGGATCATTCCACCACTTCCCGCGCCAGCGCCCGGCCGAAGCCGATGCTTTCGGAGATGCCGCGGTCTTCAGGGTAGTAGTGCGAGGTGTCGGCCACCCACAGTCCCTCCACCGGCAGCTTTCTCGGCGGCAGGCGCGCCAGGAAGCCCGGTTCGCAGATCGGCTGGGCGTGGCGATAGCGGCTGGCGTGGATGTCGATGAAGTCGTCGGCTGCCAGCGCCGGGTTGATCTGCATCAGGTAGCGGCGCACCTTGTCGATGAACACGGCATCCGGCTCGGCGTACTTGGGATGCTCGCCGGGCATGTAGAACGGCACGTACACGATGTGCGCCTCCATCGGGCGCAGATTGCTGTATTCCACGATGCCGGGAATATCCATGTCCGGGTCGTTGGTATTGACCCAGAAATTGGCGGAGACCGGCCTGCGCAGCTTGGCGATCACGCAGACCACCGCGATGTTGTTCAGCGCGCGGAACTTCGCCAGGATCGGCTCGGGCAGGTCCGGCGCAAGCCGCGGAATGAACGGCAGCGGCACGGTCGACACCACTTTGTCGAACGGCAGCCGCTCACCACCGGCCTGCACGCCCTGCACCTTGCCGTCTTCGATCACGATCCGCTGCACGGGCGTGGACAGATGCACCTGCCCGCCATGACGCAGGATGTCTGCGTGCAGGCCGTCGAGCAGGGTTGATGATCCGCCCTCCAGATAGCCCAGCTTCTCGCGCATCAGGCTGTAACGGGAGCGGCCGATGCGGCGGATGCGGCTCCAGATCCATGCCGCCGACAGGTTGCCGGCGTAGTCGTAGAACTTGTAGTCGAACAGCTTGCGCCACAGCACCTCGTACGCCTCGGCGCCCACCCAGCGCCGGATCCAGCCGCTGGCCTCGACGTCGTCCAGCGGCGTCCAGTCGTTGCGGCGGGTGCCCAGGAAGGCATGCAGGCCATAGCGGAATTTGGCCACCAGCCCCAGCCCCTTGAAGCGCAGCAGTGCCACCGGGTTGCCCCATGCCTGCAGGCGCTTGCCGAACCAGTAACCCATCCGGGTTTCGGTCCAGCGCATCTTCGAGGCCAGGCCCAGTTCGTCCAGCACGGTCAGGAAGTCGCTGTCCGAAGTGCAGTGGAAGTGGTAGTAGCGCTCGATCTGCAGGCCGCCGAAATCGAAACTGGCGGTCATTCCGCCGACCCGGTCATCGGCCTCGAGGACCACTGGGTGATGGCCGTCGCGGGCCAGCTGGTAAGCCACGGCCAAACCCATCGGGCCGGCGCCAAGAACGGCGATGCGTTCGCTCATGATCAGAACTCCAGGGCGATGTCGCCGTACTCGGGATCGTTGAAGGTGGCGTCGATCGCCTCGGCAAACGGGGTCGGCCGTACGGCGAAGATGCCGGGCCAGTCGATCACTTCGAATTCGTCGTGGGCGACCAGTGCCTGCAGCTGTGCGGCGGTGAACGGCGGGTCGCGGTCGAACAGGGCCCAGGTCCGCAGCAGCAGGCGGAACAGGCCATAGGGAATGTGCAGCAGCCGTGCGCGTGCACCGGTGCTGCGCTTGATCTGGGCGATGATGTCGACGTAGTCGACCTTCTCCAGTCCGGTGATGTTGTAGCGCTGGCCGCTGATGCGCGAGCGCAGGCAGCTGGCGATGATGCTGGCGAAATCACCGGCGTACAGCGGCTGTCGCATGTAGCGGCCGTCGCCGGGAATGGGGAACACCGGCACCTTGCGCATGAAGCGCGACAGCCAGCCCAGATGCTTGCGGTCGAACCAGCCGAACATGAGCGTGGGGCGCAGGATCACCGCAGCGATGCCGCTGTCGGCGACCATCTGTTCCTGCTCGCGCTTGGTGCTGGTGTAGTGGTCGGCGGCCACCGAGCACACCACCGAAGAACTGATGTGTACGGTGTAGGGCACGGCATGCCGCCCGATGGCCTGCAGGATGTTGGCGGTGGCGGTGAGGTTGTTGCGCACGAACGGCAGCGGATCGTTGCCACCGATCTGCGCCTGCAGCATCACCACTGCATCGGCACCGGCAAAGTGCTGCTCCCATGGCCCAGGATCGGCCAGGTCGGCCAGCACGGTGGTCAGCTCCGGATGCATGCGCTGCAGGATCGCCAGGTTGGCTTCGTGCTTGTCGATCACCACCAGGTTCCGATACCCCTGGCGCTTGAGGATGGCAACCAGGTTCTGTCCTACCAGGCCGGCGCCACCGGGGAGGATGATCTTCCGGGCCAGGGCGGCGGCGGGCATGTCGGCACTCACAGCGTGGCCCGGTTGAAGACGGCCTGCGGCAGCAGGCGGATCACCGCCATGATCAGACGCCAGAAGCCGGGCACATACAGCACCGGGGTGCCGCGGCCGATGCCGGCGACGACGCGCCGTGCCACCTGATCGGGGCTGGCCCACAGCGGGCCCTTGGGCAGGTGCGAGGTCATCGGCGTGTCGACGAAACCGGGTCGGATATCGACCACCGCTACGCCGCGCTTGTGCAGACGCTGGCGCAGGCCGCTGAGGAAGGCGCTGGTGGCGGCCTTGGCCGCGCCATAGGCGTAGTTGCTCTGCCGTCCGCGATCGCCGGCCACCGAGGTGATCACGGCGATCGTGCCGTGGCCTGCGTCCGCCAAGCGGTTGGCTATCGGACCCAGCAGTGCCATGGTGGAGGTGGCGTTGGTGGAAAACTCGGACAGGAACGCCTCCACCGATGCCTCGCACGCGGCCTGGTCGGGCAACGTGCCGTGGGCCACCAGCACCAGATCGGGTGCGCCCAACCGCTGCCACGCCCGGTCGATCATGGTGGCGTGTGCGGCCAGGTCGTTGATGTCCAGTACGTGCTCGTCGACGTTGGCGGCGCCGCGTACTTTCAGGTCGGCGGCGATCACCGCCAGCCGATCGGCATTGCGTGCCACCAGCTGCAGCGACGCGCCACGGGCGGCGTAGCGGCGGGCAATGGCCTCGGCGATGGCGGACGTGGCGCCGATGATCAGGATCTTCTGCATGCTTACTCCGTAACCCGGCGCCAGAAGCCGGACGAAAAACGTGGATCGAGGTACGTCGACATCTGCTGCCAGCGGGGAAACGCGCGCTGGAAGGATGCCGCGCTCATCCGTGCATCCTTGGCCGGATACAGCGCGCCACCTGCTTCATCGACGATCCGGTCCAGGCGGTCCAGCAGGGTGAACACCGACGCGCCGGTATTGGGAAAATCCAGCGCCAGCGTGGTGCCTGGCCGGGCAAAGGACAGCAGGCCGGGCGAGGGCAGTGTGCCGAACTGTTTGAGCACCGCCAGGAAGGAGCCCTGCCCGCTGCGTGCGATTTCCCGCAGCAGCGCGGTCACGCCGTCGGCAGCATCGGCCGGCGGCAGCACGCACTGGTACTGCAGGAAACCGGATGGGCCATACATCCGGTTCCAGTGGCCGATGCTGTCCAAAGGATGGAAGAACGGCATCAGGTGCGCCACCGAGCGTTTGCGGCGCGCCAACTGGCGCCAGTAGTACATCGCGTTGAACGGACGCAGGGTCAGCCGGTTCACCAGCGAGATCGGCGGAGTAAACGGCATGCCCAGTCGTCGGTGCGGCGCCGATGGCCGTTCGCCCACGCGTTGCGCGGCATGGTTTGCGCGGGTGAAGTGGCCGCGCCCCAGCTGGCGCCCGCTGGCCAGGCAGTCGATCCACGCCACGCTGTACTCGTAGTCGGCGGCGGAGGCCTCGGACAGGGCGAAGAACTCGTCCAGGCCAGCGAAGCGGATGTTCTCCACTTCCAGGCTGGTGCCGGGCACGCGACGCAGCTGCAGCTCCACCCAGGTCAGCAGGCCGGTCAGGCCCAGCCCGCCCACGGTAGCTGCGAACCAGCTGTCCGCATCGTCCTCGGCCCGGCACACGCGGCGGCTGCCGTCGCTGCGCAGCAGCTCGAAGGACAGCACATGCCGGCCGAAGCTGCCGTGGTGGTGATGGTTCTTGCCGTGAACGTCATTGGCCAGCGCGCCACCGACGGTCACCTGCGAGGTGCCCGGGGTGACCGGCAGGAACCAGCCCTGCGGCAGCACCAGTGCCACGATCTCTTCCAGGGTCACTCCGGCTTCGCAGAGCAGGCGGCCCGTGGCAGCGTCGAAGGCGATGAAACGGTCCAGCCCGCGGGTCTGCAGCAGCGTGCCGCCGGGGTTCTGGCAACTGTCGCCATAGCTGCGGCCATTGCCGTGGGGCAGAGCGCTGCCGCTGAAGCGGGGCAGGTCGCCCAGGCGGTCATGCACGGCAACATGGCGGTGCTGCGCCCGTGGGTAACGACCCCAGCAGTCGTCTTCGGCGCGCATCAGATCGCCGCCAGCGCAGACAGTGCGCACAGCACGGCCACCACCTGGCTGGGGCGATCGGTAGCGGCGAACACGATGGGATCATCGTGCATGTCGCCCCGGTGCGCGACGACCCACGCACGGCTCACCCAGTACAGCAGCACCGGGCAGATCAGCCAGAGCAGCTTGGGGTGGCGGTAGAGCTCGATGCTCTCAGGGCTGTTGATGTACAGCGCCATCACCATCACCGCGATGTAGCCGGACGCCGCGCCGAGCGACTGCAGCAGCGGCAGGTCTTCCACGCCATAGCCACGACCGCTGGCACTGGTCTTGCCACGGGCCAGCACGGCGTGGAGTTCGGTGTAGCGCTTGAGCAGGGCCAACGACAGGAAAATGAACATGCTGAAGGCCAGCAGCCAGAACGACAGCTCGGCGCCGATGGCGATGGTGCCGCCGATGATGCGCACGGTGTACAGGCCTGCCAGCAGCACCACATCGAGCATCACGACGCGCTTGAGCCGCAGCGAGTAGGCCAGGGTGAGCGCGTAGTAGAGCATCAGCACGCCAGCGAAGGCAGGGCTGCACAGCCACGCCAGCAGCAGCCCGGTGGCGGTCAGCAGCGGTGCCGCCAGCAGGCCGTGCAGCAGCGGCAGCCGCCCCGCGGCGAACGGACGCAGACGCTTGCGCGGATGCTGCCGGTCAGCCTGCAGATCGAACAGATCGTTGAGCAGGTAGACCCCGGAGGCGCACAGGCTGAACGCGGCGAACGCGAGCACGGCCTGGCTTACCGCGTCCGGTTCGAGGAAGCGGTGCGCGGTGAGCAGCGGCACCAGTACCAGCAGATTCTTCAGCCATTGGTGCGGGCGCAACGCCTTCACCCAGGCCCTGGTCCGCGCCGGTGCCGGCCAGTGCGCGTGCACGGTGGTCTCCCGCGCGGCGGCACGGGCCAGCCGGGCGTCGTTGTTGACGACCCAGGCACCGGCGGCGCGCTGCCACACGGCCAGGTCCACCGTGCCGTTGCCGGCATAGTCGAAACCACGCTCACCGAACGATGCCACCAGGGCTTCCGCCTTGTGTGGGCCGGACAGGTTGCGGCGGCCATCGCTGGCGATGACCTGCTCGAACAGGCCGAGATGCTCGGCAATGGGTGCCACAAGCAGGGCGTCGGAGGCTGTGCACAGCACCCGCGGGCGCTGCGGTGTGGTGCGCAGCAGGGCCAGCACGTCCAGGTTGTAGGGCAGCAGCTCGGGCCGCAGGGTGACCCGGGCCGCGATCTTCCGTTTCAACGCGGCCTTGCCCTTGAGCAGCCAGAACGGCAGCAGGAACAGGTAAAGGGGATTGCGCGCCAGCAGCTGCAGCAGCGACTCGTACAGGATGTCCGAATCGAGCAGCGTGCCATCCAGGTCCACGCACAGGGCGTGGCCCTCGTTGCCGGTGGGGGCGTTGGGAAGGGCGCAGGACATCAGCAGGGCAGGGCGACGGACATTCGTGAATTGTAGCTGGCCCATCCCGCCGGACTGCGTTTGATTGCGAACTTGCGCCGGGTCGCACGCGTTTGCTGCGCTGCAGCCGAGCCCAGGCAGGCCCTGCCGATAGAATGGGGGCCTTCTTACCAGCAGGGCGCAACGATGGAGAACACCAAGGCCGCCGGACGGCGCGGCAAACGCTACGCCAGCGCGGCGCAGGCCCTGCAAGGCATCGTTGCCGATGGCCAGACCCTGGCCGTCGGCGGATTCGGCCTGTGCGGCATTCCCGAGGCGCTGATCGCTGCGTTGCGCGACAGCGGGGCCAAGGGCCTGACCGTAATCTCCAACAATGCCGGCGTGGATGGCTTCGGCCTGGGGCAGCTGCTGGAAACGCGCCAGATCAGCAAGATGATTTCGTCCTACGTGGGCGAGAACAAGGAATTCGAACGGCAGTTCCTGGCCGGCGAGCTGGAGCTGGAATTCAACCCGCAGGGCACCCTGGCCGAGCGCCTGCGTGCCGGCGGTGCGGGTATTCCGGCGTTCTTCACCGCCACCGGCTACGGCACGGTGGTCGCCGAAGGCAAGGAAACCCGTGAGTTCGACGGCAAGCACTACGTGATGGAAACCGCGCTGCGCGCCGACGTGGCGCTGGTCAAGGCCTGGAAGGCCGATGAGGCCGGCAACCTGGTGTTCCGCAAGACCGCGCGCAACTTCAATCCGGCCTGCGCGATGGCTGGCAAGGTCTGCATCGTGGAAGTGGAAGAGGTGGTGCCGGTCGGCAGCATCGACCCGGACCAGGTGCACCTGCCGGGCATCTACGTGCACCGCATCGTGCACAACCCCACTCCCGAAAAACGTATCGAACAGCGCACCATCCGTGCGGAGGGCAACTGACATGGCATGGACCCGCGACGAGATGGCGGCGCGCGCTGCCCGTGAACTGACCGATGGCGCCTATGTGAACCTGGGCATCGGCCTGCCGACGCTGGTGGCCAATCACATTCCCGAAGGCGTGGACGTGTGGCTGCAATCGGAAAACGGACTGCTGGGCATCGGCCCGTTCCCGACCGAGGATGAAGTCGATGCCGACCTGATCAATGCCGGCAAGCAGACCGTCACCGCACATGCGGGGGCCAGCTATTTCGGCAGCCACGACAGCTTCGCGATGATCCGCGGTGGCCACGTCAACCTGGCCATCCTTGGCGCGATGCAGGTGACCGACAAGGGTGACCTGGCCAACTGGATGGTGCCCGGCAAGATGGTCAAGGGCATGGGCGGGGCGATGGACCTGGTGGCTGGCGTGCAGCGCGTGGTGGTGCTGATGGAGCACACCGCCAAGAACGGCGAGCACAAGATCCTGGCCGAATGCACGCTGCCGTTGACCGGCGTGGGCGTGGTCGATCGCATCATCACCGACCTGGCGGTATTCGATGTGACCGATGACGGCCTGGTGCTGGTCGAGACTGCGGCGGGCGTGGGTGAGGATGAGTTGAAGGAAAAGACCGGCGTTGCGTTCAAGCGCAGCTGAGCACCCACGGGGCGGCGCATCGCTGCCCCATCTCCCTGGGCCCCCATGCTGTTCCCACCCGATCTGCCTGATGCTGAAGTCCGCCATCTGCCGGGTTGGTTGCCTGCGGCCGACGCCGATGCACTGCAGCGTGCATTGGCGCAGGCAGTTCCATGGGAAACCCACCGCATCCGCATGTTCGGCAACTGGGTTGACTCACCCCGGCTCAGTTGCTGGATCGGCGATCCGCAAGCGCGTTACCGCTATTCCGGTGCCGAGTTCGTGCCCCATCCCTGGCCGCCGCTGCTGTCGGCATTGCGCGACCAGCTGCAGGTCGAGGGCGTCGGTCGATTCAACAGCGTTCTGCTCAACCGCTATCGCGGCGGCACGGACTACATGGGCTGGCACAGCGATGACGAGCCGGAGCTGGGGCCGGCGCCGCTGATTGCGTCGTTGAGCCTCGGGGCAGCACGACGGTTCCTGCTGCGCCGCCGCGATGACACCACGCGCAAGGCCGAATTCCTGCTCGGGCATGGCGACCTGCTGCTGATGGGCGGCGCTACCCAGCGCCACTACCAGCACGCGCTGCCGAAGATGGCGCGGGTGCAGGGTGAGCGCATCAACCTGACGTTCCGCTGGATCACGCCGCGCTGAGGGCTGCCGCCGTGCATGGCACGGCGCTACCGGAACCGCGCGGGGCAGCGCCGGACCAGGCCCGGCGCAATCAGCGGAAACCGATCAGCGCTTCAGTGCCTGCTTGTCGTTCTGCCCGCTGATCAGCGTCCAGCCCACCACGTCCTGCGCTACCTGCTGCAGGCCACGCTCGAAGGCGGCGGCTACGGCCGACACATCGGTGCTGCCCACCGGCTGCAACTGACGGAAGGTACGGTCGGCGACCACGCGCTGGTTGGTCACATCGATCAGCTTGGCGTTGATCTCGATGACCACCGTCGGCGTTGCCTGGCCCTGGTAGTCCGATTCGAAGCGACGGATGTCGGTCGACAGCTTGTAGTCGGCGCGGATGCCGGCGGCGACGCGGGCCACGCCGTGGATGCGGCCGGAATCCTCGAAGCCACGCAGCAGGGTGTCCTCGATCATGTCGGTGGCCGGCTGTGCCCAGCTGGCGCCCTTGTAGATCTCCAGCTCCGACGGCGTCGGCCGCACGTTGATGCGCGGGCTGTCGACCATGCGCGCAGCGCTGGGCTTGGCCAGCACCAGTTGCCAGTCGGCCTGCGGCCAGCTGGGGTCGACCTTGACCTGCACGGCGGGGGAATACAGGGTGACGGGATTCTTGTCGCCGCTGCCGAGGATCGAGCAGCTACCCAGCAGGGTGGCCAGCGACGCGGCCAGCAACAGGCGCGGAAGGGTGGTCGGGCTCATTTGGGTTCGAACTCCTTCGGGGCGTCGCGGCCGAGCAAATAGCGCGCGGGGTTGTTCTCGAGGCGGTCGCTGACCCGGCGCAGGTCGCGGATCAGGCCACGCAGTTCACCCAGGGTCGGGCCGAGCTGGCCCAGGCCGTCATTGGCGAAGCTGTTGATGGCCGCGCGATTCTCGCCGAGGATCGAATCGGCATTGCCGGCGGCCGAATCCAGCTTGGCCAGGGTGGCGTCGAGCTTGTCGATGATGCCCGGCAGCTGCTGCACCAGGTTCTTGTCCAGGCGCTCGATGGTGCCGTTGGTGGTCTTCAGGGTGGCGTCCAGGCTGCGCGCGGCATCGCGCGCGCT
>Ga0157371_10000675_pt1 | contig 40468 bp, 36 predicted proteins | sample C45metaG_FD_113462 | JGI IMG/M metagenome (GOLD analysis project Ga0157371, IMG submission 113462) | Corn rhizosphere microbial communities from Kellogg Biological Station, Michigan, USA - C4-5 metaG | ecosystem: Host-associated > Plants > Roots > Rhizosphere > Soil | place: USA: Michigan... | reverse complement strand
TGGAATCCCGCTCGGTCTACTGCAATATTTGCCGCATAGTCCTTTGCGCCAGACTGGCGAGAATCAGCCATATGAGGCTTTACTGCAACCGGCAAGGAGCGGCCATCTTCCCAGGCTAAGTCTCCAAAAATCACACCGTGCGCAGATTTTTTACCCAAACGAGTGCTATATGGTACAAACTGGGCGCCAGGCGCTACAACATCTTCGTATCGAGGATCAACCAGGAAGGTTGGTTCGGCGCGGTAGGCTGCGGCCTTAACCTGATTAGCACCCTGTTCGACAGCTCTGTTTCCCTGTAGATCCATTTCAATATGCACTACTTCCGTTGTACCTACGCGGCCAAGCGTCTCTTGAAATTGCGCGATGCGTGCTGCTTCGCTCGTCTCTGGATCTGGAATATTTTGTTCTGGTAGGCCGCGTAGTTCAGACATGATTAAACCTCTTCAGGTACCTGAGCAGCCTGGTAGCCCTGCCTAAAATGTTCGGCTGCATCAATAAATCGGTCGCCAAATCCTGAACTGAATGCAGACATCTGTTCGGCAAGTGTGTCGGTAGGGTTTTGCGCAGGAATAAGGCATTGTTCAATGCCAGGAGCAGCACCTAGGCGCTCTTCGCCAGGGCGGACAAACTCAGTAAGTACGAATGCTTTCTCGGCAGAAGGGCCAGCAATAATGTAGCCATCTGTCACCTCGGTAATGCGAGCCGTCACGCGACCGAGGTCTTGCATGAGTTCGCGGTCACCATACGTATACGGGGCAGATCCTTCAATGCCGCCTCCTTCAAATGATAAGGGGCGTGCACTTGGCGGGATAGAGTACGCGTTATGTCCGGGCGCACTTTCAATGGCTTTACCAAGTATTAAACTGGCAGCCTCAAGTCGCGCGCGCAGTACTTCTTGGTAGGCGGTGCCTGTGCCATATATAACTTCGCGGCCATGTGGCAACATTAGGTCTTGTTCAACAACACCGTTTTGGACTGCAAAACGGTAAGCGGTTTCGGGAGTTCTCTGTCGTGGTATTTCGGGCATATGTTTATTTTACGTTATTTAATAACTAAATTATAGCATAATAACGTAAAATAGTAAAGAATATGGTTACGCTTTTATTTGCTGCCGTACTCGAGGTCCCTCAGGGCTTGATGGGCGGTCTCGATCTCGTCCCACGGGAACTCGACCACGCGCTCTGGATTGTGGTCGTCTTGCTGCAAGTGACGAAGCTCAGCGGCGCGTGGGCCCGGCCGCAATATATCTTTTTCATGGCCCTTACCTAGCAACATAACGGTGTCTCCCGCCTTGGCACGTTTGAGCGCGAATGCAATAGCCTCACTGCGGTCGTGGACCAAAAAGAGATCTTTATCGCGCTCTTTACCGGCTTTTTCGGCGCCAGCGGCAATCTGATTCAAGATTTCCTGCCCGTCGATATCACGGTCATCCTCTTCGGTAATAACCACTTCGTCAGCATACTTACCCGCTAGCCTACCCTGCACTGCACGCTTTGCTTCGTCGCGGCGCCCTGCAGACCCAAAGAGTACAATTAATTTACCCTTAACGACCGGTTTTATGTCTTTGAATAATTTTTCGAAGCTGTCTGGGGTGTGGGCATAGTCAACTATTACACTAAAATCCTGTCCTTCATCAACACGAGTCATGCGACCCTCGACACCTTCGAGTGCGGCGATCCCCCGCTCTACCTCTTCTTCAGTTAGGCCCAACGCACTACCTACGCAAACCGCGGCGAGAGAGTTGTATACATTAAAGCTGCCTGGCAGGCGGCATTTAATGTGGTACGTTTTGTTATTCAGCACGGCATCGTATTGCACGCCCGAACTTGAAAGCTGCACATTTGTTGCTCGTACATCGCCATGGTCGATACCATAGCGAATCGGATGCTTAATTTCACGTGCAAAATCATCGGCCGTTGCATCATCTGCATTCACGATGCCGATTTGTAGACCTTTGTGGTTTCGGTTGGTTTGCGCAAAAAGCATTGCCTTTGCCTTCACATATCGTTCGAACGTACCGTGATAATCAAGGTGTTCGTGTGACATATTAGTCATCACCGCAATACTATAAGGCACGCCCCATACACGATGCTGCGCCAGCGCGTGACTGGTTGTTTCGAGCACCAACCACTCTACTCCTTGGGCACGCATCTCTTTCATGCGTTCCATGAGAATGGGCACGGATACCGATGTCATATGCTGCTTCTGCGGTTTAATATCCATACCAACGCCGTATGACACCGTTGTCATAAGTCCGACTTTGTAGCCGGCCTCGTGCAGCATTCGGTGGATAATAAAGCAGGTAGATGTTTTACCGTTTGTGCCCGTCACACCAATCACTTTCAGGCCTTTTGATGGGAAACCGTGCATCGCGTTAAGCGCTACAGCCTCGCCAAGGTGACCGTAGGGTTCAATCGCCTGAAATACTGATTTGGGAATTATTTTCTTTACTAGTGTTCGCATAAGCCTAGTATACGTCTTCAGAAATTGTTTCACCACTTATCAAAAAACCACCCTCTTTTTACGGAGGGTGGTTTTACTTTTATTGTTCGGACGGCAAGGCGTCGACAACTCTGTCTGCGCTATCGCGCAAACTTTTTACGAGTGCCTCAAGTTCTTCTTGATACACGTCGCGGGCGTTTGGAAAGCGCTGGTTGAGCCACGCGCGAGATTCCTCTTCGCCTTTTTCGTTAGCCGCCAGAAAGCCCTTGACGTCGTCCTCGCTTAGCTCTGCCTGCAAACGCACGGTGACCCGGCGGTCAAGTGCGGCATACAATCGCGTTATGACTTGTTGCTTAGCTTCGTCGCGGGCGGTATCCATTTTAAGTTGCTTGAGTACCGCTGGTTCATCGAACGTAAAGTCGAACATTTTTTGGGTTCCTTGTTTGTTTTTAGTGTATCAGAAATGGGTTTGATTAAGCCGCGAGGTGGAAGTCGTCGCCATCAATTGCGCCGTCTTCTTCCATTTGCTTCATAATCGCATTCATGATCTCAGCGCGTGAGCCACCACCGTAATAGAAGACGTTTGGATTGCCTGGCTGTGGGTGGTGGATGGTAATCTTGTGCTCGGCAGCAAGCTTGTTGGCAGCGTTAGCTACGTCTTCAAACTTAATGCCAGCCTGGTCAAAGTCACCGTAGATAGTTCCGGTCTTACCGACCTTAACTTCCTTACCGTGAGGAGCCTGATCGCTGCCATTTTCGTGGCCAGCGCCCGAACCGTTGCCAGGGTTAGTGTCATGGCTACCACCGGTGCCCGGCTGTGTATCATGACCAGCTCCCTGTCCAGCACCCGAACCTGTACCTTCGGATGGACTGGCACTCGGAGTACTACTTGGGTGTGGCGTAGCACCGCTTGTTTGAGCAGGCTTTGGCGTACTTGCGTCTGGCTTGCCACTAGGTTGTGAGCCGCCATGATCAGGTGCGCTACTTGGCCCAGACCACCACTCTTGAAGAGCTTCGAGACCGAGAGTACCAAGTGTGCCTAGAGCCGTAATGGCTGCTGTCTTACCAGCAAGTTTACGGTTGTGGGCACGATCTGCCTGAGTACTACTTGTGTGCGCCTGCAATGCTTCATTATATGAACCATATACTGTTTGAGCGTTGCGGCGTCTAATAACGTCGTCGCGGTGTTGTACCATATTTTGATCTGCGACAAGCGCTGGGTTGCCGTTCATTTCGGCGTATACCGCAAATGATGCTTTAGCTGCTCGAGTACCTGCGGCCATTAGACCGATACCAGCAACTGCGCCACCGAGGCCACCAGTTGCAACGGTTACGCCGGCAGTAGCGACGCCCATGATACCGCCACGAAGGATACGACGAGTACGAGTCTGGCCCATTGCGTCCCAGGCACGAGTTACGGCGAGCTCTAAGCGCTTGTAGCCAGTTGGCTCACCGCGCACTTGGTAAAGCGTACGTACTTGTTCTGAGCCGATCTGCGTTGTCGCGTATTCGATGTCGTAACCGGCGCGTTCAAGAGTTGCGAGGTGGACGGCTGAAATAAGCTCACCTTCTTCACCTGCATGTTGAGTGCCTGCGTTTTCGAAGCCTAGGTTACCGAGAACGCTACATTCACGGATCCAGTCTTCATTAGATATACCGGCAGGCTTTTGGGCGAGAACGTCGGGGATTGCCGCAATAGCTTCGGCGTCAACAGCGTCTGCGTACTCTTGCTGTGCTGCTTCGAGCTTCTTATTACCGGTAAATACGCTGCCACTAACACGGGCGAGCTCTTTACTATATTTAGTTCGTGCATTGACTTTGTTGCGAGTAAGAACATCGGCAACAGTTTCAGAGCCAGCAGCAGCTGCAGTCTCGGCCTCTTGCAATAAGCTATTCAAGCGTTCATCGCGGCTTTGCGAGCGAGTTGCTTCAGGTGGGGTTGTAGGAGCTGGAGCTGGGTGGGCTGGTTGTGCACTAGGGCGACGAGCATGACGACGGCGTGGAACGGGAGCTGGAGCTTGAGGTCCAGTAGGAACCGCTGGTGGCAAAGGTGCGCCAAATGGCATGTTAGGGTCCTGAGCGTTGGGGTCAGGTGCGCCCTGGCTGGGGTCGGTATTTGCCCGCAAAAATGCAGGAATGTTGAGCTCACCTGTATCGCCAGAGTCGGTACCAGCAGGTGCAACTTGGACATCAAATTGATCGAAGACATCATCGCCCTGGTCAGCACCACTAGGAGCTGTTTCATCTGTAATGCGGGGGAAGATTCCTGTGCGCCCTGCATCTGTATTGTTAGCGCGTGCTCGGTACACGAGAGAATGAGGGTCGCGTGGGTCAGATGATGGGCGGACTTCACCGCGAGACGGCAAGCCGGGTTGTGTTCGGTATGCCTCGTCGTTCGGGTCGTATGGGCGGGCAGGTTCTGGACCTTGTGGCGCACGAGGGGTAACTGGACCAGGCCTAAAGTAGATTCCTTGATTATCGAGGTCGTCAAGGACCGGAAGCTGCTGGCCAGCAGCTTCGCCAGTACCGCGAAGATTAGAGAGCGGGCCATCGTCTGTATCGCCCGGCTCTGGCCACGCGTACGCGCTGTAGTCGACCTCATTGCTGCCGGGAGTCTGGGAGCCTGTTTCTTCTGGGTTTTGTAAGAAATCAGGCACTTGGAACACGCCGGTGTTGCCGTTTTCAGGTGCAGTAGCGCCTGGCTGTTCGCCAGTAGGGGCCGCTGGAGAGAATAACTCGGCTGGTGGAGCACCAGGGCCGAGGTCGACCTGGTTTAAGTCATCTGGTAGGTGGTTATGGTTCTGGCTTGTCATAGTTGTGAGGCTTCCTATGTTTTTTACTTTTGCTAATACTACCACAAAAAGTACCCTTTTGTCAATATTATTACGCTTACCCTTGGGGTGGCCGTCTTCCCCGTTACACGCCGTGCATGCTATGATATCTGCATATGACAGTGTTAGGTATTGAGTCGAGCTGCGATGAGACTGCAGCGGCGGTTGTTGTTGATGGCAAACGCTTACTAAGTAATGTAGTGGCTACGAGCATGGATTTGCATGCGCAGTATGGGGGCGTTGTGCCTGAAATTGCAGCGCGTAGCCATATTGAGTCAGTTATGCCGGTTGTCAGCCAAGCGCTCAGTGACGCTCAGTGCACCTGGGACGATATTGACGCTATTGCCGTGACGTATGGCGCCGGACTAGGCGGCAGTCTTCTTGTTGGCGTCTTGACTGCTCGGACACTGGCTATTCTTAAAAACAAACCACTCTATGCCATTAACCACGTTGAGGGCCATGTTTACGCTAATTTTTTGACCGAAACGGATCTGGACACGTACACCTTGCCCGCAAGCCAACCAACCTTCCCATTGCTAGCGCTCATCGTGAGCGGCGGCCACAGTCAGCTGGCCCTGTTTACAGATCATTTTGATTACAGGCTGCTAGGACAAACTCAAGATGATGCTATCGGCGAAGCGTTTGATAAGGTGGCAAAAATTCTTGGCCTCCCCTACCCTGGCGGTCCGAGCGTGGGCAAAAAAGCACTCGAAGGGAATCCGCGTGCGCTGCATTTTCCAAAGGCTAAGCTCACCGGCAAGTACGACTTTAGTTTTTCTGGCCTAAAGACAGCTGTACTTCGCACTGCGCAAGAACTTGTCGGCAAGGACTATTCCCTGCCCTCTCATGAGTTGCCAGGGCTTTTAAATGATGCACAAAAAGCTGATATTGCAGCAAGTTTTCAGCGTATTGCCGTAGAGACGGTCGTTGACAAGGCGATGATGGCCTTTGAAGAGTTTGCGCCGCGTAGCGTCGTCATCGCGGGTGGTGTTGCGGCAAGCCCTGAGCTCCGCAAGCAACTTGCAGAACGCCTTCCTATCCCTATTGCCTATACTGACAGCAAGTTATGCACCGATAATGGTGCCATGATCGCAACTCTTGGCTGTTATCACGCCATGCTCGGGCGTCCAACTGTCGACCCCTACTCTCTTGAGATTGCGCCCAACCTTTCAATGTAGCCGTTTAGCGGCGATGGAGAACCCGTGTTAGTGCTGCTTTAGCAAACGCAGCATCGCGTCGCTTACCGCGCTCCACACGGAGCGTCTCTGGGGTTTGCTGCATAGTGCCAATGTGTGTAAGCTGTTGCGGCTCTTCAGTGTCAGGTCGTGACACGACACGAATCCACGAGCGCGAGAGCACGTCGTGGCGCATAAGATCACCCCTGACGTAAGCGTCTGCCTTCGCAACAGACACAAGACCTGGGTCAAGGATCTTTACCCTTGCCTCGCCATCGCTATCGGCACGCTGTTGCACCATCGCTTCACCGTACTTGTTGCTGAATTGGGCACGAACCATGGGCACGAAATAACTTGGGTCGCGCCTTGTGTCAATGATCTCTTCATAATAGAGTGGCTCGGTCAGATATGCTTGTATGGCACGCGTTGGTGTATCCTGCGGCTGTACAAGAGAGCTTGCAGCAGCTTGCGGCGTATTTCCACCGTAAAGACCCGGGCCGCGTGCATTCTTGCGCCAGGACAGCGCAAGGGCCTCTTCCCTGCTTCGCAGCGTTATATCACCTACTTGATCAGTTGCGTGGAACAACACTACCTGCCGTAGCTCACAACCTGGTTCTCCTGCGTATAGATAGTTGCCCCATGGCGTGTAGTGAAAATTGGCTGCCTCGTAGCCATTCAGGTCAACGCCTGCAAATACTTGCTGTGGGATAGTTTCAGGATTACGCATGTCTGTCTCTTTTAAGTTTTTACAGTGTAGGTAGTTCTGTCGTGTTTTGCAATCAACCCTGTGTGTTTTCATGTGAAAACATTGCTAGCATTATCACGCTAGTGGTTATGTACAGGGGTGGAAAACGTACCGCCAAGATGTTATGCTATAAGGTGAAAATAATAATACACGCATGTAGCCATGCGTTTAGGAAGACGATAATGAATTTACCAAAAGTGTATGATCCAAGTGCATATGAAAGTGACATTTACGCGCTTTGGGAAAAGGCTGAGGCTTTTACTCCAAAGGGTGAAGGTAAAAGCTACACTATCGTCGTCCCACCACCGAACGCCAATGGCAATCTGCACATTGGTCACGCTCTAACGCTCGCGCTACAAGACATTGCCGTACGCTACCATCGTTTACAGGGCGAGCGCGCGCTCCTTTTACCAGGAGCTGATCACGCAGGCTTTGAAACACAGGTAGTCTATGAGAAGCAACTTGCCAAAGAAGGGAAGAGCCGCTTCGACTTTTCACGTGAAGAATTATACGATCAGGTATATGAATTCGTTCGCCAAAACCGAACTAATTTCGAATCTCAATTCCGTATGTTGGGCGCGGGCGTTGATTGGTCTCGTTTTACATTTACACTTGACGACAAGATCGTTCGTCGCGCATACGCCACATTTAAAAAAATGTGGGACGAGGGACTTGTTTACAGAGGTGAAAGACTCGTTAACTACTGTACTTTTCACGGTACTGCGTTCGCCGACATCGAAGTAGAGCACAAAGAGGAAAAAGGGCATTTGTGGCACATTGCCTACCCGCTAACTGACGGGAGTGGCACGCTAACAGTAGCAACAACACGCCCTGAGACTTTGTTTGGCGATACAGCGGTCGCCGTGCATCCTGATGACAAGCGCTTCGCAAAGTACATCGGTAAGACTGTACGCCTCCCGCTTACTCAGCGTGAAATTCCAGTTATTGCTGATGATTTCGTAGAGCGCGAGTTTGGCACGGGCGCCGTAAAAATCACCCCTGCACACGACCCCAATGACTACGAAGCAGGGAAGAGGCATGACCTGCCCATGATTAGCGTTATTACATTTGAAGGCACTATGGACAGTACTGTTCCCGAAGCCTACCGTGGCCTCTCTGTTATGGACGCGCGCAAAGCAGTCGTCCAGGCGCTTGAAGAGGGCGGGGCGCTTGTAAAAGTAGAAGAGCACATACACAACGTGGGCCATTGCTATAAGTGCGGCACTGTTATTCAGCCGCTCCTTAAAGATCAATGGTTTGTTGACATGAAGCCGCTTGCCGACAAGGCTATCGAAGCATTAAAGGGTGACCGCATTACTTTCTACCCAACATCAAAGCGCGACCAGCTTGTAACCTACCTCGAGGGTCTGTACGACTGGAATATTTCACGACAGATTGCCTGGGGCATACCGATTCCGGCATTTCAGAATGTCGAAAATCCAGATGATTGGATTTTTAACACGCAGGTAGAACAAGAAGAGCTCGTTATCGATGGCAAGACCTACCGTCGTGATCCAGATGTTTTTGACACCTGGTTTAGCAGTAGCTCTTGGCCCTATGCGACGCTTGGCTTCGAAGAAAGTGACGACTTTGCTGAACACTATCCACTCGACCTGATGGATACTGGCGGAGAAATCCTGTACCCATGGGTAAGTCGCATGGTCATGCTTGGCCTCTATGTAACAGGGGACATTCCATTCAAATCCGTATATATTCACGGCTATGTAATGGCGGAAGACGGCGCCAAGATGAGCAAGAGTCTCGGCAATGTTATTAGCCCGCTCGGTGTTATGGAAGAGTATGGCTCTGACGCACTTCGGATGGGCATTGTAGCGAGTCGAGCACCGGCTGTTAATCGCGGATACGACCACCGCAAGGTAGAAGATGCACGTAACTTCTGCAACAAACTCTGGAACATCGCACGATACATCGAAGATAAGACAAGTCATCACCACATTGACACAAACACCGTAAGTGCCCAGTCAGACGTTGATGAATGGCTGCTCAAGAAGCTCGCGGAGGCCTCACAAGGCATCGCCGAAGCACTTGACACCTATCGCTTTGCTGAAGCGTATGAGATTCTCTATCACTTCGTCTGGGACGATTTCGCCGACTGGTACATTGAGGCGTCTAAGGCTCAGCCAAACATTCCTTTACTAGCATTTGCTCTGGAAAGCATTCTCAAAATAGCCCACCCATTTGCTCCATTTGTGACCGAAACCATCTGGCAAACATTAGCATGGCAACAAGACACGCTGCTTGTGACCAGTCAGTGGCCAATCGTTCCTGCCCATGACGAACAAAAGGCAGTCGCCTTTGAAGCGCTAAAGGAACTTACTATTGAAGTCCGCCGTGTCATGAAGAATGTTGGCGTCTCAAAGGTAGCGCTAACATACAGCAATGCCGAAGCTATTAGCAATAATATCGACCTATTGAAGCAGCTTGCACGGGTTAGCGATATCGTCGAAGCAGAGCAGTCTGATGGTCTCAAATTAACGCAGACGACCTTTACGGCATGGGTGGAGCTCGATAGCGAGACAGCTGCACGCTACCAGACCAAACTCACAGAGCAATTACAAACAGCCACCGAAGCCGTACAGCGCCTTGAGGCACGACTCGCCAACAAATCGTATGTTGACCACGCCCCAGCCCCTGTCGTAGCGCAAACTAAGCAACAGCTCGCTGACGCACAGGCACACCTCGAAGAAGTTCGCGCTGAACGCGAGCGCTATACTGCATAACACAAATTGCGATTGTTTCGCATTTTTGGTACAGTACTTTCATGCAGACATCGCATGAAAAACTTGCAGCACTCTTGAAAAAGCAAGGACTGAGCGTAACAAAGCCACGCTTGGCAGTTTTTCAGGCACTTATTGGAAAAGATCCACTAACAATGCACGAGCTCGTAACGCAGGTGACGGCAATCGATCGCGCCAGTGCCTACCGCACCATTGATCTTTTTGAGAAGCTTGGTGTTGTCATACGGATAAACATTGGCTGGAAATATAAAATCGAGCTCAGCGACGCTTTTCTCGAGCATCACCATCACCTCAGCTGCACTTCTTGCGGCAAAACGGTTGCGATGAACGAAACAGAGCTCGAGCACGCCATAGATAGGCTAAGCAACCTCCACGGCTTCGTACCGTTTGCGCATCAAATTGAGATACAGGGCACCTGCAACGACTGCCTTAAAAAGAACCAGCGCTAAACGGCTGGCTCAAGTGCTTGGCGGACTTTTTCCGCTGATTCGTCCGGACGGTAGTCGTCGAACCATAGAACGTGCCAGCCAGTTTTTTCGGCAGCCATAAGATTGGTTCGAGAATCGTCAACAAAAAGAATTTCTTCAGCAGGGCAGTGTGCTGCCTTGGTAGCCCGCTTAAAGAACTCTGCTTCAGGCTTAATAAGCTTCTCTTTTGAAGAGTCCATAACTACATCGTATTTCACGTTAGGCAAGAGGCCGCGACCTTGCATGGCGTCGATAAACCCAGGCATGATGTTCGTCAAAAGTCCGATGCGATAATGAGCTGCTGCCCACTGCACGAGGTCGTCCATAACAGGGATTGGTTCGATGGCATCAAGATAATAATCAATCCAGTTGATATTGGGCAAACTTAGCTCGGTAGACAACGCAGCGTTAAACTCGTCCATCGTCATGTCGCCACGGCAAACCTGGTCATTGTAGTGCCAGAAAGCCGTCTCAACGACATCAGCAGGCGCACCAGAGTCGACCGCCAGTCGCGTAAACGCGGCATGAAAGAAGCGCACCAGACAACCATTGATATCAAAGTAAACAAACGTAACGCCACTTTTGGATCGGTGCTTTTTTGCAGTTGCAGGCATCGGCGTAACGCCCAATAGCTGGTCAAGTCCCACGCCCAGTGCTGTTGCAATATTTTGAATCGTAAATATCGAGGGTGACTTAATAGCCCCACGCTCGATCTTAGTAAGCGTTGAGTAGCTCAAGTTAGCGTGCTGACAGAGCATCTGCTGTGTCATGCCCGCGGCAATACGCGCTTCTTGCAGGCGCTTTCCCAACCCTTTTTCATCCATAGCCATATGATACCAGTGCGCCACCACTTGCGCAATATAAACTAGCACGAAACGGTTAGTCTCAGATAGCAAACGCGCCTGGCAGTTAGCTTGATGTTGTATAAAATGGGCATATAATAAAGAAAAAGCATAACCAGTAGAGGACTTACAGCATGGCTCGTAAACCAGCAGGGAAGGTACAGAAAGATTGGCGAAATCGCTACTCAGGACGGCAGCTTTTGGCTGCTTTTATTATTTTTGCGTTTGCGACAGCGGGCGTCATTACAACGACACTCTCGCGTGCAGCAAGCAGCGCCACTGGCGTCGTAAAAGGGATCGGTGGCATGTGTCTAGACAACCTTGACGCCAAAGCCATGAATGCTAACACTATTTCACTATGGCGTTGCGATGGAACAGATGCGCAAAAGTGGACAGTACCCGGTGATGGGACAATTCGTAATCAGGGCTATTGTCTCGATGCCCAATACGGTGGCAAAACCTCAAAAACTCCAGTTTGGCTCTGGAAATGCAATGGCACGGGCGCACAGCAGTGGAAGGTAAAGGGCAAGACCCTTATTAATCCACAATCAGGACTTTGTCTTGACGATAAAGCCGGCAGAACAACAGATGGCAATCCGATTTGGATCTACACGTGCAATGGAACTGCCGCACAGGATTGGACGCTGCCAGCACCGGGCAACCCCCAAACCCCTCCGCCACCAAGTACGCCAACTCCGCCAAGCCCACCTTCAAATCCGCAGCAGCCAACACCGACCACACCATCGGGCGAGGCAGCACCAGGCGCAGTCAGTGGCTGGAAGCTCCTATTCGTTGACGACTTCGCGGGAACAGTACCAGTCGGCGGCTTTAGCGACTGCAACCACAACACCGACACGCCACAAGCGTACTGTGGAGGTCTTAAAAAATATGGCGCGTACTATGACAACTGGTGGGCGTATCCGAACAACTGGGGTGATACAGCCAAAACAGGTGCCGATGGCAACGGGGGAGCACCCTTTGGCGGCACCTATCACCCTGAGGACGTCGTATCGGTCAGCAATGGAGCAATGCATGTAGCCATGTTCCGGCCCACTGCAGGAGGTGACGTACACTCCGCAACGCTCGTTCCGCGCAAATGCATGGATAAGACAAACGGTCGCTACACCGAACGGTTCAAGGTCGTCCATATGGAACCTGGTTTCAAGAGTGCGCACGAGTTCTACCAAAACCGCTACGAAATGGACTTCCCTGAAGGTGATTGGGGCAAAACCGTTTCAGGATTTGCGCACCGCAATGACTCTCAGGTCTTGAATATCCAAACAGGCAAGTCCTGGACCGAGTGGCACACGTCCACTATTGAATGGAAGCAAAATTCGCTCAAGTACTATCTTGACGGTAAGCTTGTTGGCAGCATGACATCCAACGTTGCCAACTTTGCGATGTCGTGGCTCCTCCAAAATGAATCTTCAATTGAAGGTCCGTATGCCAAGGCAGGCGCCAAAGCCCAAATGGACATCGACTGGGTTGCCTGCTATGCGCAGTCCTAGCTAGAACCACGAGAACACTAAAAATACCCGCCAGTGCGTGCGGGTATTTTTATGTTTTTGCGCAGCAGGGGACTACAATAAGAACTATGAACACATTTAAGAATATTATCGTGCGGCTTTGCTATTCGCTTCTGCCGGCACTCCTTTTTTCATTTGGACTCTCATGGAGTCTCTTTATGGTTTTAGGGACGCCAAAGCCTCTTGAAGACTCATTAGTGCACAGTGGTATCTATACGACTCTTGTCGACAGCGTCATACAAGAAAAACAAGCCGAAATTGGCAGCGATGTACCACTCGACCAACCAGAAGTGCAAGCAGCCATTAAAAAAGCGTTTCCACCAAGCCTCATAGAGTCGCAAGTTAACCGTGTTATTGACGGTACCTATGCCTGGGCGCAAGGCAAACAGCAGTCGCCTAGTTTCACCCTTGATTTAGCACAAGCTCAAAACAATCTCGCGACATACATTGGTTCATATGCCACACAACGAGCAGCAAACCTCCGTATCTGTACAACCACCGAGCTACGCACCATGCCACCCAATGTTGACCCGTATACTGCTGTGTGTCGACCAGCGTACGTAACCCCAGAAACGGTAGGCGAGCGAGCCAAGCTTGAAATACTTGCGAGCCAGCTTTTCAAGCAGGGCACCTTTAGCACTGATTCTATCGACGTTGGTAATGGAAAGACTCTCACCGAAAGGCTATCTGTTGTGCCACAGGCCTACAAATGGACAATATGGACTATGTATTTGACTGGCATTTTTGCCTTGGTGAGCATAGGGCTCATCCTCTGGCTTCGCTGGAAAAACCTCGATAACGCCATAAAGCATATAAGCCGGAACCTCCTCAGCACTGGTATATTGAGTGCCGTACTTGCATGGGCCGTAGGATTTAGCCTTCATGTACTCGAGTCATTTTTGGCAAAAAACGCTTCGAACACCACCATACAGAGCAGTGTTATAGCCATTGTTCGCGAACTTGCCCTCGACCTACGAGGTTGGTGGCTCGGGTATGGCATAACACTCATCGTCATTGGAATTGCCGGACTCATCATACGCCGATTTGTCAAGGCGCAACCACAGGCGCATAGCACTAGTTCGACCCATGCAACAGGGCAGGCGCCTATATTGCCAAAAAGCTAGAGCATAAGCCAAAGAAAAAAGCCGATACAATAATCGGCTTTTTTCTTTGGTACACCCGGCAGGATTCGAACCTACGACCTTTGGCTCCGCAAGCCAACGCTCTATCCAGCTGAGCTACGGGTGCGCGTTACAACAGAGGTAATGATAGCATATTTATCAGCATCTGCCAACTATTTTAGCCGAGGCGTCGTTTTACCCACTTGAGCGCGCGATATTTAGCTCTCTTTCACAAGTTTCGGCATACAAGTCAAGCTAGCCGAGATTGGTTGCTATATTAACAGGGGTATTTTACAATACTAGAAGCAATGGAGAGGTCGCATAGTTGGTCTAGTGCGCTGCACTCGAAATGCAGTATAGGGGCAACTCTATCGAGGGTTCGAATCCCTCTCTCTCCGCCAAACGAAAAAGCCTACGTTGGTAGGCTTTTTCGTTTCTAGAAACGAATGTGTCTCAGTAATCTATCAAGTGGGTCACTTGGGACAGGGCCAGCAGGTAAGTACTGCGAAAGAACATTGACGATCTCTTCTGACTTATCGGGTGGTACATAGATAATAGTTGGTGGTATAAATCGGCGCATTGGCATAAAAACGATACTAGAGAGAGCGCCGTCTTGCTCCAGACCATACGATTTGAAGTCAATAAATGCGTACGTGTGGTTATTGATTTGGATACCCGCTTCGGACAAATTGTACGAGGCAATCTTAGGCTTGTAGGCCGAGGCGACGCCAAATACAACAAAGAAGGCAGCAACTCCAATGGTGATGACAACATCCCGAGCGGCCACATATGAGAGCGCTGTCAAAACAAGACCGATAACCCCCAAGCCGACATACCACATAATAGTTTTTTCGTGCTCTGCGTATTCAGATGCCGTCCAACTAATTTCAGGTCGGCCTGGCGAGGCTGCCACACCACCCGCATCGAAGTATGCATTGGCGGGAGTAAAGTCCGGAGCATCATCACTAAAAGTAGGTGTCACCGGTGGTTCTTCATTTTGCGGATTACTTTGTGCTGGCTGCACAGGAGGAGAGGGCTCTACCGTAGACGCGGGCGCTTCTTGCTTAGGCGCAGAAGTTGCTGCTGGCTTAGCACTTTCCGCAGGATTAAACTGCCACTTAGCGTCGCCAGGTGTCTGTTGCGTGCCCGTGTCCCCATTCATATCGTTCATTGTAACTGGTTCGCAGCATTAGCGCAAAAGGTTTTCGTGGACAGCAAAACCAAACAAAAAAGACCAGGAAAACCTGGTCTTTTTTGTTTGGCGGAGAGAGAGGGATTCGAACCCTCGCGGGAACTCGCGCCCCCCTAACGATTTAGCAAACCGTCCCCTTCAGCCACTTGGGTACCTCTCCTTGGCTGTAACTTTGTTATTCTACCAGATTTACCTCTTAAGTACTAGTAAAATAGCAAATTTTAGTGTAAAAATAGAGCTACCGAACATTTATAAAAGGAAATATCCCCTATGTCAACATTTGAGCAGGGCGCACAGCCTGCTGACGATGTACGGCAAGCACTCCATGCTGCGGTAAACGCGAACGGAATTGGTGAGTATCTTGCTGTGCAGCCATACCAAGATGCAGCAGAAGTAGTTAATCTTGCATACATACGCGAGCAGATACACGCACGGCGTACGATCTTTGGGCGGGTGACAACATACCTCAGTAGGTTATTGAGATAAACAAAAAAGACCAGGAAAACCTGGTCTTTTTTGTTTGGCGGAAGGGGTGGGATTCGAACCCACGGTACCGTTGCCGGCACGACGGTTTTCAAGACCGTTTCCTTCAACCACTCGGACACCCTTCCATACATGGTCGAACAGTGGTAAGTATACTATATTACCTCCATAAAAGCAAAGCCCTACACTTTGGTAGTGTTTGCGCGTGCAAACACTACAGCACTAATGCTGCGTGCACCTGCAGCAATCAAAACTTGCGCGGCCGATTCCAAACTTGAACCTGTTGTAATTACATCATCAACAAGCACTACATGTCTGTTTTGCACCATGTGGGGCAGTACCACTCTGTATGCATTTTGCATCTGTTGGATGCGGACGTGGCGCCGCGCTCCAACCTGGCGGTCATTTGTTATTCGCGCGAGTACCCCCGCCCAGGGGAGGCCCCGGTGTGCGGCAAACGAGCGACTGATCAGGGCAGCCTGGTCATACCCTCGCAGTCGTACACGTGCTGTTGCGGTAGGAACGTGCACTAAAAGCGTACTATCAGGCAGACGAGGCATCATATTATTCATAAGGTCGGCCGCCGTTCGAGCAGCCTGGCGAGCTCGGTTAAACTTTAACTGCCACAAGAGGTCCTTAGAAGCGCCCTCGTAAGAAGTAGCTACATGTACTGAATCAAGCGGTGATTGCCTCCTGCAGCGACTGCATGTCTTGTTTTGTTCAGATATAACGCCACAGCGATAGCACTGGCTGGGTGCCGAGGGAAGGGCAATGCGGCATGTTTTACAGATGAGAGCCCCTTCTTGCTTACAAATGAGGCAGGTGTGTGGTGCTATGAGACTAATTATGTGTTCAATCATGGTTATGTTGTTTTTATTGTGTTGTAAATATAAGTCTTAATGGTTGCTGGCTGAGTGCCACCTAAGCTATACTGCTATTAACACAAAAACGCAAGACTACGTACTACTAATACTATTGGAGGGTAACAACTATGGCGCGACGCAACCGCGACGACGACCTGCTGCTTGAAGAAGACGAGTTGACCGCTGCTTTCTTGGGTGATGACGATGCAGCTATGGCCGTTGATACGAACAATGCTGGACAACCAGCAGTCGCACAAGACGAATGGGATGAGAGCGAAGACCTCCCAGGCCAATTGGCCGTTGACGTGTACGAAACACGTGAACGCCTCGTCGTTAAGGCACGCACAGCTGGCGTAAACAAGAATGATCTTGATGTCAGCATCGCTGATAACACTTTAAGCATCCGTGGCACGCTTTCAGCAGGCAACGAAGACGACGTAGAGAACTACTTCGTGCAAGAGTGTTATTGGGGTGAATTCTCTCGCAGCATTGCTTTGCCAGTCGCTGTCAAAGAGGAAGAAATTGAAGCCGTCCTGAAGGATGGTGTCTTGACCATCAGCTTTGCAAAAGTAAAGCAAGATACTGTCAAGAAAATCCAAGTGTTGTAGGTACAACTACATCACAACAAAAAGCCGCTGTCTCCTGCAGCGGTTTTTTAGTTTCTCGCTTGCGGGCAGGCAAGTACGTTTGCAATCGGCTATATAAAAACCGGCCGTTGTGGCCGGTTTTTTTCTGCGAAGAGAAGTGGGACTATACGCCGCCAGGACTGCTCACTTTGTTCAATACAAACTGTACGATGAACTGTGCAAGAGCAACAACTACCAAACCAATGACGGCGTAGATGATAGTGTTCTTTGCAGCACTCACGTTACCAGAGTCACCACCAGAGGTAATGTACTTGAAACCACCGAAGATGATCATGATAACTGAGACGATACCAACAATTGCCGAGAAGATGTTAACAATCGTCTTCACGATGCTGTTGATACGGTCAGTACCTACCTTAGTGTCGGCAGTAGGACAAGTTGCGCCTGTACCAACGTCTAGTGAAGTACCACCAGCCAAACAGTTCTGGATGTTGTCCTGAGCGTGTACGGCAACAGGCACAGCCATAGGCACTGCCATGATAGTAACGGCGGCTAACAAGCTAGCTGCAGTTTTACGTAATGTTTTAAACATTTGTGAAATCCTTTCTTATGCTTAGTATTACTTATACCACTGTGCCGTTGTATTTTCAATGGCTGGAACGACCTGCATACTGTTCGTCAGGGAAGCAGTTTTAGCTGTCTTGCGTAGAACGAACTGCACAATAAATTGTGACATAGCCACAATCACCAAACCAACAACAGCATAGATGAGTGTATTTTTAGCACTCGCGATTGAGCCCGAGTCACCACCAGAGGTAATGTACTTGAAACCAGCAACTACAATCATAATAACTGCGACAATACCGACGATGACACTCAAAAGGTTAACAATACTCTTGATGGTGCTTGAGACACGTGAGTCATCATTAGTACAGGCGCCGCCAGTTGCAGCACCGATACCAGCACAAATGTCTGACTTTGCGTCAGCATACGCAACCGGTGATGTTGATAATGCTACAACGCCAGTTCCAATGCTGAGGACCGAAAATGCAATCAGTAGAAAACGCTTCATATTTATATATTCCTTAACCTATTCTATTAACGATAAATGTAATAATACTTTGCGCGAGCACGATAACTACCAACCCAATAGATGCGTAGATAATCATGTCTTTACCGGTATTTACCTTGTTGGTGTCGCCATTCGACGTAATATAGTTTAAGCCACCGACAATAATAACAATTACAGCTGCTATACCGGCAATATACGATATGATTCGTACCGTCTTATATAACAGGCCGTTCTTGCCAGCGATTGGATTTGAAGTATCGCGGCTCTGGCAGACTGATGAGTCTTTACCAGCACCATCACAAGCACCGCCAAACACATCCTGTGCAGAGACAGATGCCGAAAGGGCAAGAGGGGCAGCAATAACACCGAGTAGTAATGCAATTGATAGAATGAGGCGCTTCATAGTTATGCAACCCTCGCAATAACAAAGTTAATAATCGCGCCGGACAATATAACAACCGCCAAACCAATACCGGCGTAGATTATTGCCTCACGCGCGCGTGCAGTTTCGCTTGGATTGCCCTGAGACGTAATAAATTTGAAACCCGAGAGCGTGATTATAAGCAGGGCAATGGCACCTACGATACCGAGTACTATATTACTGGCAACCTGGAATTTACCCGTGCCCGCCGAAACTTTAGGCAGACCGCTCTTTGTGGGATCAAGTATATCTTGGGCGATGGTGAGAAGCATGTATTTCATATTATTTGGCTAATTGACTACCGATAAATGCCACAATACCCGTAGCGGTGAGGGCAATAACAAGCCCTACAACAGAGTTGATAATAGTCTGTAGGGCGTCTTTTGTCTTGCCGGGGTCGCCCTGGCTTAGTACGTATTCGACACCACCATATATGACATAGACAACAGCCACAATACCGGCAACTCGCAGTAGCACTTCTGCGACAGCAAGGGCGATCAGCGTTAGATCACCAGGGATCGCTAAGTTATCAATAGAGCAGGCGGGCGCCTTTACGTCGAGATACTTATACCACGTTGGCAGCCCAAAGAACGTGTGTTCGCAAGCCTTGTCGGCCGCAAATGTTGTGAGTGAGTTAATGAGATGCATGATTCTTATATTATACCTTTCAATGCGCCATATGCCTTATTTTGAGACACCGCCCGGAATAAGGTACTGCAAGAATGCCCACAGAAATATAAAGGCAATGATGGTAAATACAGCGTTTCCGATACGCTTTCGGGCGGCAGCAACCTTAGACGAGTCACCTGCTGCGGAAGAGTATTGAATACCCCCAATGATGATCTGAATAACAACAAACACTGCGGCAACAGAGGTCAGAAAGACCAAAAACGGTCGCAAAATATGTTTGACGATACAGTTAGAGCCCTGACCTGTGGCGGGTGCTTTGTTAGTAGGACACTGCGGGTCTCCCTCGCTAATATCAACGCCAGCCGCAACGATGCTGGGCTGAGGGGAGGCTAGTGCCTGCGTACTAGGAGCGACTGCAATAGCAACAAGTCCAAGCGATAACAGGCTAACGATGAAAAAGGTTATTTTTTTGTGTGTAGTGCTTAATATATTCTTGACCATTTATATATGAATATACGACTATTCGTCCATCGTCGCAATATCGAAGAAGTTAATACTGCAAAGAAGGTGCATAAAAAACGTTTTGGGTTTGCCATAAAAGTGCTATGATTTAATCATGAAACGTTTTTGGTTGGGTGTGGCTCTCTTTCTAGTTGTACTAACTGGCACTCTCCCAGTGATTAGCCTCATAGCTCCTCAGACCGCAGCTGCAGATGGTGGTAAGTTTCACTTTGGAGATGAAAAAGATCCCTACAACTTCGATTTGCGCGTAAAAGTTATTGATGCCGCCCACATGCAAGTTACGGCAACTGGTAATTATGACATGGCAGATGGTCGGACATCTGTAAACGTTGGCCCCCTCATCAGCGGCATGTACTACGACAACAACATTGGTGATAACTGGGGTCGTGGAGACCTATCGTCAGATGCAGATTACGCTCAGGGTGGTGGCAAAAAGACTGGTGTTATTGATGGCTGTCAGTCTCATATACGTATCTCATTCAAAGAGTACAAAGACCTCGATAATGACTACAACCAATACATGGACAACAATGGTATTGGTGAAAACATAAAAGGTATTTTCTTTAAGTTTTCTTTTAGTCCAAAAGGCACCAATGCTACACAGTGTATCGACACAGACTACATGAGCAACGATACGCCGTTTCTTAGCCTTGAGAATAAAGAGAACTTTAACATCGGCTATTTCTTTTCAGCATTTACCGAAACACCTATCAATGACGTTCAGACTATCCAGGGCGGCACCATTACTGAAGCAGACGATGATGGCACCTACGATAGCGACGCTCAGCCCAAATTCACAGCTACCTACAGCCAAAAGAACGACTTTAAGTTCAACAAAGACCATCCGTGGTGGGGTGGGCGATGTCCAAACTTCATTACGGTTGCCGGAACAGGACGCCTTGCCAATACGCGCTCCGGTAAGCTGTACGATCAGGACAACGCAGGTGGTAACGACTGTAAACTTACAGACGGTGATGGCAACCCGCGCGCAGTCTTGATTCTAACTAACAAGCCGAGTGAAGTCGTGCAGGGCAATACCGACCCGAATCCTTCAGGCGATGACGATACTGTTGGCCAGGTATACAACGACAAATGTCCAATCGATACCTGGGGACTTAAGTGGATCGTGTGTCCAATTATTGAAGCCATCAATAAGACGATTCAGTCTATCTCTGAGGCCATCCAGGATTATGTCACCAACGATGCTGAAGAAATTTTCGGTAACGCATCTGTAAAGAAGGCATTTAATAGCTTTAGGACCATCGCCATTAGCCTCGCGGTCGTAGCCGCAGTATTTATGGTGGTGGCGCAGGCAAGTGGTCTTGAAATCCTTAATGCCTATACGATAAAACGCTTCTTGCCTCAAATTGGTGGAGTCATGATCATTGTCTTGCTGCTTTGGCCACTGCTTCACTGGGCAACAGCCGCCTTTTCGGCCGTAGGACACTGGGTTACCGACGCATTGTACGCACCATTTAGTGAGCTTGGTAATGCCAAAGCCGCAGACGGGTGGACGCTCCTAACAACTATCGGTACTGGCGGAGCCTTATTTGCAGCTCTGGGACCATTTGGCCTTATTAGTCTTATTCTGACTGCGTTCCTATCGGTTCTTATGGCAATCGTGGTTATTACCATCATTAAAATGGCATTCATTGCTTCAATCATCCTCATGCCACTGCTTATTATTGCCAGTCGCGTCCCAGGACTCGAAAAAGTAGGGAAAATGGGCCTCAGCGTATACGTTGGTGGCAATGTCTTCCCAATTGCGTTTGGTGGCTTGGTTGCGCTCGGTAAAATTGGCGCCGTACTAATGCCTGGCCCAGGCGCACTTAAGTCAATTGGCTCAACGGTGGCCATTTTAGCCCCCTATTGGGCAGCAAAAGACCTTGCGGAGCGTTCTATAGGCGCCCTAAACACTATTACAGGCAAGGCAACTGGCTTCATTGGCAAAATGCAGGCCAGCCAGGCCAACAGCCGTAAGAACATAATGAAACAGCGTGGTGCTGACTTTAAGTCTGGCTCACTATATAGGAACAGGGGTATTGGCGAACGCATCAATAATATTGGGCGCCGTGTAAGCGTAGGTAAAGCCGGACGTTACGGCTTCGGACGCCAAGGTGCTGCAGCACTTCAGATGCAAACTGCTCTTGACCAGAAGTCAGCCATGGAACGCAACAAATGGATGCAAGACCTTGCAAACGATGACCGCGCTAACGCCGTCCTTGGTTTGAGTGGTGGTAGTGAAGCTGGTATGCGTGATGCGGCCCGCGATATCTTTACCAACGACTCTGGTGTATATGACGAGGACGCCGCTAACTCAGCTATAGCTAAGGCGCGTGCTGCGTCTGGTGGTCGCGTAAACCGCGCTGCTGCTGCAGCAGCGCTGCAGACTATGGCTCAAAACAAGAGCCGTGCCATTGGCGCTGGTCGTACCGACATTGTTGACCGCGGTATTGAGCGCCTGACAAACAACGTCCAAGAGCGCAATGCTCTCCGCTATGGCTACGAGTATAACTCTCGTAACGCTGGTCGTGCCGACCTTGGTGGTGACTGGACCGGCGGTGCCGTTCAGACTGCTGCCGCAGAACTGGCCGCAAATAGCACCTACTTCCAGAATGCCACAGGCGGCGCCAACAACCGTGCCGTCGCGGTTGCCAATGCGATGGATGGTATGGGTCGGACTACTGTTGGTCAGATGATGAATGGTCACACAAACCAGGCGCGCGCCAACGTCGACGCCATTCAAAATACGTTGCAGCATGGCTCGGCAGAACGCCAGATGGAAGCCCTGTATCGTGCTAACGAAATCGCCAAGAACCTTAGCTCTGCAAACGGTGATAGCCAGGGAGTCTTCAACAACTTCATTGAAGGTGGGCTGGGCATTAATACCGGCAGTGCGACACCTATTTCACAGCAATTAGCACAGCGCCAGCTCAACCTCACCCCAATGGGACGCAATAACACCTACACGGATGCCCAGACCCAGCAGATTCAGGCACTAGCAAACCGCATCGAAAACGGCTCTCGTGCCTACGGCAATGCCATGGCTTACCAGGGTGGTCAAAATCAGCCCGCCCCTGCTGGCGGAAAAACGCCGTAATATACTACATCATATGTTGACTATTTAGCTATTTTATGCTAATGTTTAGCATATGAGTAACGGTCCCAACCGCCCACCAACACCACCAGCTTATTTTGCGCCTGGTGCTGGTCCCAACAATGCGCCAGCACCGCAGCCTGCGAACCTACCTCCGCAGCCACAACCTGGCAACCAGCCCCCACAACCCCCACAGACTCCAGAGCGTGAGATTAATAATATCGGCCTTGAGCTAAGCCTCGTCTTTAACGGCGTACGCCGCGTGGCGACAGCAGCTCGTGCACGCAACAATGAACGTATTGCCGATAACCAAGCTGATCGACAAGTATTGGGTGCCTCTGCATTACGCTTGCTCGAATATACACCAGCTGACCCATTACAAAACAGGGAAGCTGCTGTTACACACCGTCTGCCACCACATAAAAAAGGTATTCTTCGGGAACTTCATAATGATCTTCGCACTGCTCGCAGTGCCGACAACAAGTCGGGCGTTGGCCTAGCCAACCGAGCTAAAGCACGCATCATGGCACGACGCATCAATAAAGCTCGTACGACACACGTACGACGAGCCGAGCAAGGCCGCCAGAGCCTTAGCACGAACAAGAATGCGGCGCGCATACTCGCAGGTCGTAACCGCCGCGTACAGCGTCGCTACCTGAAGGAGATAAAAGCAGATCCTAACGTAAGCGCGGCAGACAAAAGCCTTATCCACAACTTCGTACACAACAGGGGACAGGGCGCTGAACAGTACGCCCCAGTCATAGCCTTCCAGAGGGAGGTCAATAACCGCCTGGGCCGAACGCGCCACAACGCCACTCGCCCACTCCACGAAACACGAAAAGCCGAACGCCGCAATCGCCCCGGCATTATATTTAAGTCACGCACGCCATCTCCAGTAGCGGCTAATAATTCTGGTATCCCCATTACTCGCAAAGAACACCTGGGCGAACGGTATCACCGTCGACTTATTGAAGAGTCTGATCGAACAGAAGTGCGTGCAAATCGCCGCGCAGAACGACTACGCCAAAGCGTAGATGATACGTACCGAAGAAGTCGCGGTCTTAAGACGTATCTTGAGCGACGCCGTGGCTTGCAACACGAAACCTATGGTCGTGTTGCGCGCTTGCATGGCCACACTATTCACCCTCGTCCACGATAAACGAGAATCAGCTATACTTGAAGGACAGATATGCACTATATCTGTCCTTTTGCTATATAGATGGAGGGTGCGCATACATGAGCAACGTCGAAGATTTCATATTCAGAGCGCGTAAATCAGCAGTAAGGCCACGGCTAATGGGAATGCGGGCCGAGTTGCCAGTTAATCGTCAACTTGATGATGAAGATAGAGATGCTCTATCAGCAAACCATTCCCTTGAAGAAGAATTTCGACATTTGCTTCCTGCTATGCGAGATCGGACCATCGAGTTTGCTAATGTTGTTGTGCAGCAGCTTGTCGGACACATTATTCAGCCAGACGCTACTACGCGAAAACTCACACCCAAACAACGCCCATCTTCGCCACTTGAATATGAGATGGTACCATTCTGGTACATCGGTAAGCACGTCATGCAGCGTATCTATCACCCACCACTTCAAGTAATGGCTGGAGGCAAGGGACCACGTGCCTTCTGGGCAGTCATACCCGCACATAACGAGACGGCCGTACAGACAGACATACTTCGCCCTGATGGACTGCATACAGGTTTGGAGATTATAAACCTGAGAACGCCCGAGCCGCCAGAGAACACACGTGAGCTGTGGTTGCCCACCAAGCATGTCACACCTGCTATGCATGAGAGCAGGCCCGTAACCCAAACAGGAGCACAGCTAGAACACCTCCTACCTATTGAAGGCCTAGCTACTTTTGGGCAGTTATTTGCGGTTGAAAAGCAGCGCCAAGCTATGATTGCCGAGCTAGCTATTGGAGTAGGCATTTTATCATAGTGAAATCTGTTAAATGTTGTCGTTCTTTGGTATAGTGAAGGTGACATGGCGACGTACAAAGTTATCCAGGACATTGAGGCCGAGGACAAGCTTCTAGGTCCATTGACCTTTCGTCAATTCGTTTACGCAGGCACCTGTGTTCTATTTTTGTACTTCACCTTCTTGGCTGTTACTAAAAATGCCGGATTTATGGCCGTTATATTTCTACCTGTTTCGGTTTTTACTGGATTTTTTGCTTGGCCGTGGAGCAGGGATCAGCCCACAGAGATTTGGGCACTTGCCAAGCTTCGCTTTTTGATTAAGCCCCGTCGGCGTATCTGGAACCAGAGTGGCGTCAAAGAGCTCGTGACCGTAACCGCCCCTAAGCGCGCAGAAGTTATATATACAAATGGGCTTTCACAAAATGAAGTCCAAAATCGTTTGCGCGCACTGGCTGATACTATTGATAGTCGTGGATGGGCCACTAAGAATGTAAACGTCAATTTATACAGTGCCGCAACCGGTATCACGTATGCCGAGAGTAGTTCCGACCGATTGGTCGAAGCGAGCTCTTTGCCCCAAGCAGTACCAGAGATTGATATTCACCCTAACGATGATATCTTGGAAGAATCAAGCCCAGTATCTAGGCAATTTGACAGCATGATTGCAGCAAGTACCAAGGCGCACCGCGAAGAAATTCTGGAGCAGCTCCGCCAATCAGGTGAAGCAAGCACGGCCGCGAATAAACAAGAACAGACCGGGGAACAACCGGCAAACAACTACTGGTTTTTGCAGCAGCAGCCCGGCTCGGCAACTTCGGTACCGACTAATGCCGTTACCTTTAACACACAGGTTGTGACACCAGGCACGCCGCTCGCTACCCCTGCAGCAATTCCTGAGCCAACAGCTGCAGACGAAGCAGCTCTTATACAGCAGCTACATGAACAGGATCAGCGCGAAAGCATGAATCCCTACAACCGCTGGCACACGCTCAAGCCACTATCCGAACAGGCTGCCGAGGCCCAGCAGAATGCGCAACCGGGCGCAGAACCTCAGGCGCAAGCACAGCAACAATTTGCCGCGCAGCCAGCACAGGCTGTTCAGCCCGCAATGCCTATGCAACCCCCACAACAAGTCGCGCCTCAGGCTTCTAGCGGCTTCCCATTCATGCAAAGTGGTGGCCCAAATCAGAATTATGCCAGCCCAAGTATGCCAACGCCATACAGTGCAACACCACAGGCACAACAAGCGCCACAAACTCCGCCTGCGCAGGTGACACAGGCCCCAGATCCTGCTATACTACAACTTGCAAGTAATGACGATCTTGATGTGGCTACAATTGCAAGGGAAGCGAATAAACGCAAAGAATTGCAGGACGAAGTAGTCATTTCACTGCATTAGTCAATAAACGAACGGTACGGTGGGGTAATCAGGTTCCAAATGAATCCTTCATACAATCAACCAACTCCAGGAACTGCTCCAACGCCTCAAGCTGCGCAGCCAACATATGCTACCCAGCCCGGCGTTTCGGTAGTGCCTCAAATCACACCGGCGTTTGATACGCCACTACAATCAAATCCTGCTGCAACTATGCCGGAGCCAACTCCCGCACAACCTGCGCCAGTCGCCCGACCTTACGTTGCGCCACAGCCTGCTGCTCAGCCCGCAATGCCCATGCAGCCTTCTGCAGCACCCAGTGTCGCCCCGAGCGCAACGCCTACAGTGGGCGGGGCAGTGCCTCAGGCCAACCCTGGCGTAAAACCAGCACAATCAAACCCGAATAGCACGCAAAATGCATTGCAGATCGCAGAAATTCGTGACGGTATTATTATCATGAATGACGGCTCATTCCGATCTGTCGTTATGGTAAAGTCTATTAACTTTGACCTTATGAGTCAGCAAGAACAAGAAGCTGTCGAATTTAGCTACCAGGGTTTCTTGAACTCACTGTACTTCCCATTGCAAATTTTTATCCGCTCTCAAAAAGTTGATCTTCAGCCGTATATTGAGAAGCTCGACAAAATTCGCTCCGAGCATGACAACATGCTTTTGGCGCTTTTGATGGACGACTACATTAGCTACATCGATCAGCTTGGTCAGCAGACTAACATTATGGACAAGAAGTTCTACATTGTTATTCCGTTCTTTCCACATGTTGATGTGCAAAAAGCGCTCTCTCAGAGCAAGAACTTCTTGTCGGGCATCATGGGTCTTTTCGAGACCAAAGAGCAGCATGTCGTTATTAACGAAGACGATCTCGAGAAAGCTAAAAGCGAGCTCCGTAACCGTGTTCAGGCAGTACTGAGTGGACTTATTCAGTGTGGTATTCAGGGCTTACCGCTCGATACCCAAGAACTCATCGAACTTATGTACGATACTTATAACCCTGACACTGCAACCCGCCAACAGCTCAAGAATTTTGACAGTCTCAACGCCGACATTATTACCAAGGGTGAAGGCCGGGCCGTACAACCACACATGCAAAGGGAGATGAACTAAGATGGCACGTAAAAAGAAACAGCTTGATCCTGTTGCGATTGCCCAACAACAACAGCTTCGCGAACAGCAAGAGGTTGATGCGGCGTTTCGTAAGGGCATTACCGCACTCCGCGATTTCATTGCGCCAAGTTCAATCGAATTTAACAGTACTTTCTTCCAACTTGGTACGCGATTTGCTCGCACCTACTACGTATACGGCTATCCTCGCCAGCTCTACACGGGCTGGCTCAGTGCCATGGTCAATATCGATGAGATTATCGACTTGTCGATGTTTATTTACCCTGTCGAGAGTCAGGTTGTTCTTGAGAACTTGCGCAAGAAAGTAACGCAGCTCGAGGCTGGTATTCAGATCGACAACGAAAAGGGACGAGTTCGTGACCCGCAAAAGCAAGCAGCGATTTCGGACGCCGAAGAAATGCGTGACAAATTGCAGGTTGGCGAAGAACGCTTCTTCCGTTTTGGTCTATACTTTACGATTTACGCGCACAGCCAAGAAGAAATGGAATTCGTTTCACATAAGATCGAATCGCTCCTTGGTCAGCAGCTTATTTTCTCGAAGCCTGCGACATCTCAGCAAGAGCAGGGACTCAACAGTACTGTTCCAGAATTTACCGACCAGCTGCAAATTCGCCGCAACATGAGTACTGGTGCTATTTCTACCAGTTTTCCGTTTACAAGTGCTGACCTCAGCCAAGACAACGGTATTTTGTACGGCATTAACATGCACAACTCGGGCTTGGTTATTTTTGACCGCTTTAGTCTGGAAAACGGCAACTCTGTGGTCTTCGCAAAGTCTGGTGCTGGTAAGTCATTCACCGTGAAGCTTGAAGCGCTTCGTTCGCTCATGATGGGTACTGAGATATTCATTGTTGACCCTGAGAACGAATACGAGCGCATGTGTGACGCTGTTGGTGGTGCTTATGTTCGCCTCAGCCTTAACTCGGCAACCCGCATCAACCCGTTCGACCTGCCAAAGGTTGTGGATACCGAAGAAGCCGACAACGCGCTTCGCAGCAACCTTATTACCTTACACGGATTGCTTCGCCTTATGATGGGCGGCGCTCAGGCGCAAATGGTTGGCGGCTCACAGGCCGTCATGCCGGCGCTTAACCCTGTAGAAGAGGCTGGCCTTGATGCAGCTCTAATCGAAACCTACGCGAAAGCAGGCATCACAAATGACCCGCTTACACATACGAGTACACCTCCGACCATTAATGACTTATACGACACGCTGCTCCATATGGGTGGTACTGGTCCGCAACTTGCGCAGCGACTTCGTAAGTACACAAGTGGTACATTTGCTGGTATTTTCTCTCAGCAAAGTAACATCGACATTAATAACCCGTTGGTTGTCTTTAACATTCGCGACCTCGAGGATGAACTCCGTCCTGTTGCGATGTACATTGTCTTGAATTACATATGGAATAGAACTAAGAGTGACCAAAAACGTCGACTACTGATTGTTGACGAAGCATGGCAACTCATGAAGTACGAAGACTCGGCAAACTTCTTGTTTAGCTTGGCAAAGCGTGCTCGTAAATATAACTTGGGCATTACAACTATTACTCAGGACGTTGAAGACTTCATGGGCTCTCGTATGGGACGCGCCGTTGTTGCGAACGCCTCAATGCAGTTCTTGCTTAAGCAGTCACCATCCGCCGTAGACGTGCTAAGCGATGTATTTAAGCTTACGGCTGAAGAACGAAAACGCCTCAGCCAATTCCCGGTAGGGCAAGGATTATTCTTTGCAGGATCGAATCACGTGCATATTCAGGTTGTAGCTAGCCCAACAGAGACAGGATTAATCACAACTAATCCTGCACAGGTGAAGCAGATGCAACAGCAAGGTGACCTAAATCAACCGCAGGGAACAATTGACCTTTCCAATCAACTATATCCAGGTGTATAAATAGAACAATATGGCGAGGGTGTACGACAACGAAGGGGAAAATGGTGGCAAGGGAAATCCTGGCCAGTCTCACTATGAAAAAGAAGTCGAAAAACCCGGCGCCACTCCCAATCCTGATGCGCTAAAAGATGCCGAAGAAAGCCCGGATGACTCATCTGCAGATACCTCTGACGGCGGTAGCGGCGATGCTCTTGGTAATGATGGTCTGTACCGTAAAGAAGCTGCGGGCGATGCCACGTCACCAGTTGGCGGGCAAAGTCCAGGATTCCGATCGCGCGCTAAAAATGCCCTAACCAAAAAAGGCCGTCGCGGCTTTATTGTGGGCGGTTTCGCGGTTCTGGGCATCCTCATGCCAATTATTGTTTTCTTCATGCTCCTCCTTATGTCGCTCAAGGCTCCTCACTTCGTAGCGAACGTTACTGAGTGGCAGTTTGCACGTGTTACGCGCGCCATCGCTAAGTCGACAACTAATGTCACTAACGAAGAGACTGCCATGAAGACGGTGAACGACAGCAAATACGCTGCCATGCGCGCACGCTACATTGGCATGAAAGATAATATCTTTCGCAATATGGAGCGTGTTAGCTCTGGTAGAATTATTAAAAACCTTCAAGGTGCCAACAAACTTAAATACGACTACGCTCCGCGCGGTGGAGCCCTTGGTAAGCTAGGGCTAAAGCGCCTAGACAGTATCACTATTGCTGGCAATAAAGTTGTTGCGCCGAGTTCGCTTTTCTCGGCCACCGACAAGTATTTCCACCCGATTAATACCGCTAAAGATCGCCTTACATTCTATCGTAACCTTGACGAGGCACTCCGTGTGTATAATCCCCAGGTAAATACCATCGTGCGCTCACAGGCAATGAAGAAAATGATTACTGAAAAGGTTGGTGCTTCATTAGTTGGCATATTGTCATCGAAATTTGCTGGCAAAAATAGAACGCAAGCTGCAGCAGAGATGAACAAGCAGACGTATGAGAACTCTAAGCCAAAGGTAGTAACCCCCCCAGAAGCTGCACCAAAGGAGATCAAGGAGGGTACCCAGGCGCTTGCCGAGGAAGCGGATGCATGTGTCGCAGACGCAAAGCCCGGTGGTTGTCTGCAGCAAACGACAACCAACCGAGACGGCATGGTGCCACGAGGCGCAAGCAGGGTAAACACCATATTTAAGAGCTTCTCTGGCGTTACTGCTGGTATTATTGGGGCGCTTAACCCGATCTACCAAGTAGCAGTTCCACTCTGTCTGATTTATACCGGCTCTGTCTTTAACCCTGATACTGTTAACGAGAATAGTAAATCTGCCGAGAAATCTGCCATCGAATATAACTCCATTGATGCGCAAGTAAAGAAGGGTGATCGCAATACTATCGTTAGTAATAATGGCACGCTGAGCGATAATGAGCCAACCCAAGATGATAAAGAGCGAGCAATTAACGCAGAGGCGCTTGGTGCGGCTGGCGACAAGCTTGACGGCCCTGATGGTGACGGCATTACGAAATCAAACGCCATGCTTCGAATGCAGGGTCAAGATCCTAACACGCTCCAGCCAGGATCAAGTACTCAGACGACGGCACTTGGCGGCTTTGGTCGGACAACCATCTTTGACACATTCTTGCCAAAAGGCGTAGCTTCGCCGCTAAACACTGTCGCTGATAAAATGTGCCCGGCAGCTACTAACCTATGGGTTGGCGGTGCGCTTGCTTTAGCTAACCTCATAACTATTGCAGCCAGCGCCGTTGGGTCAGCTGGCGCAGGAGCGGCAGCTGAAGTGGGCGGCGAAATCGCGCTGCGCGAAGCGGTCACGAAGGCCGTGGGCATATTTGCCAAAAAGATTGTCGAAAGCTTTACGACAAAGTCGGGCTTTATATCAGCTCTTGGTAAGGGAGGAAGTTTTGCGAAATCCATTGGTACCCAGGTGACACTGATCACCGCCGCAACATACCTCGCCAAGCTCATCGTGTTCTACAACGCCGGATCGATGCATAACGGATTAGCTGTGGGGTTGCCATTTGCCAATGATGTAGATAATGGGTCAAATCAGCTATCCGGACGTGTCGAAAGACAGGTATACGGTGGGCGTGCCATGACATACTCTGAGACAGCTCAATCTAACGAGGAGGACGCTAAAGCTCGGAGTGAGTACCAGCGCACACTAAGTCCATACCAGCGCTACCTTGCAATAGACAATGCCAACTCACTACTCACACGCTTTGGATATGCCACCGTCATGAAGATGAACCACGGCACAATCGCCAGCTTAATTAGTAGTATCGGTAATATTTTCAATCCGCTCAGCCTAACGTCAAAGATGTTTGGATCACTCAGCTCTCGATCGGCAAATGCGCTAACCGTTCGAACAGCCAATTACAATAACGTCCAGTTTGCCCACCTTAGTAAAGATGAAGAAAAGTTTGTGGACAGTCATCCAGACTTTGCCTCCCCAAGCGAAAATGCCTACCAGTTTGAACAGGCAGGTGAAGCAACTAACAATGAAATCGACGCCAAATACTCTCCATGTATGGAGCTCGAGATAGGTGACCTTCTTGGCAAAAAGAACGATGACGACGAGCCATATCTTGTACGTAAAGACAATGGTGATATTGAGCCGGACAAGGGCATCTGCTCGCCGCAACAGCTCAGCTACGACAATCCTAAATACGGCTCACTTGTCTTACGCTGGCGCCTCACGAAGTACTTCTATAACACAGCAGTCCACAACCTTTACGGCATTCAGAACGCAGGAGTAACAAAATAATGAAATTAGCGCAGCGCATTTTTACCATTAAAAACTTCCAGCTCTTCGTACTATTTATAGCCACCTTCTTGATGGTGCAGGGTAGCGTGAGCTATGCCGACCCGTATGGCACCGAGGTTGGAGATCAGGATAACTATTCTGCCGAAGATTTAAATGCCAGTAATCACCATTACTCGTGGAATGATCCTACCGTCAAAAAGTGCGGCGCCGGCACTGGTACAGCAACGGTCGCCACTGGCCCAGCAGCAGACCTCCTAAAAAAAGCTGGCCTCGATGCAAACTGGGTAAACGTCATTGTTAATAGTGCGCAGGCTTCTGGCGCAGATCCACTGGCTATGGCGGCGCTGCTTTTCTGGGAGAACCGTGGTTTTCCAGCATATAAAACAACTGGCTGGGCTAACAGCGGAAGCGTCGGCTCGGGCCCATGGCAGATTACTCAGGATACGTGGCCTAAGGGCGCAGGGCCATACCCTGAAGCCGCAGACGATCCAGCCAAGGCAACTCAAGTTGCTGCCGACATCGTGAAGCAGTATGGTGGCGTTGCGGGATACGCCCTAGGTAATATCACGCAGGACTTTGGTAAGGGTTCGAATCTGAAAACTGTGGCTACTTTGGCCAAAAACTACAATGCCGGCCAGGGAACCTACCGCACACCGAGTGTGGCTACCTGGATGCAATCTGGTCGCCAGTGGCTTAACGGTGGCACCACCTGGGGTACTACCAAAAACAAGATTATTGACGATTACATCGTTGCTATGACCTACGTGTATTACCAGATTGCAAGTGGGCAAAAAATTACCTATAAAGATAACGATGCGTATGTGAAGGAAGCCAGCGAAAAAACGGATGCCATTAAGTCATTTTCGTATAAGCCGGAAGGCAGCCCAGACGCAGGCAGCGACACCAAGTCTACGGCCGCAGATTCTTCGGGCAAAAAGGTAATTGCCCTCGACCCTGGACACGCACCAGGCACGGATATCGACATTGACCCTAAATCTAACATCGCTGTCCTTGACTACAAAAACCCCAAAGAAATGCAGCAGATGTGGGATCTTGCTCAAGATGCCAAGAAGCAGCTTGAGGACGCCGGCTACTCTGTTGTCATCACCAAAAAGGAAGAAGCAGACGGCACGACTAACCTAAAGAAGCGCGCCGACTTTGCAGCACAGAACCATGCAGTCTTAGGCGTCTCGCTCCATACAACGCCAGGTGGTGATTCGGAAAGTCGCGTATACGTCCCGAATATGGGCGACTATCGCTGGACATCTGATGGCAAGGAAAAGAAATATTACGGTAAGGACAGTGGCAGCAAAGAGCTCGCTGACACCGATCATGCCTGGGGTAAGAAAATGGCCAAGGCCCGCGAAGAAGCACTCGGCAATGGTAAAACAATTCAAGTTGGTGGTTATGGCGAGCTGACCAATGGCGAGCGTGACACGACGAGAGGCTCAATCGTTTCGAGGGGCACCGTCTTGATTACCGATTACTTCGCAACGATCCCATGGCTATATAACGAGCAATCCCAAGATGCCAGTGGCGCAGCCCTTACGGATGCGACACTCAAGAAATACACCAAGGGTATTGTTGATGGCATTAAGGCGATCGTACCAACCAAGGGCGGAACAGCAACCTCAGACGCTTGTGGCGGTGGCGCAGGTGGTGGTGGCGTGGACAGCATAGTCTCGAAAGCAATCCAGCTAGCTTGGCCAGAGCCTTTCGCGCAGCGTACCAAGGATGAAACGTATCGCGATAGCGCGACAACTCCTCGTAATGAATACGTTGACGCGATGCGCCAGTTCAACAAAGCCGCACTGTCACTAAACAATGGTGCTGACTGTGGCGCATTCGTTGCGACCGTCATGAGGGCAAGTGGGGCTGATCCTAAGTATCCTCCATCGTATACGCCAGCACAGGCTGAGTATGTCACCAGCCATCCAGAGCTCTACGACATCAAGTACCCAGTCGAGAACACGAGCGACCTGCAGCCAGGCGACGTTCTCATTGTTAACTCAGGATCGTATGTCGGATCCGACGGCAAATACCACACGGGCGGCGGCGGCGGAGCCTCAGGTCACACCATTATTTACTTGGGCAACCAAGCAAGTGGCTACGATGAAGCGAGCGCCTCGCTCGGTAGCCGCTCAGGCAACCAAGGTAAAACTATTTTGAATGACAGTCGCGGTAAATACTTAAGAGCGAGGTTGAAACAGCCATAATGAATCGTAAGCTTATCTACACTATCTTGGGTCTCTGTGCCTTACTCGCACTTATGACACTTCTTTTTCGAGGCGCATTACACCAAACAGGCACTGTTAAACTTACGAAAGTTCCCAGCGAGATGGCGCTCACTATCGACGGCAAGACGGCCAGCGGCAGTACATTTACGCTGAGTACCGGCACTCATAAAATAGCAGGGAAGTTTGACGGCTTCACGGACAAGACAATAAAAATCAACGTTAAGTCCGGCCAGACAATTACCAGCGAGTTCTTCTTGGACGTCAAGGATAACGTTGGGTATGCATGGCTCATTAACCACCCGCTGGAAGGCGCCTTAACGAGTGGCAAAAGTAGCAAAGAATTCGACAAGAACTCTGAGAAGGCGCTCAAAGACACACCGTTTATTCGTGAGCTTCCACAATACGGGCCCAATTTCCGCATCGACTATGGCAACTCCCTCAAACGCCCCACTGACTCGAGCGCTGTCGCTATCTATATTCAGGCCTCAACACCTATCGGTCGTCAAAATGCTCTCGATTTAATTCGCCAGCTCACCTATGATCCTTCTGATATGGAAATAATTTTCACAAGCCTCGCAGGGAACTAGGAAAAACTATGCAACCAGACTATTCAAACTACGACTACACAGCAATCAACATCGAGCGTGAAGCGCAAAATCGCCGCAAACTACTCATTACATTTCTAGCGATCCTTGGGCTCCTTATAGTGGCAGCAATTATTTGGTCGCAGATCCTCAATAAGGTAACCGTTACGCTTGACCCAACGAGCAATACAACTATTAGCATTGGCACAGTGGGCGAGGACGAAAGGGGCGGCGGCATACAGAAAGTCCTTGCTATAAGCTCAACAAAGAAAACCGTTCGGCTCAGCAAAGGCGACTACATTGTTCGCTACCAAGGAAAAAACCTCCAAGAAAAATCACAGTCGGTAACCTTAGAAAACAACGTGAGTTTCAAGACACCAGAACTTGACTACATTTCCACGTATTTGGACACACTACTCAGCACAGAACGCAACGCTATCCAGGCACGGCTCAACCCTAGCCTCAAGAGCGGCTATGCGCCAGAACAAGAGAAGCTGTATGACCGCGGTCAATGGTACACCGCTCAGCTCATTCCCAATGACATGAGCACTGAAGACAAGCTCGTTGTTGTGATGCACAAAGAAGATAACACATGGAAGGTAGTGGCAGGCCCAAGCATCGTGCTATGGCTCGGCGACTACAAGAATATTCCCGCTGACATTATTCGCACCGTCAACAACCAACAGGTTGCTATTCCTACTCCGGCCTCGTAATTCGTACGCTTGCCCCATCAAAGTATTGCGCAACCACATCTGCATCGGTGGTCGTGATGAAGGTTTGGTATGGCTTTACAAACTCAGTCAGAGACTTGCGACGCTGCGCATCGAGCTCGCTAAAAACATCATCAAGCAAGAGCATCGGGCGCTGACCGCGAACCGACTCGAGCAATTGCAATTCTAGGATTTTGAGCGCCAATACGAGCGTGCGCGTTTCACCACGCGACGCCGCCTCTTGCATTGGGTGGCCGTCGATAAATACCGCCAAGTCGTCACGATGAGGGCCGTATACCGTAAAGCCCCGCAAAACGTCTAGCTCAATGTTTTGTTCTAATTTGTGTAATAAGGCCGTCTCGTAGTGCTCGGGTGTAAATTTGGAGACATACTGCAGATCGATACGATTAGGCCGTCCTGCGAGCTCTCCGTAGGTCTGAGAGGCATGTTCGGCGAACTGTGTGATAAGGTCTTGGCGTGCTCGGGCAATTTGGCCGCCGAGCTCACTTAGGCGCAAGTTCCACACAAAAAGTTGTTCACGTAAATCACGTGGATTTTTCTTGAGGAGGGCATTGCGCTGCGAGAGCACGCGGCGATACTGCTTGCGCACATTTCCGAACCGTGGCGTCGTCTGCTCGATAAGGTCATCGAGGAACGAGCGCCGCATGTCAGGTGAGCTGCTTAGTAAAAGTAAATGGTTGGGCTCAAACAGAACGAGCGGCAGCATTCTGGGCTGCATAAGACGGGCTAGGGCCTGTCCATCGATCTCAAACGACTTCCGGGTCGTCTGGCCGGCCTGCAGCTTCACAACGCGCTTGTGGTCGTCCGTAGCGGCATCTATGCGCGCCCATGGCTGTTCGAAGCTAACAAGCTCAGCATCTTTTGCACGATACGAGCCGCCGAGCGCAGCGACCTGCACGGCTTCAAGGAGATTCGTCTTACCACTGGCGTTCTCGCCCACGATAATATTGACGCCCGGGTCAAATGTAAACGAGGCGTCCGCATATGAACGAAAATGCTGCAGACGAATAGTGGAAATCATCAGTTATATATTGTACTCGGCTCTAGCTTTTCAGAGGCATAATAATGTGTACATAGTCATCAGCAGCAGGGTCTCGGAGTACAATCGCCTCGAGCTTGCCGTTGAAGCAGAAGCTTACTTCGTCGCTGGTAATAACGTGTAGCGCATCAAGCAAGTAGCGAGAGTTTAGTGTTATATCTCCTGAGCCCACAACCTTTGCGGCAGCTGTCGCGTTGTTCTCACCAAGCTGAGAAGCAACAGAGCGGATACTCAGCTCTTGCTTTAGCTCATCAACTTCTAGCGTAATGCTACCAGCACTCTCGCGAGCAAAAAGGCTTGAAACCTTGGTCACATTAAGTAAATCTGCACGCTTCAGTGTAGCGGTTGTCGCGAATGAAGTAGGGATAAGGTTGCGGTAGGGTGGGTATTTACCTTCGATGAGTCGGGCCACTAGCTCAACATCGCCGACCTTAAAGAGAATTTGCTGGTCGTCACTCGTAACAAGCACGTCCTCTTCAGTGTCGCTCACGATACGCAAGAGGTCTTGCATAGCTGAAACAGGCACGAGCAATGCAATGTCATCCTTGTTGGGCATAAGCATCTTTTCTGCGAGGCGGTAGCTATCAGTGGCTGCTAAGTACAACTTGCCCTCGTGTGTGTGCATAAATACACCGGTTAGAACAGGGCGGGCTTCATCATTCGAGGCAGCAAGCACAACTTGCTGCAAGCTTCTCTTGAGAATAGCTGCCGGTACAGACCAGCGCTTACCCTCGGTAATCTCAGGCATCACAGGGAATTCCTCTGCAGACATGCCGTTAATAACAGACTGATACTGGTCGGTTGCAATGTGCAGCTTGAAGTCATCGAGGTCAAGGTTAATAGCGCCGCTTGGCAAACTATTTACAAAATCCTGCATCAGGCGAGCAGGGACGGTGATCGACCCTTCTTCGGTGACTTTTGCACCAATGTACTGAGTAATTGCAATGTCTAGGTTGGTTGCCGCAATACTCAACCGGTTGTTAACTGTGCGGATGAGAACGTTTGCTAAGACTGGTAATGTACCGCGTGTACTAGCGACGCGTGCAACGGTTCCGAGTGCCTTATTCAAATTCTCCTGGGTGACTTGTAGTTTCATGGAAATCTATCCTCCCTAACTATATATAAATATATAAGTATTAATTTATTGTATTAGTTATTAGTGCTGTGGAAAGTGTGGGAAAACCTGGTTTTAACAGATCAAAATGGGCGAAAAATACAGTGGATAATGTAGTGGGTTGGGCCTGTGGGTACTGTGGGAAAGTAAGTGGATTATCCAATGGTTGCTTTTGGCTAGTGTGTAAAGCTGAGTACAAATCCTGTGCATGTCCACGTACGTTACCCACGTAATCCACGGGTTTTGCACAGGTTTTACGCATGCAGTCTGTCCTTGATTTCGTTGATCGCACTACGAATGTCGGCGTCAAAACGCGATTCTTTTTCGATCTTTTCGACCGAGTGGATGGCTGTCGTGTGGTCTTTGCGCCCGAGTTCACGAGCGATCTTTGGAAAGCTCAGGTGCAGTTCACTGCGGAGCATGTACATGGCTATTTGACGGGGGACAACGATGTCTTTGTCGCGCTTGGGGCCCATTATGTCCTCGAGTGGAACTTGGAAGTGTCTTGCCGTACGTTCGATGATCTGCCGTGCGCTAATGTGCTTTGGCCTTGTTTGGCTTGCGCCCAGCAGTGATGAGGCAACGGTAAGGTTGGGATCAAGGCCACGCATTTCACAAAAGGCGAGTAGCTGGTTGAGCGCGCCTTCGAGTTCACGGACGTTTGTTTGGACATTGGTCGCCAGATACTCGGTGACATCGGTTGTGAGATCAATGCCGTGATTGCTGGCTTTCGTTTGCAGAATGGCGCAGCGTGTTTCAAAGTCTGGCGTTTGCATATCGATGCTCATTCCCCAGGCAAATCGAGAGCGAAGGCGTTCTTCGAGCGTTGGAATATCACGTGGCGGCTTGTCGCTGCTTATGATGATCTGCTTGCTCGCCTGGTGAAGCGCATTAAAGGTATGGAAGAACTCTTCCTGTACTTTTTCTTTGCCAGCAATAAACTGAATGTCGTCAACGATAAGGACGTCGGCGCCCCGGTAAAAGTCGGCAAAGTCTGTATTCTTTTTGTATCGAAGTGCATCGACGAACTCTTGCAGGAATTGCTCACTCGATACGTAGACCACTCGAGCATCCTGCTTGCTGGCGAGGACGGCATTACCGACGGCCTGCATAAGATGTGTTTTTCCGATACCAACTCCGCCATATAAGAAGAGTGGGTTGTACTTTGTGCCGGGCTGCGCAGCAATTGCCTGGCATGCTGCGTAGGCGAGTTCGTTGCCTGATCCGACGATAAAGTTATCGAAGGTATAGCGCTCATTGAGGCCCTGGCGATAGGCATGAGCAAGTGAACTTGCTGCAGCGGTAGATTTTGCGACATTTGTTTTTTGTGGTTTTGTGTTGGTTGGTTGAAGAACGACGGGTTCGTCGTCATCTTTTTGATGTGTTAATGGTGAATGAATTTTATACTCGATGCGCTGTGACTCAACGCCATTTTTCCGCAGGGTGGAAGTGATGAGTTCGTTATATTTACGTTCAAGCTGCTGTTTTATGAAAACATTAGGCACGCCAACAACAACTGTTTCATCGTCGAGCCGTAATAATGCCGTGTTTTTGAACCACGTTATAAAATTACCCCGTGAAACAGATAATTCAATCTCTCCCAAGACTGCTTGCCACAAAGTGTCTTGTTGCATACCCTCTCTTTATCCTCAAGTTCGCTAACTTATGCACCCATCATAGACCAAACATAGGGACTTTTCCACATGCTACGTGAGTAATACAACGGGCGCAGGGCCCTAAAAAGAAATAGGCAAAAGTTATGCACAGTTTTGCATCTCATCTGTAAAACTGTGGAAAGTACTTGGCTAAAAGTGGAAAACTTGATAGAATTAGCGGGTAAACATTGTTATTTTCACTAAATAACGATTCAATACAATTGTAATAACAAGCAGGGAGGAGTAGACAGGGGCGACTTGTCTAAACACCTTCTTTGTTGTAAAGTGAAAGCACTATGCCAAAACGAACCTATCAACCAAAGAAGCGCCACCGCTCACGCGTTCACGGCTTCATGAAGCGAATGGCTACCCGCGCTGGTCGCGCTGTTATTAAGCGTCGCCGTCTTAAGGGTCGCGTTCGTTTGACACACTAAGATCCACACATGCTTCATTCAAGCATGCTGGGAACACATAATTAACGGGGGCTATCTCACCAGTGATCAATCGAAAACACCGATTTCATGGGCGCGGTAGCCTCCGTTTTGTGTACCAAAGGGGCAAAACGCTTCGCGGCCCTCTGGCTTCTATTAAGTTTATTGCCAATCCACGCCGAACGGAGTATCGGCTGGCTGTCGTTGTAAGCCGCAAGGTGCACAAATCAGCGGTTGTACGCAATCGTATACGACGCCGTGTGTACGAGGCGGCTCGGCAATATGAGTCGCAGTTTTTGGGCGCCTATGATATTGTCATTACGATTTTTAGCGACCAAGTCGCGGAAATCGAAAGCGCCGAATTACATGAACGGCTGACGAGTAAATTGGTAGAGGCGGGGATTATGCCCGCAAAAGCCAGTGTACCTGAGGCTGAGCATGCTATAGTTAATGCTAAGGAGTAACTGATTTCAGATGTTTGATACACTAATTGTCCAACCGATTTTTAACCTCTTAGTTTTTATTTACGCGATTCTTCCCGGTCATAACTTTGGCTTGGCGATCATTATCTTTACGGTTATTGTTCGCTTGCTTATGTGGCCGCTGGTAAAGAAACAGCTACATCAGGCAAAAATGATGCGCAAGCTTCAGCCTGAGCTAAAGCGTATTAAAAAAGCTGCCAATGGCGATCGCCAGAAAGAGTCGGTCATGACAATGGCCCTCTACAAAGAGAAGGGCGTAAGTCCTTTTGGCTCAATTGGACTTGTACTGCTGCAGTTGCCAATCTTGATTGGCCTATACAGTGGTCTGCAC